>Ga0207652_10005250_pt1 | contig 10526 bp, 11 predicted proteins | sample KBSC63BmetaG_FD_184334 | JGI IMG/M metagenome (GOLD analysis project Ga0207652, IMG submission 184334) | Corn rhizosphere microbial communities from Kellogg Biological Station, Michigan, USA - KBS C6-3B metaG (SPAdes) (version 2) | ecosystem: Host-associated > Plants > Roots > Rhizosphere ...
TGAGGAGGAGGCCGGTGCGCGGGATGGTCGAGCCGACCGGCGCGAAGACGCCGCGCATGCCGGTGCGCGCGTTGGGCGCGCCGCAGACGACCTGCAGCCGCTCGCTGCCGGTATCGACGATGCAGATTCGCAGCCGCTCGGCATTGGGATGCGGCTCGGCCGAGACGACATGGGCGACGCGGAACGGGGCCAGCGCGGCGGCGCGGTCGACGACGCCCTCGACCTCGATGCCGAGCATGACCAGCCGCGCGACGATGTCGTCGAGCGAGGCATTCGTCGCGAGATGGCTCTTCAGCCAGGACAGCGTCGTCTTCATCGGCTGAGCCCTCCGACCATCGACGGCACGTCGAGCGGGACGAATCCGTAATGGCGCAGCCAGCGCAGATCCGAATCGTAGAACGTCCGCAGGTCGGGAATGCCGTATTTCAGCATGGCGATGCGCTCGATCCCCATGCCGAAGGCAAAGCCCTGATACTCGTCGGGATCGATGCCGCAATTGATCAGCACCTTGGGATGCACCATGCCCGAGCCGAGGATTTCCAGCCAGTCGCCGCCATGGCCGATCTTGAGCTCGCCGCCGGCCCGCGAGCAGCCGATATCGACCTCGGCCGAGGGCTCGGTGAAGGGGAAATAGCTGGGACGGAAGCGCACCGGCAGGTCGTCGACGTCGAAGAAGGCGCGGCAGAACTCGATGAGGCAGCCCTTGAGGTGGCCCATGTGGCTGGCCTTGTCGATGACCAGCCCCTCGACCTGGTGGAACATCGGCGAATGGGTCGCGTCGTGGTCGGAGCGGAAGGTGCGGCCCGGCACGATGATGCGGATCGGCGGCTTGTCGCGCAGCATGGTGCGGATCTGCACCGGCGAGGTGTGGGTCCTGAGGACGCGCCGGCTGCCGTCCGGCTTCTCGGTCAGATAGAAGGTGTCGAGCTCCTGGCGCGCCGGGTGCTCGGGCGGAATGTTGAGGGCCGTGAAATTGTGGAAATCGTCCTCGATATGCGGGCCTTCGGCGACGCTGAACCCCATCTCGCCGAAGATCGCGGTCAGTTCGTCGATCGTCTGGCTGATCGGGTGGATGCGGCCGGCGCGCGCCGGCGCTACCGGCAGGGTGACGTCGATGCGCTCGGCGGCGAGGCGGGCATTCAGCTCGCTCGCGGCGAGGCGCGCGGCGGCGCTGTCGATCGCCGCGGCGATCTCGTCCTTGAGCCGGTTGAGCGCCGCGCCGGCGCTCTTGCGCGAATCGGCATCGAGGGCGCCCAGCCCCTTCATCAGATCGGTGACGCGCCCCTTGCGGCCGAGCGCCGCGACGCGCACCTGCTCGAGCGCCTCGCGGCTGCCGGCGGCGCCGACCGCGTCGAGCAGTTCGCTGCGTATTCCGTCGAGATCATTCATGCCATGCCGCCATCAAAAAGGGGCCGAACGCGGTGTCGGCCCCTTTGTCTTCATCGCGCCGGATGCCGTCGGCATCTCATCGATCGCACGCCTGTTGGCGGGGCCTCAGCAACAGGTCCCGGTGGTAAATCGCCGCCGCATCGCCGCGCGCATCTCCGTGGCTTACGCCTTGGCGAGCGCGGCCTGCGCCGTCGCGACGATCGCCTTGAAGGCGGCCGGCTCGCGGATCGCCAGGTCCGACAGCACCTTGCGGTCGAGCTCGATGCCGGCGCGTTTGACGCCGCTCATGAACTGCGAATAGGTCATGCCGTGCTCGCGCACGCCGGCATTGATGCGCACGATCCACAGGGCGCGGAAGCTGCGCTTCTTGTTGCGGCGGTCGCGATAGGCGTATTGCAGCCCCTTCTCGACCTTCTCGATGGCGATGCGGTAATTGGTGCTCGAGCGGCCGCGATAGCCCTTGGCGAGCTCGAGGACCTTCTTGTGACGGGCGTGGGTGGTGACGCCCCGTTTGACGCGCGCCATGGCTCAGCCCCGCATATATGGCATGTAGGTCAAGACGAGCTTCGAATCGCCCTTTTCCAGGGTCATCGTGCCGCGCGCCTTGCGTTTCATCTGCTTCGGCTTGGAGATCAGCCGATGCCGCTTGTGGGCGACATTGGCCTTGACCTTGCCGGAGGCGGTGCGGCTGAAGCGCTTCTTCGCCCCGCTCTTGGTCTTCATCTTGGGCATTTTCGGTCCTTTCGGAAAAGGGTCGTAGAACGGCGGCGAGGCATGCCCTGGGCGCCCGCGCGCGGCCATGCCGCCGGGTTGAGGCGCGGGTTATAGCGATGGCGGCGACGAAAGGCAAGGGCGGGCGGCGGGGTGCCGCCGACCGTCAGGCGCCGCCGCCGGCTTTGGCCGCGGCAAGCGCCGCGCGGGCCGCCGCCACGCCCTGGCGCGCCAGGGCGTCGGCTCGCTCGTTCTCGGGGTGGCCGGCATGGCCGCGCACCCAGAACCAGGTGACGTCATGCGGCTTGATCGCCGCCTCGAGGCGCTGCCAGAGGTCGATGTTCTTGACCGGCTTCTTGTCGGCGGTCTTCCAGCCGTTCTTCTTCCAGGCATGGATGAAGCGCATGATGCCGTCGCGCATGTACTGGCTGTCGGTATGGAGGCGCGCCGTGCACGGCCGCTTCAGCGCCTCGAGCGCGGCGATCGCCGCCATCAGCTCCATCCGGTTGTTGGTCGTCAGCGTCTCGCAGCCGAACATCTCCTTCTCGACCTCGCCGAAGCGCAGGATGGCGCCCCAGCCGCCGGGGCCGGGATTGCCGCTGCACGCCCCGTCGGTGAAGATGTCGACGACCTGTCGTTCCGATGCCGCCATCACGCCAGACCGTAATCGCCCGGCCCGCCGACGGCGCGGTGAAAGCGCAGCTTCTGCAGGTATTCGAGCGGATCCTTCGGCCGCACCATGGCGCCCACTGGATGATTGAGCCAGTCGTAGAGCCGGGTCAGCAGGAAGCGCAGGGCGCTGCCGCGCGCCAGGAGCGGGAGCGCGGCGAGCTCGGCGGCGCTGATCGGCCGCACGGCGCGATAGTTCGACAGGAGCAGCCGCGCCTTGGTGACGTTGAAGCTGCCGTCGCTCTCGAAGCACCAGGCGTTGAGGCAGATGGCGATGTCATAGGCGAGGAAATCGGTGCAGGCGAAATAGAAGTCGATAAGTCCCGACACCTGCTCGTTGCGGAAGAAGACGTTGTCGGGGAAAAGGTCGGCATGGATGACCCCGCTCGGCAAATCGCGCGGCCATGCCGCCTCGATCTGCGCGAGCTCGCCGGCCAGTTCCTCGGCGAGGCCGGGACGCACTTCATGCGCGCGCTCGCGGCACCGGTCGAACCACATGCGCCAGCCGGCGACCGAGAGGTTGTTCGGCCGGCTCATGGCAAAGGAGCTGCCGGCGCGATGCAGCTCGGCGAGGGCGCGGCCGACGCCGGCGCAGTGGAAGGGCTGAACGCGGCGCGGCCACATGCCGTCGAGAAAGGTGATGATGGCGGCCGGCCGGCCGCACAGCGTGCGCAACGCCACGCCATCGCATCCGTGCAGGGGCGTCGGGCAGGCGAGGCCGTTCGCGGCGAGATGCTCCATCAGTCCGATGAAGAAGGGCAGGTCCTTGGGATCGACGCGCTTCTCGTAGAGCGTCAGGATGAAAGTGCCGCTTTCGGTGCGCAGCAGGTAGTTGGAATTCTCCACCCCTTCGGCGATGCCCTTGCACGAAATGACCTCGCCGATCGCGTATTGCGCGGCGAATTTCTGCAGCTCGTCGTCGGGGACGTCGGTATAGACCGCCATGCTTTTATCCCGCCGCGCTCAGGCGCTCGGCAATGCTTGTGCGGGTTGCGGCCGTCGCATAGAGTTCCGCGCGTTTCCTGTCTGCGCGCCGCCGGGCGCCGCTTCCGGCCGCACCGTAATATAGCCGCCAACCATAAGGAAGACTTTATGAGCGAGGCCATTCCGGCGCAGAAATCGCCTTATGCCGTGGCCGTCGAAGCCGGCAGGAAGTACTTCTGGTGCGCCTGTGGCCGCAGCGCCAATCAGCCCTTCTGCGACGGCGCACACAAGGTCACCGGCCTGACGCCGGTCGGCTTCACGGCGACCAAGAGCGAGCAGGTCTGGCTGTGCGGCTGCAAGGCGACGGCGGGCCGGCCGTTTTGCGACGGAACGCACAACAAGCTGTGACGATGTCGCGTCACGCTTTTCGCTTGGCGGCCGTGGCGCTCGTCGCGCTGCTGTCGGGCTGCTCGTCATGGCTCGCCAAGAAGGACGAGCGGGCCTGTCCGCGCATCGAGGTCGTCAGCGATCTCAGCCGCATCGCCAAGTTCCGCGACGGCCCCGGGCGCGACCTCGGCGATCTTCTCTATACGGCCCGGTTCGACGACGTGAAGTCGGGTTGCGCGTACGACAAGACCGGCGTCACCGTCGAGATGACGGTTTCTCTCCTCGGCGAGCGCGGTCGCGCCGGCGCGAAGAAGCCCAAGCTCGACGTCACCTACTTCGTCGCCATCATGGATGCCAAGCGGAACATCCTCAACAAGGAGCGCTTCACCAGCCCGTTCGATTTCTCGGAAAACAAGGTGGCGTCGATCAACGACGAGCTCGTCGAGCGCATCCCGCTGGCGGCGACGGCGCCGGGCAGCGACCACACCCTCATCCTCGGCTTTCAGCTCACCCCGGAAGAGATCGATTTCAACGAGAAGCATCGCGGCGGCTGATTGACTTTCGCGCGACCGCGCGACATGCTCCGCGCACTGCCGCTACGACCTCGTGGGAGAGCCCGGCGCGACAGCGCCGGCGCCGAAGGAGCAACCGCCCCGGAAACTCTCAGGCAAAAGGACCGCGAGGGCATGGCAACTCTGGAAAGCAGGTCGGACGCATGCTGACGCGGCCGATCTCACCGACGAGGTAAACCGCGCTTCCCGCGCCGATCGGGCCGCCGGCCAATCTTTCAGGTTCTCGGACAGAGGGGGCTTCCGCCGCGGATGAACGCGGCGCGTGAAGCCGATGCCTTGCCGGGAGCTGCCATGGTCGATCCAGCCGCCGAAACACCGCCCACCGAAATCCTGCAGCGCACGCCGCTCCATGCGCTGCATCGCAGTCTCGGCGCCAAGCTCGTGCCCTTCGCCGGTTACGAAATGCCGGTGCAGTACCCGTCCGGCATCCTCGCCGAGCATCTTCACACGCGCAGCCAGGCCGGGCTCTTCGACGTCTCGCATATGGGGCAGGTCCGCCTGCGCGGCGCCGGCGCCGCGGCGGCCCTCGAAACCCTCTGCCCCGGCGACATCCAGGCGCTCGGCACGCTGCGCCAGCGCTACACCCTCTTCACCAACGAGCGCGGCGGCATCCTCGACGATTTGATGGTGACCAATGCCGGCGATCACCTTTTCGTCGTCGTCAATGCCGGGTGCAAGGCGAACGACATCGCCCATCTGCGCCGTCACCTGACGCCACGCGTCACCGTCGAGGTACTTGGCGATCATGCCCTGCTGGCTCTGCAGGGGCCGCTTGCGGCGACCGTCATGGCTCGGCTCGCACCGCATCTCGCCACCATGACGTTCATGACGGCGGCGGCTGTCGAGCTCGACGGCATTCCCTGTCTCGTGACGCGTTCGGGCTATACCGGCGAGGACGGCTTCGAGATCTCGCTGCCCGGTGATCGCGCCGAACGCCTGGCCAGGCGGCTCCTTGCCGAGCCGGAAGTCGCGCCGATCGGTCTCGGCGCCCGCGATTCGCTGCGCCTCGAGGCGGGGCTCTGCCTTTACGGCCACGACATCGACGAGACGACGACGGTGATCGAAGCCGATCTCGCCTGGGCCTATCACAAGCGGCGGCGCGTCGAGGGAGGCTTCCCCGGCGCCGAGGTGCTGCAGCGCCAGCTCGCGGATGGGGCGCCGCGCAAGCGCGTCGGCATCCTGCCTGACGGCCGCGCGCCGGCGCGCGAGCACACCGAGATTACCGACGGCGCCCGGCGCATCGGCGAGATCACCTCGGGCGGCTTCGGCCCGACGGTCGGCGGGCCGATCGCCATGGGCTATGTCGCGACGGCGCAGGCGGCGCCGGAGACGCCGATCTCGCTCGTCGTCCGCGGCACGCCCCGGCCGGCGCGCATCGTCAAGCTGCCTTTCTTCGCGCCCCGCTACTACCGGGGCAAGTGAACCGCAGACATAACGGGAGGACCGCATCATGGCCGATATCCGCTACAGCAAGGATCACGAATGGGTGCGCCGCGACGGCGATTCCGTGGTCATCGGCATCACCGATTACGCGCAGAACCAGCTCGGCGACGTCGTCTATGTCGAGCTGCCCGCGGTCGGCCGCAAGGTCGAGCAGGGCGGCGAGGCGGCGGTCGTCGAATCGGTCAAGGCGGCGAGCGAGGTCTATGCCCCCGTCTCGGGCGAGGTCGTCGCCATCAACGAGCTGCTCTCCGGCGAGCCCGGCCGGGTCAACGCCGATGCAATGGGCGAGGGCTGGTTCTTCAAGATCAAGCTCAGCGACCCCAAGCAGCTCGATGCGCTGATGGACGAGGCTGCCTACCAGAAATTCATCGAGGGCCTGTCGTGACTGTTTGTCCGTGCCGCATCACTCCCTCTCCCCTCGGGGAGAGAGCCGAGGTGAGGGGGCGCCGCCGCCTGCGCGCTTTCTCGACATTTCGTCCGTGCTGCCGGCAGTTCCCCCTCACCCTCCTCATGCTGCGCATGGGTCCCCGCCCTCTCCCCGGCGGGGAGAGGGCGTTTCGTTTAGAGGCGTGCTGAAAATGCGCTACCTGCCGCTCACCGACATCGACCGCCGCGCCATGCTCGGCGCCATCGGCGTTCCTTCAGTCGACAGTCTCTTCCGCGACGTGCCCGAAGCGGCACGGCTCGATGGTCCGGTCGATCTGCCCCCGGCGATGGGCGAGCTCGAAGTCGAGCGGGCGCTCGGCGGCATGGCCGCCAAGAGCGTCAGCGCCGGTTCGGTGCCGTTCTTCATCGGTGCCGGCGTCTACCGTCACCACGTCCCCGCCTCGGTCGACCACCTCATCCAGCGCGGCGAGTTCCTGACCTCCTACACGCCCTATCAGCCGGAGGTCGCCCAGGGCACGCTGCAGATGCTCTTCGAGTTCCAGACGCAGGTCGCCCTCATCACCGGCATGGAGGTGGCGAACGCCTCGATGTATGACGGCGCGACCGGTTGCGCCGAGGCGGTTATGATGGCGAACCGGCTGACGCGGCGGACAAAGGCCGTGCTGTCGGGCGGCCTTCACCCGCATTACCGCGAGGCGACGGCGACGCATGCCCGCTTCCTCGGCTTCACCCTGGCGGCGCCGGCACCGGCGCCGACGGGCGGCGAGGACCTCATGGCGCTGGTCGATGGCGAGACCTCGTGCGTCGTCGTGCAGAACCCAGATTTCTTCGGCCATGTCAGGGACTATTCGGCGCTCGGCGAGGCCTGTCGCGCCAAGGGCGCGCTCCTCGTCGTCGTCGTCACCGAGGCGGTCTCGCTCGGCGCGGTCAAGCCGCCGGGCGAGATGGGCGCCGACATCGTCGCCGCCGAGGGGCAATCGATCGGCAACGCGCTCAATTTCGGCGGCCCGCATGTCGGGCTCTTCGCGACGCGCGAGAAATTCGTCCGCCAGATGCCCGGCCGCCTCGTCGGCCAGACCGTCGATGCCGATGGTCGGCGCGGCTGGGTGCTCACCCTGTCGACGCGCGAGCAGCATATCCGGCGCGAGAAGGCGACGAGCAACATCTGCACCAATTCCGGTCTCTGCGCCCTCGCCTTCACCATCCATCTTGCCCTTCTCGGCGAGGCAGGGTTTAGCCGTCTCGCCGCGCTCAACCACGCCACGGCGGCGCGTCTCGCCGACCGCCTCGGCAGGGTCAAGGGCGTCACGGTGCTCAACGAAAGTTTCTTCAACGAGATGACGCTGCGTCTGGCGAAGTCGGCGGCGCCCGTCGTCGAGAAGCTCGCCGCCGCCGGAATTCTCGGCGGCGTCCCGGCGAGCCGCTTCTATCCCCGCGACAAGAGCGTCGCCGACCTGCTGATCGTCGCGGCGACCGAGACCAATACCGACGAGGACATCGAGAAATTCGCGACGACGCTGGAGGGGGCGCTGCGATGAATGAGTGGAGTCAGGCGCTGAGCGGCTTCAAGGCCGAGCCGAAACGCGGCGAGACCTATAGCGGCAATCGCGGTCTGCAGATCGAGGAGAGACTGCTCTTCGAGCAGGATGCCGCCGGCCGTTGCGGCGTCGACCTGCCGGAGCCGCCGCCGCACAAGGATCGCCTCGGCGCGATGAAGCGCCAGGGCGCCATCGGCCTGCCCGGCCTCGCCGAGCCTCAGGTCGTGCGGCACTTCACCCGCCTGTCGCAAAAGAACTACGCGATCGACAGCGGCCTCTACCCGCTCGGCTCATGCACGATGAAGCACAATCCGCGGCTCAACGAAAAGATCGCGCGGCTGCCCGGGTTCGCCGACCTCCATCCGCTGCAGCCGGTCTCGACGGTGCAGGGCGCGCTCGAGCTGATCGACACGCTGGCGCATTGGCTGAAGACGCTGACCGGCATGCCGGCGGTGGCGATGAGCCCTGCGGCGGGCGCCCATGGCGAGCTCTGCGGCCTGATGGCGATCCGTGCCGCGCTCGAGGCGCGCGGCGAGACGAGGCACCGCGTCCTCGTCCCCGAATCGGCGCATGGCACCAACCCGGCGACGGCGGCGTCATGCGGCTTCGAGGTCGAGGCGATCCCCGCCGATGCGCGGGGCCGCGTCGACCTTGCTGCGCTCAAGGCCAAGCTCGGTCCCGATGTCGCCGCGCTGATGCTGACCAACCCCAACACTTGCGGCCTCTTCGAAAGCGAGATCATCGCCATCGCCGAGGCCGTCCACGGCGTCGGCGCCTTCTTCTATTGCGACGGCGCCAATTTCAACGCCATCGTCGGCCGCGTCAGGCCGGCCGATCTCGGCATCGACGCCATGCACATCAATCTGCACAAGACCTTCTCGACGCCGCATGGCGGCGGCGGTCCCGGCAGCGGCCCGGTGGTCCTCGCCGCCGCGCTCGCCCCCTACGCGCCGCTGCCCTGGGTGGTGCACGGCACGGACGGCCTGTCCCTGGTCGAGCACGCCGAGGGTGCGGCGAAGGACGCGTTCGGCCGTCTCAAGGGCAATCACGGCCAGATGGGCATGTTCGTGCGCGCGCTCGCCTACATGATGAGCCATGGCTCGGACGGGCTGCGCCAGGTCGCCGGCGACGCCGTGCTCAATGCCAACTACATCCTCGCCACGCTCGGCACGGATCTCACGCCATCCTTTCCCGGCCCATGCATGCACGAGGCGTTGTTCGACGACCGCTTCCTCAAGGACACCGGCGTCACGACGCTGGATTTCGCCAAGGCGTTGATCGACGAGGGCTATCATCCGATGACGATGTATTTTCCGCTCGTCGTCCACGGCGCCCTACTGATCGAGCCGACCGAGACCGAGAGCAAGGATTCGCTCGACAACTTCATTGCGGTGGTCAAGGCGCTGGCACAGCGCGCCAAGACCGGCGATGCCGCCGAGTGGTTCCACGGCGCGCCCTATCTGACGCCGCGCCGCCGTCTCGACGAAACCGCGGCGGCGCGCAAGCCGGTGCTGCGCTGGCGGCCCGACGAGGCGACGAAGCAGGCGGCCGAGTAGCGGGCGCCTACAACTGCCGATCGATGCCGATCGGCGGCACGGTCCAGCTTGCCGTTTTTTCGGTGCTCGCATCGAACATGGACCACGCGACGTCATGCACGTAGTAGACGGCGCTGTACGCCACGGTGCCGATCGCGGTGATGGCCGCCGAGGTGGCGGGACCGCCCAGCATCGCCCAAGCGATGAAAAAACCGTCGAGCATGCCGACCAGCTTGAAGGTCATGGTCTTGTAGACCGCGCGCAGGAAGATGTTCGGGTCCGTCAGCTCGGCGACGGGCGCTTCCTCGAGAGTGCTGCGCTGCGCCTCATGGGTGGCGGCGTCAATGCCGCCGGCAGCGAACAGCGCGTCGAGTTGACGCAGCCGCATCGCCTTGTCGGGCGGCATATCCACCGCCTGTCTGGTCCACGGCATTGCCGCCGGCTGATAGCGGGCGAGCCGGTCGTGCAGGCCGAGCTCGACCAGCGGAACCATGCGGCGGATCCATAGGGCGAGGTCCTCGATAGCGACGCTGCGCGCGTTGCCTTCGCCTATGTTGGCGGGCGACCAGGGGCTGTCGCTCCAACGGGTCGGCCGAGAGCCGTCGTCTCCCGGCGGGACGAAATGGTAGCGGATATCGAGGACGTCCTGACGGTCGCCGATCCAGAACCCGGCCTCGAGCCACAGCGCGGGAAGGCCGGGACCGAGCGCCGCCATGGCGTCGCGCCACAGCGGATCGATGCCCGCCGGCGGGGTGCCTTCCACCACATGATTGATCCAGGCGCACGCGCCGTCGCTGCGTGTCTTGTACACGGTCGCGGTCAGAAGGATGTCGTTCCGCGTGCAGTCGTCCGGTATCGGCAGGCCGTGAGCCAACGGCGTCTCGTTGGTGTGGATGGTGATTGCCGCGACGACGCGGTCGCCCGACAGCCGGACGAGGGCGGCGCTGAGCAGGGCGACTTTCGCCGGCGTT
>Ga0207652_10005251_pt1 | contig 10522 bp, 8 predicted proteins | sample KBSC63BmetaG_FD_184334 | JGI IMG/M metagenome (GOLD analysis project Ga0207652, IMG submission 184334) | Corn rhizosphere microbial communities from Kellogg Biological Station, Michigan, USA - KBS C6-3B metaG (SPAdes) (version 2) | ecosystem: Host-associated > Plants > Roots > Rhizosphere ...
CAGGTCAACCGCCTCTACATCGAGGAAGGCGCGGCGATCGCGCGCGAGCTCTACCTCTCGCTGCTGGTCGACCGCGAGACCAGCCGCGTCTCGGTGGTCGCCTCCACCGAAGGCGGCATGGACATCGAGGAGGTCGCCCACTCGACCCCGGACAAGATCGTCACCTTCTCCATCGACCCGGCGACCGGCGTGTGGCCGCACCACGGGCTGATGCTCGCCGAGGCCCTGGCGCTGAAGGGCGACCTTTCCAAGCAGGCGGGCAAGCTGCTGGGCCAGCTCTATGCCGCCTTCGTCGCCAAGGACATGGCGATGCTGGAGGTCAATCCGCTGATCGTCACGGCCGACGACCAACTTCGCGTGCTCGACGCCAAGGTCTCGTTCGACGACAACGCGCTCTTCCGCCATCCCGAGATTCGCGAGCTTCGCGACGAGACGGAGGAGGACCCCAAGGAGATCGAGGCGTCGAAGTACGACCTCTCCTACATCGCGCTCGACGGCGAGATCGGCTGCATGGTCAACGGCGCGGGCCTGGCCATGGCCACCATGGACATCATCAAGCTCTATGGCGCGGAGCCCGCCAACTTCCTGGACGTGGGCGGCGGCGCGGACGAGGCCAAGGTGACGGCGGCCTTCAAGATCATCATCGCCGACCCCAACGTGAAGGGCATCCTGGTCAACATCTTCGGCGGTATCGCCCGCTGCGATATCCTGGCCCAGGGCGTGGTCGCCGCTGTGAAGCAGGTGGGGCTGAAGGTCCCGCTGGTGGTGCGGCTGGAAGGCACCAACGCCGAGCTCGGCAAGAAAATCATCAACGAAAGCGGCCTCAACGTGATCGCCGCCAACGACCTCTCGGACGGCGCCGAAAAGATCGTCAAGGCCGTGCGGGACGCCGCCGCGTGACGCTGAGGGCGGCCGTCCTGGCGCTGGCGCTGAGCGGCCTGGCCGCCTCGGCCGCATGCGCCGAGCCGCTGTTCGACGCCTATCAGGCGCTGTGCGTGAAGACCGCCGCCCAGCCCGACGCCGTGCTCGCCGCGGCCGACGGCGCGGGCTGGCAACCGATCCCAGACGCGATGCTGCAGCAACTGGGCTCGGGCATCGCGGTCCAGTCCGCCCAGGGCCGGATGAAGTCCGACAGCGCCGGCCTCACCCTGATGGTGGTCGGCCACAAGGAGCTGCCGCTGGGCGGGGTGACCGCCAACATGCGCTTCTGCGCGGTCGCCACCACCAGTCCGGTGGACGCCAGCCTGGCCGGCGACTTCGCCGCCTGGGCCGCGGTGCCGGCCGAACCGGGCCTGAGCGCGACCGGCCGCAACGGCTATGTGTTCACCGACAACGGCGGCGCGCACACGGTGGTCTCGAAACCCGGAGACGCCGAAGCCAAGGACCTTCTCCGCTCCGGCCGCGCCAATGTGGCGGTCATCCAGGAAGGCAAGGGACTGAACCTGCTTGCCTTCGCCGTCCCCACGATGTGAGCCGCCGCAACCTATGTCGATCCTGATCAACAAGAACACCCGCGTCATCTGCCAGGGAATCACCGGGGCGCAGGGCACCTTCCACTCCGAACAGGCGATCGCCTACGGGACCAAGATGGTCGGCGGCGTGACGCCCGGCAAAGGCGGCCAGACGCACATCGGGCTTCCGGTGTTCAACACCGTGGGCGAGGCGGTGCGCCAGACCGGCGCGGAGGCCAGCGTGATCTATGTCCCGCCGGCCTTCGCCGCCGACTCGATCCTGGAGGCGATCGACGCGGAGATCCCGCTGATCATCTGCATCACCGAGGGCATCCCGGTGGCCGACATGGTCAAGGTGAAGCGTTCGCTCTGCGGCTCGAAATCCAGGCTGATCGGCCCCAACTGCCCGGGCGTGCTCACGCCCAACGAATGCAAGATCGGCATCATGCCGGGCAATATCTTCAAGAAGGGGTCGGTGGGCGTTGTCTCCCGCTCCGGCACGCTTACCTATGAGGCCGTGTTCCAGACCACCCAGGTTGGTCTCGGCCAGACCTCGGCCGTTGGCATCGGCGGCGACCCGGTCAAGGGGACCGAGTTCATCGACATGCTCGACCTTTTCCTGAAGGACCCGGAGACCGAGTCGATCATCATGATCGGCGAGATCGGCGGGTCGGGCGAGGAAGACGCCGCTGAGTTCATTAAAAATTCAGCAACCAAGAAGCCTATGGTCGGCTTCATCGCGGGACGCACCGCGCCGCCCGGTCGGCGCATGGGTCACGCGGGCGCGATCATCTCCGGCGGCAAGGGCGGAGCCGACGACAAGATCGCCGCGATGGAAGCCGCGGGCATCCGCGTCTCCCCGTCGCCGGCGAAACTCGGTGAAACCCTTCTTGAGGTCCTCAAGGGCGGCTAGCGGTTTCCCAACAGAAATCGCGCGGGTAAGGCAGGGCGATTTTCTGGCGCCCCGGGCTGAAAGCCGCCGGGGCCGGCAATTTGACGTAGGGCGATCCGCGCTCGGCTCCTCCTGAAGAAGCTCCGCGGTCCCGCTCGGGAAACGGACGAGATGGCGGACGACGCAGGTCTGATCAACGAGGTTCTCGCGGAGACCTCATTCCTCTACGGCGGCAACGCGGCCTTCGTGGAAGACCTCTACGCAAAATGGTCGGCGGACCCGAACGGCGTGGAGCCCTCGTGGCGCGCCTTCTTCGCCTCCCTGCACGACAGCGCCGGCGACGTGGCCCGCGCCGCCGCCCAGCCGGCCTGGACCAAGGCGGGAGCTCCGCCGGCCCGGCCCGACTGGCTGTCGGCGCTCGACGGCCTGTGGCCGGCCGTGGAGGCCAAGCTTGGCGCGAAGATCGCCGAACGCGCGGCCGCCGCTGCGCCCGCCGCGGCCGCCTCCACCGACGCAGTGCGCGCGGCGACCCTGGATTCGCTGCGCGCGATCATGATGATCCGCGCCTACCGGATGCGTGGGCACCTGAAGGCCAACCTCGATCCGCTCGCCATCCACACCACGCCCGGCGACGCCTCCGAACTCGACCCGGCGACCTACGGCTTCTCGGAGGCCGACTACGAGCGGCCGATCTTCCTCGACTTCGTGCTGGGCCTGGAGACGGCGACGATCCGCGAGATCCTGGAGATCGTGCGGCGCACCTACTGCGGCAACGTCGGCGTGCAGTACATGCACATCTCCGACCCCAAGGAGAAGGCCTGGCTGCAGGCCCGCATCGAGGGCCGCGACAAGGAGATCGTCTTCACCAAGGAGGGCAAGGTCGCCATCCTGAAGAAGCTGATCGAGACCGAAGGCTTCGAGAAGTTCCTGCACCGCCGCTTCCCGGGCACCAAGCGCTTCGGCCTGGACGGCGGCGAGAGCCTGGTGCCGGCGCTGGAGCAGATCATCAAGCGCGGCGGCGCGCTGGGCGTGAAGGACATCATCATCGGCATGCCGCACCGCGGCCGGCTGAACGTGCTCGCAGCCGTGATGGGCAAGCCCTACCAGGTTATCTTCCACGAGTTCCAGGGCGGCTCGTCGCTCCCCTCCGACGTCGAGGGCTCGGGCGACGTGAAGTACCACCTGGGCGCGTCCTCGAACCGCGAGTTCGACGGCAATTCCGTCCACCTGTCGCTGACCGCCAACCCCAGCCACCTGGAGATCGTCAACCCGGTGGTGATCGGCAAGGCGCGCGCCAAGCAGGCCTTCACCCTTCGCCAGACGCCGGACGCCGGGCGCGGCCATGTGCTGCCGCTGCTGATGCACGGCGACGCCGCCTTCGCGGGCCAGGGCGTGGTGGCCGAGTGTTTCGCGCTGTCCGGCCTGCGCGGCTACGGCGTCGGCGGCTCCGTGCACTTCATCGTCAACAACCAGATCGGCTTCACCACCAGCCCGAAGAACAGCCGCTCCTCGCCCTATCCGTCGGACGTGGCGCTGATGGTCGAGGCGCCGATCTTCCATGCCAACGGCGACGACCCGGAAGCGGTGGTGTTCGCCGCCAAGGTCGCGACCGAGTACCGCCAGCAGTTCGGCAAGGACGTGGTCATCGACATGTTCTGCTACCGCCGGTTCGGTCACAACGAGGGCGACGACCCGACGATGACCCAGCCCTTGATGTACGCGAAGATCAAGGACCACCCGAACGTCCGCGACCTCTATGCGGCGCGGCTGGTGGCCGAGGGCGCGGTCACCCAGGCCGAGGTCGACGGCTGGATCGCGGACTTCGACACCTTCCTCGACAAGGAGTTCGACAGCGGCAAGACCTATCACGCCGACAAGGCCGACTGGCTGGACGGCAAGTGGTCGGGGCTGAAGCTGCCGGGCGCCGAGGAGAGCGGGGTCACCGGCGTCTCGAAGCAGAAGCTGCTCGACCTGGGCCACAAGATCACCACGCTTCCCGACCGGATCAGCGTGCACAAGACCGTCGACCGGGTGATCGCCGGGCGACGCGAGGCGATCGACAAGGGCGAAGGGCTCGACTGGTCGACCGCCGAGGCCCTGGCCTTCGCGACGCTGCTGGACCAGGGCTACCCGGTGCGCCTGTCGGGCCAGGATTCCATCCGCGGCACCTTCACCCAACGCCATTCCGGGATCGTCGACCAGCTGACCGAAGAGACCTATTTCCCGCTGCGCAACCTCGGCCCCGGCCAGGCGCACTTCGAGGCGCTGAACTCGGCGCTGTCAGAAGAGGCGGTGCTGGGCTTCGAGTACGGCTTTTCGCTCACCGACCCCAATACGCTGGACATGTGGGAAGCCCAGTTCGGCGACTTCGCCAATGGCGCCCAGGTGCTCATCGACCAGTTCATCTCCTCGGGCGAGCGCAAGTGGCTGCGGATGAGCGGGCTCGTCATGCTGCTGCCGCACGGCTACGAGGGCCAGGGCCCTGAGCACTCGTCCGCGCGCCTCGAGCGCTACCTGCAGCTCTGCGCCGAGGACAACATGCAGGTGGTCAATCCCTCGACCCCGGCCAACTACTTCCACGTCCTGCGCCGGCAGATGATCCGCGAGTTCCGAAAGCCGCTGATCGTGATGACGCCGAAGTCGCTGTTGCGCCACAAGCGCGCGGTGTCGAACCTTTCCGACATGGCCGAGGGCACCAGCTTCCATCGAGTGATGGTCGACGGGGCCGAGGCCGGCGCGGACGTCGGCGGCGTCGTGCTGAAGCCGGACGACAAGATCAGCCGCGTGATCCTCTGCTCGGGCAAGGTCTACTTCGACCTGATCGACCATCGGGCGAAGACCGGCCGCGACGACGTCTATGTGCTGCGCCTGGAGCAGTTCTACCCCTGGCCGCTGAAGTCGCTCTCGAGCGAACTGAAGCGCTTCAAGAACGCCGAGCTGGTCTGGTGCCAGGAAGAGCCCAAGAACATGGGCGGCTGGACCTTCGTCGATCCCTGGCTGGAACTGACGCTGGAGCGGCTGTCGGTGAAGTCCAAGCGCGCCCGCTACGTCGGCCGCCCCGCCTCGGCCTCGACCGCCGCCGGCCTGATGACCCGCCACCTGAAGGAACTCGAGACGTTCCTGACGGAAGCCTTCGCCTAAAGACGTTTCGAGACCAAGGAGCACATCCCCAATGGCCGACATCATGACGCCAGCGCTGGGCGAGTCCGTCACCGAAGCCACGGTGGCGCGCTGGACCAAGAAGGCTGGCGATGCGGTGCGCAAGGATGAGATCCTGGTCGAGCTGGAAACCGACAAGGTGAGCCTGGAGGTCGCCGCGCCGTCCGACGGCACGCTCTCCGAGATTTCCGCCGAGGAAGGCGCCACGGTGGAGCCGGGCGCGGTGCTGGGCAGGATCACCGAAGGCGCCGCCGCGCCGAAGGCCGCCGGCAAGCCGGCTCCGGTCCCGGCCACGGCCGCCGCGCCCGCCGGCGAGGCTCAGCCGGAACCGACGCCAGGCAAGGCGCCGCCGAGGTCTGCGCCGGTTCCCGACACCAGCGCCCCGCCGAGGCCGGCGGCGGCCGAGCCGGTGCTCGCGCCCTCCGCCCAGCGGGTGGTCGCGGAGAACAGGCTCGACGCCGGCGCCATCGCCGGGACCGGCAAGGACGGCCGCATCACCAAGGGCGACGCGCTCGCGGCCCTCGACGCCCGCGCCAAGGCTCCGCCGCCCGCGCCGGCGCCCGCCGGCCCGCGCGAGATCCACGAGCGTGAGGAACGGGTGCGCATGACCCGCCTGCGCCAGACGATCGCGCGCCGGCTGAAGGAAGCCCAGAACAACGCCGCCATGCTGACCACCTTCAACGAGGTGGACATGAGCGCGGTGATGGCGCTCCGCGCCCAATACAAGGACGTCTTCGAGAAGACCCACGGCGTGAAGCTGGGCTTCATGAGCTTCTTCGTCCGGGCCGTGACCCACGCGCTGAAGATGGTCCCGGACGTGAACGCCGAGATCGACGGCACGGACCTGATCTACAAGAACCACTACGACATCGGGGTCGCGGTCGGCACCGAGAAGGGCCTTGTCGTTCCCGTCGTCCGTGACGCCGACGCCATGACCCTGGCCGAAATCGAAAAGGCCATCGGCGCGCTTGGCCGCAAGGCCCGCGACGGCCAGTTGGCGCTTGAGGACCTGCAGGGCGGGACCTTCACGATTTCCAACGGCGGGGTCTACGGCTCCCTGATGTCGACGCCGATCCTCAACGCGCCGCAGTCCGGCATCTTAGGGATGCACAAGATTCAGGAGCGGCCGATGGCCGTGGGCGGCCAGGTGGTGATCCGCCCGATGATGTACCTGGCGCTCAGCTACGACCACCGGGTGGTCGACGGGCAGGGCGCGGTGACGTTCCTGGTCCACGTCAAGGAAGCGATCGAGGACCCGCAGCGCCTGCTGCTCGACCTTTAAGGGTCGACCCCGCATTTCGCGTAGGGCAGATTTTCCCGGCCTTGGGGGAGGCTGAGCGATGATCTGGCTTCGTGTCGTCATAGCCGCGGCGCTGCTGCTGCAGGCGGTTTCGAGCGGACTGCCGCTGCTGGCCTTCCTCGCCTATCGCCTGGGGCTGATCCATCCCACGTCCGGCCCCGCGGCGACCATGGCGCCGCTCTGGCGCGCCACGCCCGCCTGGCAACTCGCCGTCTGGCTTGTGGCGATCCTGATCCTGCTGGGCGCGGCGTTGCGCCTGGTCCTCAGGCGTTCGGCGCTGGCGCTCTACGTCGTAGCTGTCGTCGTCAACTTCGGCCTGCAGCAGCTCATGCAGCGCAGCGACGCCTACCGTCAGGTCTTCGGAACGGCGACGCCGGGATTCGACTATGCGCGGCTGGCCATCCTGTTGCTGGTCGGCGCGCTGATCTGGTGGGTCGAGCAACAGCCGGCGCGCCAGGGAACACCGTTGTCCGACAGCGGTTCCTAGGGCCTGCGGCCTGCATCGCCGCGCCACGGGAGACCAAGATGATCCGCGCAACACTGATCGCCGCGGCCCTGATGGGCTTCGGCCTCGCCGCCTGCGAGACCATGGGCGGCGACCGCGAACCCACCACCGCGGCCCAAGCGGAAGACGCCAACGCCCGCAACCAGAACGCCAACGGGTCGGCCCAGCCCGGCGGCGCCGGTCCGAGCCCCAACGGCGGCGACAGCAACCCCGGAACCAGCGGGACGGTTTCGCCCACGCCGGGAGCCGAGCCGCACTAGCTAGCGGCACGTTCGACGAGCATAGATTTAGAGCAGGATTCAGCGGCCAAGCGATTCCGCCTGGGCCTATCGTGCTCTAGGGTGCGCCCCCATATCCGAGCGGGCGCATCATGGCTGACACCACCACCTACGACGTCATCATCATCGGCGGCGGCCCGGGGGGCTACAACGCCGCCATCCGGGCGGGTCAGCTCGGGCTGAAGGTCGCCTGCGTCGACAAGGGGATCGATGGCGGCGCGACGTTGGGCGGCACCTGCCTCAACGTCGGCTGCATGCCATCCAAGGCCCTGCTGCACGCCTCGGAGATGTACGACGCCGCGGCCAATCACTTCGCCGAGCTCGGCATCGAGGTGAAGCCCAAGCTGAACCTGACGCAGATGATGGCGCAGAAGGCGGCGTCGGTCGCCCAGCTCACCAAGGGCATCGAGTTCCTGTTCAAGAAGAACAAGGTGGACTGGCTCAGAGGGGCGGGTCGGATCGCCGGCCCCGGCAAGGTCGAGGTGATCGGCCCTGACGGCAAGGCGGCGAGCTACGAGACCCGGAACATCGTCATTGCGACCGGCTCGTTGCCGTCGCAGTTGCCCGGGGTCACCGTCGACCAGAAGCGGATCGTGGATTCTACCGGCGCCCTGTCGCTGCCGGAGGTCCCGAAGAGCCTGGTGGTGATCGGCGCGGGGATCATCGGCCTGGAACTCGGGTCGGTCTGGCGCCGCCTGGGCGCGCAGGTGACGGTGGTGGAGTTCCTCGACCGCATTTGCCCGGGCATGGACGCCGAGGTGGCCAAGACCTTCCAGCGCTCGCTCACCAAGCAGGGGATGGCCTTCAGGCTCTCCAGCAAGGTCACCGGCGCCAAGGCCGCCAAGTCGGGCGTCTCGCTGACCGTCGAACCGGTGGCGGGCGGGGCCGCGGAGACCCTGGAAGCCGACTATGTCCTGCTGGCGATCGGGCGCAGGCCCTACACCGAGGGGCTGGGCCTGGAGACGGTGGGCGTCACGCCCGACAAGCGCGGCTTCATCGAGACCGACCACTGGAAGACCTCGGCGCCCGGCGTCTGGGCGATCGGCGACGTCACCCACGGGCCGATGCTGGCGCATAAGGCCGAGGACGAGGCGGTGGCTTGCATCGAGACCATCGCCGGCAAGGCAGGCCACGTGGCCTATGGGGTGATCCCCAGCGTCGTCTACACCAGCCCCGAGGTGGCCTGGGTCGGCAAGACGGAGGAGGAGCTGAAGGCCGAGGGCCGCGCCTACAAGGTGGGCAAGTTCCCGTTCACCGCCAACAGCCGCGCGAAGATCAACCACGAGACCGAGGGTTTCGTGAAGGTGCTGGCCGACGCGGCGACCGACGAGGTGCTGGGCGCCCACATGATCGGCCCTTCGGTCTCCGAGATGGTCGCCGAATACTGCGTGGCGATGGAGTTCCGGGCGGCCTCCGAGGATGTGGCCCGCACCTGCCATCCGCACCCCACCCGCTCCGAGGCGCTGCGCCAGGCGGCCATGGGCGTCGAGGGGTGGACCATGCAGGCCTAGCCTCGCATGGAGGTGCGCCGCGCCAAGCCGCAGGAACTCGGCGCCTGCGCCGACCTCTATGTGCGGGTGCTCAGCGAAACCTTCACCTGGCTGCAGCCGGAACGCCACCGCCGCGAGGACTTCCTGCGCGCTGCGACCGAGGAAGAAATCTATGTCGCGATCGAGGCGGGGCGCATCCTCGGGATCGCGGGCTTCTATCGGCCGCAGAATTTCATCCACTCGCTCTATGTGGACGCGCGCGGACGCGGCGTGGGCAAGGCGCTGCTCGACCGCATGGCCGCGATGGCGGACGGGCCCCTGTCGCTGAAGGTGCAGGCCCCCAATCTTCGCGCGCAGGCCTTTTATCGGCGGGAAGGCTTCCACTGCGCGGAGCGCGGCCGTGATCCCGGCTCCGATGTCGAATGGCTGAGGCTGGTGAGGGAAACTTAACTTGGCGAACGGTGGTTGGAGTGTCAGCCTTCCGGCTCCAGCGATACGGAGACAAGCGCCATGATCGCCCTTCTCCTGGCCGCCCAACTGTCCGCCGCGGCGCCGCCCGCCAACTACATTGTCCCCAGGTCACCGCCGGTCGCCGAGCGGACGCCGAACCTCTACAAGGTGCCCGAGCGCTGCAAGGATTCGGTCTACCGGATTGTAGACCGCTATGGGCGGCCGCTGCCGCAGAAGCTGGCCGACCTGCCGAAGGGCGCCTTGCTCTACGCCATCGACCGGCAGATCGAAGGCTGCCCCGTGCTGGTGGTGGTCTACGGCACGGCGAAGCCCGACGATCCGAATCCGCCGAGGCAGGATTACCGCTTCGCGCCGGCGCATCCGCCGTCGCCGTCGCCGCCGGCTAAGCGTGAGGATGCGCCTTCGAATAGGCCAGGGCCGCAGCGTCGACCTGGGTGTAGCGCTGGGTCGTGGACAAGGACGCGTGGCCGAGCAGTTCCTGGATCGAGCGCAGGTCGGCGCCTGCGCCCAGCAGGTGCGTCGCGAAGGAGTGGCGCAGCGCGTGCGGCGTGGCGCTGGCGGGCAGGCCCAGGCGGCTTCGCAGGGCCTGCACCGTCGCCTGAACGTGACGCGGGCTTAAGGGTCCGCCCCGCTTGGCGCGGAACAGCGGCTCGTCGGGCGCGAGCGCGAAGGGGACTTCCGCCAGATAGGCCTCGATCGCCTCGCGGACCGCCGGCAGCACCGGGACGATGCGCGTCTTCGAACCCTTGCCGAGGATGCGCAGGGCGTCGGGCAGGGGCGCGTCGGCCCGCTTCAGCGACAGGGCCTCGGAAATCCGCAGGCCGCAGCCGTAGAGCAGGGTCAGCACCGCCTCGTCTCGGGCGGCCTCCCAGTCCTCGCGGTCCGGGTCGAGGCCGGGCTCGGCGATCAGGCCGCGCGCCTGGTCCTCGCTGACCGGCCGCGGCGCGCCGGGCTTCACGCGAGGGCCGCGGACGAG
>Ga0207652_10005254_pt1 | contig 10518 bp, 7 predicted proteins | sample KBSC63BmetaG_FD_184334 | JGI IMG/M metagenome (GOLD analysis project Ga0207652, IMG submission 184334) | Corn rhizosphere microbial communities from Kellogg Biological Station, Michigan, USA - KBS C6-3B metaG (SPAdes) (version 2) | ecosystem: Host-associated > Plants > Roots > Rhizosphere ...
CGACGTGTTCATCCACGAATCCGCCTACGTCGACCCGGGTGCAGCGGTGGGCGCGGGTTCGAAGATCTGGCATTTCTGTCATGTCATGCCTGGCGCCGTCATCGGCGAACAATGCAGCCTCGGACAGAATGTCGTCATGATGAACGGCACGCGCATGGGCCGGAATTGCAAGATTCAGAATAACGTTTCCATCTACGAGGGCGTGGAGCTCGAGGACGACGTGTTCTGCGGCCCGTCCATGGTGTTCACGAACGTGCTGAACCCGCGCAGCCACGTGTCGCGCAAGGACGAGTACCGGCGCACGCTCGTGAAGCGCGGTGCATCCATCGGGGCCAACGCCACGATCGTCTGCGGTGTGACCCTGGGCGAATACGCGTTCATCGGCGCCGGCGCCGTCGTGACGAAGGACGTGCTGGCGTACGCGCTCATGACGGGCGTCCCCGCGCGCCGCGTTGGCTGGATGTGTCAGTGCGGCGAGCGTCTTCCACAGAGCGGGGAGGGGACGTGTGCCGCGTGCGGAACTACGTATGCGCGGCGCGGCGACGGAATCGAACCCACGGGACGCGAATAGGTCGAGCCATGAGCCAGTCGTTTCGCATCGGCCTGGTGGGCTGCGGCCGGATCAGCAAGAATCATTTCGACGCGATCGCCAAGGTGGACGGCCTGCGCCTCGGCGCCGTTTGCGACATCGACACGGCGCGTGCGGCCAAGGCGGGTGAGGAACACGACGCTCCGTGGTATGGCTCGCTCGATGAGATGCTCGAGCGTGCCGAGATCGACGTCGTGTCGATCTGCACGCCGTCGGGCTTGCACTCGGCACAGGGCATCGCTGCCGCGCGTGCGGGCAAGCACGTCGTCACCGAGAAGCCGATGTCGATCTCGCTCGTACAGGCGGACGAGTTGGTGAAGGCGTGTGACGACGCGCGCGTGCATCTCTTCGTCGTCAAGCAGAACCGCCTCAATCCGCCCGTCCAGCTCCTGAAGCGCGCCGTCGACAAGGGGCGGTTCGGCCGCATCTATCTCGCGAACGTCACCGTCCGCTGGCAGCGCCCGCAGGAGTATTACGACGCGGAGCCCTGGCGTGGGACGTGGGAGTTCGACGGTGGAGCGTTCATGAATCAGGCGTCGCACTATGTGGATCTGATTCAGTGGCTCGTCGGGCCGGTCGAGAGTGTCATGGCGAAGACCGCGACGCAGGCGCGGCGCATCGAAGCCGAGGATTCCGGCATCGGCGTTCTGAAGTTCCGGTCCGGCGCGCTCGGAGTGATCGAGGTCAACGTGCTCACCTATCCTCGAAACCTCGAGGGCTCGATCACCATTCTTGGCGAGCGGGGCTCGGTGAAGATCGGCGGCACGGCCGTGAACCGCGTCGAACATTGGGTCTTCGCCGAGTATGACGACGACGACAAGCTCGTGGAGTCGGCGAATACGAATCCACCCAACGTGTACGGATTCGGGCATCAGGGGTATTACCGCAACGTGCTGGCCGTCCTGCGCGGGCAGGCGAAGCCGGATACCGACGGAAGGGCGGGACGGAAGTCGCTCGAGCTCATTCTCGGGATGTACGAGTCGGCGAGGACCGGCGTCGAAGTGCCGATCCCGATGCGCACTCCCACCTGAATCTCGATTTGACCTGATCCACCGTCCCCGCGAGCTTTAGCGGTTCGGGGCGGCCGGCTCCTGGTGGACGCTGCGCCTGCTCACCACCTCCTTCAAAGACTTTCAGTCATGTCAGTTCCTCTGCTGGATCTCCGCGCGCAGCACGCGCGAATCCGCGATGAAGTCGTCGCCGCGATGATGGACATCGTGGATTCCCAGTTGTTCATCCTTGGTGCGCCGGTCGAGCGGCTGGAGCAGCAGGTCCGCGAGCTGTCGCACACGAAGTTCGCGGTCGGCTGCGCCAGCGGCACGGACGCGCTTCTCCTCGCGCTCAAGGCCCTGGATTGCGGTCCCGGTGATGAGGTGATCACCACGCCGTTCACGTTCTTCGCGACGGCGGGGACGATCCACAATGTCGGCGCGAAGCCGGTGTTCGCCGACATCGATCCGAAGACGTTCAACATTCTGCCAGACGCTGCGGCGGCGGCGCGGACCTCCAACACAAAGGCCGTCGTGCCCGTCGATCTGTTCGGTCAGATGGCGGACATCGAGGGAGTGACCGTGGCGCTCCCTGGGCTCCCGATCATCGAGGACGCCGCCCAGACGATCGGTGCGCGCCGCTCGATCGATGGCGAATGGCGGATGGCTGGTGAAATAGCGACCATCGGCACCTTCAGCTTCTTCCCGTCCAAGAATCTGGGTGGCTATGGTGACGGCGGGATGATGGTCACCCAGGATCAGGGCCTCGCCGAGCGGCTCCGGCGCCTGCGCATGCATGGAGGCGCGAAGCAGTATTTCCATGACGAGGTGGGTTTCAACAGCCGGCTCGACGCGCTCCAGGCTGCTGTGCTGAGCGCCAAGCTGCCGCATCTCGCCGAATGGAGCGCGAAGCGCCGCGCGAACGCCGCGTACTACTCGGCGGCGTTCGCGGATGTACCAGATGTGACCGTCCCGTACATCGACCCGTCAAATGAGTCGATATTCAATCAGTACACTCTGCGTGTGCAGCGGCGGGACGCACTCCAGGCCTTCCTGAAAGAGCGGGGGATTGGGAGCGCGATCTACTACCCGTTACCGTTGCACTTGCAGCCGTGCTTCGCTTACCTGGGCTACAAGGCCGGCGCCTTTCCGGAGTCGGAGCGCGCGGCGAACGAAGTGTTGTCCCTACCGATCTTTCCCGAGCTAACCCACGCTCAACTCGATGAAGTCATCGAGGGAGTGAGAGCCTTCTATGGACGATGAAAACACCATGAAGCAGCAGGTACTGCGGAAGATTCAGGACCGATCGGCTGTAGTCGGCGTGATCGGGCTCGGGTACGTCGGACTCCCTCTGGCGGTGGAGTTTGCCAAGGCCGGCTTCCACGTGGTCGGCTACGACGTGAGCGAGCGCGTTTGCAAGCTCCTCATGGACGGCGACTCGCACATCCAGGATGTGCCGGCGTCCGAGGTCGCGGCGTTGGTGCGCAGCGGCATGTTCGAGGCGACGACCGACGAGGCGCGCCTCGCCGAGACCGACGCGATCTCGATCGCGGTTCCGACGCCGCTGTCGAAGACCCGCGACCCGGACATGAGCTACGTGATCTCGGCGGCGCAGACCGCGACGCGTCAGGCTCACCCCGGCATGCTCGTGGTGCTCGAAAGCACGACGTATCCAGGCACGACGCGCGAGGTGCTGCTTCCGGCGTTGACCGAGCGTGGCCTCACCGTCGGCGAGGACGTGTTCGTCGCGTTCAGTCCGGAGCGCGTCGATCCGGGCAACCCTGTCTATCACACGAAGAACACGCCCAAGGTCGTCGGTGGCATCACGCCGGCGTGCACCGAGCTCGCGACTGCGCTCTACGGGAGCTGCATCGATCGCACGGTCCCGGTCACGTCGCCCGAGGCGGCCGAGCTGGTGAAGCTGCTCGAGAACACGTTCCGCTCGGTGAACATCGCCATGGTGAACGAGATGGCGATCGTCTGCGACAAGTTGGGTGTGGACGTGTGGGAAGTGATCGAAGCGGCGGCGACCAAGCCGTTCGGCTTCATGAAATTCACGCCGGGCCCCGGCATCGGCGGGCATTGCATTCCGCTCGACCCGCACTACCTCGCGTGGAAGATGCGGACGCTCAATTACAAGACGCGCTTCATCGATCTCGCGAGCGAGATCAACAGCCAGATGCCTGCGTACGTCGTGGAGAAAGTGGCGCACGCGCTCAATGCCGAGCGGAAGGCGGTCAACGGCAGCACCATCCTCGTGCTGGGCGTGGCCTACAAGCGCGACATCGACGATGTCCGCGAGAGTCCCGCGCTCGACGTCATCCGCCTGCTCGAGGAGGACGGCGCGACCGTGCTGTTCCACGATCCGTTCATTCCGACGATTCGTGAAGACGGTCACTCCCGTCACGGCGTCAACCTCACGCCCGCGCTGCTCGAGTCGACGGACGCGGTGGTCGTCGTGACCGACCACCGCGCGGTCGATTACCAACTGGTCATGGATCACGCGAGTGTGATCGTCGACAGCCGCAATGTCACGCGCGACCTGGTGAAGACGAAGGCGCGCGTGGTGTCCCTCGCGACGTCCGGCGAGCCGCCAGTGCTTGCCGGGGCGTGAACCCCTCTAGCGGAGAACGTGCGTGAAGATCAGTGTTGTCGGTAGCGGATATGTTGGGCTCGTCGTGGCTGCGTGCCTCGCGGAAACGGGGAACGACGTGGTCGCGGCGGATCTGGACGAGAAGAAGATCGAAGGACTGAAGCAGAACGTGCTTCCGATTCACGAGCCCGGGCTGGATCGCTTGGTGGATCGGAATCAGTCTGCCGGACGTCTGCGCTTCACGACGGATGTCCCGGCCGCGATCGCAGACAGTGATGTGATCTTCATTGCGGTTGGAACGCCCCCGGACGAGGATGGCTCGGCCGATCTCAGGCACGTCCTCGCCGTTGCCGATACCGTGGGCAAATCGATCACGCGCGAAGCGGTCATCGTCACCAAATCGACGGTTCCCGTCGGGACGGCGGCGAAAGTCGCGCAGCGCGTTGGCGCGAACGCGCGCTTTCCGTTTCACGTCGTCAGCAATCCAGAGTTTCTGAAAGAGGGAGCCGCGCTGGACGACTTCATGAAGCCGGATCGCGTCGTACTCGGCGCCGAGACGGATCATGCGAGAAGTGTGATGGCCGAGCTCTACGCGCCCTTCGTCCGTACGGGCAAGCCGATCATCTTCATGGACATTCCCTCCGCCGAGATGACGAAGTACGCGGCGAACGCGATGCTCGCGACGCGGATCAGTTTCATGAACGACATCGCGAATCTGTGCGAGCGCGTGGGCGCCAATGTCGATCTCGTGCGGAAGGGCATCGGCACGGACGACCGCATCGGACCGGCGTTCCTCTTTCCGGGTCCGGGATACGGCGGCTCGTGCTTCCCGAAGGATGTGAAGGCCCTCGCGAAGACGGCACGCGACAACGCCACCTGCCTGCGCGTGCTCGAAGCCGTCGAAGCCGTGAACGACGACCAGAAGCGTCGCCTGTTCACCAAGCTCTCCATGGCGCTCGGCGGCTCCGTGTCCGGGGCGACCATCGCGCTGTGGGGTCTCGCGTTCAAACCGAACACGGACGACATGCGAGATGCGCCCGCGCTCACACTGATCGAGCAGATCCTGGACTCCGGCGGCTCGGTGGTCGCTCATGACCCGGTCGCGATGCCGGAGGCCGAGCGCCGGTTGGGCACGCGAGTCCGATTTGCGCCATCGAATTATGACGCGTTGGTCGATGCCGATGCGCTCGTAGTGGTGACCGATTGGAACGAGTACCGGCATCCCGATTTCGAGCGCGTTCGCGACACCCTGCGTCGCCCGGTGATCATCGACGGCCGCAATCTCTACAACATCGACCGGATGCGCGCGCTCGGCTTCACCTACCAGTCGATCGGGCGGGCGAGCGTTTCGTGACGGAACGGATCATTCTGGTCACGGGAGGCGCCGGACACGTCGGCTCACACGTGATCGAGCTCCTCGTGGCCGACACGCGCAATCGTGTGATCTCGCTCGACAACTACGTGACCGGACGAACGGAGAATCACATCCCGGGCGCGGAGTATCGCTACGGCCACACCAAGGACATCGCGTGGTTCGTTCCTGAAAAGCCGGACATCGTTTTTCACCTCGGCGAGTATGCGCGTATCGCGACGTCGTTCGAGGACTTCAATCTCGTCTTCGATCTGAACATGGTGGGAACCTTCGCCGTCGCCGAATTCTGTCGGCGGCGCGGGGTCTCGAAGCTGGTGTACGCCGCGTCCAGCACGCGCTTCGCGATCGAGGGCGACGGTCGGCACCAGAGCCCGTACGCGTTCACTAAAGCGACGAACGTCGATCTCATCACCGACTTCGGGCGGTGGTACGGCCTGCCATACGCAATCTGCTATTTCTACAACGCGTATGGGCCGCGCGAGCAGGGCCTTGGCAAATACGCGACGCTCATCGCGAAGTTCGAACGGAAATACCTCGCCAACGAGCCGTTGCCAGTCGTTCGTCCGGGCTCGCAGCGGCGCGCGTTCACCTACGTGAAGGATCTCGCCCGCGGGATCATCAGCGCCGGCGAGCGAGGCTTCGGCGACGGCTATGCGCTGCACGCCGAGGAGAGCTTCTCGGTGCTCGAGATCGCCGAGGCGTTCGGCGGCCCGATCGAGATGGTCGACGGCAATCCCGGCCGTGCCGACTCGGCGCACCAGTTCTCGAAGGCCCGCGACGAGCTCGGCTGGCACCCAACGGTGCGGGTGATGGATTATATCCGGGACTTCGTGAGCGCACATCCGCGGCGGCGCGAGGCCTGCTGAACCGGGCCAGTCAGTGGCGCGTGCCCCGACTGGCTATCTTTATCGGCTCGCGTCGGTTCGTGGCTTTGCGGGGCCTCTGACCGTCGCAGCCGCCGGCCGGCCTACGACAGCAGCAGGCAACAGCCGTTCTCGTTCCGGGTATTAGCTCCCGATATGCACCGTACCTCCTGGAGACTCGTCGCGGCAGTGTCGACGGTGGCCGCCGCGGCGTGCCGGCCGGAATTCAAGCTGTCGAACTACGCCTCGTCGAACGAGGCGCTGTATACCGCGTCGCTGAACGAATTCCAGCACAAGCGCTGGGACAATGCGGTCAGCGGGTTCGAGAAGCTGACGACGGACCTGCCGCCCCGCGACACGCTGCTCACTCGCTCGTACTGGTTCCTCGCCAACGCGCACGAGCACCTCGGCGAGCATCTGCTCGCTGCGCAGAGCTTCAGCCGCATCGTCGAGTCGTTCCCCGAGGATTCGCTCGCTGACGACGCCGGCCTCGAGGCTGCGCGCTCGTATCGGCGCATGTGGCGAAAGCCAGGCCTCGACCCGACGTATGGCGAGCAGGCGATCGCGTCGTACAACACGCTGATCGGGCTGTATCCCGATTCCAAGCTGATCCCCACGGCGCAGAAAGAGATCGCGGAGCTGGAAAACTGGTTCGCGATCAAGGACTACGACGCCGGGATGTACTACTTCCGGCGGAAGGCGTACGACTCCGGGATCATCTACTTCAAGGACATCCTCACCAAGTACGCAACCACGCCCAAGGCCCGCGATGCGAGCCTGCGGCTGATCGAAGCGTACAAGGCAATCCAGTACAAAGAGGACGCCTCCGAGCTCTGCGCACAGATGCTCGAGCGGTACGCGAAAGACCGCGAAGTCCTCGATGTATGCCGAGGAGTGCCGCCGCCGGCTCGGGCGGATTCGACGCCCACGACGGCCGCAAAGCCTCCGACCTCCTGATCCGTGCGGATCGGGATCCTCGGAGGGACCTTCGACCCGCCGCACCATGGCCATTTGCTGGCCGCGGGCGACGCGTTCGAGGTCCTCGAGCTCGATCGACTGCTGTTCATGCCCACGGCGGTCCAGCCTCTCAAGGCGGGCCGCGACGGCGCATCAGTCAGCGATCGCCTCGAGATGGTGAAGCTCCTCGTGGGTGACGATCCGCGCTTCGAAGTCAGTGAGGTCGAAACCGCCCGCGGCGGATTATCTTACACGGTTGACACGCTGCGGACGCTGACGGCCGAATGGCCCGGAGCGAACCTGTTCTGGCTGGTGGGAGCCGACGTCCCCAAGTCGTTCGCGAAGTGGCGGGACCCAGATCGAATCGTACAACTCGCCACGATCGTCGTACTGCAACGGACTGACGAAACACCGGATCTCTCGCTGATGCCAGGAACGCCGCGCTTCATCCGAACGCGCCGCATCGACATCTCGTCGACGGAAATTCGCGAGCGGGTGAGGTCCGGGAAGTCAATTCGAGGGTTCGTGCCGGAATCCGTCGCCGCGTACATCGCGGCCCACCGGCTGTACCAATAGAGGATTGCATGTTCAAGCGAGTCATCAGCGCCGTGATCGGTACCCGACACGACCGCGAGCGGAAAAAGATCCAGCCGATCGTCGACGAGATCAACGAGCACTACGGCCGGCTGCAGAAGGTGTCCGAGGAAGAGCTTCGCGCTCAGACGGCGAAGTTCCGCGCGATTCTGCAGGAGCGCACACGCCAGCTCGAGGAGCGCGTAGCATCACTCAGGGAAGCGAAGCGCGTCGCGGCCGATCCGGCCGAGCGCGAGCGCATCGACAATGAGCTGAGCGGCGGCGACGGCCGCGGCGGCGTCGAGGCCGAGCTCCGCGAGGAGATCGCCGACGTGCTCGACGAGATTCTGCCCGAAGCGTTCGCCACTGTGCGCGAAGGCGCCCGGCGCCTCCTCGGGACGAAGGTCATGGTAACCGGCCGTGAGCTGACGTGGGACATGGTCCACTACGACGTACAGCTCATGGGCGGCATTCAGCTTCACCTCGGCAAGATCGCCGAGATGGCGACCGGCGAAGGCAAGACGCTGGTTGCGACGCTGCCGTTGTACCTGAACGCGCTGCCGGGCAAAGGCGCGCACCTCGTGACGGTGAACACGTACCTCGCCCGTCGCGACTCGCAGTGGATGGGGCATCTGTACAACTACCTCGGCCTCACGGTCGGATGCCTCGATGATACGGAGCCCGGTACGTTCGAGCGCCGCGCCGCCTATCACGCCGACATCACCTACGGCACGAACAACGAGTTCGGCTTCGACTACCTGCGCGACAACATGGTCGTGTCGCTCGACCAACGCGTACAGCGCCCGCACACGTACGCGATCGTCGACGAAGTAGACTCGGTCCTCATCGACGAGGCGCGGACACCGCTCATCATCTCGGGTCCGGTCGGCAACGAGAACGACGCGATGTACTTCGAGCACAACGCGGCCGTCGCTCGGGTGGTGCGCCGGCAGACCGAGATGGTGAACCAGCTCGTCGGCGAAGCCGAGCGTGCGCTGGAGAACGGCGATACCGAGAAGGGCCGCATCCTGCTCTACAAGGCGCAGATGGGCAGCCCGAAGAACCGTCGCCTGATGAAGGTCCTCCAGGAGCCTGGCAACAAGCAGCTCGTGCAGAAGATGGAGCTCGATCACATCGCCGATAAGCGTCTGCCCGCCAGCAAGCAGAGCTATCGCGATATCGAGGAAGACCTCCTGTTCGTGCTCGACGAGAAGGGGCACTCCGTGCACCTCACGGACGCGGGCTCCGACTTCATGTCGCCGAACGATCCCGAAGCGTTCATCCTGCCGGACATCTCGCAGGAAGTGCATCGGCTCGACCACGACCATGAGCTGACGCCCGAGCAGCGACTCGAGGCGCGAAAGCAGCTCGAGGTCGAATACGCGCAGAAAGCCGAGAAGCTCAACATCGTCCACCAGCTCCTGCGCGCGCACGCGCTGTACGAGCGTGATGTGAACTACGTCGTCCAGGATGGAGAAGTCCTGATCGTCGACGAGTTCACGGGCCGCACGATGCCCGGGCGACGGTGGTCGGAAGGTCTGCATCAGGCGGTCGAAGCCAAGGAAGGCGTCCGCGTCAAAGGCGAGACGCAGACGATGGCGACGATCACCATCCAGAACTACTTCCGCATGTACGAGAAGCTGGCCGGCATGACCGGTACGGCGGAAACGGAAGAGAGCGAGTTTTTCCAGATCTATAAACTCGAAGTCGCGGTCATCCCGACGAACAAGCCGGTCGTTCGCGAGGATCGCCAGGATCTGGTCTACAAGACTCGGCGCGAGAAATACAACGCCATCGTCGAGGAAACGCGCCGACTGAACGAGCTCGGATTCCCGGTGCTCGTCGGCACCACGAGCGTGGAATCGTCCGAGACGCTGTCGAAGATGTTCAGCCGCGCGGGACTCACGCACAACGTGCTGAACGCCAAGTACCATCAGCGTGAGGCCGAGATCGTCGCGGGTGCTGGTCAGAAGGGCGCGATCACGATCGCGACGAACATGGCCGGCCGCGGTACGGACATCAAGCTGGGCGAAGGCGTCAAGGATCCCAAGCCGTCGAAGGTGAAAGACCCCGACGGCAAGGAGATCAACATCATGGAGATCGGCGGCCTGCACATCATCGGCTCCGAGCGCCATGAGTCGCGCCGCATCGATCGCCAGTTGCGCGGCCGTTCCGGCCGCCAGGGAGATCCAGGCTCGTCGCAATTCTTCCTGTCCCTCGAAGATGATCTGATGCGTCTCTTCGGATCCGAGCGCATCGCCGCGCTCATGGATCGGCTGGGGGCCCAGGAAGGCGAAGTGCTCACCCACTCGCTGATCACGCGGTCGATCGAAGGCGCTCAAAAGCGCGTCGAGCTCCAGAACTTCCAGGCTCGTAAGCGGCTGCTCGACTACGACGACGTGATGAATCAGCAGCGCGAGGTTGTCTACTCGCTGCGCAGCTTCGCGCTCGAAGGCGGCGAAGAGCTGAAGGGTGAATCGATCAAGATGGTCGAGAAGGCGGTGACGAGCCGCGTCGAGACCACGCTCGCCGAGTACGAGGACGCGACGGAGTGGGATTTCGACCTGTTGCATCAGGATCTG
>Ga0207652_10005255_pt1 | contig 10516 bp, 10 predicted proteins | sample KBSC63BmetaG_FD_184334 | JGI IMG/M metagenome (GOLD analysis project Ga0207652, IMG submission 184334) | Corn rhizosphere microbial communities from Kellogg Biological Station, Michigan, USA - KBS C6-3B metaG (SPAdes) (version 2) | ecosystem: Host-associated > Plants > Roots > Rhizosphere ...
AAGTCGGCGGCATGGCGGCCGTCCACGCCGCGATGGCCGTCGGCGACGTGGGCCCCGGCGCCGTCGCCGCCGCCCGCCCCGCGGACGCCGACAGCCCGGCGGACTCGGGCGACTCCACCCGCCCGGTCGTTTTCGGCAACGGCTTCACCCTTTCCCCGTACGCCGAGACCGGCGGCCCCGGCGGCAGCCCCAAGCAGCCGCCCCGCGCCCTGTGGCACGCCAGCCCCGGCAGCGCGGCCACCCCAGGCGCGTTACTCGACTAACCTGCTGGTGTGGCTCGAGACGAACGCGGAGTGACGCCGCAGAGCGAAGACTTCTCCGCCTGGTACAACGAACTGGTACTCAAAGCGGAGCTGGTCGACCGCGGCCCGGTCAGGGGCACGATGGTCATCCGACCGTACGGGTACCGGATCTGGGAGCTGCTGCAGTCCGACCTCGACCGGCGGATCAAGGAGACCGGGCACCAGAACGCGTACTTCCCGCTGCTCATCCCGCAGAGCTACTTGCAGCGCGAGGCGGAGCACGTCGAGGGCTTCGCGCCCGAGCTGGCGGTGGTCACCCACGCAGCGGCAAGGAGCTTGAGGAGCCGCTGATCGTGCGGCCCACCTCAGAGACGATCATCGGCGAGTTCATGGCCAAGTGGATCAGCTCGCACCGCGACCTGCCCATGCTGCTCAACCAGTGGGCGAACGCGGTCCGCTGGGAGCTGCGCCCGCGGATGTTCCTGCGCACCACCGAGTTCCTGTGGCAAGAGGCGCACACCGCGTACGCCGACGAGGCCGGCGCGATGCGCGAGACGATGCTCGCGCTGCAGCAGATCTACACGCGTACCGTCCGCGAGCTGGCCGCCATGCCGGTCGTTGAGGGCGAGAAGACGCCGAGTGAGCGGTTCGCGGGCGCGGTCCGCACGTTCACGATCGAGGCGATGATGCGCGACGGCCGGGCGCTGCAGGCGGGCACGTCCCACTACCTGGGCACGAACTTCGCGCGGGCGTCCAACATCCAGTACACCGGCGAGGACGGCCAGCTCGCCTACGCGCACACCACTTCCTTCGGCATGACCACCCGGATGATCGGCGCGGTGATCATGACCCACGGCGACGACAAGGGCCTGGTCCTCCCGCCCCGCCTGGCCCCCTACCAGGTGGTGATCGTTCCGATCGGCCGCGGCGAGCAGGCGGCCGAGGTCGTCTCGGCCGCGACGGCGCTCGCGCAGCGCCTGGCTGGCGTGGGCATCCGCGTCCATGTCGACGACCGCCCGCAGCTGTCCCCGGGCTTCAAGTTCAACGAGTGGGAGCTGCGCGGCGTCCCGATCCGGCTGGAGCTGGGCCCCCGCGACCTGGCTGCGGGTACCGCGGTCATGGCCCGCCGCCTGGGCGGCGAGAAGGAGCCCATCTCCCTCGACGGCGCGCCGGCCCGCCTGGCCGACGAACTGGACGCGTTCCAGGACTTCCTCCTGGAACGGGCGACCGCCTTCCGCGACGACCACACGGTCACCGTCAACGACTGGGACGACTTCACCAAGGCGGTAGCGACCGGCTGGGCCCGCGCCCTCCACTGCGGCACCGAAGAGTGCGAGGAGGAGATCAAGGCCGCGACCGCCGCCACGGCCCGCTGCATCCCCCTGGACGCCCCGCCGGAGTCCGGCCCGTGCATCCGCTGCAACCTGCCGTCGGCTTACGGCAAGCGGGTCATCTTCGGCCGCGCCTACTAGCCCTGACCAAGAAATAACCACCTCAGCTGTCTAGCGTGACCACTGTTCTGGCGGACGGCGGGATGGCCCCGGGGCGAGTCGCGGCCCGGGCCACCCGGCCAGGTCGTTGGATCTGAGCGTCCTTATATCCCGCGGCGTCTCGTCAGGGCCGCTTCTGGGCGGTCGCCGCCTCGGCTTTGGCTTCGCTGACCGCGGCTGCTGCTTGCTCGGCGACCTCATCGGCGGCGGCCGCCGCGTCCCGGAATAGCGGCCCGCCAGAGGCCAGTCCGGCGTGACCGTCCCCATCCGTGGCATCCACTCCCCGGCCGTCGTCCGTGCCCATCCGGGAGTGGTCGCCGAAGGCATCGGTTACGGCGCGGACCACCTGGGTGAACTCGCCAGGGATGACCCAGAAGGTGTTGTGGTCGCCGCTGGCCAGGTGCGGCAGGGTCTGCAGGTACTTGTAGGCGAGCACCTCGGGGTCGGCGTGGTTGCGGTGCACCGCATCGAAGACCCGCTCGACGGCCATGGCCTCACCATCGGCGCGCAGGATCGCGGCCTGCTGGTCACCCTGGGCCACCAGGATCTCCTGCTGACGGGTGCCTTCGGCCGTAAGGATCTTGGACTGCCGCTCCCCCTCGGCGTGCAGGATGATCGCGCGCTTGTTACGCTCGGCCCGCATCTGCTTCTCCATAGCCTCCTTGATGGTGGCCGGCGGGTCGATTGCTTTGATCTCGACCCGGTTCACCCGGATTCCCCACTTGCCGGTCGCCTCGTCCAGCACGGAGCGCAGCTGGGTGTTGATCTCCTCGCGCGAGGTCAGCGTCCGCTCCAAGTCCATGCTGCCGATGACGTTACGCAACGTGGTGACCGTGAGCTGCTCGATGGCCTGCAGGTAATTGGCGACCTCGTAGGCTGCGGCCCGCGGCTCGGTGATCTGGTAGTACAACACCGTGTCGATGTTGACCACCAGGTTGTCCTCGGTGATCACCGGCTGCGGCTCCGACGAAAACACCTGTTCCCGGATATCCAGCCGAGTATTCACCCGGTCCGCCATCGGGACGATGAAGTTCAGCCCCGGCTGCAGCGTCGTCCGGTAGCGGCCGAACCGCTCGACATTGTAACGGCGCGCCTGGGGAACGACCCGCACCGAGGATACGATCAGAAACACCACAAGAGCGGCCACGATAATGATCAGAACCAACGGTTCCATGTCTCCCTCCGCTTCTTTACATCAGAGCTACGCCTCAGGGATACGCCAGCGTCGCGGCCCCGGCCGGAAATCCCCGACCGGGTAGACAACCGCCAAGGCGCCATCGATCTCCATGACATCCACCTGCGCTCCCACCGGGATCACCTGGTGCTCGTCAAACGAACGAGCGGACCACTCCTCACCGCGAAGCCTGATAAGACCGCGTGTGGCGGTAACTTGATCGACAACCACCGCCGTCTTCCCGATCAGCGCATCGCTGCCCTCGCGCACCAGAGGAGGAAGGGCCATGTGCCGCCTCGCGATGGGACGTACGATCAAGAGCGCGGCAACGCCCGTGATCGCGAATGCGAGGATCTGCGCGAGCAGCGGGCCACCCAGCCCGGCGACCGCCGCCGCGACGGTCGCCGCGACGGCGAGTAGTCCCAAGACCAGTGCCGGCGCGAAGAACTCCACGCAGACCAAAGCCGCGGCCGCTGTCAACCACACGATCCATAGCATCGAACTGATCTCCTCCAAAGGCGGCTGCCGACCGACCCGCGTCGCCGGGATCCCGGCGAGCAGGCGGCAAACCCGTACCCCCTCACATCGCGCTGCCTCGTACCATTGCTCTCGGTAACGCTGCCGTTACCACACAGTCCACCGGCCTCATGTGGAGATCCGCGGCCGAACACGTGGAAATGGCGTGAGGATGCGAGGTGGGTAACTGTGGAGACCAAGGACAAGCTGCTTGCCGGAAGGGTGCGGAAGAGACTTTAGGAAATCACTGCTGGCAACTGTTCAGAAGCCGGGGATAAACGCGCCCTTAAGGCGCCTTCGCGCACCGCTCAACGACCACGACGACATCCCCGGGGTGGCATGGCTGCTTGTGCCGGGTGATTCATTCATCGTCGGCAGCGGGTGCGCGGGAGTCCTCACGCCTGGTGGCGGCGATGAACGGGGTACCGGAGCGGTAGGCGGCACGGGCGGCGGCGTACGCGCCGAAGGGCGTGGTGAGCAACTGCAGGATGACGCTCAGCCCGAGGATCACCGCGGTGAACGGGGTCAGCATGAGCACCAGGACTCCGAGCAGGACGCACACCACGCCCAAGGACGCCGCCTTCGAGACCGCGTTGGCGCGGTTGTATGCGTCGGGCAGGCGCAGCAAGCCGATCGCGGCGATAGCCACCAGGGCGGTCCCGGTGACGGCCAGGACGTCGCCTGTCACCTCCTGTGCGGTCACCGTGGCCGTCGTTCGAGGAGATGGGCGATGGCGATCGTGGCGAGGAAGCCGACCAGCGTGGCGGCCAGCACGAGGATGAGCTCGGACGGCTCCCGCAGCCGAACCGAGAGCAGGGCCGTGCCGGCCACGAACGTGACGAACGCCAGGTCGACCGCGAGCACCCGGTCGGCATCGGACGGCCCGGTCACCAGGCGCCAGATGACCACGGCCATGGTCGCTGCGAGCGTGCCGAGCAGGATGTCGATAAGGATCATCGTGTGCCTCCTCCGGCTGGCCGCAGCACCGCGAGCAGCCGGTCTTCCAGGCGAGTGAGCGTGGCGAGGAACGCGGCGGGGTCACCCGCGTGCATGCCGTGGATCAGCAGGGCAGGCGGCGCTGTATCGACTTCGAGCACGAGCGTGTCCGGCGTCAGCGAAATGAGGTGGGCGAGCGATACGATCTCCAGCGGGGTCCGGCTGCGCAGCGGCAGCCTGACGACAGCGGGCGCGAGCCCGCTGCCCGGCGTGACGATCTCCCACGCGACCGCCAGGTTGGCGCGCAGGAACAGCAGGCTGAAGTACCCGAGGAAGGCAGCCGTCCGCGCTCCCCGGCGCGCCGCCCTCCGCAGCCCGGCCGCCACCTGGCCGGTCACCGTCCGACCGCCTGTACGTACGCCGCGGTGCTGGTCAGCCCGTCGGCAGCCGCGGTGGCGGCGGTGAACAGCGGCTGTGCCCAGATGCCGAGCACGATAGCAGGCACAGCCAGCGCTAGCCCCGGCGCGATGAGCGCGGGGCGGGCGGCTCGCAGGGCGTGCGGCCGCCCGCCAGGTCTCGCTGTCGCGGCGGCCTCCCGCCCGGCGAACACGCCACGCCAGATCTTGATCATGGCGAGCAGGGTGAGGAAGCTGACCGCCGTCGCGATGGCTGCGGCAAGGTAGCTGTTCTTGGCCACAGCGGCCTGGATCAGGGACAGCTTCGCGATGAAGCCGGAAAGAGGCGGCAGTCCGGCCAGTGAGGAGGCCGGGATCATGAAGGCGACGGCCAGCAGCGGGTCACGGTGCGCGAGTCCGCTGGGCTTGCCGAGCGTGCCGCCGCCGTGGCTGGTCTCCACCGTGCCCGCGGCAACCAGCAGCGCGGCCTGGACGAGGACGTACTGGACGAGGTAGAAGATCGCCGCGGCGAGCCCGGCGGTGCTGAACAGGGCAAGGCCCAGCAGGATATAGCCGATCTGGCTGACCATGTCGAAGGCGAGAATTTCCCGCATGGTCTGCTCGCCGATGGTCCCCAGGATGCCGATCACCATCGTCAGCAGCGCGGCCGTCATGATTACCCAGCGGTACTGCGGCGCCCCCGCGAACACAACCGCGTAAACCCTGATGATCGCGTACACGCCGACCTTGGTCAGCAGGCCGGAGAACAACACCATCACCGGGGCCGGGGCGGCCGGATAGGTGCGGGGCAGCCAGGTGTGCAGTGGTACCACTGCCGCCTTGGCCGCCAAGGCCAGCAGTACCACCGAGCAGGCCAGCGCCGCGGCCGTGCTGTGCCGGGCGGCGCCGGCGAGTTCGCCCAGGTTCACAGTGCCGGTCACGCTGTACACCAGCGCTACCCCGGCCAGGAAGATCATGGACGCCAGCAGGCTGACCGTGACATAGATCCGGCCGGCCGCGCCCCGGCCGCCGCCAGTCATGGTGAGCAGCGCGTAGGAGGGTGTCAGCATCACCTCGACGAAGACGAAGAGGTTGAACAGGTCGGCCGTGAGGAACGCCCCGTACACGCCTGCCGAGAGGATGAGAGTCAGCGGCGTGAACAGCGGGCCGCCCTCGTCGGCCACGGCGGCATAGGCCAGGCTGGCGAGCACGAGCAGCGCGCTGACGGTCAGCATGAGCGCGCTGAACGCATCGGCGGCCAGCGTGATCGCGAACCCGGGCGGCCAGCCGCCGATGTCCAGGGTCAGCACTGTGCCTCCGACGGCCGTCGCCAGTACCTCGCCGCCGAGCAGGAGGATGCCGCCGGTCACTGCGACACCGGTCACCAGGTGCAGCCGCCGCCGGCGCGGCATCGCCACGAGCATCGCGGCTGCCAGCAATGGGACGGCCACCGGCAGGCTGAGGACCGCGCCGCTCACTGGGACGGTCCCGGGTCGTCCGGATCGGAGTCAGGCTTGCCGGTGCGACGGCTGGCACGGACGAGCGCCAGCAGATACACGGTGATGCCGAAGCTGATGACGATGGCGGTGAGCACGAACGCCTGCGGCAACGGGTCCGCCATCCGGGCCAGGTCGCCCTCGCCTGTCAGCGGAGCCCCGCGGCGGCCTGCGCCGTCGGCCGCGATCAGCAGAATGTTCACCGCATGCCCGAGCAGGATGAACCCCACAGTGATCCTGGCCAGCCCGGGCCGCAGGATGAGGAAGACACCGCCTGCCACGAGAATGCCAACGGCGATGGCAGCGGTCACCGCTGGTCATCCTCACTGGCGAGCCGGGTGACCGCCGTCACCATGAGGCCCAGAACGAGCAGGTACACCCCCAGGTCGAACAGTATCGTCGAGGAAACGGAGAGCCCGCTGGGCAGCGGAACGGAGAAATGGGCGAGGAACGGTTTGCCCGCCATGGTGGCGGCAAATCCTACCCCCGCGCAGGTCAGCAGGCCGGCCGCGATCAGCGGCCCGGGACCGCGCCACCGCGGCGCGGTACCGGGCCGCCCGGCCAGGTAGCCGAACCCGGTGGCGATACCCGCGACGAGGGAGGCGCTGAATCCACCGCCTGGCTCGTTGTGCCCGCGTACGAACAGGTACACCGAGACCGCTGCCGTCACCGGGGCCAGTACGCGGTACGCCGGGCCGAGGACGAACCGGTACGGGGCCACCAGCCTTTCGCTGTCGGCCCTGTCCAGCCCGCCGAGGAGCAGCATGATCCCCATCGCCGCGGCACCAAGCACACTTACTTCGCCGAGAGTGTCCAGGGCACGGAAGTCCACCAGGATCGTGTTGACCACGTTGCGCCCGCCCGCCTGCGGCAGAGCCTCGCGGAGGAAGAACTCACCCGTCGGTGACACGCCACGCCGCCCGGTCAGGGCCAGGACCCCGCCCGCGGCGGCCAGTCCTGCGAGCACGGCCAGGACCCCGGCGGCAAACGTTCCCGGTCGGCGGGGCCGGGGGAAGCTGCGCGGCAGGCCGCGCAGCACGAAGGCGACTACCATCGCGGTCAGCACCTCGGCCAGCAGCAGGGTCAGCGCCACGTCGGGCGCGCCCGCGAGCAGGAACCACGTTGTGACGATGAGCCCGGTCACGCCCACCAGCGCCGCGGCTGACAGCACGGACCGCGCCCGCACCAGCCCGGCGACCGCTGCGGCCAGCAGGACGAGCAGCGCCCAGTCCAGGGGCTGCGATCGCTGGCCAGCGGTGGCTGGCAGACGGCCGAGCGTGCCCGCCCCCACCCCGCCGAGCAGCACCAGTCCCGCCACCGGCCGCGCCAGGTATGTCCACGGCGAACTGACGTGGGCGGACCGGGCCACCACAGCCCCGAGCCTGAACGTCGACGTATACAGGCGGTCGAACAGCGCCTGGCCGCCCAGGTGGGGAAGACGGCTCAGGCCATGGTCGACTCGGTCGCGGAACACGAACAGCCCCAGCCCGCACGCGATCGTGACCGCGGACATGAGCAGTTCCGGGGTGAGCCCGTGCCACAGCTTGAAGTGGGGCGGCACCGACCCCGGCTCCACGTTCACGATGGCTTCGCGCATGAGCGGGTTCAGTATCGCCACGGCGGGCCCGAGGACCAGGCCGGCGACGGCAGCGACCGCTGCGGGGGCCAGGAAAACCCAAGACGGCTCGTACAGGCGCCGCTGAAGCGTCGGGCCGGCGAACGCCCCGTAGAAAATCCTTATCCCGTAGGCGAACGTCAAGACCGACGCGAGGACCGCGAACGCCCCTGTGACCACTCCCGCGCCAGGGAAGGCGGACGCCCGGGCGAAACCCTGGAACAGCGACTCCTTACCGACGAAGCCGATCAGCGGCGGAATCCCCGCCAGTGACAGCCCGGCCAGACCGGTAAGAGTCGCGGTCACCGGCATGACCCGCATCAAACCGGACAGCTTCCGGATGTCACGGCTGCCCGCCTCGCGGTCGATGATGCCCACGAGCATGAAGAGAGTCGCCTTGAACAGCGCGTGGGCGAACGTGTACAGGATGGCCGCGGCCAGCGCCACGGTGGTGCCCACCCCGATGGCCGCGACGAGCAGGCCAAGCTGGCTGACCGTGGAGTAGGCGAGCAGAGCCTTGAGATCATGCTCGCGCAGCGCCTGGGCCGCGCCCAGTACCGCGGTGATCAGGCCTACCGCGATCAGCGTGAGCGACCAGCCCGGCTGGCCCGCGAACAAGGTAGAGAACCGCAGCAGCAGGTAGATGCCGGCCTTCACCAGGGTCGCCGCGTGCAGGTAAGCGCTCACCGGCGTGATCGCCACCATGGCTCCCGGCAGCCAGAAGTTGAACGGCACCTGCGCCGACTTGGTGAACGCCGCGATCATGATCAGCGCTGCCACGGCCGGCGCCAGCGGAGACGCCAGCACCTGCTGGCGCGCGGCCAGTACCGAGGTCAGGTCGGTGGTGCCGGTGATGACCGCGAGCAGGACAACCGCCCCGAGCAGGGCGAGCCCGCCCATGCCGGTAACCAGCAGCGCCCGCGCAGCCGGCGCGGCGCCCTGGCTGCCCGCCGCGCTAATCAGTAGAAAAGATAGGACGGTGGTGATTTCCCAGAACACCACCAGCAGCACCAGGTCCGCTGCCAGCACCAGGCCGAGCATTGCCCCGCCGAACAGCGTCAGCAGGAAGTAGATGTACCCGTGCCGCCCGCCGTGTGGCAGGTAGCGCGGGCAGTACGCCATGATCAGCGCGCCGACACCGAGCACCAGCAGGCAGAACAGCGACGCTAGGCCGTCAAGCCGCAGCGAGAACGACACCCCGAGCGCAGGTATCCACGGCCAGGAGGCGGTTTCCGGCTGGCCGGCCAGCACTGTCGGGGCCTGCAGGCCGAGCAGGACCGCCACCGCGATGAAACCGGCCGCGAGAAGATACCCGGCGTTCCGGCCGAGAAAGCGCTCCAGCAACGGCGCGACCAGCGACAGTAGGCCCATGGATGACAGAGCCGCGACAACCAGCACCACGCCCACCCCCAGCCCTGAGCGTTTATCCTGCTCAGTGCATTACCCCGCCGCCCCGGCCGGAACCGGGCAGTTCGGAGGTTCGCTGAGTCGGCACGGGGCGCGGTGCTGGGATTGCTCCTGACCCGCAGGCCACGGCGCGGGCCGTGCCCGGTGCCGGGCACGGCGCGGTAGCGGCGGTAGACCTGGGGGACGGTGATCCGGTACTTGCGGGCCAGCGTCTTGGTCAGCGACCGATCCGGGGCGGCGGATGAGCGGCGAGATCTTCACCCGAGACCCCGGACCCCGCCGAGGCCCGAAGCGAGCGGGTGAATACGACTGCGGTGCTCCCGCGCGCAGGACGATGTCGCAGTCTGGATCGTCAGCGGCTGACCGGAACCTCCACGGTAACGACTGCTGCCTACGCTGTTGCCGCCTTCGTCGTCGCCGCGGTTGTCGTCGATGTTGCCGGCGGCGGCGTGGTAGCGGGCGGCGGCGTGGTAGCGGGCGGTGGCGTCGTTGTGGCGGGGGGCGGCGGTGGCGTCGTCCGCGTTCTCGTCGGCGTTGGCGTTGGCTTTGTTGCCGTCGGGGTCGGCGTGGGCGTGGGCGTGGCTGACTTCGTTGGCGTGGCCGACTTTGTCGCGGTCGGCGATTTGGCCGGCGTCTTCGAGGCACCGGGTGTCTTCGAGGCGGCCGTCGTTCCCGTTGCCCCGACGACCACGCCGGTGCCTGGGTTGCCGCCGCCGATGGCGCTGACGGGCTGCGAGACCTTCACGGCCGGGCCGCTGTGCGTAGCCGACCCGGACTGGGTCTGGGTCGGCAGCGTCGTGTTGCCGCCCACGCTGTTCAAGGTCGAGTTGTTGTTGTTGCTTGAGATCAGCACGGCGATGATCGCGACGACGCCGATAGCCGCCGCCCCCATGCCCGCGATCAAGACGGATCGGTTCCCGGTGGTGCGCGGAGCCGGAAGTCGTTCGGGAGCCCGTTCGTAAAGATCGAGGCTGGTGGCGGGCGGGAAGTTGGGGACCGACGGGAGGTCGGAGGTCATCGGGCCGCTGTTCCCGGTCCGGAAGCGGGCCTCGCGGATCACGTCGGCGCGTTCGGCCACGTGCCTGGCCGTCTGGGGACGGTCCCGCGGTTCCTTGGCGAGCATCGCGTAGACGAGGTCGGCGATGGGGCGGGGCACGTCGCTGGGCAGCGGGGGCACCGGGTCGTGCTTGTGCATGATCGCGATGGCCAGCGGCTGGTCGGCGACGAACGGGGGGTCGCCGGCCA
>Ga0207652_10005258_pt1 | contig 10512 bp, 10 predicted proteins | sample KBSC63BmetaG_FD_184334 | JGI IMG/M metagenome (GOLD analysis project Ga0207652, IMG submission 184334) | Corn rhizosphere microbial communities from Kellogg Biological Station, Michigan, USA - KBS C6-3B metaG (SPAdes) (version 2) | ecosystem: Host-associated > Plants > Roots > Rhizosphere ...
GGGTGGAGCATCCGCCGCGAGCACTCCCACCGGTTCGGCCCCGAAGGAACGCACCTGGAGCGCTACGCGTCGCTGTTTAACGCTGTCGAGATCAATTCCTGTTTCTACAGGCCTCACCGGTTTTCGACCTACGAGCGGTGGGCAGCTTCGGTTCCCGACGCATTCCGCTTTGCCGTAAAGCTTCCCAAGTCGATCACGCATGCTGCGCGGCTCGCCGGAGCCACGGCCGACCTGGAGCGATTTCTGGAGGAGACATCGGGACTGGGCGTGAAGAGGGGTCCGGTGCTGGTGCAGCTGCCACCGAGCTTCGCGTTCGATTCACAGCTGGCCGGCGACTTTTTCGCGGAGCTCAGGTCGCGCTTCACGGGCGACGTCGTCTTCGAGCCACGACACGAGACGTGGTTTGGGGCGGAGGCCCAATCGATTCTGCGCGAGCACAGAATCGCGCGGGTGGCGGCGGACCCGGCTCGGGTCCCTGCCGCTGCGGAGCCGGGTGGTTGTCCCGACATCGCTTACTACCGTCTCCACGGCTCGCCGCGCGTGTACTACTCCGCGTATCCCGACGATGTGCTCGAATGCATCTCGACGCGGGTCGAGCAGAGCGCAGCAGCAGGCGCGCGAACCTGGTGCATCTTCGACAACACCGCACTCGGCGCGGCTACGGGGGATGCACTCAAGGTGAAGTCCCTGCTCCTGGAAATGCATGGAATTTTCTGTTGACAGCGCCGATTTCGACCGGCAAAATGTGTCCGCTTCAGATCAAGAACTGTCATCGGAGGATTTGGTTTCATGTCGAAAGCGACGACCGTAATCGGTCTTATCGCGGTTGTAGCAGTTGCAGCAATCTCAGCCCGGACTTACGCCAGCTCGCACTCTGCCGACACCAGCGCGGCAGCGGACTCCACAGCGACGGCTGCGAACGTGGTTCAAGTCGTCGGTGAGGATTTCAGGTTCGAGGCTCCCGACGTCATTCCGGCGGGACTCACTGAGTTCAAGTTCCTCAACAAAGGTCCGGCGCTGCACCACATGTCGTTGGTCAAGCTCAACGAAGGCAAGACCGTCGACGATCTGCGCGCCGCGCTCGCCAATCCCGGTCCGCCGCCCAAGTGGATGCAGGAGATGGGTGGCCCGAACGCGCCCGTACCCGGCGGCGAAGCAAACGCAACGATCAATCTCGAGCCCGGCAACTACGCTCTCATCTGCTTTGTCGACATCGACGGCCCGCCGCACTTTACCAAGGGAATGGTGCGTGCGCTCAAGGTCGAGCCCGCGAAGGCTCCGTCGGCAAAGACCGTGAAGGCGGACACCAAGCTCGATCTGCTGGATTACAACTTCAAGCTGTCCTCGCCGATCACCGCCGGCACCCGCACCATCGAAGTCCACAACTCCGGCCCGCAGGTGCATGAGATCGAGCTCGTTCAGCTCGCGCCCGGCGTGACGCCGGCGGATTTCATGAAGTGGATGGGGAAGATGGAAGGCCCGCCGCCGGGCAAGGCACTCGGTGGGATCGCGGGCATGGCACCCGGACTAACCGAGTACTTCAGCGCCGATTTCGCTCCCGGCAACTACCTGTTGCTTTGCTTCGTGCCCGACGCGAAGGATGGAAAGCCGCACTTCGCCCACGGCATGATGCAGGAAATCACTGTGAAGTAGCTGCAAGACCCACCAGCGCCGGCACACTCTCGTTGCCGGTGCGATCGATGGCCGAAACCGCCAGCTCGTCCGCCGTGACGCCGCTGGCGGTTTTTTGCAGCGTATAGAACCGCTGCAGACCCGGAACGACGTCGGTGGTCCACTCGGTTCCGGTACGCGTTCTGACTAACCAGAGCCACGGCGCTTCCGAACCCTGTGGCTGGAGCGAGATGCTCACCGCGCCCGTAGCGGCGTCACGCCCAACACGCACGAGCGGAGTCGCGGGCGGAATGCTGTCGAGCCACGGCGACGCGGGCACCAGTGCTTCACTCGCGTACGGACCGGCGACGAGCTTCTCGGGCAGATTCTCGTGACCGAACATGAAGGACCGCATGCTGAAGAACACGTTGCCCGTCGCGCCTCGCTGCGCCCGCGTCGCCGCGATCTGGTCGAGAATCTCCTGCGCCGGCCAGCCAGTCGATGTTCCGTCGACTTTGTCGAGATAATTGCCCGGCCAGATGTTGCGGCCCTTGGCGTTCTGCTCCACCCACCATTGCAGCAGCACGGGGTAGCTCAGATCGGGCCGGTCGATCGGCCAGTAAAGTTGCGGCGTGAAATAATCTCCCCAGCCGTTGAGCACCCATTTTCTGGAGTCGCCGTACAGCTCCGCGTACGAGTCGAACTTCCCCGCCGTAATCGGCGGATATCCGGGACGCCACACTCCGAACGGACTGATGCCGAACTTGACCCATGGTTTTGCGGCCTTGATTCGCACATAGACCGAATGGATCAGGCTGTCGACGTTCGCTCTGCGCCAATCATCGCGTGGGAGCTTGCCGCCGGAGCGCACGTACTTTCGCCAACTGGTGGCGTCGGGGAAATCGATCACCCGCCCGCGCCGATCTTTCTCCTTGTACGGATAGAAGTAGTCATCGATGTGAACTCCATCGATGTCGTACCGGCGCACCACGTCCAGTATGACTTGTAGCGTACGCTCTCTGACTTCGGGCTCACCCGGATCCATCCACAGCATGTCGCCATATCGCTTCACCAGCTCAGGATTGGTGACGCTGATGTGATTGGCCGACGGCCGCGAGCGTGCCGACGGATGACGCGCCCGATATGGATTGAACCACGCGTGCAGCTCGAGTCCGCGGCGGTGTGCCTCATTCACGGCGAATTCCAGCGGATCGTACCATGGACTCGGCGCCTTCCCCATCTGGCCGGTCAGATACTCCGACCATGGCTCGTATGGCGACGCGTACAGCGCGTCCGCCGCCGGCCGGACCTGAAAGATCACCGCGTTGAGGTGCAATGCCGCGGCGCGATCGAGAATGCCAATCAGCTCGTCCTTCTGCTCCTGGGTCGAGAGCCCGCGCTCCGAAGGCCAGTCGATGTTGCCGACCGTCGCTATCCATACGCCCCTGAATTCGCGCTGCACCGGCGGCGGCTGCGTAAGATTTTGCGCGGTGCCCACTTGGGACTGGCCGCAGGCAGTGTCAAAACCGGCGAGCACGAAAAGTGTAAGGACGAGTCCGGACAGATGGCTTTTTGGCATAGGCAGACAATGTAAATCACATGCGTTCGAAACGGTTCCTCGTCGCTTCGTTGGTAGTTCTTTTTGCGTGCAAGCCACCGACCCCCGCCGAGCAGCTGGATTCCGCGCTGTCGTGGGTGGCGACTGCGCGCATGGCTGGCGATGCCTGGCTCCAGCACACCACGCCTGACAAATACACCCGCCAGACTCTGGAGCTTTCCCAGCAGACTTTACTCCAGCTCGGCACGAAGCTGCTGAAATCGCCGGTACCCGGAGTGGATAGCGCTTCACTGGACAGCCTCCTGACTCGCAGCCGCGGCCATATCGCGCAGATGGCCGCGCTCGTAACCGCTAAAAATTCTCCGGGCTTCCGACAGCAGCTGGATTCGCTGATCTCCGACGAAACCCTCGTCAAGCAGTTCGCGGACAGCGCGGAGTCGAAGCAGTGAAAAAGATTCTGCAGCTCACGCTCGGCATCATCACGAGCGTCGGGGGATTCCTCGAGATCGGGTCGGTAGTCACCGCGGCGCAGGCCGGCGCGAACTACGGCTACAAACTTCTCTGGGCGATCCTGCTCGGGACAATCTGCCTGATCTTTCTGGTAGAGATGTCGGGCCGGCTCGCCGCAGTCAGCAAACACACCATCGTCGATGCCACCCGCGAGCGGTTTGGGTTCCCGTTCTTCTCGATCGTGATGCTTGGCATCGTCGCGGTCGCATTCCTGGTGCTGGTCGCCGAGCTCGGCGGCATTGGGCTGGCGCTCCAGATTCTGAGTGGCATCGGCTTTCGCTGGTGGGCGATTCCGGTCTCCATCATTGTCTGGCTGCTGATGTGGAAGGGTACCTTCGGGGTGATCGAGAACGGCGCATCGCTGCTCGGCCTGGTGACGATCTCGTTCGCGGTCGCCGCGGTCAAGATGCATCCCGATTGGGGCGGTGCCGCGCACGGGCTTCTCCCGACGATGCCGGGCGACGGGAAAGCGAAATATGGATTTACCGCGGTCAGCATCCTCGGTGCGTCGATCTCTCCGTATCTCATGTACTTCTATTCGTCCGGCGCGATCGAAGACAAATGGGACGAGAGCTACATCCCGATGAACCGCATCATAGCCGGCTTCGGCATGACCTTCGGTGGTTTTCTCTCGATGGCGGTCCTCGTCGCGGCCGCGCTCTCGCTCCAGCCGCGTGGCATCGACATCGAGAAGTTCGAGCAGGCCGCGCTGCTGATGACGCCGGCGCTCACCCGATGGGGATTCTACCTGTTTGCGTTTTCGATGCTCTTCGCGTGCCTCGGCGCGGCGCTCGAGATCTCGCTGGCGATCGCCTACTTCTTTGCGCAGGGACTGGGCTGGAGCTGGAGCGAGGACCTCGACCCTTCGCGCGATTCCCGCTTCGCGTTCACCTACACCATCATCATCCTGCTCGGCGCCATTCCATTGCTGCTCGGCATCGATCCGATCAAGGTCACCATGATGTCGATGGCGCTGACATCGGCGACATTACCGCTGGCGATCGTGCCCTTTCTCTTTCTCATGAATGACCCGATCTACCTCGGGAAGCACCGCAATGGCTGGTTGAGCAATTCGGTCGTAGCGATCGTGATTCTGATCTCTTTCGTGCTGGCGATCATCTCGATTCCGCTGGAGATCATCGGAGGTTGATGTGAAGCTCGTCCGGGACGTTCTCGACAAGAAGCTCACCGACAGGGAAGACTGCGAGATGGGCCGCGTCAGTGGACTCGTCATGCAAGTCGGAGAGCGGAGTCAGCCGCGGATCACCCACATCCTCGTCGGCGGGAAAACCCTGTGGATGCGCATTCATCCGTGGATTGCGCGTGTCGCCGCGCGTCTGTCAAGAATGTGGGGCCCGAAACGTGACGAGCCGGTGCGCATTCCATGGTCACGTGTCGAGTCGGTCGGCAAGGATGTGAAGCTCGACGTCAAGGCGCGCGATACCGGCGCGCTCGACTGGGAGCTGTGGGTCGCGAAGCACATCATCGAGCGGATTCCGGGCGGCGGTAAGCAGGAGGAAGAGTGAAGGAGATCAACGCCGAGCTGCTGATCGGCAGGAAGGTCTGCGATGCCAACGGCGAAAAGGTTGGCCGCATCGAAGAGTTCAGAGTCACCAACACTGAAAAAGCCTGCTTGGTGGAGGGATACCTCGTCGGCACCTCAGCACTCGTCGACAGACTCTCGGCGTGGACTCTGATCCGGCCGATCGACAAGGCGCTGCGCGGACGGGTCTTTTCTGTGTACGAGATACCCTGGGAGCAAATGGATCTAAGCGATCCGAAACATCCCAAACTTCGGATTCCAAAAAGCGAGCTGCGGCACAGTAAGTGAAGCTCTGACTGGCGATGAGCATCGCTACAGTCAATCCGGCCACCGGAAAAACACTCAAGACCTTCGAGCCATATCCGCCGGCTCGCATCAATGAAACGCTTGATCGCGCCGCCGCCGCCTTCGTCAAGCACCGGCGCACATCGTTCGCGGATCGGTCACAATGGATGCTCAACGCCGCCGAGCTCCTCGAGGCAGAGTGCCGTCAGCTCGGCCAGCTGATGACGCTCGAGATGGGCAAGCCAATCAAGGCCGGGATCGCCGAAGCCGAAAAGTGCGCGACGGCTTGCCGCTATTACGCCGAGAACGCGGAGCGCTTTCTCGCGGATCAATCGGTCGACATTGAGGGAGGCGAGAGCTGGGTCGCCTTCCAGCCACTCGGCGTCGTCCTCGCGATCATGCCGTGGAATTTTCCATTCTGGCAGGTATTTCGGTTTGCCGCTCCGGCGTTGATGGCAGGAAACGTCGGCATCCTGAAACACGCTTCGAACGTTCCTCAGTGCGCGCTTGCCATCGAGGATGTGTTTCGCCGCGCGGGTTTCACTCCGGATGCGTTTCAGACTCTGCTCGTCGGAACCGATGCGGTTGAAGGAATGATCGCTGATCCCCGGATCGCCGCCGTCACGCTGACCGGCAGCGAAGGCGCGGGACGCTCCGTCGCCGGCGCGGCCGGACGCAATCTCAAGAAGTCAGTGATCGAGCTGGGTGGCAGCGATCCCTTCATCGTGATGCCCAGCGCGGATCTCGACGCCGCCGTATCGACAGCCGTGACGGCGCGGATGATCAACAACGGGCAGTCGTGCATCGCCGCCAAGCGCTTCATCGTTCACGAGAGCATTTACGATGATTTCGTGAAGCAGTTCGTGACGCGGGTCGCCGCGGTCCGCGTCGGCGATCCAATGGACGAAACCACTGAGCTTGGTCCACTCGCGACGGCTGCCATCCGCGATGACCTCGACATGCAGGTTCAGAAATCAGTGACCGCCGGTGCGCGCCTTCTGACCGGTGGCAAGAAGCTCGATCGCGCGGGTTTCTACTACGCTCCCACCGTTCTGGCTGAAATTCCCCCCGATGCGCCGGCCGCGCACGATGAGCTGTTCGGCCCGGTCGCCTCCGTCTTCAAGGCGAGAGATCTCGTCGACGCGATCCACATCGCCAACGGCACCAGCTTCGGACTAGGTGCTTCAGCCTGGACGCGCGACGACGCCGAGCGTGACCGGTTCATCACGGACATCGAGGCTGGTTTGCTCTTCATCAACGGAATGGTCGTATCCGACGCGCGGTTGCCCTTCGGGGGTGTGAAGAACTCCGGCTTCGGTCGCGAGCTGGGCGAATTCGGCATCCACGAATTCGTCAACATCAAGAGCGTCCGGGTGATGAACAGCCAGGAAGAAAAAAAGTCGGCGACCGAGTAGACCCGACGGGTCAGAGCTCCATCACCAGTCGGACATCTGGATCCAGCTGAGCGGGCGCGTGACCGCGGGTGAGCCACGACACCACGAAGAAAACCAGGAATGACGCCACCATCGCCACCGCCGATGCCGTCACACCAGCGGGGAATGTGAAGGCCTTGAAGTAGGCAGCGGTCTCCAGGGCGAGAGTCACTACCAAGCCGGTAGCGATCGACGCCATCGCGCCACTCCGCGTGGCGCCTTGCCAGTTCAGACCCACCGCCAAGGCTGGAACCAGCGTCGAGGCGAACAATCCCCACCCGAAAATCCCGAGGAAAGCGACCATCGCACCGGAGCGCTGCGCCGTAACCGCCGCTGCGATTGCGATGAGCACCGTAACCGCTCTGCCCCAGCGCAGCTCGTTGGCGACTCTGCGTCCGAACGCGATCGGCAGATCGTGGGTGACTATTGCCGCTCCGATGTTGATGAACGAGTTGGCGGCGCTCATCGTCGCCGCCGCCACTCCGGAGAACACCAGTGCCGCGAGCACGATCGGCGTGACATTGAGCAGCAATGCGGGCGTGGCCTGATCGGGGCTCGTCAGCGGAGCGAGTCGACCATCGAGGACGAACGCTTTCACCCCGACACCGACGCCGAAGTAGAGAAGCAGCACCAGAATCAGACCGACAGTCTTGAGCAGCGGATACCATTTGAGCTGGAGCGGGTCGCGCAGCATGTAGTACTTGTGCACCGCCTGCGGCTGCCCAAGCGAGCCCATCGAGAAGATGAAGAAGAATGACAACGCCGCCAGCGGAGTGATCTTGCCCCACGGCCCGAGCAACGCTGGATCGTGCGCGAGGATCGTCCGCGAGATGTCACCGAGCCCGCCGCCAAAGCGGAGCACGAACAGAAACACCAGCACTGATGCGGCCGCCATCAGCGTCCCCTGAAATACATCGTTGTAGATGCCGGCCAGAATTCCGCCCGACGCCGAGTACGCGAGCGTCACTCCCATGCCGATCCAGATTCCCCAGCCGAGCCCGACGTCGAAGATGGCATTGATGACCACGCCCATCGCCAGCGCGTTGGTCGCCATGTAACCCACGATTCCAACCATGATCGCGATCGCCGACAGTCCCTGCGCTGCCCTCGACCGATAGCGCGCGCCGATCGCATCGGGAATCGTGATCAAAGACCGCGCTTCGCCAAGCAGCCGCATGCGCTTTGCAAGCACCCACGCACCCATGACGTTGGTCACCGCCGCTGGCAGGACGATGTACATCGCGCCCAAGCCGACTGCGTAGATGAAACCCGGTCCGCCGATGAACGCGAACCCGGACACGGAGACCGATACCGACGCGACGGTGAGCGCTAGCAGTCCGATGCCCTTCCCCGCGACGAAAAAGTCGTTGGCGGTTCGGGTCCGCCGCGCTGCCCAAATGCTGATGCCGACGATAACGGCGAAGTAGAGGATGCCGACGGTGACGACCGCCGGCCGAGCGGCATTGGGCAGCGAGACCTGGAAGAGCGCGGCAATCGGCAAGCCGCTTTTCATCGATCGCTCTCGACGTCGATGTCGTCAGATCGCTCCCCGGAGTGACGGCCCGCGCGTTCCGCCGCGACGGCGCGAACCCGCTCGACGTCTTCGGCACTGAGCGTCTGGCTCTCGAAGGTCACCGCGTAGGCGATCGGCAGCACGATGATGGGCAGCAATCCAACGCCGTAGATCACGATCGCTGCGCGCGCCGGCAATCCCAGCCACAACTTGCTCAGCGGTCCTTCAGTCGCGGGCAGCGCCAGCGCTGCGCCGAACCCGATCGCGAGAGTGGCGACCACGAACAGGAACGGCAGCTTGAGCCGCCCAATGCCGCCTCGCCCGCGCGCCGCGCCCAGGATCATGATCGCTCCGAGCGCAACGGGGATTCCGATCGCCAGCAGCCACGCCGCCCATATTGGCGTTCCGGCGCGTCGAAACGCAGCCGCGTACCCCACTGCGATAGCGAGCACCGAGATGAACAAGGCCTGTAGCGCCAGTCGCCTTGTCAGGTCCGACTTGATGGTGCCTTCGTTTACTTCCGGCTTCGACGTCACAGCAGTGCCAGCAGGGCAAATGTCGCCAGCCAGTGCTCGCCCATGTAATCGCCCGCAACGTGCGGCAGGCTCGCGCCGAGATGAGCAGCAGCGGCTTCGATAGCGACGACGTGACGCGGGTCGCTCACTTCCCACGTTGTCGCAAGCGACCGCCAGCACCACGCGCGACTGAGATTCAGCCCGTCGAGATGGGCGATTTTCCCGTCGCTGCGGTCACTGACCGTCGCCGGTACGAACAGGGTTGGCGGCTCACGCCGCTCCAGTCGCGGCAGAAAACCTTCGACCCATTTCGCGAATTCGCTGGCGCCGAGCACGCGCTGCATGCAGACCGCCTCGATCAGGGCGGACGACAGGAAATCGTCGCCGCCTGGCTCCCAGGCCTGACAATCCCGGTCGCCTGAGAACCACTCGCGCGCCTTTGCGGCCACCGCCGAGCCGAGCTTCCGGTGACTCGCGACATCGGCGTACTCGAGCGCGAGGGTGATGGCGAAAGCGCTGTTGAAGTGAGTGCCCACCCGTGTCGGATACGTCGCCTTCGGCAGAAACGCGAGAAACCGTTCGGCGAATGCATCCGCCAACGGCGACAGTGCGTCACCCCAGCGTCGCGCCGGCTTGGTGTCGTGACGCGACAGCTCCGCCGCCAGCATCAACAGCCACGCCCACCCATAAGGTCGCTCGAATGGTCGCGACAATGGCCGCGCAAGGTATTTCACTTCGCGCCTCACCTTCGCCGCTGTGAGATGCTCATCGAACAACGCTTCGATTCGTGCGGCTTCCGGAATTTCGGGAGTGAGACGGAGCAGGCTCGCCAGGAGCCAGTAACCGTGCACACAGGAGTGCCAATCGAAGCTCCCGAAAAAAACCGGGTGCAGCTCGCGTGGCGTTTTCAGATCGCTGCGCCGGGTCAACACGTGATCGAGCTTGTTCGGGTACTCCCGAGCGACGTGCGCCAGCGCGACCCGCGCGAAGGTTCGCGCGGTGGCGGCGTCGAGCCGCATCGACCCAGAGCTCAACGACGGAAGACGAGAAGATTCATTAGCAGGACATTGGCGCCGAGTAACAGCAGCGCCGTCGGTATCTGCACCTTTATGACCGCGTTCTCATCGGGGAGCTCGAGCAGAGCGGTGGGGACGATGTTGAAGTTCGCTGCCATCGGAGTCATCAGAGTGCCGCAAAATCCCGATAGCATCCCGATCGCCGCCATGATGGTCGGGTCCCCACCGAACTTCTGGACGATCAACGGCAGTCCGATGCCAGCCGTCATCACCGGAAACGCCGCAAAAGCATTCCCCATGATCATCGTGAACAGTGCCATGCCGATCGCGTAGGTGGTGACGACCGCCGCCGGATGGTCGAGCGGAATCCAGCGCTGCGCAAGATCGGAGATCACGTTTCCAACCCCGGCGACGGCGAACAGCGCCCCCAGCGCGGCGAGCATCTGTGGCAGTACTGCCGCCCACCCCACGGCGTCCAGCAGCCGCCGCGCCTCGGTTATCGGGGCCGAGGCCGGCGGACGAAGCATC
>Ga0207652_10005260_pt1 | contig 10509 bp, 9 predicted proteins | sample KBSC63BmetaG_FD_184334 | JGI IMG/M metagenome (GOLD analysis project Ga0207652, IMG submission 184334) | Corn rhizosphere microbial communities from Kellogg Biological Station, Michigan, USA - KBS C6-3B metaG (SPAdes) (version 2) | ecosystem: Host-associated > Plants > Roots > Rhizosphere ...
CATCCCCATCGGCGGGTGCAGCAGCCCGATCATCAGGTTGAGCACCATCACGAGGCCGAAGTGGACCGGGTCGACGCCGAGCTGCACGGCGATCGGCAGCAGGATCGGCACCAGGATCGTGATCGCCGCCGTCGGCTCGAGGAAGCAGCCGACGAAGAGCATCAGCAGGTTGGCGAGCAGCAGGAACACCCACGCTTCCTTGGTGAACGCGAGCACCCAGGCGGCGATGTCGGCGGTGACGCCGGTGGCCGTCAGCATCCAGCCGAAGATCGACGCCGCGGCGACGATGAAGAGCACGGTCGCGGTCGTCTCGACCGTGTCGAGGCAGACGCGCACGAACATCTTCCACGACAGCGTCCGGTACCAGGCGAAGCCGAGGATCATCGCCCACACGCAGGCGGCGATCGCGCCTTCGGTGGGCGTGAAGAGGCCCGTCGTCATGCCGCCGATCAGCAGCACCGGCGTCATGATCGGCAGCAGCGCCTCGAAGCGGAAGATGCGGTCGAGGACGAACAGCGACGCGAGGCCGAGGAGCACCGAGAGCTGCGCCGGCGCGCCGATCTGCGCCACCAGCGCCCAGAGCAGGAGCGGCCAGGCGATGACGACCGCGAGCTCGAGGAGCGCCTTGGCGAAGCGCGAGCGCGAGAACTTGAAGTCGGCGCCCCAGCCGTTCTTGTGCGCGTAGTAGGCGACCGTGAGCATCATCAGGATCGCGAGCAGCGCGCCGGGCAGGATGCCGGCGAGAAAGAGCGCGCCGACCGAGGCGTTGGCCATCATCCCGTAGATCACGAACGGCAGGCTCGGCGGGATGATCGGCCCGAGCGTCGCCGACGCGGCGGTCACGCCGACGGCGAACTCGGTCGAGTAGCCGTGCTCCTTCATCGCCTTGATCTCGATCGTGCCGAGGCCGGCCGCGTCGGCGATCGCCGTTCCGCTCATGCCGGCGAAGATGACCGAGCCGAGCACATTGACGTGGCCGAGGCCGCCCTTCATCCAGCCGACCAGCGCGAGCGCGAAGTTGTAGATCCGCGTCGTGATGCCGGCGTTGTTCATCAGGTTGCCGGCGAGGATGAAGAACGGCACGGCGAGCAGCGGGAAGCTGTCGATGCCGCTCACCATCCGGTGCACGACCACGAACGGCGGCGGCGCTCCGGCGATCAGCACGTAGGCGAGCGAGGCGCCCGCCATGGCGACAGCGACCGGCACGCCGCCGCTCAGGAAGACGAGGAAGAAGACCTTCAGCATCGGCGGCGGCGGCTCGCCGGCTAGCGGTCGGCGAACGTCGTCATCGGTCGCTCGAGGACGCTGTAGCCGCGCTTCCAGTGGATCCAGGCGACCTGCAGCGAGCGAACCGTCATCGCCGCGAAGCCGAACAGGCAGACCGCGTAGACGACGTTCATCGGCGCGTCGACCAGCGTCATGCGCGTCATGTTGCCGATCTTGTCCATCATCTCGATCGTCAGCACGACGCAGGCGCCGAAGAAGGCGACGCGCAGCAGGTCGACCAGGCGCGCCAGCCAGCGACCGACGGCAGCCGGCAGGTGGCGGTAGAAGAAGTCGACCTGGATCGCGGTGTTCTTCGCCACGCCGATCGTCGCGCCGACGAAGACGACGCCGATCAGCAGGTAGCGCGAGATCTCCTCGGTCCAGGTCGCCGAGTCGTTCAGCACGTAGCGGGTGACGAACTGGAAGAGGACCGTCAGGCCGAGCAGCCAGAAGAGGCCCAGCGCGACCCAGCCCTCGAAGATCGTGTCGGAGAGGTCGATCGCCTCGTCCTCGAGGTGGACATGGCCCTCGTCGTCGATGATCCTTTCGTCGCCGGCCACGCGCGCCTCGTCGCCCGTCGTCACTTGATGTTGACGATCCGGTCGTAGTCCTGCTGGCGATAGCCCTGGTCGGTCGGCTTGGTCGCCTTCAGCACCGCCGCGCGGAACGCGTTCTTGTCGACCGTGATGACGTTCAGGCCCTTCTTCTTGAACTCCTCGACCAGGCGCGCCTCCGAGGCGACGATCTCGCGGCCGGTCTTGTCGGCGGCCTCCTGCATCACTTCGGTGAAGACCTTCTTGTCGGCGTCGGAGAGCTTGGACCAGACCTGGCCCGAGACGACCGTGAGCAGCGAGTCGACGATGTGGCCCGTGAGCGAGATGTTCTTCTGCACCTCGTAGAACTTCTTCGCCTCGATCGTCGGCAGCGGGTTCTCCTGCGCGTCGACGGTGTTGTTCTGCAGCGCGAGGTACACCTCGGCGAAGGCGATCGGCGTCGGGTTGGCGCCGAGCGACTTCGGAAACGCCAGGTACGCCGGCGCATCGGGAACGCGGATCTTCAAGCCCTTCATGTCCTCCGGCTTGCTCACCGGATGCGCCGCGTTCGACGTCACGTCGCGCGCGCCGTAGTAGGTCAGGGCGGTGATGTGGTTGCCGCTCTTGTCGTCGTAGCCTTTGGCGAGCTCCTTGAAGACGTCGCTCTTGGCGTACTTGAGCATGTGATCGGCGTCGCGGAAGATGAACGGGAAGTACGTCACCGCGAGCGGCTGGTACGTGCGCCCGGCGAAGCTCGCGCCGGTGAGGATGATGTCGACCGTGCCGAGCGTCAGCCCCTGGTTGATGTCCGACTCCTTGCCGAGGCTCGACGCCGGAAACACCTGCACCTCGTAGCGCCCGTTGGTGCGCTTCTTGATCTCGTCGCCGGCCCAGACGGCGTACTTGTGGAACGGCTCCGACGTCTCGTAGACGTGCGCCCACTTGAGCTTGGTCTGCGCCTCGGCGGGCAGCGCGCCCAGCGCGCCGGTGGCCAGAGTGCAGGTGAGAAGAGTCTTCAGAACGAATCGTTTGGTGGTCATGCGGTGGTCTCCCTTGAGCGGTGGCCGTCGCCCACTGGCGACGCGCGAAAGCGATCGACGGTACGGGGCGCGCAGCACGGCGCACGAGCGTGCAAACCCTGAATCGGGTTCGTTCGGGTTGCGCTACGGGGTTCGTCTTGCCGCGGTGGTTGTCGGGTTCGCACGGGATCGGGCCGGCAGGGCGCCCTGTTTTGCTCCATGTCCCCCGGGCCTGGCCTGAACGGCCGGCCCTCCTCCTTTACTTACGCAAAACAGGGCGCCCTGCCGTCCCGATCCTGCACCGAGCAGCGCGCACCGCCGTTGCGTGCGCCTCGGTTCGGGCGCGGGTGGCGGCTGGCCGATTTCCGTAAGTAGAGGAGGAGGGCCGGCCGTTCAGGCCAGGCCCGGGGGACATGGAGGAAATCGGCCAGCCGCCGCCCGCGCCCGCGCGGCCCAAGAACGAGCCACTCGACGCGAAAGTCAGCCGATCAGCGCCGGCAGCCAGGTCGCGACCGAGGGCACGAGGAACACGAGCGCGAGCAGCAGCACGCTCATGGCGAGGAAGGGAACGACGGCGCGGAAGATGTCGAGCATCGTCACCTGCGGCGGAGCGACGCCCTTCATCGTCATCAGCAGCAGGCCGTGCGGCGGCAGCAGCAGGCCCATCTGCATGCAGATCAGGAACAGCACGCCGAACCAGACCAGGTCGACGCCGAGCGCCTGCACGACCGGCATGAAGATCGGCAGCGTGATCATCATCATGCTCACCTGGTCGACGAAGATGCCGAGGAAGATCAGCATCAGCATCATCGCGGCGATCACGGCCCAGGGCGCCAGGCCGGAGCCGGTGATCGACTGCGAGAGGCCGTTCGACGCGCCCGAGAACGAGAGGATCTGCGCGAACGTCGTTGCGCCGACGATGATGAAGAGGATCATCGCCGAGATCGCCACCGTGCCCTTCAGCGCTGCCATGAGCACCTGCCACGAGAGCGCGCGGTAGGCCATCGCGAAGACGATCGTCGCCGCCGCGCCGACGGCGGCCGATTCGGTCGGCGTGCCCCAGCCGGCCGCCATCGCGCCGACGACGACGGCGAAGATCGAGACCAGCGGCAGCACGTAGAGCAGGAACGGCTTGAAGCGCGCGAAGCCGGGGTGGCTCTCGAGCGCAACGTTGGGCGCCAGGCTCGGCTTGGTCTTGACCCGCACGATGATCCAGGCGACGAACGCGATCGAGAGCACGAGCCCCGGGACGACGCCGCCGATCAGGAGCTTCGAGATCGAGATGCCCGACAGCGACCCGAGCAGCACGGTGAGCGCCGAGGGCGGGATCAGCATGTCGACGGCACCGATCGCCATCACCGGGCCGCAGGCGAGGCGCGGGTCGTAGCCGCGCGCGAGCATCACCGGCACCATCAGCGAGCCGAGCATCGCCGTGGTGGCGATGGTCGAGCCGGAGATCGCCGAGAACACGGTGCCGGCGACGACGGCGACGATCGCGAGCCGCCCCGGCACCTGCGCGATCAGCCGCTCGATGCCGTCGATCACCTTGACCGCGAGGCCGGTGTGGAAGAGCACCTCGCCCATCAGCACGAAGAGCGGGATCGGCGTCAGCGAGAAGCTCATCACCGAGCTGACGCTGTTCCTGGCCAGCTGCGCGAGCCCGGGCTCGCCGCCGAGCCAGAGCCACGCGCCGATCAGGTTGATGGCGAGGAAGGCGAACGCGACCGGCAGGCCGACGAAGAGCAGCACCGTCGAGCCGGCGAGCAGCAGCCAGGCGGCGCCGACCCAGCCGATCATCGTGCCGCCTTCGTCATGCCGCGCTCACCGCGTCCTCGCGCGGTCCCACTTCGGCGTGCGCCAGCCGGCGCATGCGAAAGACGAACTCGACGGCGAGCAGCGCGAAGCACACCGGCAGCGGCAGCAGGAACCACCACTCCGGCATCACCAGCGTCTTGATCGAGAGCGCGCCGCTTTGCTGGCTCTGCCACGTCGCGGAGCCGCCGTAGACGACGAGCCAGCAGCAGGCGACGATGCCGAGCACGTCGGCGATCCACTCGCACGCGTAGGCCACGCGCGGCGGCAGCACGCGCAGCACGATGTCGACGCGGATGTGGCGCCCTTCGCGCAGCAGCCAGGGCGCGGCGAGCAGCGTGATCGCGTACAGCAGCAGCTCGGAGACCTCGTTGCTCCACGCGACGCCGCGCGGCAGCCCGGGGATGGCGACGTTTCGCGTCAGCACGTCGGCGCAGATGACGACCACCATCGCCAGCAGCGCCAGGCTCGCCAGCAGCGCCAGCGCCTCGATCAGCGTGCCGAACGCGGCTTCGAGCCTCGCCGGCGGGGCGCGGTTCACTTCGCCGTCAGCGTCTTGAGCTTCTTCGCGAACTCCGGGTTGGCCTTCATCGCCGTCGCCCAGCCGGTGTCGTACGCCTTGTCGACGAACGCCTTCGTGCCGGCGGCGTCGAACTTGATCGTCTGGATGCCGGCCTTTTCCTGGCGCGCCGTCTCGTCCTTGGCGTACTGCGTCCAGAAGACGTTCATCGCCTCGAGCGCGAGCGCCTGCTGGTCGAGGAACGCCTTCTGCTTCGGCGTCAGCCGCTTGTAGGCGTCGAGGTTCATGATGATCGAGACCTCGGCGTCGTAGAACCCGGGGTCGACGCGGTACTTCGTCTTCTCCTGCCAGTTGAGGTCGAAGATGCCGCCGATCGGCCAGCCGTAGCCGTCGACCACGTTGCGCTCGAGCGCCGTGTAGACCTCGCCCGGCGGCGTCGTCACGACGTTGGCGCCGAGCGCAGCGAAGAAGTCGCGATACACGGGCGTGATGCGGATCTTCAGCCCGGTCAGGTCGGGCTTGTCGATCTTCTTGTTGAGGTAGAGATGGAACGGCTGGTGCTCGACCATGCGCGCCAGATAGACCATGTGGCCCTTCTGCATCCAGAGCTCGTTGATCGCGGCGAACGCGCCGTTCTTGCGCTGCTCGGCGACCGGGATCTGCGTCAGCTTCAGGAAGTCGGCCTCGGGCATCACGTTGGTGTAGAACGCGCCGGTCGAGAGTGCCATGTCGACGACGCCGCTCTTGACGGCGTTGCCGGCCTCGAACGTCGGGATCGCCTTCGGCCCGCCGATGAAGTTGATCTGCAGCGTGCCCTTGCCCTCGGCGTTGAACTTCTGCAGCCACTTCTGCATGTGCGTCACGTAGATGCCGTTCTCGGCAAATGCGCTGACCAGCCGCAGCGTGGTCTCCTGCGCGAGCGCGGGCGCGGCGGCGAGCGCCGCCGCGACGAGAGCGAAGGACGAGACGAGCAGTCGGGGCGATCGGTTCATGGTGGGCGGATCCGGCAGGAGAGGAGGGCGGCGGTCGAGCCCCGGACTCTGCCGCGCCCGATGCACGGCGGGCAGCGGGTTTGTCTGGAGCCGCGCCCGCCCCCTCCTGCGCTCGCCTCAGCGCGGCCGGTTCGACGCGTACGACGAGCTGCGCGCCGGGTACCCGTGCGCGGTGCGCTCGACCGGGCCCGCGCCCTGGCCGGCAGGAATCAGCTCGCCGCGCTGACGTGCCACGCGCACGCCCTCCTTCACCTCGGCGCGTGCGAGCAACGACGGTGCCGGCATCGCTGCGTCGTGGAGCGCGCCCTGGCCGGCCGGGACGAGCTCGCGATCGGCGCGTGCCTGCAGCACTTCGGCGCGCACGTCCTGGCGCGAGCGCTCGCCGCTCGCGACGAACGCTGCGAACGGTTGCACGGCCTCGCCGGCGGGAACGAGCTCGCCGCGCGCACGCGCCTGCATCACGCCGGCCTTGACGTCGGCGCGCGACACCGCTTGGTCCTGCGCGGCGGCGAAGGGAGTCGCCGTGACGAGGGCGGCGGCGACGATCGAGAGTTGGAAAAGTTGCTTGGCGTTCATGATGATGGTCCCCTGGATCGCAAATCGCCGGAGCTTCCGGCGACCGACGCCTGCGTGCGTCGGTGGCGTGAATCTAGGGACGGCGGCGCGCGCCGGACAGTGAGGAAGTGGCCGCGCGCGTGTGGAGCATTCACAGCGCGCCGGCGCTCATGGGCTGCCCGGCTCCGGCCAGCCTTCGGCGCCGACGAGCGGAACGAACATCACGCCGCCGAGATCGTCCTCGCGCCATGCGTCGGCGCCGTCGCGCGTGACGAGCACGAGGCGCTGCGCGCCGTGGCCGTTGCGCTCGACCGGCATCACCAGGCGCCCACCGACGGCGAGCTGCTCGCGCAGCGCCGCCGGCACGCGCGGGCCGGCGGCGGCGACGACGATCGCGTCGTAAGGCGCGCCCGGCGCCCAGCCGCCGCTGCCATCGCCGACATGCACGTCGACGTTCGTGCAGGCGAGGCGCGCGAGCCGCTCGCGCGCGAGCGCCGCGAGCGTCGGATGGCGCTCGACCGCATCGACGTGCGCGACCAGCCGGCCGGCGACCGCGCTCGCGTAGCCCGAGCCGGCGCCGATCTCGAGCATGCGGTCGGTCGGCGCGAGCCGCGCCGCCTCGAGCATGAGCGCGACGATGTAGGGCTGCGAGATCGTCTGCCCGTCCTCGATCGGCAGCGGCGTGTCTTCGTACGCGTCGCCGCGCAGCCGAGCGGCGACGAATGCGTGGCGCGGCACGCTGCGCATCGCCTCGAGCACGCGCGGGTCGCGGATGCCGCGCGCGGCGATCTGCGTCGCCACCATGCGCTCGCGCTCGCCTCTGGCGTCGTGGTCGTCGTCCATCGCGCGCCCGACCGGCCGTTGGCTTCCGCTCACTGGCGCCGATGCGCCTGCAGCCACGCGAGCTTGGCGGCGTACAGGTCGTGCTGGCCGCGCGTGACGCTGTTGTCGATCGCCAGAGCGAGGTGGCGGCGCGCAGCGGCTTCGTCGCCGAGGCGCCAGTCGGCCACGCCCAGCCAGAAGTGGAACTCGTGGTTGTCGGCGCGCGCGACCTCGCGCGCGAACAGCTCGCGCGCGGTGCGCCAATCGTCGCGCTCGACCGCCGCCATGCCGAGCTGGAAGAAATAGAACGGCGGGTACGGCTCGAGCGCCGCCAGTCGCGTGCGCGTGGCCTCGGCCTCGGCGGTGCGCCCCTGCCGCTCGTAGGCGAGCGCCAGATTGGCGAGCGCGCGCGTGTCGCGCGGATCGCCCGCCAGCACGTGCTCGAAGACGCGCGCGGCCTCGCCGAGGTCGCCGTGGTGCAGGTAGACGACGCCGAGCGTGTTGAACGCATTGCCGAAGCGCGGATCCTTGCGCACGCTCGCCGCCGCCCATGCGTAGGCGTCGTCGAGCCGGCCCTCGGCGAGCGCTTCTGCGGCGCGGTTGTTGGCGTACATGGCCACGACCGTGTCTTCGCCGATCTCGTGCGTGCGCAGGCCCGCGATCTGCTCGGGCGGCAGGAAGTCGATCGTCAGCGTGCTCATGTCGCGCGACGAGCGCAGGTCGACCAGTCGCTGGCCGAGCGTCACGTTGACGTGTCCGCTCGCGATCAGCAGCGCGCCATTCCTGCTCCAGCTCTCCTCGACGCGAACGCTCTGGTAGGTGACCGAGAGGTGCAGCTCCTTGGCCATCGCCGCCGTCAGGATGACGAGCGCGAGGCAGTTGCCGCTGCGCGCATCGAACGTCGCGGCGGCGTTGCGCGTGCGCGCCGCGTCGTACTCGAGCTTGAGCTGCGCGCGCGTCTGCAGCGCCTTCGCGAGCCCCTGCTGCGGGCCGTCGCGGCGCAGCTGGGCGGCGATGTCGTTCTGCAGGAAGGCGCGCATCGCCTCGCTCGGCGCGAACACGTCGTCCGTGCGGACCGCTTCGCGGGGCGCGGCGAACAGGCGGTCGGCGAGCAGCGCCTCGGGCGAGGGCGGCGGCGCCGTGGCGCAGCCGGCGGCGAGACAGGCGACGAGCGAGACGACGACGGCGATCCGCATGGCGCTACTCCGGCTCGCGGTGGGCGGCAATGCCGCCTGCGCCCGCGAGAGCGGCAGCGGCGCATAGACTTTCCTCCATGTCGGACAACTCTGCCAGTGCCGCAAACGCCGAAGCCGGCCGGCCGCACACCATCCGCATGGCCGCAGGCGACAACGTCGCCATCGTCGCCAACGAGGGCGGCCTCGCCGCCGGCACCGTGCTCGAGGACGGGCTCGTCCTGACCGAGCGCGTGCCGCAGGGCCACAAGGTCGCGCTCGCGCCGATCGCGGCCGGCGCGCCGGTGGTCCGCTACGGCGCGACGATCGGCACTGCCAGCGAGCCGATCGCCGCCGGGCGCTGGGTGCACGAGAGGCTGCTCCGCATGCCTTCGGCGCGCTCGCTGCAGGGGCTGCCCGCCGCGACCCGCAAGGCGGCGCCGCTGCCGCCGCTCGACGGCCACACCTTCCAGGGCTTTCGCAACGCCGACGGCAGCGTCGGCACCCGCAACATCCTCGCCATCACCACCACGGTGCAGTGCGTCGCCGGCGTGGTCGAGCACGCGGTCGAGCGGATCCGCAGGGAGCTGCTGCCGCGCTATCCGAACGTCGACGCCGTCGTCGGCCTCGAGCACGGCTACGGCTGCGGCGTCGCCATCGACGCGCCCGATGCGCTGATCCCGATCCGCACGCTGCGCAACATCAGCCGCAATCCGAACTTCGGCGGCGAGATCCTGGTCGTCAGCCTCGGCTGCGAGAAACTGCAGCCGGAGCGGTTGCTGCCGCCGGGATCGTTCGCGATCCAGGACCAGCGTCACGCGCCCGGCGAAGAGGGGCTCGACGTCGTCCGACTGCAGGACGAGGCGCACGTCGGCTTCACCTCGATGGTCGACTCGATCCTCGCGCGGGCCACCGTGCATCTCGAGCGGCTGAACGCGCGCCGGCGCGAGACGGTCCCCGCGTCGGCGCTCGTCGTCGGCGTCCAGTGCGGCGGCAGCGACGCGTTTTCCGGGGCGACGGCCAACCCCGCGGTCGGCGTCTGCAGCGACCTGCTCGTGCGCGCTGGCGCCACCGTGATGTTTTCCGAGACGACCGAGGTCCGCGATGGCATCGACCAGCTGACCGCGCGTGCCGCCACGCCCGAAGTCGCCGACGCGCTCGTGCGCGAGATGGCGTGGTACGACGCCTACCTGGGCCGCGGCGGCGCCGACCGAAGCGCAAACACGACGCCGGGCAACAAGCAGGGCGGCCTCGCCAACATCGTCGAGAAGGCGATGGGCTCGATCGTCAAGTCGGGCAGCGCGCCGATCGCAGGCGTCCTGAGCCCGGGCGAGCGGCTGCGCGACCGCGGCCTCACGAGCGGGCTGGTCTACGCGGCGACACCGGCGAGCGACTTCGTCTGCGGCACGCTGCAGCTCGCCGCCGGCATGAACCTGCACGTCTTCACGACCGGCCGCGGCACGCCGTACGGGCTCGCCGAGGTGCCGGTCGTGAAGGTCGCGACGACGAGCGGCCTGGCGCGCCGCTGGCACGACCTGATGGATCTCAACGCGGGAACGATCGCCGACGGCACGGCGACGATCGAGGAGACCGGCCGGGCGCTCTTTGGCCTGCTGCTCGAGGTCGCGAGCGGCCGGCGCACTTGCGCCGAGCGGCTCGCGCTGCACAACGCGCTGGTGCTGTTCAACCCGGCGCCGGTCACCTGAGCGCCAGGCGACCGCGGCCGCGCCGCGACCGCCTGGCTGCCGCCTATTCGACGCGCACGTCGATGCGGCGCGGCTTGGCCTGCTCGAGCTTGGGGATGCGCAGCGTCAGGAC
>Ga0207652_10005263_pt1 | contig 10505 bp, 6 predicted proteins | sample KBSC63BmetaG_FD_184334 | JGI IMG/M metagenome (GOLD analysis project Ga0207652, IMG submission 184334) | Corn rhizosphere microbial communities from Kellogg Biological Station, Michigan, USA - KBS C6-3B metaG (SPAdes) (version 2) | ecosystem: Host-associated > Plants > Roots > Rhizosphere ...
GCGTTGTCGCGTGAGAACGCGTCCACGCTCGCCATTCTCGGATCCGGCGTGCAGGCGCACACGCATCTCGAGGCAATGTGCAGCGTGCGGCCCATTCGCACACTTCGTGTTTGGAGCCGAAGCGCAGACAACGCACGCAAGCTCGCCGAGCTCGCGCGGCGCGAGTACGGACTCGACGCAAGCGCGTCAGCAACGGGCGAAGAGGCGGTTCGCGGCGCGGACATCGTCTGCACGACGACGTCGTCGAACGAACCGGTGCTGTTCGGCGATTGGCTCTCGCCGGGAACGCACGTGAACGCGGTCGGCGTCTCGCAGCCGCACGCGCGCGAGCTCGACGCCAAAACGGTCGTCGGCTCTCGTCTGTACGTCGACCGGCGAGAGTCGGCTCTCAAAGAGCCGGGCGACATTCTCGCGCCGCTCAAAGCGGGCGAGATCACGCCCGACCACATCGTCGGCGAGATCGGCGAAGTGCTGATCGGCGCCGCACCCTCGCGCAGCGGTCCCGAGGAGATCACGCTCTTCAAATCGCTCGGCCTCGCGATCGAGGATCTGGCCGCGGCGTCGTACGTGTACGCCGAGGCGGTCAAGACCGGAACCGGGGTTCGTGTCGAGCTTGGCGGAGCGCGCGTTGCGGCACATTGAGCCGCCGACGATCGAAAACATTCGCGCCGCCCGCGAACGAATCGCCGGCACGGCGATCCGAACACCGCTGATTCGACTGCCCATCGAGTCGCCTCACGAGATCCATCTCAAGCTCGAGTCGCTGCAGCCGATCGGTTCGTTCAAGCTGCGCGGAGCGACGAACGCCATTTCTTGTCTGTCGCGCGACACGCTAGCGGATGGCGTGTATACCGCGAGCGCAGGCAACATGGCCCAGGGTGTCGCCTGGAGCGCCCGCGCGCTCGGCGTACCGTGCACCGTCGTGATGCCCGAGACGGCGCCGCGCACCAAGGTGGAAGCCGTCGAGCGGCTCGGAGGCAAGATCGTCTACCTGCCGTACGACGAGTGGTGGCAGACGCTCGCCGATCATGGCCGGCAGGGAATTCGTGGAACGTTCGTGCATCCCGTCGCTGACCGCTTGGTCATGGCGGGCAACGGCACCATCGGTTTAGAGATTGCTGAAGATGTCCCCGACGCCGATGCCGTCCTCGTTCCCTTCGGCGGCGGCGGACTCGTTTGCGGAATCGCCACCGCCGTGCGGGCAATCATCCCGAAGGTTGCCGTCTATGGCTGTGAAGTCGCGACGTCGACGCCGCTCAAAGCCGCGCTCGCCGCCAACGCACCGGTGAAAGTCGAACGCACGCCGAGCTTCGTCGACGGCATCGGAGGCCGCGGGGTATTGCCCGAGATGTGGCCGATCGTTCGACCGCTGGTGAGCGGCTCGATCGTCGCTTCACTGGACGAGGTCGCCGCCGCCGTCCGCCTTCTCGTTGAGCGGGCTCGTGTTGTCGCCGAAGGCGCTGGCGCAACGCCAGTCGCGTGCGCGCTCTCGCATGCTCCGGCGGGCCGGAAGATCGTCTGCGTCGTTTCGGGCGGAAACATCGACACGAAGATCCTCGCGGACATTCTTACTGCGCCGGCCCGTACGATTTGAACGATGAGCTACGGCCACTAAAACGGAGAAAGAAAACGGCTCTGCGCGGAGAAGCGAGCTCGACTCGACAATCCATTCGGTGTTGGCACCCATTCTGCCCAATGACGAGTTCGAGCGCGGACCAGCCGATCGGTGCGGGGTTGGCGTCGGGCGCCGCTGGTCGATAGATGCATGAGGGGACGTCGATGCGTGTACTGCTGGATTCCGCTGGTGTTCGATGGATGGTCTTCGAGGTGAAGCGACCGGGCTCGGAGCGAGCGACCTACTTGCCGGAAGAGTTTGGCGACGGCTGGCTCTGTTTCGAGTCGAGTACGAGCAAGCGACGCCTCACACCAATTCCACCGCATTGGCGCGAGTACGGCGACGACGAGCTCGAGCGAATGCTGGGTGAGGCAAGGCCGGTGATCCGCACCCGTCCCAGCGTAGAAGACCGGCCGTCGAGCGATCGTTGAACGTGTAGCACGGACGAAGAAAAGGCGGCGGGCATTTGCCCGCCGCCTCTTTCGTTCTCACGGCGTTGGTTTCGGCGGCGGCTTGGTAGCCGGCGGCTTCGGCTTCGCAGCGCCCTTGCCAATCGACCGGTAGTACTCCTCGACGTTTTGCCGATACGCCGGCGGAACGTCGCCCGAGCGCTCGAGCAGCACCTTGGTCGAGTCCCCTTCGCCGAGTCGTCGGCGCAGCCCGAATTCAAAGTCCTTGAAGCCCTCGATCGTCTTCGCGCGAAGATCGGAGGCCGTGTGGTTGTCCTCGAGAGACTGCGGATTCGTGAGCTGGCGCAGGTTCTCCATCGCCTTGTCGAGATCCGTCGTCGCGATTCCCTGGCGCTGTAGATCGCGTCGGAGCGCTTCAGCATCATTCAACCGCTGCTGCGCCTCTCGGCTGAACTGTGCGGCATCCTCGGCGGAAAGACGGGCATTGCCAGCGAGGTTGCCACCGTTCGGAATGCCGCCGCCGCCCTGATTCGCGGTGTTCGGCTGACCCTGTCGGTTGCCAGTCGGACGCTGGCCGCCATTCGGCTGACCACCACCGCCCTGTTGAGCTTGCTGGCCTTGCTGTCCCTGTCCTTGCTGTCCTTGGCCCTGCTGACCCTGGCCCTGCTGACCCTGCGACTGCTGGCCTTGAGCCCCACCCTGCTGTCCTTGTTGTCCTTGTTGCCCCTGCTGGCCATTCGCTTGTTGCTGCTGTTGCTGCTGACCTTGGCCCTGGCCCTGTTGACCGTTCTGTCCCTGCTGTCCGCGCTGATTCTGCTGTGCGGAAGCGCTTTGTTGGCCCTGCTGGTTTTGACCCTGGCCCTGTTTCCCCTGCTGTCCTTGTTGATTCTGCCCTTGTTGGTTTTGCTGTCCTTGTCCCTGCTGTCCTTGTTGGCCCTGCTGGCCGTTCTGCTCCGACAAGCGCCGCTGATTGCCGTTCCCGTTCGCGTTCTGCTCGGCGCGCTGGCGCATGCGCTCGTCCATCGATTCGAGACCTCTCACGAGATCACGGGCTTTGTCGGCAGCCTGCGCCTGCTGTCGCTGTCCGGTGCCGTTCTGCGCGGCGGACTGAGCCTGCGCAATGCGCTGACCGAGATCGGCGATGTCCGCGCCGATCTGCTGCTCGGCTGAGTTCATCCAATCCTGCGGCGCGGTGCGCGTCTGCTGCTGCGAGTAGCGCAGCTTCTCTTCGAGCTTTCGACCTCGGAGCGTATCGGCGGCTGATTCGAGCGCGCGAGACACGTCCTTCTGATCGCGCTTCGAGTCCAGCGCCATGCGGTCGAGCTTGGACTTGAGGTCCTTCACTTCATCCGCCATCGCGCCCTTCTGACCGGCGATCGACTGCTGGATCTGCTGGCGCTCCTGCGAGCCCGCCTGCGTCTGACCCATCCGCTGCACGTCGGACTGCACGTTCTTCTCTTGATCCGCGAGCTGCTGCGCCTTGCGCGCGATGTCGTTGAGATCGCGCTCCGAGCGCCCGTTCTTCTCCTGATCGAGCAGCCGACGAGCTTCCTGCAGGTTGTTCAACGCTTGGGTTGCGTCACCGCCCTTCTGGCCATTCGCGGCAGCGCGGCGCATGGCGTTCGCCGCATCCTGAAGCCGTCGCGCAGCGTCCGCCATCGACTGTGAGTTTTGTTCGCGCGCGAGACGCTCGAGCTGTCTCGCCTGGTCTTCCGTCTGTTGCGCGAGATCGCGCTGGCCCTGTCCGCCGGACGCGCCCGACTGACCCATCTGGCTGAGCGAATCCGCCTTTCGACGCGCTCGGTCGTTCTCCAGCTGCTGGCGAGCGGCGAGCTCCTTCAGCTTTTCCGCCGTGGCGTCGGCTTGGTTGTCGGCCTGTTGCTGCTGCTGGCTCTGCTGTTGGCCGCGCTGCACCGTCTCGTACTGGTTGCGGAGACGATCCTTCTGCAGCTCGAAGATGTCGGCGAGATCCTGCGCGTCCGTCTTCTGTTGTCCGCCACCACCGCCACCGCCGCCACCTCCCTGCGAGATCTGAATCTCGCGGAACACTGCCTCGGCATTGCCGAGCTCCTTGAGCGCTTTCTGTTCGGACGGTAGCGCGCCACGCGGAGAACCTTGCGTCAGCTTCTTCTCGGCGGAATCCATCTGCGCCGCGGCCTTCGGAAGAATCTGCGCGATCTTCGCCCAGTTGCTGTCCGACTTGGCAATGCCGCGGTCGACGAGACGGCTCGCCAACTGCTCGGCCTGTTCACGCAACCGCTGCTGCGAGAGCCGCAGCGTCGCGAGGTTCTCATCGAGCGATTTCTTGTCGGTGATAGCGCTGTCGCGCGCTGTCTTGAACGTCGCCGCGATTATTTCGCGCTGATGCTGCGACAGCTGGCCCGCCTCGTCCGCCTGCCCGCCGCCGCCGCCACCACCACCGCCGCCACCCTGGCGCTGGCGGTAATCGTTCTCATAAGGCCGGACAGTGAGGAAATAGATGTCCGACGACGCGCGCTGCGCGCCGCTCACTGCATTGTTGTCGGTCGCGCGCGCATAGTACGAGACCACGTCGCCAGGCTGAAGCTTGAGATCCTCCAGCATCAGCGTGTACCCGGCCGAGATGTCGCGAATCGCCTTCGTGCCGTCGTGGAGCGACATCACGCGCTCGTCGCCACCGTTCACCGAGTACACGAGCTCGAGCTTCGCGACGCCGTAGTCGTCTTCGGCCTGCGCTTCAGTGTAGACCTCGTCGACGGACAACACCTTCTCGTCGCGACCGGGCTTCGTGAAGTGCACCGTCGGCGCGCGATCGGGCAGCGCGTCGATCTGATAGTCGAGGGAGCCGGTGACCATTTTTCCATTCGGTCCCTCGAGCTCGATCTTGTAGAAACCGGATTTGTCGACGCGCAGCATGGCCATGAGATGACCATCGTCCGTCGGCACGAGCTTGAGCGTGTCTCCGCCGTCGACGATGACACGGCCGCCCTTCGTCGCCACCGTGGGCGACACGCGGATGCGCACCATCGTTCCCTTCAACGCGGCGATGTCGCCGATGCTGTCGACGTCCTGCGTCGGAAGCTGCGTATATGCGGGGAAGCGATGCTGAAGACTGATCTCCTTCACGTACGGGAGATTCGCGACATCGAGCGTGTACACGGTCGATCGCACGCCATTCGCTTCGACCGCATACTGCGTCTTACTTCCGATGTCGAACAGCCGGAAACCAAACTTCCCACTGCTGTCGGACGTCATTGCGAGCCGCGTCCAATTCGCCGAGTCGGCGCTTCGGACCAAGAGCTCGACGCGATCGGATTGGAAGCCGCGCAGCTGCGCTTCAATCAGCTCGTCGCCGCCCTTCGCGATCGTGGCGTTCCCTGGATCGACCGCAATGCTGAACAGGCTGACCGGCTCCGAGCTGTTCCACGGCTGAGCGATCAAGTGCAGCCCATGGCGAAGCACCTGCGGTCCGAGCACGGTGAACAAGACCGCGGCAGCCATGACCGATGCAAGCACCGCCGTGTTCACGCGGATCTCGCCGGCGTCGATCGTTCGACCCTCGCCGGCGTGACGCACGCGCTCGAGCGCGCTCCGCGTCAGCCGATCGATGATCGCGGGCGACCGCAGCGCGCCCGCGCCGGCGCCGGGATTCTGCATCTCGACCGCCGTGATCACGCTGGCGCGAAGACTCTTCTCGTGCTCCTCGAGATACAGCGCGACCTGCGTGTCCTCGAACTTTGGCCGCAGCGGCCACACGATGAATCGAACCGCGATCGCGACGATCGCCGCGATCGCCCCAATCCGGCATCCGAGCACCGCCGCATCGCTGTATTTGAGAACGCTCATCAAATACGACGCCGCGACCAGCACCGCCCAGCCGGCCGCGACCGTGATCGCGGCGCCGCGCAGCGCTCGCTTCGCGCGATACCGGTTCCGCACACTCCGAACGACGCTGAGGAGCTGCGACTGATCGGAGGGAAGCCCGTGTACGCTTTCCATGTTGCCCCCTATCCCGCTCTATGACGTAGCGCGCGACAGTCGATTCGACATCGCCGTTTCGACGGCCATCAAGAACAATGCACCAAGCAACAAATACCACCAGACCTTCTGCCGGTTTTCCTGATCCTGGGGAGTACCGGCGTTGAAGTCGCTGCCCGCTTGCCGTTGGCCGCTATCCGACGTCACCGCCGCGACGATCTCCTGTGGATCGAGGTGCGACAGATTCGACTCGGCCGGATCGACATTCACCGCGATCGGCCTGCCACTTCCCGCGGGCGTGTCACGTCCGCCGATTTCATAAAACCCTTGTTCATGCAGCGTCACCAGATGATTCGGACCGCTCGCGGTGACACGGTCGCGCGCGCCAGACGGCGACTCGAGTCGAAGCTCCCGCGTGCTGTCCGCGCTGCCCGCTCGGCTATTCGTGAACGGCGCGGTGAGCTCGCCATGTCGCGACAGGTCGACGACTTCGCCCGCGACGTACCACGGTCGTGGATCCGCGTACCGGCCCGCATGCTTCCCAAGCTGATGCATGAACGGCAAGAACACGGGCTGCAGCGGAAGATTCGTCCAGTATGAATCGAACGACGACGCCCAGATGAGCACTTTGCCGGCGCCCGCGGCGCGCTCCACGAGCGCGGGTGAGCCGTCGTCGAATCGAGCGGGACTCGTCGCCCCTGTGAGCGGAACCAGTGCTCGATACCTATAAAAGCGAGCGGTCGAGAAGTCGCCGCTCCTCGGCGCATTGAACAACTCGAAGATTGGATGCGCATAGTCGAGCGACGACAGCGTGCCGCCCGCGTCGGTCGTTCGATCCACAGATTGGCCGATCGTCGCCGGCAACAGTGCGCGCCAATCCGCGCTCCACGTCTCGGCGCGATTCGTTCCGGGAACGATGATCAATCCCAATCCAGCATCGATGGCGGCGCGAAGTCGTTTGCCGACTTCGCCGCCCGGAGGATCGACCTCGTCGAGCACCACGACTGCGCGTCCTTCGAAATCGCGCGGAGTCAGATCGCCGACATTCTTCTGGTCGACGCGGAACGAGGGCCGATCGCCAATCGAGAGCGCGCGGCTGAGATACAGTCCCTGATTCTGTCGCGCGGATGCCGGCTCGACGACGAGCACCGGCACGGCTTCGTCCGGCGCGATCGTGAAGTTCAGAACGTCGTCTTGCGGGAGCGAATCGGGCGTCACGCGCACCGAGCCTTTCGTCGCGCCGCTCGGCACGGCGATCGACGTAAACGCGACTTGCAGCGCGCCGCGCGCGGGTACCGTTGCGTTCTTCGTCTGGGCGTCGCGTCCACCGACGCTCAGCGTGACGCCGACCGCTTTCGGAACCGAGCCAGTGTTGATCAGTCGCGCGGCGACCGTGACGCGATCGCGTTCACCGGTGCTGTCGCGATCTGTCGTCACCTGGGAAACCGCGATGTCCGCCGCACTCGGCCCGCCGAGGTCGACCGGCGTGATCACGGTGCCCTTGGGAAAGCCGATCTCATTGCGGCTGGCCCAGCCGATCTTTTGGAAATCCGAAATCACGACCACTTCGCGCCTCGGCAGCGACGACGCCGACACGATCTGGGATGCGAGCTTGAGCGCCGGCGCGTACTTGGTGCCTTCGGCGGTCAGCTTTGCGGCATTGATCGCCGCGACGATTCGATCCGGACGCGCCATCGGCTCGCTCGCCACCATCGCGTCGCCCGCAAAGACGACGAGCGTCGCGCGATCCGTCGCTCCGAGTCCACTCGCCGCGCGCTTCGCCGCGTCCTTCGCTTTCTCCCACCGGCCGGCGTAGCCCATGCTGGCAGAGTGGTCGAGCAAAATGACGAGCTCGCGCGCTCCCGTTCCGGTGATCGGCGCTTGTCGTCGCTGAAAGAACGGCCGAGCGAACGCGGTGACCAACATCGCGATCGCCGCACAGCGCAACAACAGCAGCAGCAGGTGGCGAATCTTTTGCCGGCGCACAGAGCGATATGGAATCCGCTCCAGAAACATGAACGACGGAAACTCGATGACGACCTTTCGCTCGCGGTGGATCAAATGGATGATCACCGGAACGGCAATGGCGAGAAGTCCGGCGAGGAAAGCGGGCGCGAGAAAGCTCATCTACCTCACCCTGCTGAACTTTTCGCGTGCGACGAGATAACTGAACAGCGCTTGATCGAGCGGCTTCGACGTGTCGAACAGCGCGTAGTCCGCGCGCGTCTCGCCGATGCGTTTCGACAGAGCTGCCGTGTGGGCCTTCACGAGCTCGCGATACTGCTGGCGCAGATACTCGGGGATGACCGGCATCTTCGTCCCCGTCTCCATGTCGATGAAGTTGCTCGCATCCGTGTACGAGAAATCGATCTCGCGCGGATCGAGCAAGTGAAACACGATCACGTCGTTGCCACGTCCACGCACGTGGCTCAGTGCGTTGATGACCTGATCGGGGTCCTCATAGAAGTCGGAGATCAACACGACGATGCTGCGCCGCCGCAGCATCTCCGACAATTTTCGCAGCGGCGCCTGCAGCGTCGACTTGCCAGGCGTGACTTTCGCGTCGCGCGCGCTCCGTTCGATGCGGTCGAGCGAGTGCAGCACGCGACGGAGATGCTTGGCCGACGGCGGCACGATGTCGACGATGTCGTGGTCGATCGTCGCAACGCCGACTCGGTCGCGCTGAAGACTGGAGAAATACGTCAGACACGCCGCGAGATAACACGCGTATGTGAGCTTCGAGACGCGGCCGTCCTCCGACTGTGCGCCGAAGCGCATCGACGGCGAGACGTCCAGGATCGCCAGGAAGTTCGTATTCGTGTCCGCCTCGAACTCCTTCAGATAGTAGCGATCCGAGCGCGCCCACAGCTTCCAATCGATCTTGCGGATATCGTCGCCGGGCATGTACGCGCGATGCTCGGCAAAGTCGGTCGATGCGCCGAGGTGCGGCGATTTGTGCAGGCCGTTGATGAAGCCTTCGACGACGACTTTCGCGAGCAGCTCGAGATTCCCGATCCGCGCGAGCACGCTCGGATCGAGAAACGATTGCGATTGTTGCGGGGGTGCGGTTGCGGTCATAGTTGGCGACGGGGGACGGGCGACGAACGGCCGGGGACGTGCGGCGGGCGGCGGGCGACAAAGAACGAACGAGCGGCGACGGCGGGCGAATGAGCGCTAGCGTCGCACAGCTCCGCCATTGCGGCGCCGTTTCCCGGCCGTCGCCCGTCGCCCGTCGCCCGTCCCCCTTCAATCATCACATCCCACTCTTCGGAACCGGCACCGCCGCGACCAGCTTCTCGATCACCTGATCCGACGTCACCTTCTCCGATTCGGCGTGGAAGTTCATCAGCACGCGATGCCGGAGCACCGGCTTCGCGAGGGCACGAATGTCCTCGAAGCTCACGTTGTAGCGCCCATCCATGAGCGCTCGCGCCTTGCCGCCGAGGATGAGATGCTGCGGCGCGCGCGTGCTGGCGCCGTAAGCGACCCATTGCTTGATGAAGTCCGGCGCTTTCGGACCCGGGCGGCTCATTCGCGCCAGGCTTACGGCATATCGCGCGACCGGCTCGGCGATCGGCACGCGACGCACAAGCTGTTGAAAGGCCTGGATGTCCTCGCCCGTCACCGCGTGCTGGAATCGATGCGACTGCACCGACGTCGTCGACGTCGCAACCTGTACCTCCTGATCCTCCGGGAGGTATTCCATGATGATGTTGAACATGAACCGGTCGAGCTGTGCTTCGGGCAGCGGATACGTGCCTTCGAGCTCGATCGGGTTCTGCGTCGCGAAGACGTGGAACGGTTCCTCGAGCTTGAACGTCTTGCCCTGCACCGTGACGCGATGTTCCTGCATCGCCTCGAGCAGCGCCGACTGCGTCTTCGGCGGCGTACGATTGATCTCGTCCGCGAGTACGATGTTCGCGAAGATCGGTCCCGGCGTGAACACCATGTGGCGACGACCCGTTTCCGGATCGTCCTGAATGATGTCGGTCCCCGTGATGTCGCTCGGCATCAGGTCGGGTGTGAACTGGATGCGCGAGAACTTGAGGTCGAGCACCTGCGAGATCGTGTTGATGAGCAGCGTCTTCGCGAGGCCCGGAACGCCGACGATGAGGCTGTTGCCACCCGTGAACAGCGACAGCAGGACGAGCTCGATCACGTCCTCCTGGCCCACGATGAGCTTGTGCAGCTCGGCGATGATCTGGTCGTGGCCGACTTTGAGGCGGTCGGCGAGGGCGATGTCGTCCGAAGCCTGCAGCGAGGGAGCGGTGATCGTCGTAGCCAAGAGAAGTCTCGTTGAAAGTGAAGTCGCGGCTGAAGCGTCTCGGCCGCGTCAGTGCGTCAAAGCGTAGATGATGTAATTGATGCCGAGCTTATAGAGCTCATTCGATGACGTGATCGGCACGAATCCAGACGCCGACCACTGCCATGACTCGCCGATGTCGTTGTCGACGTTCGCCACCAACATCAGCCGCTTCTTCGGATCGTTGTTCTCGTAAATGCCCCAGTACGTCGGCGGCTCG
>Ga0207652_10005267_pt1 | contig 10497 bp, 10 predicted proteins | sample KBSC63BmetaG_FD_184334 | JGI IMG/M metagenome (GOLD analysis project Ga0207652, IMG submission 184334) | Corn rhizosphere microbial communities from Kellogg Biological Station, Michigan, USA - KBS C6-3B metaG (SPAdes) (version 2) | ecosystem: Host-associated > Plants > Roots > Rhizosphere ...
GAGCACCTGATCGTCGCCGATCTTGTACGCCGCACGAAGCACTGCGACGGCGCCGCTCTGTTCGTGCACGAGCTCGCCGCCGTCGGTCACCTGGCCGCCGCTCTCGGCGTAGAACGGCGACTCGCGCAGCTTGCAGAGGAAGGTCCCGTCGCCGAGATCCTCGACGGCGCCCGCCTGCGTCAGCACATCGAGCTTCGCGTATCCGACGAACTCCGACTCGAAGCCGGAGCCGCCTGCGAACTCGGCGGCGCGCTGCAGGTCGCTCTTGTCGCCGCCGGCGCGCGAGACGACGCGGTGCTCCTCCATCAACTCGCGGAAGCCGTCGATGTCGACGGGCTGGCCGCGCTCCTCCGCCAGCTCCTGGGTGAGCTCGATCGGGAATCCGTACGTGGCGGCGAGCGTGAACGCGTCCTCGGCGTCGATCGCTGGGCGCCCGGACAGGTCGTCGAACACGCGCTGCCCGCGCACGAGCGTTTCGGAGAAGCGCTCCTCTTCCCCGCGCCAGACGCGCTCGATCTCGTCGGCATGCTCTGCGAGCAGCGGGTACGCCTCGCCCATCTGCTCGACGACGACACGGGAGAGCCGATGCGAGTCGTGCAGGCCGATCCGGTTCGCCTGGTGGATCGCGCGACGGAGCAGTCGGCGGCAGATATAGCCGCGGCCTTCGTTCGACGGCTCGATCCCCTCGGCGATCAGGAAACTCGCCGCGCGGCCGTGGTCGGCGAGCACGCGATGCGCCCGCAGCGAGATCTCACTCTCGCGGTACGGCACGCCCGATTCCGCTTCGATCCAGTCCATGATCTCGCGGAAGCCGTCGGTGTCGAAGACCGAGCTCACGTCCTGCAGCACGCAGGCCGTGCGCTCCAGGCCGTTTCCCGTATCGACGTTCGGCGTCGGTAGGTCGACCAGGACGTTGCCAGGCTGCAGGTCATACGCCATGAACACGAGGTTGTAGATCTCCATGATCCGGTCGCAGTGGCCCGGCCCGCAATTCGGGTCGCCGCAGTCGTACTTGTCGCCGCGGTCGTAGAAGATCTCGGAGCACTGTCCGCACGGGCCGATCTCGCCGGACTGCCAGAAGTTGTCCTTGCCGAGCCGCACGATGCGCTCCGGCGGGATCCCTTTCCGCAGCCACGCCGCGATCGCGACCTCGTCCTCGCCGAGGCTGAGGGCGGGGTCCCCCTCGTGCACGGTCGCCCAGAGCCGCTCCGGCTCCAGGCCGAGCACTTCGGTGACCCACTCCCAGGCGAAGTCGACCGCCTCGTCCTTGTAGTAGTCGCCGAACGAGAAGTTGCCCATCATCTCGAAGAACGAGCAGTGCCTCTCGGTGCGGCCGACCTCTTCGAGGTCGGTGTCCTTGCCGCCCGCGCGCAGGCACTGCTGGATGCTGACGACGCGCGGCGACGGCGGCTCCTTGGTGCGCAGGAAGTACGGCTTGAACTGCTGCATGCCGGCGCTGATGAACAGCGTCGAGAGGTCCTCGGCAGGCGGGATCAGCGAGTGGCCGGGCACGCGCAGGTGCCCGCGCTCCTCGTAGAAGCGCTGGAACGCCTCGCGCAGCTCCGCGGTCGTCATCGCCACGGCGACAGTGTACGGAGGGCCTAGAGAGGTACGGACCCTGCGAGCAGCTCTTCGAGCCACGTCTCGCCGCGGAAGTGCTTGTACTGCTCGGCCCGCAGCTCGTCGGCCAGGCGCCCCTTGGGCAGCTCGACATCGTCGTAGGTGATCACCGCGTCCTTCGCGATCGCGCGACCGAGCGTGCAGCCTTCGACGAGACCTTCGGGCAAGTAGCGTCCCGCGCTCATCTCGTCGACCGCGACCGCCTCCCCGTACGTCATGTACATGCCGTAGTCGTCGAGCACCTCCCCCGCTTCGAGGTCGCGCTTCGCGACGGCGCAGACTTCCACGGTCGGACCGCCGAGCGGCGGCGCCAGGTCGTCACCAAACAGCACGACTCGCGCGATCGCGCTCGGGCATTCGAACGTCGGCAGGTGGTACGGGATCCAGAACGGGTACAGCGGCCCCGGCCCCAGCTTGTAGAGGCTCAGGTAGTGCTGCTGCTTCGGATCGTCGTGCTCAGCGAGTACGTACGCCTTGATCAGCGCCGGCCCGACCGTGTAGTCGACGACTCCACCGAGCGCGCGCACCTCCTCGTAGTCCCACAGCGACGCGATGTCCATGATCGAGCCGCCGTACTCGAGACCGCGCGACATCCCGCGCTTCTGCACGGTGAAGCCGGTCGCGTTCGCGACGATCGTCTGCTCGAAGCTGATCTTCGAGCCGTCGGCGAACGACGTCACCATCGCCGGGTTCTGCCCCCACTGCTCGGCGAAGCCGGCCTGCGTGGTCGGGTTGCGGTACGGATCCTGCAGTCCTTTGACGTTGCCGACGACCCGCGGGGTCAGACCCAGGCCTTGCACCCAACGGACCAGGTTCATCTGCAAGCCCGGCTCGTCGCCGTCGGTCGCGGACATGATCACCCCGTGCTCGCGCGCCCGTACGTGCATCAGCGGGCCGATGGTCGCGTCGAGCTCGGCGTTCATGAGCACGACCGACTTGCCGTGCGCAAACGCGTCGAGGCAGATGTGCGCTCCGAACTCGACCGACCCCGTCAGTTCGACGAGCACATCGATGTCGTCCGACTGCGTCAGCAGGTACGGGTCGTCGGTGACAGCCACGCGTCCTGCGGCGACCGCCGCCGACAGCTCCGCCACACTCGCGACGGACGACCCCTCGAGACCCGAGTACTCGACGATCCCGGCCGCGCGCTCCGGCCGGCGGCCGTAGATCGCGACGACCTTCATGCCGGGAACGCTGTTTGCGATCGTGTTGGCGAGGCCCTGCGCCATGAAGCCCGAGCCGATGAGGCCGACGCGGATCAGGCGTCCCTCGGCCTCCCTCGCCTTGAGTGCGTTGTCGACGATGATCACTGGACGGCCATCCGCTGTCGCACCTCGGGCTCGCACTCCTCGAGGAACGCCCAGCCCTCGTCCTTCTCGGAGATCTCGGCGACGGGCAACGGCCAGACGAGCCCAAGCCTCGGGTCGTCGTAGCGCAGCCCGCCCTCGGTCTCGGGCGCGTAGAACTCGCCGACTTGGTAGGTCGTCTCGGTGCTGTCGACGAGGACCTGGTAGCCGTGGGCGAACCGCTCGGGCACGTAGAGCGCCGTGCCGTTCTCCTCGTTCAGTTCGACGGCGATATGCTCGAGGTACGTCGCGCTCTCCGGCCGCAGGTCGACGATGATGTCGACGATTCCGCCGCGCGGACAGCGCACCAGCTTGCTCTCCGCCTTCGGCGGGAACTGGAAATGCATCCCGCGCAGCGTGCCCTTGTAACGGTTGAACGCGAGGTTCGCCTGCGCGATCGTCGTGTTCAGGCCGTGGTCGGCGAACTCGTTCTGGCAGAACGTGCGCGCGAAGAAGCCGCGGTTGTCCTCGCGCCGCTCCAGGTCGATCAGGAACGCGCCCGCGAGCTTCGTCTCGGTGAATCTCATCGCACCCCTCTCGTCGTCGTCACGCCAGAACGAGCTTCCGGCAATGGAATGCCTCGGCGTAGCCGCTCGGCGCCTTGCATTCGATCCCACGCAGCCGCAACGTCGCCAGGAAGGTCTCCTTGGTGAACCAGTGCTTGTCCCGCTGGCTCTCGTACGCATCCCAGATCGCGTCGACCTTCGCATCGACGTGATGCTGCTCGAGCGGCACGAAGACCGACGGCCGGCCGAGGTCTCCGTCCCATTTCGGGATCTCGTACTCCAGGATCAGGTGCGCTCTGAACGTGTTGAGCGCAAGCTCGGCGAGCAACACGTGATCCTGGTGCAGGTCGTCGCGGAAGTGCGTAAACACGACGTCGGGCCGCAGCGTCGCTCCGAGCTCGTCGAAGTACTCCTTGATCTCCGCGCCGACGTACGGGAAGTAGCGCTCGCGGAACGACTCGACGGTCACGTTCGAGCTGCCGGCGCCGGCGAGGAACCTCGCGGCGCCCGCACGCGCCTCGGCCTCGCGCACGTCGCCCGAGCTGAAGACGATCCAGTCGACGTGGGCGCCCGGGTTCGCCTCGAGCAGCTTCAGAAGCGTGCCGCCGCAGCCGATCTCGATGTCGTCGCAGTGCGCGCCGAGACACAGAATGCGACCGGCGCCGAGCGCCGCCGCGTTCAAGAGGGATGCCATGGCCTCAGACGGTTGACGTTGCGGGCTCGCCCGCCTCGTGATCGATCTCCCACACCTTCCACGGCCCGTTCCCTGCCTCGGCCAGCTGCTCCAAGGTCTGCTGGTCCTTGAGCGTGTCCATCGGTGCCCAGAAGCCGTCGTACTTGTTCGCGAACAGCTGGCGCTCGGCGGCGAGCCGCGCAAACGGCTCGACCACGAGCTCCTCGCCGGGATTGATGTAGTCGAAGAGCTCCTGCTTGAACACGAAGTACCCACCGTTGATCCAGAGGTCAGAGCGAGTCGTCTCCCTCATCGCCTTCACGTAGTCGTCGTCGTCGGTCTCGACGAGATGGAACGAGTAGTTCGGCTTGATGCTCAGGAAGCTCGCGACGACGTCACGTGACTTTGCATCGTCGATCAGACGCGGCAGAGGCGCGTCTGTGAGCACATCGCCGTAGTTGGCGAGGAAGTAGTCCTCGCCCTCGAGGTGCGGCCGAACCAGCCGTAGGCGCTCGCCGATCAGCGAGTGCAGGCCGGTGTCGACGAATGTGATCTCCCAGTCCTGGATGTCGTGCCGAAGGAGCGTCAACTCTCTCCCGCCCTGCGTCAGCACGAAGTCATTCGACAGGGCTTCGCTGTAGTGCAGGAAGTAGTCCTTGATCACCTCGCCCTTGTATCCGAGGCAGATCACGAAGCGCGTGTGCCCGTAGTGGGCGAAGTACTTCATGACGTGCCAGAGGATCGGCCGGCTACCGATCGGCACCATCGGCTTCGGGACACGCTCCGATGCTTCGCGCATGCGAAGCCCGAGCCCACCGCAGAAAAGGACAACTTTCACCATCTCCTTATAGCCCACGCCTTCGCAGCGAGCCATTCCGCCCGACTAGGTCCGCCCTGATCTAACGTCCGGGTGGTGAGCGACGCACAGCCGACCGCGAGCGGCGATCGCCTCGGTGAACGCGTCGTCTCCGGCGCCCGCTGGGTGTTCCTCCTTCGGGTCACGTCGATCGCCACGCTGTGGCTGATCTCGGTCGTCCTCGCGCACCTCCTCGAGAAGCGCCAGTACGGCCTCGCCGGGATGGCGAACATCATCGTGACGCTGCTCGTCGTTTTCCAGGATTCGGGGCTCACGGGAGCACTCATCCATCGCGGCTCGAAGATGCGCGAGGCGATCGACTCGGCGGTCGTCTACTCGGCCGTATCGGGACTCGTCCTCGCCGCGGCCTGCCTGCTCGCTGCGCCCCTCGTCGGCCGGTTCTTTCACCAGCACGAGGTGACGAACCTCGTCCGCGGCCTGAGTCTCGTCTTCGTGTTCCGATCGATCTCGCAGGTGCCGCAGGCGATCCTTCAGAAAGAGCTGAGATTCAAAGCGTTCGCACTTGTCCTCGTCACCGGGAGTGCCGTGCAGGTCACGACCGCGATCTCGCTCGGCGCGAGCGGCGCCGGGGCATGGTCCCCGATCATCGGTGCGATCGCGCTGGAGGCCTGGTGCGCCGTTTGGATGTGGCCGGTGTCCGGCGTTCGCGCAGATCCCCGGCGCGCGTCGTGGGGCACGCTGCGTGAGCTCCTGTCGTATGGACGCGGGCTTGCCGGAGCCAACGCCGTGCACACCCTCAACCAGTACGTCGACAACGCAGTGGTCGCGCGCCAACTCGGCCCTGCTCAACTCGGGGCATACACGATCGGCTACCAGGCGGGCAAGCAGACGTTGACGACATTGAGCTTCTCCGCCAGCCAGCTCGTCTTCCCTGCGTACACGAAGCTGCGAGACGACCTGGATCGCTTCCGGCGCGCCTACCTTCGCTCGCTTCGCTTCATTGCGATCTGCGCCTCGCCCCTCGCGTTCGGCCTCGCGGCGGTCAGCGGCACGTTCGTCGACGCCGTGTACGGGACGAAGTGGCACGCGGCCGCGCCGGTCCTCACGATCATTGTTCTCGTGACGCTGTTCTCGACACTCACATCAACGATGGGCGAAGTGATGAAGGCTCTGCGGCGGCCCGGCTGGGTGTTCGCAGTCGCGACCATCCAGCTGATCCTCCTCACGTCCGCGGTGCTGGCGCTCTACTCACACGGCATCGTCGCCGTCGCGGCCGGGGTGGGAGCAGCCACGGTCGTCGTCGGGTTCGTGTCGCTCGTCCTGACCGAGCGGTTGCTGCACCTCGGCTGGCGGACCTGGGTCCTGACGCCGCTCCCCGCGGTGGTTGCCGGGGCCATCACAGGCCTGGCTCTCTTCGGGACCGATCGAGCCGTCGACCAGAGCGCAGCTGTCCGCCTCTGCATCGAAATCGTGGAGGCTCCTCTCATCTACCTCGTGGCACTTCGCCTGGTCGCGCCGGAGCGCTGCCGAGAGTTCCTCGTCGAGGTGGGGCGCCTGACCGCGCTGTCGAGGTTCTCGGGGTGGTTGCGGCCGCGTCCCGACTAGTCAGGCGGCTCGATCCGGATCGAGCTCGTCGGCCGCGATCTCCGCGCGGATCTTCTCGAGGGCGCGCCGGATCAAGCGCGACACGTGCATCTGCGAGATGCCGACCTGCTGAGCGATCTGCGACTGGGTCAGCCCCTCGAAGAACCGGAGGTGCAGGATCTGGCGCTCGCGGGGGTCGAGCACCTTGAAGCCGGGCGCGAGGACGGCGCGGTCTTCGGAGACTTCGTACTGATGCTCCACCTCGCCGAGCGACTCGAGCGGATCGAGCTCCTCGCCGTCCTCCGAGCCCCCGCCGGTAGAGAGCGAGAGCGACGAGTAGGCGCGTCCGGACTCGAGCGCCTCGAGGACGTCTTCCTCGTCGACGCCGGCAGCCTTCGAGAGCTCCGGGATCGTCGGCGACCGTCCGAGCTGCACGGTCAGCTGCTCGATCAGCTTCGAGATCCGCACGTTCAGCTCCTGGAGGCCGCGCGGCACACGTACGGCCCAGCCGCGGTCGCGGAAGTGCCGCTTGATCTCGCCGATGATGTTCGGTGTCGCGTAGGTGGTCAGCTCGACGCCGCGATCGATGTCGAACCGGTCGATCGCCTTGATCAGGCCGATCGAGCCGATCTGAACGAGGTCGTCCAACTGCTCGCCGCGGTAGCTGTACCGCCGTGCGAGCGAGCGCACGAGCGACATGTATTGCTCGATCAGCTGTTCGCGAGCCTGGAGGTCGCCGTCCTCGTGGTAGCGGCGAAGCAGAACCTTGTCGTTCTCAGCCACGGCGTGCGACCCGCTTCGTCAACCGAACCCACGCCCCGTCGACGTGGATGTCGTCGACCGTCGACTCGAGCACCCGCCGCAAGCCGAGCCCGCCGTCGTCGCCCTCGCGCTCGACCTCGTCGAGGACCTGCGCCGTGAGCGGCCCGATGACCGTCTCCAGCTCCCCGTCGCGCGGCGTCATCCGCACCGTGATGTCGCCGGCGGTCGGATCCGTGCGGGCGAGGATCGCGTCGAGTGCCAGCTCGAGGTCTTCCAGGTTCTCGATCGTGAGGTTCAGGCGGACGGCGAGCCCGCCGAGCACGAGGTGCGCCACGCGGTGGAACTCCGGCGCGCGCGGCAGCGAGAGCGTGATCTCGTCAGTCACGAGTCGTGGCGGTCGCTTTCAGTTCCTCTTCGAGATCGTGCTCGCGCCGTGCCGAGGCCTCCTTCGCCTCGGCCATCGAGGCTGAGAAGCCGCGCCGTGCACGCAGCGAGGCCCAGCCGTGCGACACGCCGGCCGAGAAGCCGGCGAGCTTCTGCACGGGCCGCTTCACCGCGAAGCTGACCGAGCGCACAGCCTCGTCGACCGCACCGACGGCGTCGACGGCGCTGTCCGTCGCGGTATCGAGCTTGTCGAGCTGCGCGTTCACCCGGTCGACCGATCCCCCAACCTTGTTGATAACGGGCAGAACCTCTCGTTCTGTCCCCCGAATCAACGAAGAAAGCCGGTCGAACGTTACGGCCAACCGCAGAAAAGCCCACCCGAGGCCCAGACCGACCGCGACGAGGAATACTGCGAGCGCGAGATCTGCGAGATCTCCGAACGAGAAAGCAATCACCACGGGGGTAGCCTAGTCCGCCCTCGCGGACGTCACCAACCCGGAACCGACGACCACGTCCCCGTCGTAGAGCACCGCCGCCTGGCCGCGTGCGACGCCGTACGCAGGCTCGTCGAGCTTCAGGCGGAAGCCGGTTGCCGTCTCCTCCACACTCGCGGCCACCGCGGGCGAGCGGTAACGAAGCTTCGCCTCGACGCTCGCCGCCGCCGCGAAGAGCCGGCCGCGGACGTTCACCGTTCGGCGTGCGAGTGCTTCACGTGGACCGACGACGACCGTGTTCGTGCGGGCGTTCGTCTCGACCGCGTACAGCGGCTCCGCGGCGGCCACGCCGAGCCCGCGGCGCTGGCCCGGTGTGAACCGCCAGTAGCCGTCGTGCACACCGACCTCCGCACCCGTTCCATCGACGAGCGCACCCGGTGCGGATGTGAGGCCGTGCCGCTCGAGGAACGACCGGTAGTCACCGCCCGCAAGGAAGCACGCCTCCTGGCTCTCGGCGCGACCCGCGGCGGCGAGCCCGGCTGCGGCCGCTTCTGCGCGCGTCTCCGACTTCGTCTGCCCGCCGAGCGGGAACGAGACGTGCTCGAGTCGCCGCGGATCGAGGCGCGCGAGCATGTAGCTCTGGTCCTTCGCCGGATCGGCTGCACGCGCGAGGAGCGTCCGTCCCTCACGCTCGACGATACGCGCGTAGTGACCGGTCGCGAGCCGCGCGGCTCCGATTCGCCGCGCGAACGCCAGCAGCTCTGCGAATCGGAATCCGCCGTTGCAGCGGATGCACGGGTTCGGCGTCTCGCCGCGCGCGTAGCCGCGCACGAACGGGCCGACGACGGCGCGCCGGAACTCCTCGCGCAGGTCGAGCGTCACATGCGGCAGCCCACGCGAATGACACAGCGATCTCGCGGCGATTACCGCCGACGGCGAGCAGCACGCGCGCTCGGAGTCCGGGCCGTCGGGATCGAGCCAGAGGCGCAGCGTGACGCCGACCGCACGCGTCCCCGAGCGAAGCAGCGTGACGGCGCTGTCGACCCCGCCGCTCATCGCGACGGCCACCCGCTGCGGGTCGGCGGCCGCGCGCACGGCCGGTGCGAGGGCGTTCGCGAGTGCGTCCACCGGCAGCGTCTCGCCGCCGACCGCCGCCGCCTCGAGGAGTGTCAGCCCTCGCAGGTCATGGGCGAGGCCGTCGGCATCCGCGTCGACGATGCGGTCGCCGTCGACCTGCAACCTGACCGCCGCCCACTCGGGGCCGCGTGCGGAATCGCCGAAGAGCTCCATGTCGTCAGGGTAGAGCGATCTATAGGTGCCCCGAGGCCGCCGACCTGCCGCGCCCCTTGTGAACCTGGCAAGCCAGGTGGGTGCCGTGCGGAGAGACCGGACGCGGACGTCCGGAGCTCCGACGCGGGCTCCCTTTCACATGGTGTTGGTTCTACATGGATGCGCGGCGCGCGAACGACCTCGAGCACCGCTCGCACCGTAGCCGATCAACCCGCCTCGGCATACGACCAGTGGATCTCTTCGACCCCGCGCAGCCCAACGCGACGCGCGAGCGCATCGGTCAGGTCGAACTCGCGTCCCTGCGTGTACGGGCCGCGGTCGACGACGGGCACGAGCACCGTGCGGCCGTGGAACGTGATGAAGACGCGCACGCCGCACGGGAGTGTCGGATGTGCGACGCCTTCGGTCTCGCTCGTGATCACACCTCCGCATGCCGTCTTGCGGCCGAACGCCTCCGGCCCACTCGAACCGGCGAGCGCGATGTAATCGCCGACCGGTTTCGGTCCTGTCGTCGTGTGATGGCGGGTCTGCGCCGTCACCGCGAGCGCGATCGCCGCAGCAAGGATCGCGACGCCGCCGAGCGCGATCTCGCGGGTCGCGAGAACGGAGAAGGGCAAGCGGCCGGAGGTGGACGGCATCGACGGCGCGAACCTTTGCACATGGCCGGGATGTCGCCTGCGGGCTCGACTACGGTGCGGGCGTGTCGACCACCTACGACGTCGCGGTCGTCGGCGGCGGGATCCTGGGTCTCGCCACGGCGCGCGCGCTGCAACGGCAGCGGCCCGGGCTCAAGCTCGCATTGCTCGAGAAGGAGCTACAGCTCGCCTCGCACCAGACAGGCCACAACTCGGGCGTCCTCCATTCGGGCGTCTACTACACGCCGGGGTCGCTCAAGGCGGAGCTCTGCCGCCGCGGCAAGGAGGAGATGGAGGCGTTCGCCGCCGAGCACGGGATTCCGCACCGGAAGCTCGGAAAGCTGATCGTCGCGCTCGACGAGTCGGAGCTCGGACGGCTCGCCGACCTCGAGACACGCGCGATCGCGAACGGCGTCCCCGACCTGCGCATGCTCGAGGGGCCTGAG
>Ga0207652_10005273_pt1 | contig 10492 bp, 7 predicted proteins | sample KBSC63BmetaG_FD_184334 | JGI IMG/M metagenome (GOLD analysis project Ga0207652, IMG submission 184334) | Corn rhizosphere microbial communities from Kellogg Biological Station, Michigan, USA - KBS C6-3B metaG (SPAdes) (version 2) | ecosystem: Host-associated > Plants > Roots > Rhizosphere ...
CCCGCTCGAGGAGCTCCGCGCGAGCTACGATGGCTGGCGCATCTCCACCGAGAGCGGTGTCTACGGCAAGGAAACGTTCCTGGCGTGGAAGAACGTGGCGTAGCTATTCGACACGTCAAGGGCGTGATAGTGTGTCATTCTGAGTCGGCCGGCGGAGATCCCGCCGGCCTTTCTTTTGTGTATCCCTTTGCTACATAAGCACTTGCCACGCTGCTCCCGTGTGGCACGCAAGGTGATATAGGAGCGCGCGGCCCCCGACCGTTCCGGGGGCTTTCTTCTATAGTAAGGGGTTGCCATGGCGATGACTGACAAGCGCGATGCGCGCGACGATAATAGAGTGAGTGAGGAGCCGATCGGGATAATCATCTCGCGCGGCAGGCGAGACGAGCCGGTTCCCGCGTTCTCGGCGTTCGTCTGGGGTGCTCCCGCATGGGAGCAGGACAGGGCTGGAGTGGAACCGCGGGCGGCCTGAGGGTCGTCAGAGCGGCGACGGTCCATGGTGACGGCGCCCGAAGGATGCAAAAAGGCCGGCGAAAGTTTTCGCCGGCCTTTTTGCTATCCGTACATCTATGAAGGCGTTCGGAAGTTAAGCGCGCTTCCTCGAGGCCTTCTTGGTCGCCCGCTTCCGCGTGGCCTTCTTCGCGGTGCTCTTCTTACGCGTGGAGGTCTTCTTCCGCGCGCCAGCGGACTTCCGCGCGCCCTTGCGCGCCGAAGACTTCTTGGTCGCCTTCTTGGTCGCCTTCTTCGTGCTCTTCTTTCTGGTTGCCATTGTAATTCTCCAGTACTGGAGTGTGGCTGCCGACCGATCCCCCGGTGGACCGGCGGCGGTGTGGGCGTGCTCCATGGAGCACGCCGCACTTCTTACACGGCCTCCGAGAGGCTCGTGAAGTTGAAGTCGCGCACCTTGATTGCCGGCATGACGATATCACCACCCGCCTCCGTACCCGCCAGACGTTCGGGCCGGCCAAGCATCTCGAGGTTGTTCAACATGAACAGCGGCGATTCGTTGAAGCGGAAATTCCTGATGGCCTTCGTGATCTTTCCATTCTCGACGAGGAAGGTACCGTCGCGCGTGAGGCCTGTGTAGAGGATCGTTCGAGGATCCACTTCGCGCAGATACCAGAATCGCGTCACCAGAACGCCACGCTCGGTGGCGGCTATCATGTCATCGAGCGACGACGATGCACCCTGCATCTTGATCGACTGCGGAGCGCCAGTCGCCGTCGCGTTCTTCTTCTTCGCCCAGAAGCGGGAGTAGTACAACTTCTTCAATACGCCACGCTCTATCCACACCTGTTCGGCGAGCGGGAAGCCCTCTCCGTCGAACGGCTGCGAGAGCAACTGTGCGTCAGACGGATCGGAAAGGATCGTGACTCTCTCATCGACGATCTTCTCCCCGATCTTGTTACCGCCTCCCTGCTTCGCGAATGGACTACGACCTTCGTCAGCGGAGCGCGCAGCGGCATAGCCGCCTACGAGCTGCACGAGATCACCCACCGCCTGCGGCTCGAGTATCACGGTGTAGCGACCTGGTTCGATCGCCACCGGACCGCGCGATGCGCGCGCCTTGTCGAGTGCGCGCTTGCTCACCGCTTCGAAGTCGATGCGAGACCAGTCGGGATGATCGGCGCCAGCCCATCCAGATCCGCTTCCATCCGCGGTGCGTACGGTGAGCGTGTAATTCGCGCTGGTGTTGCGATGATAGGCGAACAATCCCTTGTCATTACCAATCGCATTTGAACCTGCGCCCGTCACGATGAAGCCAGCAACCTGCAAATCCTTGGCCGCGCGCGCCGGTCCGAGTGCGGTCATCGCTGCTTTCGCCATGTCGGATGCACTCAGCGATGCGGTAGTCTCGAAGTACGCAGGCACCGTCTCGTACTGCTGCGGACCGAGTGGAGGCATCGCTTCCGGATCTTCCGGCGCCAACTTCGCGAGCGCTTCCGATTGTGTCACGACCTGTCGCAGGGACTCATCGGAGAGGTCGTTGGTCACGACCACCGCGTGCTTTTTCCCGAACGAGCTCTGCACCGCGAGCGAAACATCGAAGATGCTTCCCGATGTCGACATCTGGTTCGCGGCGAAGCGCGTGTTGGAGCTGTGATTGCTCCCGAGCTGCACCTGCACCGAGTCGGCCTTGGAGAGCTCCGTCACCCGGTCGATGATTCGCTGCGACTCCTCGCGCGAGAGCGGTCCCTCGTCGCCAGGTGCGCGGATGAGACGACGCGGGCGGCTCACGCCTTCCTCCCCGTGTTGATCACGTTCACCTGACGGAAGCGCGCGGGCACGCAGCCATGGCTCACCGCGTTCACCTGTCCCGGCTGTCCCTTCCCATCGAAGAAGCTCCCTCCGAGCTGGTAGCTCTTCTTACCGCCGATCATCTCCATGGAATTCCAGAAGTCGGGCGTCCGCATCTGGTAGGCCACATCCTTCAGCATCCCGGCGATCTTTCCGTTCCTGATCTCGTAGAAAAGCTGCCCGCCGAACTGAGCGTTGTAGCGTTGCTGATCGATGGAGAAGGAGCCATCGCCGATGATCGCTATCCCCCGATCGGTGCCGGCTATCATGTCGTCCCACCCGATATCCTTATCACCGGGAAGGAGCGAGACGTTGGGCATGCGCTGGAACTGCACCGCGTTCCATCCCTGCGCGTACGAGCAGCCGTGAGACCTCGCTTCCTTCCCCTGCTGCTTGTACCACCAGTCGAGCCAGAGTGCCTGCTCGCGCGTGGTCTGGTAGTCGTTGACCACGCCGTTCTTGATGATGAGGAAATCCTCCGGCTTCACTCCCTCATCGTCGTAGCCGATGGTGGATAGGGCGCCCTCCTGCGAACGGTCGCCCTGGATGTTCATGAACTCCGGACCGTAGCGGAACTTCCCGAGCATCTTCTCTGGTGGCGAGACGAAGCTGGTGCCCGCGTAGTTCGCTTCGTATCCCATCGCGCGGTCGAGCTCAGTCGGATGCCCGATCGATTCGTGGACGGTGAGCCAGAGGTGCGTCGGATGCAGCACGAGATCGTAGCGCCCCACTTCCACCGGCTTCGCCTTGAGCTTCTGCGCGGCCTCCTCCCCCCACTTGCCGGCGTTCCCCACCAGGTCGGACTCGAGCACGTACTCCCAGCCGCGGCCCATCGGCTGCGCCACGTTCCCCCTGTTCTGGAAATCGGAGAAGTCGGGCGATATCGCCGTGATCTGCATGACCGGCCAGCTTCGGATCGCCGTCTGCGTGATGACCGATCCCTCGCTCGAAGCGAAGTTGCGCTCCTCCTTCACGAAGAACAGGCCGCTGGACACGTACTTCACACCGGCCACCTTGAGCGCCTCGGCGTTCGCCTTCAGCAGAAGGTCGGCTTTCTCCTCCACCGAGATCGTGAAGGGATCGGTGGTGAAGGCGCTCTTCCACGTGGCATCCGGATACGACGCGGTGGGTGCAAGCACTACGGGCGCATCGCGCGCGATCCTGTTCGCCTTGGCGATCGCGACGGCCTCCCGGGCCGCGGCGGCCACACCGTCGCGAGTGAGGTCGCGACTGGCGGCAAATCCCCAGGTACCGTCCACCAGCGCGCGGACTCCGCAGCCGATGGAATCGGTGTCCACCACGTTCTGGATCTGTTGCTCGCGGGTGAAGATGAAGTTCTGGCGCTGGCGTCCTATCCTCACATCCGCGTACCCAGCGCCCGCCGACTTCGCGGCGCCGAGTGCCTCCATCATGAGCTCCTTGATGGAGTCTTCATCCGGCAGCGCGTGAGTGAGCGGCGCGGGCGCGGCGCTGGCGATGGCCACACCGCCGGTGCCCTTCCACGCCGCGGCCGCCGCGAGCGCCGCCGCGGTGGTCGCACTCCGCTTGAGAAACTCTCTACGGTCAGTCATCAGATTGCGTCGCTGAGACTGGTGAATGTGAAGTCGCGGGTCTTGATGGGAGGCACCACGATGGCGAAGCCAGGGCTGCCATCCTCGCTCGCGCTGACACGCACCGGCTCGCCCATCGCCTCGAGATTGTTCAACATGAAGATCGGCGACTCGTTGAAGCGCAGATTCTTGACTGCACGCGTGATCTTACCGTTCTCGATGAGGAAGGTGCCATCGCGCGTCAATCCAGTATAGAGGATGGTGCGCGGGTCCACCGGCCGGATGTACCAGAAGCGGGTGACGAGAATGCCGCGCCGGGTGGATGCTATAATTTCGTCCACCGACTGGGTGCCGCCCGACATGCGCAGCGAGCCGATCATCGGCGTCGGCTCCTTCCCCTGCTTCTCCGCCCAGTAGCGGTCGTAGGCGAGATTCTTCACCACTCCGTTCTCGATCCATGCCGTTCTCTTCACAGGCAGTCCGTCGCCGTCGAAGGTGTACGCGGCGGCATCGGGATCGAGCGGGTCCGACACGAGCGACACGCGCTCGTCCACTACCTTCATCCCGATCTTGTTGCCGCCGCCCGGCCTGGTGAAGAAGCTGCGTCCCTCGTCCGCACCGCGCGCGTTGAGCGCGAAGGCTATGAGCTGGACGAGATTCCCCACCGCGGTCGGTTCGAGGATCACGGTGTAGCGCCCCGGTTCCACCGCCGCCGGATTCTCCGAGAGGCGCGCCTTTTCGATCGCGCGCGCTCCGAGCTCCGCCGGTGCGATCCTGCTCCAGTCGGAGTGCGCCGCACCAGCCCAGCCGCTCCCGGTAGCACTGTCGGTACGAACGGTCGTGGTCATCGATACCACGGTGCTACGACCGTACGCGAAGAGCCCCTTGCTCGTCGCCACCGCACGCGCCTCGCCGTTCGACTCCAGGTAGCCGGTGGCGTTCATCCCGGCGCCGCGCGCCGGGTCGGTGATGCTGCGCACCGCGGACACGCGACCAGCCGGGTCGAGCGCCGCGGTGGCCTCGCTCCAACCCTTCGTCTCCTGGTACTGCTGCGGCCCGAGCTCCGGCATCGCTTCGGGATCCTCGGGTGCGAGCTTCGCCAGCCGCTCGGACGTCTGCACCACCCAGCGGAGCCCTTCATCGTCGAGCTTGTTGGTGGTGGCACTCGCGCTCCGCTTCCCGAAGGAGCTGTCCACCGTGATGGTGGTGTCGCTGTCATCACCGGCGGTGGAAACCTGGTTGACGGCGAAGCGTGTGTTGCCGCGCACCTGGCCATTGATCGTCACGCGCGCCTCATCGGCGCCGGAAAAGGAGAGCGCGCGCTTCGTGATGGCCTCGGCATCGGAGCGGGAGATCGGCGCCGCGCCCGGGAGCAGACTGCGAACGCGCCGGCTCATGCCTTCCTCCCGGTGTTGATCACGTTCACCTGGCGGAAGCGCGACGGGACGCACCCATGACTCACGGCGTTCGACTGGCTCGGCTGCCCCTTTCCATCGTTGAAGGCACCGCCGAGCATGTAGCTCTTCTTTCCACCGATCATGTCCAGGGCATTCCAGAAGTCGGGCGTCCGCATCTGGTAAGCCACATCCTTCAGCATCCCGGTGATCTTCCCGTTCCTGATCTCGTAGAAGAGCTGGCCGCCGAACTGCGCGTTGTAGCGCTGCTGGTCTATCGAGAAGGAGCCCTCGCCTACAATGGCTATCCCCCTCTCGGTATCGGCGATGATGTCGTCCCACCCGATATCCTTATCACCGGGAAGCAACGAGACGTTGGGCATCCGCTGGAACTGGACGTCGGCCCAGGACTGCGCGTACGAGCAGCCGTGCGACCTCGCTTCCTTCCCCTGCTTCTCGTACCACCACGCCAGCCAGGGCGCCTGCTCCCGGGTGGTCTGGTAGTCGTTTACGACGCCGTTCTTGATAATGAGGAACTCGTCGGGCTCGACGCCTTCGTCATCCCATCCGCACGCGGAGAGCGATCCCTCCTGTGAGCGGTCGCCCTGGATGTTCATGAACTCCGGACCGTAGCGGAACGCGCCGAGCATCTTCTCGGGCGGCGCAACGAAGCTGGTTCCGGCGTAGTTGGCCTCGAAGCCCATGGCGCGATCGAGCTCGGTGGGATGCGCGATGGATTCGTGGATGGTGAGCCAGAGGTGCGTCGGGTGGAGCACGAGATCGTAGCGCCCTACTTCGACAGGTCGCGCGCTCAGCTTCTCGACTGCCTCCTCCGCCCAGCGCGTGGCGTTCCCAACCAGGTCGGCATCGACCACGTGCTCATACCCGCGACCCATCGGTTGGACGTCGGTGGACGAGCGCGACTGGAAATCGGAGAAGTCGCTGGCCACGGCGGTGACGCTCATCGATGGCTGGGAACGGAAGATCGTCTGAACCGCGTAGGTGCCATCGGTGGTGGCGAGTGTCTTCTCCTCTTTCAGGAAGAACATCGCCGAGTTGACGAAGCGTGCTCCCTTCACCGCGAGCGCCGCATGGTTGGCCGCCAGCAGCAGCGCCACCTTGTCTTCGATCGCCACATCGAACGGATCGGTCTTCGCCGGACTGCGCCAGACGCCGTTGGGAACCGGCGTCACCGGCGCGAGCACTACCGGACGTACCAGCGCGGATCGGTTGGCACGCGCCTGCGCCACCGCCTGCTTCGCCACGCGCGGAACCTCGTCGCGGGTGAGATCGCGACTCGCCGCGAATCCCCACGCCCCGTCCACGAGCACCCGGACGCCGAAACCGAAAGTCTCTCTGTCGGTGATCCCCTGCACGCGCTGCTCGCGCGTGAAGATCCGCTGGTTGCGGTTCCGGCTGATGCGAACGTCGGCGTAAGAAGCGCCCGACGCCTTCGCGGCATCGAGCGCGAGAAGAGCGAGCTCCCGGAACGACGGATCGCCGGAGCCGGCCGGGGGATTGTTGGTAGACGGGACTGGAGAGGGAGCTTCTTCTACGGGACGCTGCGCGGCGCCGCATGCCGCGAGTCCGAGCGCCGCGGCGGCGGCTGAGGTAGTCTTGAGGAATTCTCTTCGTGACTGCGCCACTCACTGACCTCGGATGACGTACACGCATTAATTTCCCTCGCGCGAATATAGGAACGGTGGAAATTGCACGCAATAGTTTGCGGTGCAAACGTGATCCGATTCGATGCTCGCTGAAACACGAGGAGCGATGTGAAGGACGTTCGGGTGCTCGTGATCGGTGCCGGTTTCTCCGGTGTCGCAGCCGCGGTCGCGCTGCGAATGCGAGGTGCATCGGTCACGCTCCTCGATGACCGCGCGACTCCCGGCGGTCGCGCCCGGACGGACGAGCTGGCGGGTTTCTCCGTCGACACGGGAGCGCAGCTCATCTCCTCTTCGTTCGCGCGCACGATCGCGCTCCTCTCGCGAGGTGCGTCACCTGCGGGGCAGAACACCGGAGCGGCGACGAATATCGACAGCGACACGCTGCACCGTGTACCAGGACGCGATGCGTATCTTCGGGGCGGTGAGCGATTCTCCCTGCAGTTCGGCTCTGTTCGGAGCCTCCTCTCCTTCGGCGGTCTGAGCGCGCTCGAGAAGCTCAGACTCGCCACCCACCTCCTCCCAATGCTCACCGCCAACCACGCCGCGCTCGATGCGGGAACTTCCAGGATTCCGGCGGCGATCGATGCTCCCACCGCGCGTGGGTACATGAGCACGAACGTTGGCGTGCGCGCTGCCGACGTCCTCGTGGAGCCGCCGCTGAACGGCTTCTTTGGCGTGCGCGGCAACGAGGTGTCGCTCGCCTTCTACCTCATGCTCGGCCGCTACGTCACCGAGGGCGACATGCTCGCTCCGTCCGGAGGCTGGTCGCGCGCGCTCGGTGCCGTCCTGCACGACATCGACTACCACGCCGCCACCAGAGTGGTCGGTCTCTCGGCCATCGACGGAGGCGAGGTGACGGTCAGGACGGAAGGTGGCGAGAGCTGGAGCGTCGATGGGCTGGTGGTCGCCACCGGCCCGCGCTCCGCGGCGACTCTCCTCGCGCCCGTCCTCGCCTCGGGCCATCCGCTCCCGCGCTGGCTGTCGTCGGTGGCGCTTCGCTCCACGTGGACCGTCGCTCTCGCGCTCGACCGGACGGCGAGGCGAGATGCATTCGGTGTCTTCCACGATGCACCTCACGCTCGGCGCGTGAGCGCGTGCGCCGTGCACGGCGCGAGCATGTCCACCCCGCCCGCCGATCGTGATCTGGTACTCGCCTGGCCAACGCCTGCTGCGATAGCCGACCTGGAACGGGAAGAGTCTTCGACCATAGTGACCGCGATGCTTCCGGAGATAGAGACGCTGGTGCCCGAGGTACGCGGGCACGTCGTCCGCGCGCGCGTTTATCGCTTCGACGAAGGCACGCCTGTGGCTCATCCCGGCTTCGCCGCCGAGCGAGCGCACGGTCGCGCTCTCGCCGCCGAGCTCGCGGCACCGATCGTGCTCGCCGGCGACTACCTGACCGCGCCGCTCATCGAGGGCGCGGTCGCCAGCGGCAATGCGGCCGCGACTCTACTGGAGAGCAAGCTCGCGCCGCACCCGTAGCACGCCGCGCGCCGTCGCCCACTCCGGCCCGGTAGCGAACGCCTGAATCCATCCCTATAGTACGAAAGGGAACAAGAACGCCGTCTATCACTCTCGCACACGAAGCGTCATGCCTACGCTGACTATCAATGGACGCGAGACCAGCGTGCCGGACGGAGCTACCATCCTCCAGGCCGCACGCGCGGTGGGAATCGACATTCCCACCTTCTGCTGGTATCCCAACCTTCCGGCGCCGGGGAACTGTCGCATCTGCCTGGTCTCGGTAGAGGGCAGCCCGAAGCTGGTTCCCTCCTGCGTCGCGAAGGCCGAGGACGGCCAGGTGGTGACGACCGAATCGGTCGCCGCCGTCGAGAATCGAAAGGCCGTGCTCCGCTTCCTTCTCGAGCGCTACCCGGTGGGCGACATCCCCGAGGGCGGCGCGCGCAACGAGTTCGAGCGGGTCGTGCGGCGCTACGACGTCCCGACTACCAAGCTCTCGCCGCTTCCGCTCCGCGAAGGCGACGAGCGCGACGGAGACCCGCTCATCCAGCACGATATGTCCACCTGCATCCTCTGCACACGCTGCGTTCGCGCGTGTGCCGACTTCCAGGTGATCGGCGTATTGGATGTGGCGATGCGAGGTGAGCACGCCGAGATTATCGTTGGTGCCGATGGCAACCCCGAGCATGCGGGGTGTACATGGTGCGGCGAGTGTGTTCGCGTCTGCCCCACGGGCGCGATCCACGACATCATCCCGCTCGCCAAGATGAAGGTTGCCTCGTTCGCCGAGCCCGCGGAGAAGGTTCGCAGCGTTTGCCCGTACTGTGGCGTGGGATGCCAGATAGACCTCGAGGTTCGCGGTAACGACATCCAGCGCGTGGTGAGTCCCACCATGGAGGAGGACACGCCGAACTACGGCTCCACCTGCGTGAAGGGCCGCTTCGGCTTCGACTTCGCCATGCACCGCGACCGGCTCGCGAAGCCGCTCATCCGCCGCGGCTGGGTGAAGCGTGACGACGGCTGGCACTGGGAGCCGGCCGCCGAAGACACCGAGAAGTGGGGCCGCCGCGGCGGACCGTGGCACCCCATCGTCACCGAGGCGCGCACGAAGAAGCGGCGGCCGCGGTTCAACCCTCTCCAGGTGCTCCCGCTCGATGACGGCCCGCTCGCCGATCCGCGCGACCGCGTGGCCACGCCCGCCGAGTGGTACGAGCCCTTCCGCGAAGCCACCTGGGAAGAGGCGATGGACCTCGCCGCATCGCAGCTCGTGAAGATGCGCGATGAGCGCGGCCCGGACAGCGTGGCCGTCTTCTCCTCGGCCAAGTGCACCAACGAAGAGAACTACCTCATCCAGCGCCTCCTCCGCGCCGGGATCGGGACGAACAACATCGACCACTGCACGCGGCTCTGCCACTCGTCCTCGGTGAGCGCGATGCAGCGGGCGATGAACACGAGCGCGGCCTCCGGTTCGATGCGCGAGGTGGAGCACGAGAGCAACGTCATCTTCCTGCTCGGCGCCAACACCACCGAGTCACACCCCGTGTTCGGCGCGGCGCTCAAGAGAGCGCAGCGGCGCGGCGCCTTCCTCATCTGCGCCGACCCGCGTCGGATCGAGCTGGCCCAGCGCGCCGACATCCACCTGCAGATGCTCCCTGGCACCGACGTCGCGCTGCTGAACGGGATGCTCCACCACATCCTGAAGCTCGGCCTCGAGGACAGGGGCTTCATAGCATCGAGGACCCACGACTTCGACAAGGTGAGGAAAGCCGTCGAGCCGTACACGCCGGAGCATGCCGAGGCGATCACGGGGGTGAGCGCCGACCTCATACGTGCCGCAGCGGAGCGCTACGCGCGCGGTCCGAATTCGGCCACGCTCTGGGCGATGGGGCTCACGCAGCACCACACCGGGACCGACATCGTCACCTCGCTCCTCAACCTGATCCTCGCCTGCGGAATGATCGGTCGCTGGGGCGCGCCGATGATGCCCATTCGCGGCCAGAACAACGTGCAGGGCGCGAGCGACATGGGCGCGATCCCGATGAGCTACACCGACTATCGTCCGGTGACGAGCCCCGAGGTGCGCGCCGAATACGCGAATGCGTGGGGCGTGCCAGAGGAGCGG
>Ga0207652_10005275_pt1 | contig 10490 bp, 10 predicted proteins | sample KBSC63BmetaG_FD_184334 | JGI IMG/M metagenome (GOLD analysis project Ga0207652, IMG submission 184334) | Corn rhizosphere microbial communities from Kellogg Biological Station, Michigan, USA - KBS C6-3B metaG (SPAdes) (version 2) | ecosystem: Host-associated > Plants > Roots > Rhizosphere ...
GGCATCGAGGCGGTGGCGATACTCTTTCTCCATTGCTATCGCAACGCCGATCACGAGAAGCGCGCCAAGGCGATCCTCGAGAAGCGCCATCCCAATATGTTCGTCTCGGCGAGCCACGAGCTGTCGCAGGAATATCGCGAGTTCGAGCGCTGCTCGACCGTCGTCGCCAATGCCTATATCGGCCCCAAGGTCGATCGCTATATCGGCGAGATCGACGATCATCTGCGCCGCTCGGGCTTCAAAGGCTCGTTCCTCATCGTGCAATCGACCGGCGGCCTCTACGAGGCCTCGCAGGCGCGGCAATATTGCATCCGCATGCTGGAATCAGGCCCGGCCGCGGGCGTCATCGGCACGCGCACCCTGTGCCAGACGCTCGGTCTCAAAAACGCGATCGCCTTCGACATGGGCGGCACCACGGCGAAGGCGGGGGTCATTCATGACGGCGAGCCGCTGACCACCGGCTCGGCCTTGCTCGGCGGCTATGAGAAGGCGCTGCCCGTGCAGATCGCGATGATGGATATTTTCGAGGTCGGCACCGGCGGCGGCTCGATCGCGCGCGTCGAAGAAGGCATGCTGCGCGTCGGCCCGCAAAGCGCGGGCGCGGCGCCAGGCCCCGCCTGCTATGGGCTCGGCGGCACCGAGCCGACGGTGACCGACGCCAATCTCGTGCTCGGGCGTCTCGGCGCCGACCGCTTCCTCGGCGGCGAAATGAAGCTCGATGTGGCGGCGGCGAAGACGGCGCTCAAGACGCATATCGCCGATCCGCTTGGGATGGATCCGACCGCAGCGGCGGACGGCGTCTTGCGCATCGCCGCCACGGCGATGTCCTATGCCGTCAAAGGCGTCACCACCGAGCGCGGTCTCGATGTCGGCGACTATGTGCTGGTCGCCTATGGCGGCGCCGGGCCGCTGCACGCGGTCGATACCGCGCGCGAGCTCGGCATGCGCCGCGTCATCATCCCGAACGCACCGGGCGTGTTCTCTGCTTATGGCATGCTGTTCTCGGACCTGCGCTACGATTTCGTGCGCACTTGGTTCACGCGGCTCGACAATGCGTCCTTCGAGGAGATCGAAGCGGTCTATCAGCAGCTCGAGGATGAGGGCCGCAGCGCCATCGCCTCGACCTCGGTCCGGCCGGAACAGGTGGCGATCCGCCGCGCCGTCGATATGCGCTATGTCGGGCAGGAGCATGCGGTGACCGTCGATCTGCCGATGGAGGTGTTCGAGCTGAAGGACCGCGCGGCGATCAAGCGGCATTTCGATGCGCAGCACGAGCAGCGCTATGGCACTTGTGCGCCCGAGGAGCGCGCCGAGATCGTCAGCCTGCGCACCGCGGTGAGTGGCGTCATGAGGAAGCCCGCGCAAGAGACGATCGAGGCGGGCGGCGCCGCGCCCATCAAGCAAGCCTTCACCGGCAAGCGGCCGGTCTACTACGAAGGCGCCGGCTTCATCGACACCCCCACCTATGCGCGCAGCGCGCTCCTTGCCGGCAACCGCATCGAAGGGCCGGCTCTCATCGAGGAGCATGCCTCGACCACCGTGCTGGCGCCGGGGGATCAGCTCACCGTCAACGCCTACGGCCATCTCGAGATCGCCGTGGCGGGGAGGAAGTAATGGCACAAGCAATCAACCGCAAAGCCGATCCGGTCGTCACCGAGATCGTGCGCAACGGCGTCATCGCCGTGACCGAAGAGATGAAGACCAATCTCATGCGCACGGCCTACAACACGATCATCTACGAGGCGCTCGACTTCACCACCGGCCTCTTCACGGCCAAAGGCGAGACGATCTCGATCGGCATCGGCCTGCCGATGTTCATCCGCGGCATGGCCGAGACGGTCAAATCCAAAATTCGCCATTTCGGCTACGACGCGATGGAGCCGGGCGACATCTACATCACCAATGATTCCTACACGACCGGCAGCCACTTGAACCACGTCACCCTGACCATGCCGATCTTCCACGAGGGCGTGCTCGCGGCCTTCTCGTGCTGCATGGCGCATTGGATCGATATCGGCGGCGTCTTGGGCGGCGTCACGACCGATATCTATTCGGAGGGGCTGCAGATCCCGTTCCTGAAGCTGCACCGGGCGGGCGTCGTCAACCAGGACCTGGTCGATTTCATCCGCATGAATGTGCGCATCCCGACCCGTGCTCTGGGCGATCTGCGCGCCCAGGTGACGGCGGTCAAGACCGGCGAGCGGCGCTTCCTCCAATTGCTCGAGCGCTATGGCCGCGAGCCGGTGCTCGACGCCATCGCCGCGATCATGGATCATTCCGAATCCTCGGCGCGCGCCCGCACGCTCACTATTCCCGACGGAGTCTATGTCGGCGAATCCTTCATGGACGATGACGGCATCTCGATCGGCAAGCGCATCCCGATCCGCGTCAAGATCACGGTCGAGGGCGAGGAGATGACCGTCGATCTGACCGACGTCTCGAACCAGGTTCAGGGCTTCTACAATTCGGGCATCACCACCGGTCATGCCTGCGCGCAAGTCGCCTATAAGTGCCTGACCTCGCCGACGGATTACCCGATCAATGACGGCTCCTTCCGCAGCCTCAAGACCATCGTGCCGCCCGGCAAGGTGATAAGCGCGGTGCGGCCGGCGCCGATGCGCTGGTGGATGACCTTCCCGATGACCATCGTCGACACCGTCTTCAAGGCGGTATCGAAGGCGATCCCCGACCGCGTCATCGCCGGCCATCATGCCGATCTCTTGGCCGCCGGGTTCCACGGCTTCAACCCGCAGACCCGGGAATTCTATTTCGGCAATTTCGGGCCGTTGGGCGGCGGCTGGGGCGCCAAGCGCAACGAGGATGGCGTCTCGGCGACGGTCTGCATCAATGACGGCGACACGCATAACAGCGCGTGCGAGATGGCCGAGGTGAAGACGCCCTGCGTCGTCGAGACCTTGAGGCTCTTGCCGGATTCGGGCGGCGCCGGACGCCATCGCGGCGGCTTGGGGGTCGAGCGCATCGTCAGGGCGCGCGCGCCCTTCGTGTTCTCGAGCCAGATCGAGCGCGCGCATTGCAAGCCCTGGGGGCTCGAAGGCGGGCAAGAAGCCGCGGGCAATTCAATTGCTTTGCGCGTCGACGGCAAATGGAAGGAAGATTTTCCCAACGCCAAGATGGTGATGGCGAATCTCAAGCCGGGCGATGCCTATTCGGTGCGCTCGGGCGGCGGCGGCGGTTACGGCGCGCCGTGGGAGCGGCCAGCCGAAACCGTGGCCGAAGATGTGCGCCAGGGTTATGTCAGCGCCGACGAGGCGGAGAAGCTCTATGGCGTGGTGATCGACGCCAAGAGCTTCAAGGTCGATGCCGCCGCGACGGCGAAGCGGCGCGCGGCGCTCGCAAAAGCGGCGCCGCCGGCGGAGTGACGCAGGGCGGGGGTCTGGCCATCCGTGCTTGATTCAAGGCGCGAGGCGGAATTTCTCCGGATGCTGCTCGCGGGCCAGCAACATGCGCTTGCGCTTTGCACCCCAGCGATAGCCTGACATCGAGCCATCCTTCTTCACCACCCGATGGCACGGAATGAGGACCGCGATCGGATTGCTCGCAATCGCATCGGTAGCGTCCCGCGCGTCGCGCGGGCTGCCCATCGCCGCGGCGATCGCGCCATAGGTCGTTGTCTGGCCGGCGGGGATCCCGCGCAGAATGGTCCAGACCTGTTTCTGATAGTCCGACCCTCGAAGGTCGAGCGGGATGCCCGGGTCGAGATCGGGGCGCTCGATTGCAGCGGCGAGTTTCTCGACAAGATCGGCGAGACCCGACTCGTCTGATTCCAATTCCGCTCCGGGAAATCTTGCGTGAAAAGCATCCAGGGCTGCCGCGCTCCGTTGCGCGAATTCGAGGGCCATTACGCCTTCGTCGGAGGTCGCAACCATGAATTCGCCGAGGGAGCTCTCTCCCCAGGCATAGCGAATTCGCTCGCTCATCTTTCGGCTCCCAGCAAAGATCAAATACCAGCCGCCGATTTAGGCCCTTTCGCGGCTCGGTGCGTTCCGTTGCTTGCTGCCAAATCCGCTTTGCGAGAGGCGCGGCCTCATGCAGGCGCGCCACGCGCTTCGCCAATCACTTTCGTTGATGGATGGCGTGAGCGATAGGAGCGGCCTCGCGCCGCCCCGCCGCATCTAATCCTTCAGCTTGATGCTGAGCGAGACGCCGGAGGCGCCGCAGCAGGGGCATTGCATCGCCACCAGAATCTCCTGCTTCTGCTCCTCGCTCAGCTCCGACTGCGCCAGCATGTCGGCGATCTGCTTGCGCATCGCCTCATGCATCGCATGATCGCTGGTGAAGGTCTGGATCTGGTTGTCGGAATCCGCCATGGCCGCACCTATGCCGCTGTCCTCTCAATATGGCGAGTGCGCGGCGCCCCCGCAACCGGCCTAAACCAGTTTCCGAAGGCGCGGGAACAGCTTCAGCGCGTTCTCGCGGTCGATTTCGGCCCGCAGCGCGCGCGACAGCTTGACCTTGCTCCACTTCTTCGCGGCCTCGACCGCACTGAGGAACGGATAGTCGCTACCGAACATGACATGCGAGCTCGGCACGATGGTTAGCAGCGCGGCCATGGCGCCGTCGTTCCAGGCGCTCGCCGTGTCGTAATAGAAGCGCCGCAATTCGGCATGCATTCCGGCGGGGAAGTTCTTGCCGATCGGGCGATGGTCCATCTCCTCGATCCGCCCGATCAGCATCGGCGTCGCGCCGCCATTATGCGCGAAGATCCAGCGGATGTTGCGGAATCGCGTGGTCGTGCCGGAGGTGATGAGGCTGAGGATGGTGCGCGTGGTCTCGAACGGGAATTCGAGCGTCTGCATCGCGAGCCCCGGCACGGTGTTCGTGCAGCAGGGCGTGAAGGTCGGATGCACATAGACCACGGCCTTGCGGCGGTCGAGCTCTTCGAGCACCGGCGCGAAGGACGGATCGCCCAGCCATTTCCCCTCGTAATTGGCAAGGAAGCCGATGCCGTCCGCCTTCAGCGTGCCGAGGGCGTAATCGATCTCGCGCAAGCTGCCCTCGGTGTCGGGCAGCGGGATCGGCGCGAAAAGTCCGAAGCGCGTCGGGTGGTCGCGGATCACCTCCGCCGCCGCCTCGTTCCATTGCCGCGCGAGGCGCCGCCCAAGCTCCACATCGCCGTACCACACGCCCGGCGTCGAGCTCGAGGCGAAGGCAAAGGCGATGCCGGCCTTGTCCATCTGCGCGAGCGAGTGCTCGGCCGTCCAGCCGAGCATGTTGGTGTTGTTGTGAGTGGCGCTGGTGCGCTTCTGCTCCTCCTCCATATAGCGCCGCGGCAGGAAATGATGGTGCAGGTCGATGCGGAGGGGTTGGGCCTTCGCCCGGGATGCCGCCTTTGCTTTCGCGCGTGTCTTTCGTTGGGCCATGCCTCACTCCAATGTTATGTGCTTCGGATCTCAGATCTTTGGCGATGCGCGGCAGAAGCCGCAGTACGTTATGATGCTCGACGGGGCGCCGCGGCCAGTCCGGCGATGAATTGCCGGCGCGAGGCGCCGCCCAAGGCGAAATCACGATCGGTCATTGCTCCCCTTCATGCCCCGCGGCGCGAGGAAGATGCTCTTGCCTCAGACGGTCCCCATGCCGCTCAGCTGCTGCTTCAACAGCCGCCAAATGTCGTTCCGGTATTGGATGAATTTGGCGCTCGTCTTGATCGCTTCGTCGTCCTCCCAGCGCGGCCGCGGCAGATCGATTGCGAGATCGGCCACGACCCGGCCCGGGGAAGTCCCGAACATCACCACGCGGTCGGACAGGAACACCGCTTCGTCCACGCTATGGGTCACGAATATCACGGTCTTGCGGTCATTGTCCCAGAGCTTCATCAGCTCGATCTGCATCATCTCGCGAATTTGCGGATCGAGCGCGCCGAAAGGCTCGTCCATGAAGAGATAGGAAGGGCCGACGCCGAGCGCACGGGCGAGGCCGACGCGCTGCTTCATGCCGCCCGACAGCTGATGCGGATAGAAAGCGGCAAAGCCCTCGAGGCCGACGCGCGACAGGGCGCGGGATGCGCGCTCGGCCCGCTGTGCCCGGCCGACGCCCTGCATTTCGAGAGGAAATTCGACATTGCCGCGCGCCGTGCGCCAGGGGAGGAGATTGAATTCCTGAAACACCATGGCGCGGTCGGGCGCCGGCCCGGTGACCCGCTTGCCATCGATCCACACCTCGCCCTCGCTCGGCGCCAGCAGCCCATCGGCGATGCGCAAGAGCGTGGTCTTGCCGCAGCCCGATGGCCCCAAGAACGAGACGAAGGTTCCGGCGGCGACGGTGAGCGAGACATTGGCGAGCGCCTGGAAGACATAGTTGCCGTCGCTGCCGGCATAGCCATGCGAGACGTTGCGGATCTCGATCATCGGGCGGAGGCCGTCATGTCGCGCGTCACCCGGCCTCGATGTGCTGCCAGGGCGCCATGCGCCTCTCGACCCAGCGCAGCAGCGCGTTGAACAGCATTCCCGCGCTCGCCAGCACGACCACGCCGACGAAGACCTGGGCGGTGTCGTAAAGCCCGCCGGCCTGGAAAATCAGATAGCCGAGGCCTTTGGTCGCCGCGTAGATCTCGGCGACGACCACCATGACGAGGGTGCGGCCGACGCCGAGGCGCATCCCGGCGATGATGTAGGGCAGCGCCGATGGCAGAATGACCTTCAGCAGCACCTGGCGCTCATTCGCCATGAAAGAGCGCGCGGTTTCGACGAGGCGGCGGTCCACCTGCATCACTCCGGCCTCGGTGTTTATCACCATGATGATGACCGAGCCCAGGAACACCAGCGCCACTTTCGAGGCGATGCCGATGCCGAGCCAGATGATGAGCAGCGGCAGGAACGCGACTTGCGGCGAGGCGTTGAGCGCGGTGGTGAAGGGCTCGACCGCGGCGCGGATATTCTTCGAGCGTCCCATGGCCAGGCCGAGCGGCACGCCGACCAGGACCGAGAAGCCGAAGCCCAGCGCCGCGATATTGGCGCTCGCCGCCACATGCGGCCAAAGGCTGCCGTCGCCGATCATCGAGATCAGCTTTTCGAGGATCAAGGATGGGCTCGAAGCAAAGAGCGGGTCGAGCCAGCCGACGCGGGAGCTGCCTTCCCAGGCAGCGAGAAACAAGACGATCCCGCCGATACGCAAGACGTTCTGCGTGCCCGCTCGCTGCCACCAGCGAAGCAGCGCGCCGGGGCGGCGCCCCGGCTGCTTGGCCGGCAGCGATGCGGCGGCTCGCTCGCTCATGCGCCGCCCTCGATGAAGCGGGCGAGCAGCGCCTCGAAAGCGGCGGCTTGCTCCCACTGCGCCCAATGGCCGGCATCGGGAAGGGTGGCGCAGAAGCAGTGCGGCTGGATCGCGCGCAGCACCGAAAATTTCTGCTCGATATAGGGCACGCAGGTGCTGTCCTTCTCGCCCCAGATCGCGCCGAGCCGCGCCGTCGCGCGCGGCAGCGTCGAAATCAGCGTGTCGGTGAAGGCGATCGGCCGGCTGTCGAGCCGCGCGCGGCGCGTATTCTCGTCCTGGAGATAAACGGCGAGGTCGTCGATGCGGCCGGCATCGCCGAACATCAGCTGGCCGAGATTGTGGCGCTGGGTCGCGATGATCGCGGCGCGGCTCATGCCCGGCTCGACGCGCCGGAGATCGGCGCGCGGCGGCCGCGGCAGGCCGAGGCCGGCCGCACCGATCATGAGAAAGCAAGCGATCCGCTCGCCCATCAGCGCCGCGACATGCCCGCCCATTGCCGCGCCGAAGGAGAAGCCCGCCATCGCGAGCGGCGCCGGTCCCGGCATCACCCGATCGAGCCCCGCGGCGAGGATCGCCGCCAGCGCCTCGGCGCTGTGCGGCGGCGGAGGAACCGCGGACTCGCCGAGCCCCGGCATGTCGGGCGCGATAACGGTGTAGCGCGCGCCAAGGCTTTCGACATTGCGCAGCCAATGCGTCCAGGAACCATAGCCGCCATGCAGCAGGACGAGCGGCTTACCGGAGCCCCAGAGTCGCCACACCATGCTGCCATCGCCGCAGGGCGTCTCGATGCGTCGGCTGCGCGCTTCGATCCGCGCGACGATCGCGGCGGGGCTGTCACCGCCGCTCGCGTGCAAGGCCTGCTCGTCCCGCATCCGGGCCTTATCCTCCCAGCCGCCTCGTAGCGGACGGCCCTGCCTATATGAACCTTCGCGCTTCGATGCTGTCAACCGCGCGCGACGCGGGTTGCCGGGGCAAAGCGCGGTTCTTAAGATTTGCGTTTGGCTTGGGACGGGGAAATGCGCGAATGCTGGGTGCGGCATGAAAATCGAGAACGGCTTCGATCTTCCTCTCCCCGTGGCCGAGGCATGGCGCGTGCTGCTCGATATCGAGCGCGTCGCGCGCTGCGTTCCGGGCGCGGAATTGACCGAGAAGCTCGATCCCGACAGCTATCGCGGCAAGATCGCGGTGCGGCTCGGGCCGGTGGCGCTGTCCTTCAATGGCATGGCGCGGTTCATCGAGATCGATGAAGCCGCGCGCCGGGTGCGCGTCAAGGCGAATGGCAGCGAGAGCAAAGGGCGCGGCGGCGCCGAAGCGAGCGCGCAATTCGCGCTCGCCGAGATCGCGCCGCGGCAAACGCATGTGGCGATCACGACCGATCTCGCGCTCAACGGGTCGGTCGCGCAATATGGCCGCGGCGCTGCGATGATCGGCGCGGTCGCGCAACAGCTCGTCGATCAATTCGCCGCGCGCTTGGGGGCGGAACTTTCGAGCGAGACGCCCGCCGCCGCCGCGCCGGCCGCGCCGGCGCGGCCGATTTCCGGCTTTCGTCTCGTCTTCGCGGCGTTGTGGCACGCGATTCGCCGGATGATTGCACCGCCCTCGCGGCCCGAGGCGGGCTGAGCGGCTAGAGCCGCGTCGACAGCCAGATCGCCAGCCGCGTGCCGGCCTTGATCGCCGCGCTGAGCGGCGCCGGAGCATCGCCCCCGCCTTGCGCCAAGGCGGCATCGCGATGCTCTTGCTCATTGGCGCGGAACTCTTCGAGCGCCGCCTTGAGGCCGGGCTCGGCATCGCCCAAGGCCTCGACCTGACGCGCGTAATGCTCGTCGATCACTTCCTCGACCGCGACGGTGCAGGCCATCGCCGCGCGCTCGCCCAGCATCGCCGTCGCCGCGCCCAAAGCGTAGCCGGCGGCATGCCAGAGCGGCGACAGCGCAGTCGGGCGCACGCGGCGCTCGCGCACCAGCGCATCGAAAGCGGCGAGGTGGCGCGCTTCCTGCTCGGCCATGCGGCGGATTTCCTCGGCGGCCTTCGTGCGGCCAAGCACGGCGAGCTGGCCGTCATAGATGCGCTTGGCGCCGTATTCGCCGGCATGATCGACGCGGATCATGCGCGCGACTTGCGCCTCCGGCGCGGGATCGCCTGGAAGACGGCGCGTCCGGCTCACCGGCGGCGTCCGAAGCGGCGCCGGTTGAGCGCCCAGAGCGACAGGAAAACCATCACGATCGAGGCGGCGAGATTGAGACCCGCCAGGGTGATGCCGCGATAGGACCATTGCGGCGCGTCGCAGGAGACGGGCTGGCGGCCTTCGAGCGCGCGCTGCAGCGCCTCGACCGAGCCGGCCTTGGCGAGGCTGCCGGTGCAGGCGGCGGGGCCGGCGACCCAATGATGCTCGACCGCGACGTGGTAGAGCGCGAGCAGCGCGCTCGCGGCGAAGATCACGACGCAGAGGCGGAAGACGAGGCGATGCAGCCGCCGCGAGCGGCTCGGCAGAGCGAGCACGCCGAGCACGATGACCGCGTAATAGGGCCAACGCTCGTAAAGGCACAGCTCGCAAGGCTGCAAGCCGCCGAGATATTGCGTGCCGAGCGCGGTGCCGACGACGGTGACGCTCGCGAGGAGAATGATCGTGCCGGCGGAACGGCTCGTCACCATGGCGGCCTCCCGCTCATTCCTTGCTCGAGAGGCGATGCGTCCAGTGGTGCCAAACATACCAGATGATGGCGAGAGCGATGACGGCGACGATCACCACGTCGAAGCGGTGGAAGATCTCGCGCAAAGTCGGATCGCTCTCCCAACGCTCGCCGAGCTTCGCGCCGATATAGGCGAGGGCGAAGCACCACGGCCAGGAACCGAGGAAGGTGTAGACCTGGAATTTCAGCTGCGGCATGCGGGCGATGCCGGCCGGAAGCGCGATGAAGGTGCGCACCACCGGCAGAAGCCGGCTGACAAAGACGGTGATGCCGCCGAAACGGTCGAAGAAGCGGTCGACCAGCGCCAGATCGCGCCGGCTGACCATCACATAGGCGCCCCATTTCTCGACCAGCGGCCGGCCGCCGTAATAGCCGATCGCGTAAGCAACGGTCGAGCCGAGATTGCAGCCGATGGCGCCGGCCGTGGCGACGGCGACGAGATCGAACCGCCCGGTAAAGACGAGATAGCCCGAGAACGGCATGATGATCTCGGAGGGGAGCGGAATGCAGGCCGATTCGATCGCCATCAGAAGGGCGACGCCCGCATAGCCGCTCGCCGAGATAGTAGCG
>Ga0207652_10005276_pt1 | contig 10489 bp, 9 predicted proteins | sample KBSC63BmetaG_FD_184334 | JGI IMG/M metagenome (GOLD analysis project Ga0207652, IMG submission 184334) | Corn rhizosphere microbial communities from Kellogg Biological Station, Michigan, USA - KBS C6-3B metaG (SPAdes) (version 2) | ecosystem: Host-associated > Plants > Roots > Rhizosphere ...
ACATAAGCGAGTTTGCGCCAATCTTCATCGTAGTGGTCGATGACGAGCGCGACCTGGGAATTTCCAGCAATGTTGCGCAAGCGCTTCAAGCTCCGCGGCGCGGTTTGCTTGGGCTTCTCGTCGATCGGCGAATAAAAATCTCTGCCGTCGAAGACAAAGCAGATCGGAATCACGTGCGGCCGGCCGGCGCGATCGGCAGTGGCGAGGTGGGCGATGCGGGCGTGGCGGAGGAGACGCTGGGCTTTTCGGTTTAAGAGCACCATCCCGGATTAGCGAACCGAGGATGGAGGATGGAAGATCGATGATGGAAACCCGGTCGATCCTCTATCCTCAATCCTCCATCCTCGACTTTTTCTAGATCTTAAACTCCCCCACCACGTTGGGCGCGAAGATTTCTTCGACCGTCACCGGCCGCGCCAGCAAACCCTGCTCGCTCATGTAGCGGATCAGATGCTCAAGTAGAGCGCGGTTGGCTTCGACGCCGTAGGGCCACCAGTCGGGACCGAAGATTTCGCGCAATTGCTCGCGCTCGTAGGGCAGCCACGGCAGGGTGCAGGCCATGGTGTTGGAGATGTGCAGGTTTTTGATCGCCAGGTCTTTGGCTTCGCAGAAAGCTTTGTACAGGCTGCGCGCGATCCAGGGATTTTTCTCGTACACTTCGCGCTTGATCACCAGCACGTGCATGATCGGAAAAATTTTCGTGCGCTTGTAGTAGTCGACCTCGACGTCTTTGTAGTTCGGGAACAGGCGCTTTACCTTCGGCGAGCCTTTAACAAAAGACGAAGGCGCGCGCGCCGAGATCAACGCGTCGATCTCGCCGCCCTCCAACATGCCGTTGAGCGTTTTGTCGTCGGCGATGGGATCGAGCTTGATCTCGGGGGGCAGGGTCAATTTCACCCGCTCTTTTCTGCCCGGATCTTCCTGGCCGCCGGTGAACCAGTGCATGTCCGAAGTCTTGACGCCGAAGTCGTCACGCAAAAAACCGCGGATCCAGACCGCGGCGGTGATCGAGTATTCCGGCGCGCCGACTTTCTTGCCCTTGAAATCCGCGGCGGTCTTGATGCCCGAGTTCGTGTTGATGAAAACGCACGAATGGCGGAAATAGCGCGACGGAAAGATCGGAATCGCGACGAAAGGCGAATTGCCGCGGCTGATCATGGTGACATGGTTCGACAGCGACATTTCGGATACGTCGAACTCGTGATGATGGCCCATGCGCCAGAAAATCTCCTCAGCCTCGAGCGGAATATAATTGATGCGGATCCCCTCCGCCTGAACATCGCCGGTGCGCAGCGCAACGGTGCGGTCGTAGTTGCCGCAGCCGACGGTTAAAAATAATTTTTCCACAGTTCCTCCTTGAGTGCATTTAAATCGAGGATGGAAGATAGAGGATCGAGGATGGCCGCCGCGATCTTCGATCCTCTATCTTCTATCTTCGGTACTTAATGACTTTCCCAGCGCGAGTAGCGTTGAGCGATGGCGATCAGGATCACCGAGATCAGCGAAATCGCCAGTCCGATGGCCGCGACGCGGCCGCGCATGCCGTCGAGATAGAGAAAATAAAGCAGCGGGCCGAGCGGTTCGGAACCGGGACTGTACAAAAACAATGTGGCGCTAAACTCGCGCAGAAAAATCGTCACCAGAATAATCCAGCCCGCCATCACGCCGGGGCGCATCATGGGCATCAGCACGCGGCGAAAAGTCGCGAGAAAACCCGCGCCGCAAACCACCGACGCTTCCTCCAGCTCCTTGTGAACCTGAATGATCGTGCTCGTGACCGCGCGCAGGCCATAGGGCAGAAAGCGCGTGATATAGGCGATGAGAATGATCCAGATCGTGGCATAGATTGGAATCGGAAAATCGACATAAGCCCAGAGCAGTCCCAGAGCCATCGCCGTGCCGGGAAACGCCCACGGAATAAACACCAAGCCTTCGATCACGCCGCGCGCGGCGATCTTGGTGCGCACGGTGATATACGATGCGAGCGACGCGAGAACCATGCACGCCGTGGCGCCGACCAGCGCAAGAAAGAGACTGTTGACGAAGGCCTTGTGCACCCGCGGCGTCGCCCAGACGTACCGGAAATGATCCAGGGTCAAATGCTGCCAGGTCTGCCAGGTCGGTACGTGATAATAAGGAAGCAGCGACACCAGCAGCAAAACCAGAAGCGGCAAAACCACGAGCAGAATCAACAGCAGCAGCGCCACGCCCGAAGCCGCATAGCGCCATGGGCCGAGATCGATCTGATGCGGTCGAAATCCTTTGCCCGTCACCGTGGAAAAACTTTCCACCTGAGAAGTGAAGTGGCGGTAGAGATAAACGAAAACCAGAGCGACGGCGAGAATGCCGACGCCGTAGGCCGCGGCCAGATTGTGATTGGTCGGAAACGAGCCCAGGGCTTCGCGCCAGATCTTGGTCGTGAACACTTCGATGCGCGCGGGAAGCGCGATGATCGCAGGCGTATCGAAGCTCTCCACCGCGCGGACGAAGTTCAAAGTGCCAGCGGCAAGGATGGCCGGACGAATCAAAGGGAACGTGACTCGGCTCATCACGCCGAATTCATTCGATCCTAGCGTTTTTGCCGATTCCTCCAGCGACGGATCCATGCTCTTTAAGGCCGCGGCGACGATCAGAAACGCCAGCGGCGTCAGAACCAGCGACTCGACGAAAATCAGCCCGGGCATGGAATAGATGTTGAACGGCCCTTTCTCCATGCCGAAAAATTTCACGAACAGGCCGTTGATCAGACCGTTGCTCGGATTGAGCAGCATCACCCAGGAAATCGAAACCAGGATGGGCGGCAGAATATTCGGAATGATCGCGGTCAATTCGAACAGCCGGCGAAACGGCGCGTTGGTCCGGATCGTGATCCAGGCGAGCGCGAGCGCGAACACAATCGACAATCCCGAGGCGCCGAGACCAAAGATGAACGAGTTCAAGAGCAGCGGATAGGCCTCGGGATCGCTGTAGGCCCGGACGTAATTTTGCAGAGTAAAATGACCGGGCACTCCGAGCGGCGCATCGGTCAGACTGCCGTAAAAAAGAAAAAACGTCGGATAGAGACTCAGGAAAGCGATGATGCCGCCGACACAAAGAAAAACCCAACTGACCGGCTGGCTCAGAAAAACGCCGAGCCGAGAACGACTCCAGGCCGTCGTCAACGGCGGTTCGGCCGCCAGCACTCGTTCATCCGCGGACACAAGGGAACCAGAACTCAGCGCAGGAAGATCTGCTGGTACTCTTTCTTTTTCTCGGCGAATTTCTTCGCGTCGAGATCATACATCTCGACGAACTGGATCTTGTCGGCGTCCGGCAGCGGCGGATAAATGCCCTTGCGGTTCACGAACTCGCCGAGCTTGGCGAGCGCGGTCATATTCTCCGCGCCGAGAAAATAATCGATGAACGCCTTGGCGGCGTTGCCGTGGGGCGCCTTTTTGTCCAGGCCAAGGTAGTGGCCGTCGCCCATGAATTTGCCCAGCCTGACGTAGTCGAGCGGCGCTCCCTTTTGTGCGTAGGTCAGGACATATTTCACGTAGGTGATTGCGATCGGCGTCTCGCCGGTAACCACGCGCTCCGAGGCCGGCAGCAAGGATTCCACCAGGATCGGCTTTTGCGCAGCGAGATCGCGAATAAACTTCTCCGCCTTCTCCTTGCCCATGAGTTTGTCCAGGCTCGCGACCCACTGGGTGGTCGTCGTGTGCTGCGTCGGATCGGGCATGACGAGCTTGCCGCGATACTGCGGTTTGACCAGATCTTCGAGCGACTTCGGCGCATCGGCAGGCTTGATCACGTCCTTGTTGTAGACCACGCCGATGACCACGTTACGATAACGCGGTCCGAGGTTGGGATCGATCGCTTCTTTGGTGAATTCCTTCGCAGCGGGCGAGTCATATTTGGCGAAGAGACCCTCTTTAAACATGATCTGCATCGGGTTGTCATTGGTCAAAATGACGTCGAAGAGGGGTTTCCCCGCGCGATATTCGCTCAGCCCCCGGTCCATGACTTTGGTCGCCGACGCGCGCCAATATTCCACGTCGATGCCGGTTTTTTTCTTGAACCCGGCGAAGGCTGAATCCGCGGTGTCCGACTCCAACGAACCGTAGACGACGACCTTGCCTTCCTTTTTACCGGCGGCGATCAGGTTTGCGCTCTGGCTGTAAAGCGGCGCCGCGCTCAGAAAGACTGCGGCCGTAGCCAATAGCGCGAGCGATGATCTTTTTAACATGAAAAAATCCTCCGAATTTTTGCTTTCAGAGGGAAACTTTGTCTAAAAGCGCAGAGATAGTTTCAGATTTCAATTATCGAGTCAAGCACGGTTGACAGGCGCAACCGCTGACCATATAAAAACTTTTGACTATTAGACAAGGGAGATTCAAGCACCGATGGAAAAAGTTGATTTGCTCGTGAAAAACGGCGACGTCTGGACGCCGGGCGGCTTCGTGGCTGCGGATATCGCGGTGAAAGACGGCAAAGTAGCGGCGCTCGGCAAGCCGCCGGTTTTGCCGGAAAGCGCCGACGCGGTGATCGATGCCAAAGGGATGAAAGTGATTCCCGGTTTGATCGATACCCACACGCATCACCGCGATCCGGGATTCACCTACAAGGAAGATATCACCACCGCGACCATGGCCGCTGCCGCCGGCGGCGTGACGTTGTCGATCGGCATGCCCAACGTCAACCCGCCGACCACCAACGTCGAACGCTACCGCGCGCTGATCGAGCATCACAGCAAAAACGCTATCGTCGATTTCAATCACAATCCGTCCGGCACTGTGCCCGAGGCGATCCCGGCTCTCGCCAAGGAAGGCCCCCTCGCGTTCAAGATCTTCATGGTCAAAGATACCGGCCGCGACTACCCGCACATGCCCGGCATCGGGATCAACAACAACGGCGAGCTGTTCAAGTGTTTCGAGACCGTGGGTCAGACCGGCCTCCCCCTGATGGTTCATCCGCACGATCAGGATTTGATGGACGAGATCGAAGGCCGCTACTGGAAGCGCGAGGATCGGAGCCCGCAGGCTTACGCCAAAGCGTATCGCGATTACGACGGCATCATCTGGGACACGGCGATGAACACCTTGTTCCGCATGCAGAAGGCGCTCGGCGCGCAGTTGCATATTTTGCACATGAGCACCCCCGAAGGGCTGGCCATGCTGCGCCGCGCCAAGGACGAAGGGCGGCCGTGCAGTTGCGAAGTCAATCCGTGGGCGATGTTTCTCGGCACCTGGGAAAACGTCGAGAAACTCGGTCCCTATTGTCTGGGATTCTGGGTGCCGCCGGCGCACGTGGAGGGGCTCTGGGAAGCCATCAACGACGGCACAGTGGATATCATCGGCACCGACCACGCGCCGCACACCAAAGAAGAAAAAGACCGCGGCTGGCATGACATGTGGAGCTGTCCCGGCGGCGAGCCGCAGATTCAGGACTACCTGCGGCTCTTTCTCACGGCAGTCAACGAAGGCAAATTGTCCCTCGACACGCTGGTGAGGATTTCTTCTTACAACGCCGCAAAGCTTTTCAACGTGTATCCGAAAAAAGGCGTGCTTCTACCCGGCTCCGATGCCGACATGGTGATCGTCGACATGAACAAAGAAGAAGTGATCACCAACGAGACCACCTACACCAAAGTCGGCTGGACGCCGTACCACGGTCGCAAGGTGAAAGGCGTGCCGATCCGGACGATCCTCCGCGGTAAAACAGTCATGCAGGACGGCAAAATCGTCGGCAAGCCGGGCGACGGCCAGGTTGTGAAGCCGCTGCGCTAAGAAACTCAGATGGACCTGCGCTGAATAACGCCGTCGCTAAAACTCCGGGAGGTCTCATCATGACGCACATCACGCGGTTTATCCCTGTCGCCTTCTTGCACCTTCGCAGCGGCAGCTGCACTTGCGCAGGTCGATCCAACAAAAGTCCTGATCGGTACCTGGGAGGGCCAGATCGAGATCTCACAGGGTAACAACGATCGGACCCTCATTATCAATTCGGTGAAAGCCAAGGGCGAGGGCGAAGGGGCAGCCCGGGGAAGATACGGTTTCCCGGATCAAACCAGCAAAGATGGCGGCGGGCAGGCGATGAGTGTGTCGTCGAAGGACAATGAGATGTTCGTAGAATTTCTCTCACCGGGCGCCAAGAACCCGGTACGCCTCAAGCTGGTCGGCGACAACAAGCTCGAAGGAACCGTCGACATGGGCGGCAAAGTCGGCAATAGAAGAATCAAATTCGAGAAAGTGGACACTAAAGCGGTCGAGGTCAAATAGGCGCTCGGACGAACCTCGACGAAGGATCCCGAAAGTTAAACTTCGGCTATGATCTGCTCGTCTGCCTCAACCTTGTTGACGATCAAACCCGAAGGCAGCTTGGGATAGAAGTAAGTCGATTTCTGCGGCATCTTCTCGCCGGTCGAGACGATCGCGAGAATTTCCTCTGCTTTGGTCGCGTTTAGAATAAACGCCGCCTGAAAATCTTCTTTTTCCAAGCGCTGCAGCGCCGTCTCTTCGTCCTGCGTGTAGTGAATGCTGGCGCCGTCCGCTTGCTCCTTCGCGGTCATGCCGAGGATATGTTCCAAAATCAGCAGGTGTAACGTGCTCACGTCGAGCTCGCGCAGCGGCGCGCTCAGATCCTTGGCCAGCCGTTGCATGATCCGCTTGTTTTTCAGCCGCAGAATCAGATAGCGCGGATCGCGCTTGAAACTCGCGCCGATGACCCGGTGTTTTTTCGCCGCGGTCTTGAGCGCTTTGAGAAACGATGCTTTGCCCTCCGTAGTCTTCGGATGCTGTTCGACGTAAAAATAGGTCTGTAGCGTCTCCTCGAGTTCCATAAACGGCTTGTGCGTGTAGCCGCGCACGAGCCGGTGGGTCGGCAGGATCACCACATTCTCATCGTGCACGTTGGCAAAATAAGTCAGGATGTAGTTGAACGCTTCGTCCCCCTTCCACTCGCCGTGCGCGCTCCGCATCTGGTCGCGATATTTCAGACTCGCTTCATAACGATGATGCCCGTCGGCGATCAATAACGACTGATCCGCCATTTCCTGCTGGATTTTTTGGAGGAGCGCGGGGTCGGTTAGGCGCCACAGACGTAATTCCTCGCCGTGATCGGTCTCAACTTCGATGAACGGCGCGGCGCCCTCGACGGCCACCGCGAGCATGGAATTGATGCTTGGCTTGGGCTGCGCGTAGAGCGTGAAGATCGGACTCAACTGCGCGTGGCATGCGAGCATCAACTGAAGCCGGTCTTCTTTCGGCGCATCGTGGGTCTTTTCATGCGGCCGGATCGCGCCGGTGGAAAAATCCTGAAGCTCGGCCAGGGCGAAAAACCCCTGGCGGATCTTTTGCTCGCCGCCCTTCACGCGGAAAAGATGGCTCAAAAAATAAATCGCCGGCGTCTCGTCGCGCGAGAAAATCTCCTGGGCCTGCCATTCCCTCCAGGTTTCTGCCACCGACTGATAGGAGTCCGGTTCTTGGCTCAAATCGAGGCGAACGAAATTATACGGCGATTTCTTGTAAAGCTTTTCCTGCTCGTCTTTGGAGATCACGTCATACGGCGGCGCGATGACCTTGGCGAGGTCACGCACTTTTTTTTGATTGTAAAAAACCCCGCGAAGCGGCGCGATTCGTAGCATGATCGAATGTGGCGATTCCGCTATTGCTCGCGCGCCACACCCTGATTCATGGCGCCGATGCCTTCGATCTCGGACTTCAAAACATCGCCCGGTTTGAGTTTCTCCTGAAACTCAGGCGAGTCGGGATTTCCCGTGGTAAGCAGATCGCCGGGCAGCAAAGTCGTGACTTCGGAAAGAAAGCTGATTTGGGTGGCGATGTCGTTGATCATCGCGTCGGTTTTCGCCGACTGCTTGAGCTCGCCGTTGATCCAGAGCTTCATCCACAAATTGTGCGGGTGGGCGATTTCGTCCTTCGTGGTGATCCACGGGCCGATCGGCGCGAAGGTCTCAAATCCTTTGCGCACGTTGCGGGTGCCGGCCATATTTTTGCTCAAGCCGTACCCGCGCGCGGTCACGTCGAGCATAATGGTGTAGCCGAACACCACCTCGAAGGCGCGCTCCTTGCTGATGTGGCGCGCTTTTTGGCCGATCACCACGCAGAGCTCGAGCTCGGGAAAGATCGAGTCGGTATTCTTGGGAATGATAATGTTGTCCTCCGGGCCCGCGATCGCCGACGGCGGTTTGAGAAAAATATTCTCGAGCAGCTCTTCGGGAGAAGTTTTGGCTGCGTTGCCGCGCCCGCGCGCTTCCCCGAGCCCTGCGGTGCCGCGCTGATAGTTGCCCGCCGCCGCCCAGATCTTCGAGGGATTTTCCACCGGCGCCCTAAGGAGCTTGGGGTCGAGGTTCATACCGCTCCCGTCGAGCGCCGCCAATTGCGCTTTCACGCCGTCATAGGCGTTGATGAGATCGATCATGGTCGATCCCTTCGGCAAGAGACCGCCGATCGGAATGAGCTTGTCGCCCCGCACCACCGCCAGCTCGTTCGGTTTGATCGCCGCTAACTTCATGCATCGCTCCTTTCGATTCAACTTTTTCAATAGCTGGAAGCGTGGATTTTAACAAGCCGCTCGGCGCCGCTCGCCGAAGTTTTTCTCAATTGAATGCCCTGCACCCGTGTGGCATAAAAAATCGTGGTGCAATCCTGGCTGCAAGTTTCCATTCGGGTCGGCGCGCGCGATCTCGACGCGCTTTCGGACTTCGTGATCGAGCGCGGCTCGCCCGGCGTGGTCATCAAACGCGGCGGGCTCGACGCCTTTTTTCTCAGCTCGCGCCGAAACGCCGCGCTGCGCCGCGAAGTGCGCCGCTTCATTGCCGGCCGCTTGCGAGCTCCGCCGCGCGTCGAGTGGAAACGAGTCCGGCCGGAAAATTGGCAGCATTCCTGGAAACGCTTCATCAAACCCAGCCGCGTCGGCAAGAGTTTTTGGGTCACGCCGCCCTGGCTGACGCCGCCGCGTTTTCGCCGCCGCCGTGTGATCACGATCGAGCCGGGCATGGCATTCGGCACCGGCGCTCACGGCACCACCCGCGCCTGCATGGAATTTCTCGAAGTCGTGCGCGACCGAGTCGGCGCCGACAAATTTACGGTCCTCGACGTGGGCACCGGCTCCGGCATTCTCGCCATCGCAGCGGCGCTATTGGGCGCAGCGAAAATTTACGCTATCGACAATGATCCGGTGGCGCTGGAAGTCGCTGCAGCCAACCTCCGAGCCAACGCCGTTGCGGAAAAAGCTCTCTTGAGCGACAGCCCCGTGAATTCTATCCGACAGCGGTTCACGGTCGTGGTCGCCAACCTCACCGCCGAGACGATCGACGGCCTGGCCGCCGCGTTACAAAAGCGCGTCGCTTCCAACGGCTATTTGATTCTGTCCGGCCTCTTGCACCGCCAGGCGCCGGCCATCGCGCGCCGCTTTGCGGGCAATTTCCGCGTCCTGGAGCGCCGGCGCAAGCGAGAATGGACGAGCCTCCTGCTGCGCCGTGTAAGTTAATCGCTCATGGCGCGCTTTTTTTTGCCCAGAGAGAAATTTCGCGGCGACCGCGCCGTGATCGACGGTCAGGAGCTGACGCATCTCGGGCGCGTGTTGCGCCTTCGCGCCGGCGACGCGGTCACCCTGTTTGACGATTCGGGCCGGGAGCATGACGCGGTGATCGATTCCTTGACCGAATCGCTGGGCGAGCTGACGATTCTTCGCTCCTACGAAAGCACCCGCGATCCGGCGCTGCCGATCACCCTGGCTGTGGGTCTCACCAAGGGAGAAAAACTCGACTTCGTGGTCGAGAAAGCCACGGAGCTCGGCGTCGGGGCGGTCGTTCCGTTCAGCTCCGCCTACTCAGTGCCGAAACTGAACAGCGAAAAGATCAGCAAACGTACCGAGCGCTGGCGCAAGATCGCCGTCAGCGCGGCCAAGCAGTGCGGCCGCGCGCGCGTTCCGGAGATTCTGCCGGTTTGCGATTTTCGGGAGTTGATCGATCAACCCCGGGCGGAAACTTTGAAGATCCTCTTCTGGGAGAAAGAGACGGACCGATCGTTGCAGCAGATTTTCAAAACCCAGCGCGAACCCAAAGCGTTGTTGCTCGCCGTTGGGCCGGAAGGCGGCTTCGCGGCGGAAGAAGCCGAAGCTGCCAGGTCGAAGGATTTTCTAACCGTGCAAATTGGCCGGCGCATCCTTCGCGCCGAAACCGCGGCGCTGGCGGCGCTCGCGCTGGCACAGCATCTATGGGGCGATCTCAGATAGAACCGCCTTGTTTCCGCAGCGAGCATTTTCTAGCATAATGAACCCGGACCCGAATTGGGAAATTATGAATTGTCAAAACTGCGATGCGCCGGTCGCGGCGGCGGACGAGCGTTGCCCCAAGTGCGGCGCCAAGCTGCTCCATCGGCGCGTGTTCTTCGGCGCGTCCAAAACCGCCGACTTTACCCTGACCGGCGATGAACCGGTGAACGATCTCGAAGAGTTCTCGCCGGAGGAAGCTTCCGCGCTGGTGTTCCCG
>Ga0207652_10005277_pt1 | contig 10489 bp, 6 predicted proteins | sample KBSC63BmetaG_FD_184334 | JGI IMG/M metagenome (GOLD analysis project Ga0207652, IMG submission 184334) | Corn rhizosphere microbial communities from Kellogg Biological Station, Michigan, USA - KBS C6-3B metaG (SPAdes) (version 2) | ecosystem: Host-associated > Plants > Roots > Rhizosphere ...
GGTGGCGCGCCGATCAGCAGCGCGATGGCATGCTCCATCTGCGCCCGCGCCACGCCCAGGTCGATCGCCTGCGCCTTGACGTTGCGCACCTGCGCCTCGGCCTGGGCCACGTCGACCTCGGTGGCGATGCCGCCCTTGAACCGCACCTGCGTCAGCTGCAGGTAGTCAGTGTCGCTCGACAGCGTGCTCTCCAGAAGCTGCTTCTGCGTGTCCAGGCCCCGCAGCTGGAAGTAGTCCAGGGCCAGCTCGCTGTGCAGGCTCAGCTCGACGTTCGCCAGGTCGGCCGCAGTGGCGTCGAGGTTCGCGCGGGCCTGCTCGACGGTGCGACGGACCTGACCCCACAGGTCCGGCTCCCACGACGCCTGCAGCGGGATGGCGAAGGTATTGAAAGGAGGGACGCTGCCCAGCTGGTTCTGCGAATCACGGGTGTGGTTCGCCGACGCGCCCAGCGAAAGGGTGGGGTAGAAGCCGGCGCGCGCCACGCGAACCTGATCGCGCGCCGCCAGATACTGCGCCGCCGCCGCCTTCAGCGTCTGGTTCGAGACGACGATCTTCTCTTCCAGAGCGTCCAGCTGGGGATCGCCGAACAGCTGCCACCACTTCCCGCGCAGCGTGGGGTCGGCGGGCTGCGCGGCCTTCCAGTCGGCCGCGGACGCGTCGGAGGTCTGCGGCTCCTTGAAGGCGGCGGGCGTGGGGCCCGCCGGCTCGGGGCGCTTGTAGTTGGGGCCGACCGCGCAGCCAGCGGCCAGCGCCAGCGCGGCGGCCAGCCACCGCCCGGGGCTCATGGAGGACGGCATCGCTCGACCGCTACCGGCTCGCGCCCGCATGCCCACCACCCTGGCCTCCGTTGCCGGCCTGCGGCTGGACCACGCGCACCGCCTCGCCGTCGATCAGCGAGTCGGGCGGGTTCTGGATCACCTCGTCGGACGGCTGCAGGCCGCCCGCGATCTCGACCGACCGGCCGTCGTCACGCGCCAGCGTGATGGGCACCAGCGCCGCCTTGCCGTCCCGCACCACGCCCACGCGCAGCCCTTCGGCGCGGAACAGCAGCGTGGACACCGGCAGCGTCAGCGCCGGACGATCGGAGCTGAGCTTGAAGTGCACCTGCGCGTACGAGCCGGGGAACAGCTCGTGCCTGGAGTTATCGACCTGCATCTCGACCAGCAACGTCCGTGACCCCGGATCGATGGCGTTGGACGTACGGACGATCTTGCCCGGGAACTTCTTGTTCGGCTGCTCGGGCAGCGTCACCTCGGCGGCCACGCCGGGGACCGCGGTGCGCGAGTAGACCTGCGGCACGTTCACGTAGACGCGCAGCACCTCGTCAGCCGCCATGTGGAACAGCTCGCGGCCGGCCCCCGCGTCGATCAGCGTGCCCACGTCGACGTTGCGCGCGGTGATGACACCGTCGAAAGGCGCCACGATCTTCTCGAAGCCGGTCAACTGCTCCAGCCGCCGCACGTTCGCCGCCGCCGCCTGCACCTGGTTGCTGGTCGAGTTGGCCTGGGCGCGGAAGTTGTCCGTGTCCTGCTTCGACACGGCGTTCTGGCCCAGCAGCTCCTCGTAGCGCGTGGACTGCGTCTTCGCGTAGGCAGAGTTGGCCTGCGCGGTGGCCAGATCGGCGCGCGCCTGCTGCAGTTGCTGATCCAGCTCGGGGCTCTCGATGACCGCCAGGCGCTGCCCCTTCTTCACATGGGCGCCGATGTCGAAGGCCCAGGACTTCAGGTAGCCGCTGGTGCGCGCGTAGATGGGCGAGTCCGTGAAGGCCTGGATGTTGCCGGGCAGCACCAGATCCTGAGCCAACCGCCCCGGCTGGGGACGCGCCACGATGACCGCCGGCGCGGCCAGTTCGTCAGTCTGGCGCTGCAGGGTGGTGCGCGCCCGGACGCGAGGAACGATGCCCAGGATGGCCAGGACCACGGCCCCTGCCACCAGCGCGAAGGCCAACAGCAGGGCCTTCGGTCCCGACAGCGGCGGCTTCTTCGTGGGCGCGGGCGAATGCGAACTCATGGGGACTCTCCAGCGGTAGCGGGGGCGATGGGACCGTGCGCGCGGCGCCGCCGCTCGAGGGCGCCGTGCAGGACCTTGAAGAAGGTAGGGACGAAGAACAACGTCGAGACGGTAGCGAAGATGAGGCCACCGATCACGGCGCGGCCGAGCGGCGCGTTCTGCTCGCCCCCGTCACCGAGGCCCATCGCCATCGGCACCATGCCGATGATCATGGCCAGCGCCGTCATGATGACGGGGCGGAAGCGCACGAAGCCGGCGTTCAGGGCCGCCGCGCGGGCGTCGCCTTTCATTTCCTCCAGCTGTTCGCGAGCGAAGCTGACCACCAGGATCGAGTTCGCGGTGGCCACGCCCATGCACATGATGGTCCCGGTCAGCGCCGGCACGCTGATGCGGGTGTGAGTGACGAACAGGAACCAGACCACGCCCGCCAGCGCCACCGGCAGCGCGGAGATGATGATGAAGGGATCCAGCCACGACTGGAAGTTCACGACGATCAGCAGGTAGACGAGCAGGATCGAGAAGACCAGGCCCGCCACCAGGCCGAAGTACGAGCTGCGCATGGTCTGGACCTGGCCGCGGACGTTGATCAACGAGCCGTGCGGCAGGCTGGACTTGGCCCGGGCGATGATCTTCTCGATCTGCGCGTCGACGCTGGCGAGATCGGTGTTGACCACGTTGCCGTAGATGTCGATGACCGGGGCGATGTTGTAGTGCGAGACCGTGCCGAAGGTGACGCTGCGCTCGACCGAGGCAACGTTGCCCAGGATCTGGGTGGGCAGCCCGCGACCGCCGGGGCTGAACACGGCGGAACGGGCGGTGCCGGCGCCGGTGATGGGGATGTTTTCCAGGTCCTGCAGGTTGTCGAGATCGTACTGAGGCGCCTGCACGGCCACGCTGTAGCTGACGCCGTTCTTGGGGTTCAGCCAGAAGCTGGGCGACGTCTGAAAGCTGCCGCTGGTGGCGGTCAGCAGGCTGGACGCCACGTCGCGCTGTTGCATGCCCATCTGCTGGGCCTTCGTGCGATCGATGTCGACCCGCAGTTGCGGGTTGTCGGCCGGTTGCTGGATGCGCAGATCGGCGGTGCCGGGCACCCGCTTGATCTCGTCCAGCAGCCTGGTCGCGAACGCGCGGTTCCCCTTCAGGTCGTGGCCGACGATCTGGATGTCCAGGGGCGCGGGCAGACCGAAGTTCAGGATCTGCGTGACGATGTCGACCGGCAGTTCGTAGAAGGTGACCCCGGGAAAGCGTGTCGAGAGGATGGAGCGGAACTTCTCGACGTAGTCCTTCGTCGGGTGATGGTGCTCGGCCAGCGACACCTGGATGTCGGCGTCGGCGGGGCCGACGGGCGCCGAGTTCGAGTAGGTGGTGTTGATGCCGCTGTAGGGCAGGCCGATGTTGTCGATGATGGTGACCAGTTCGTCCGCCGGGATGACCTCGCGGAACGTCTTGTCGATCTCATCGCACAGCTTGGCCATCTCCTCGATGCGCGTGCCGGTGTGGGCGCGAACGTGCATCTTGAACTGACCGCTGTCGACCGTGGGGAAGAAGTCCTGGCCCAGGTAGGGATACAGCAGGGCGGCTGACGCCACCGCGAACCCCAGGAAGCCGACCAGGAACAGCTTGGCGTGGTTCACGCACAGCTCCAGCACGCTGTGGTACCGATCGCGCAGGCCGTCGAACGCGCGCTCGAAGCCCCGCTGGAACCGGACGAAGACGTTGCGGCTGCGGCGCTTCTTCTCCTCCAGCGCGGCGTCGTGCTTGCGCAGCAGGTACTTGGCCATGGTGGGGACCACGGTGCGCGACAGGATGTACGACGCGATCATGGCGAAGCAGACCGCTTCGGCCAGCGGCACGAACAGGAACTTCGCCACCCCGCTCAGGAAGAACATGGGGACGAACACGATGCAGATCGCGATGGTCGATACCAGCGCCGGCACGGCGATCTGCGCCGCCCCGTCCAGGATGGCGTGCTCGATCTCCTTGCCCTCGTCCAGGTTGCGGTTGATGTTCTCGATCTCGACCGTGGCGTCGTCGACCAGGATGCCGACGGCCAGCGCCAGCCCTCCCAGGGTCATGATGTTGATGGTCTCGCCCAGGGCGGCCAGCGCCAGCAGCGACGACAAGATCGACAGCGGGATCGAGACGGCGATGATGACGGTGCTGCGCCAGCTGCCCAGGAAGATCAGGATCATCACCGCCGTCAGGCAGGCGGCGATGATGGCCTCGCGCACCACGCCGTCGATGGCGGAGCGTACGAACACCGACTGATCGGCCAGGGGCGTGACCTTCAGGTTCGAAGGCAGCTGCGGGCGCAGGATGTCCAGCTTGGCCCGGATGCCCGCCACGATGTCCAGGGTCGAGGTGGTGCCGGTCTTGATCACCGACAGCAGCGAGGCGCGCTGCCCGTCGACCCGCACGATGTTCGTCTGCGGGGGGAAGCCGTCGCGCACGTGGGCGACGTCGCGCACGTAGACGACGGCGCCGTTGGCGGCGCGGATGGGCAGATCGTTCAGATCGTTCATGTCCAGCGGGGCGCTGTTCGTCTCCAGCTGGTACTCGAAGGCGCCGATCTTGGCGGTGCCCGACGGGAGGATCACGTTCTGGGCGCCGATGGCGGCCGAGACGTCGGACGGTGACAGGCCGCGCGCCTGCAGGGCGGCCAGGTTCAGATCGACCTGGATCTGGCGCTGCTTGCCGCCGTACGGATAGGGGATGCCCGCGCCGTCGACCGTGACCAGCTGGGTCCGGATCGAGTTCAGGCCGTAGTCGTTCAGCTGCTGCTCGGACAGTCCTTCGCCGGAGAGGCCCAGCTGGATGATGGGGACGCTGGAGGCGCTGTACTGGATGATCAGCGGCGGCGTGGTGCCCGGGGGCAGTTGCCGCAGCTGCGTCTGGGCGATGGCGGTCACCTGCGCCACAGCGTTGGCGATGTTCACCTTCGGCTGGAAGAAGATCTTGATGACACCGATGTTCGTCAGCGACTGGGACTCGATGTGCTCGATGTTGTTGACGGTGGTCGTCAGCGAGCGCTCGCTCTGGACGATGATCCGGTTCGCCATCTGCTCGGGCGAGAAGCCCGTGTACTGCCACACCATCGCCACCACCGGAATGTCGATGTCCGGGAAGATGTCGGTCGGCGTCCGCAGCGCCGTCAGCGGACCGAGGATCAGCAGGACCAGGGCAAGGACGGCGAACGTGTAGGGGCGGCGGAGCGCGAGACGGACTATCCACATCGGGGTTCGATTTCCATCAGATGATGACCGGGCCGGCAACAGCAATTTACCGGCCAAGGCCAAAGGGCTGCCATGCCCCTACATCGATGCCGCCGCGGCCGTTCGGATTCCCGACAGATGCACCGCTTTGCGACAGCCCTTCCTTCGCCGGGCAGCTGGCGCGCGGCCGTGAAATAATCCCTCGGCAATGGACCTGAGCCAGGCCACCGACGAGCTGCTGGCGGCGCCCTGGGAGGGGTTCGTCGAGACGCGAGGCAAGCTGGCCGACGAGCTGGCCCGGGCCGGGAAGCGGGACGACAGCCGCGCCCTGAAGAAGATCCGTCGCCCCACGGCGTCGGCCTGGGCGACCAATCAGGTGGTGCGGCGGGCGCGGCCGGCCGTGGATCGCTATCTGGCGGCCAGCGACGAGCTGCGGGCGCGCCAGGCGGCCCTGGTCGGTGGCGGCGGTGATCGTGCCGCCTACCAGCCGGCTGCGGAGGCCTTCCGGCAGGCGACCGCGGCGCTGACCCAGGCCGTCCGGAAGGTGCTGGAGCATGGGGGGCGCGACCCCGACCGGGCGCAGATCGAGGGGGTGATGGCGAACGTGCGCGCCGGCGCGCTGGCCGATGACCGGCGCGCCGAGCTGCTGGCGGGCCGGCTGCTGGGGGACCTCGCCACCGGGGAAGCCGGGCTGGAGACGGTGTTCGGCGCCAGCCTGGCCGCCAGCGCGGCGGCGACCGCGCCGGTGGTGCGGCAGCCGCATCATCCTGTCGCCGCACACCAGGCGCCGCGCGCGCACGAGGGGGCGCACGGAAAGGGCGAATCCGACGCGCACACGAAGCGCGAGGCCGAGGCGCGCGCCAGGCGCGAGGCGCACGCCCGCCAGGTCGCCGCCGCCGCTGCCGACGAAGCCGCCGCGCGTGAAGCCGCCGCAGCGGCGACCACGGAAGCGGACCACGCACGCGCCACGCGCGATCGAGCCGAACAGCGCCTGAAAGACGCCGAAGCGGCGCTGGCCGAGGCCCGCGCAGCGGTGCACGAAGCGAAGACCGCGCTACACGCCGCCGAACGAACGGAAAAGGAGCGCCGCTCCGCCGCCGAACGCGCCAGCGAACAGCGCCAGTCGCTAGAAAAGCACGCCCCGCGCTGAACCCCCGAACTCAACCAACCGTAGGTCCTCGCGCAGCGGGAGGTGACGGTCCGGTTTGTGGCCGCACCCCCACGCGCGAGATGATGGGGAGCGGTCCCGCTGAGCCAACTTTCCCTCCTCGCCCCGCGCCAGCCGCGCCAGCGGGGAGCGAGTCACCGTGCCGCCTGCGACCGTACCCCACGCGCAAATGAGTGGACCGGTCGACCTAAGCCAACTGTTCGTCCTCGCCCCGCGCCAGCCGCGCCAGCGGGAGCCGTGCGCCCTGTGACCGCACCCCCGCGCGGAAATGAGTGGACCGGTCGACCTAAGCCAACTGTTCGTCCTCGCCCCGCGCCAGCCGGGAGCCGTGCGCCCTGTGACCGCACCCCCGCGCGGAAATGAGTGGACCGGTCGACCGAAGCCAACTGTTCGTCCTCGCCCCGCGCAGCGGGGAGAGGATAGAGGAGAGGGGACGCGTCGATCGGCGGCGCCGTCCCCCTCTCCCGGCGCTGCCGCGCCGACCTCTCCCCGCTCCGCGGGGCGAGGTGACGGACCGGAACGACCTCTCCCCGCTCCGCGGGGCGAGGTGACGGACCGGAACGACCTCTACCCGCTCCGCGGGGCGAGGTGACGGACCGGAAGAGGATCCGTGAGATTCCAATTTCATATAGGATGTCGCCCGCCCTATCTCGCTCTCCCACTGCGCATTGCCGCGAGCCGTGCGCTTCGTTTATCCGCGCCGCCCCGCCAGCGAGGCACCAGTTCCTTGGTGCGCGAACGCGCCTCGTTTCTGGTGTCGAGCTATCGTTCGCGCCTGGGCTGGGCGCGTACGAACGAAGGATCAGACGAACTTCGCCAGCAGGATCAGCCGGCCGAAGGTCGCTGGGCCGGTCTGATCGAGGGCGGCCTTCAGATACTCGGGGTGGTGGGCGATCGCCTTGGTGAAGATCTGCACGACGTCGACAGCGACGCGTTCGACCGTCGTCGCGTCGGCGGCCGCGTCCGCGCCCGCGGCCAGTCTATCGGCCAGTTGCGGATGCAGCACCGCCAGCAACCGCACGGCTGCCAGGTGGGTGGCCAGTCGATGCAGGTGGTCCAGCAGCGACGGGGCATCGGTGTATGGGTTGCGGAGGATGAAGTGCTGCGCGTAGTTCGCGAACACGGCGTCGCTCGCCTGGCCGGCGCGCCCTTGCAGCAGCGCGCGGCGCGACGAATAGCTCGCCCACCAAACGGCGGCCTGGTCCGCCGCGGGCTCGACCGCGCCCGGGAACGCCTGCGCCACCACCGCCGCGAACCGGGGGCTGTGCGGCAAGCGCCGCCGCTCGAGCAAGAAGCCCGCGATGGTGGACATCACGCCCGTCGCCGCGTCAGGTGGGAAGGCCAGCGCCTTCAGATCCCCCTCCAGTTCGTCGTGCAGCGACGCCACCATCGTGGCCGCGCGCTCGGCGCGCAGCCGTCGCTCCGCGAACGGTCGCCGCGCCCCTTCCAGCTCGGACGTTCCCGCGTGAAAGAAGGCGCCCACGCGCGCCGCGAAGTCGGCCGCCACCGCCAGCCGCGTCCCCAGCGGCAAGGGCAACCGGAAGCAGTCGAGCAACGTCTGCCGCACGTCGAGGAAATGGCGCGCGTAGGCGTCCCCCTCGTCGGTCGAGATCACCTTGCCCAGGTACGGACGGGGCAACATCGGCCTGTCCGCCGGCGCCAGCAGCGGCGGCTCCGGGGCCAGCAGCGTGAGCCGCGCCACCTCGGGACAGCCGAGCGACCCGCCCACCTCCACGCCGCTGGGGGTGCCTAGGGCGGTACGCGGAAAGATCGAGCAGGCCGTGGTCAGCGCCTCTTCGCCCAGCGTGGCGTGGACGCCGCAGCTCTGATCGGCCTCCAGCATCGGGCACCCGCCGCTCTCGTCCAGGTGCAGGCGCGCCGCCGTCTCGCTGCCGTGGGCGCGGTTCCCGATGACGACCAGGCGCACCAGGCGTTCGCGCCCCTGGGGCGTGGAGACCATTGCCCCCTTCAATCGGTCCAGATCGCGGCGATCGACCGGCACGGCCCAGTCTCGGCAGCAGGTGTCGGGGCACCGTTCGGCCAGACACGAGAAGGCCGCCATGGCCGCCGTCGTCAGCTGACGAGCGGGCGCGCGACGGGGGACGGGCGTCAGGGACGTGGCGCCCAGGACGCCATTGTGGGGAAGGACCGGCGGCATGCCGGCAGAGGCAGCAACGGCCGCGCCAGCCCGCCGCGTCAGGTCCATGGCGCGCGCCTCAGGGCGCGCGCGTGTCCTGGCAGGCGCGCGCGAAGCTGGCGATGTCCTCGCGGGTCGTCCCGCACGCCCGCACCACGCCGTCCAGCGCCTGCGCCATCTCCTCGGCCGACGCCCAGCGCTCCCGAACGTCGCGCGCCAGCGCCTGCATCACGATGTCGTCCAGCGCCTGCGGCACGTCGGGCCTCAGCTGGGACGGCGCGGGAATGGGCATCTGGATGATCCGATAGGCGGTCGCCATGTCGCCCCCTTCGCCGTCGAACAGGTGCCGCAACGTCAACAGCTCGTGCAGCACGATGCCCAGCGCGAACAGGTCGACGCGAAAGTCGATCGCCTCGCCCTTCAGCTGTTCGGGCGCCAGGTAGGCGGCCTTGCCCTTGATCTGCCCCTGTCGGGTCATCGACACGCTCGAGTCGATCTTCGCGATGCCGAAATCCAGCAGCTTCACCGCCCCCGCCCGCGTCGTCATCGCGTTCGACGGCGTCACGTCGCGGTGGATCACGTTCAGCGGCGTTCCGTCCGACTGTTGCAGCGTGTGAACGGCCGACAGGCCCTTGCAGATCTCCCGCGCCATGTAGGCGGCCACGCCGATGGGCACCGGCGCCTTCGCGCGGTGGCGGCGGTCCATGATCTCCGCCAGCGAGGGTCCATCCAGATATTCCAGTGCCAGGTAATGGCGCCCGGCGTCCTGCCCGAAGTCGTACACGCTGACGATGTTCGGGTGGTGCAGCATGCCCAGGATCTTCGCCTCTTCCACGAACGCGTGGATGAAGCGCGGATCGCTGGCCAGATGGGGGAGGATGCGCTTGATGATCAGCGCGCGCGACGCGCCGCCGAAGCCGCGCGCGCGCGCCCGGAACACCTCCGCCATTCCACCCACGCCCACCAGCTGAAGCATCTCGTAGTGTCCGATGGAGGTCCCCGCTCCATCGCCCACCGCCTCGACGCCGGCCGCCTGGGTGATCGTCATGGCGCGCCCGCGGACAGCCGCCGGATCTTCACCAGCAGCTCGTCGAGACCGAACGGTTTGGTGATGAAGTCATCGACGTCGATGAAGTAGGGCGACGAGGGGTCGCGGCTGACCGCGCCCGACGTCACCACGATGGGAATCTTTCCCATCGTGGGATCACCACGGGCCGCGTCGCAGAAGTCCCAGCCGTTCATCACCGGCATCAGCAGGTCCAGCACGATCACGCGGGGCAGGGGGCGTGCCTTCAGCAGGTCCAGCGCCTCACGGCCGTTCGCGGCGCTGACCACGTCGTAGCCGACCTCGGTCAGGGCGGCGGCCAGCTCGTCGCGCAGCTCGGCGTCGTCGTCGACCAGCAGGATCGGACCCTGGTCGCGGTGATCACGCCCGTCCCCCGGGGGCGGTGGCCGCTGCTCGTCCCGGTCGGGTGGTCCTGAGTTCACGCGCGCGTGCAAACAGCAGAGACCGTGCCACGGCGCGCGATCGCGCAAGTCCACGAAATGGCGCGACCGGCGGCGCGGTGTTGATCCCGCCGCGTGCCCGCGCGCGGCCATCGTTACGCGCACGTAACAAAAACTGGGCGTGACGGTGCCGGCGGCGTTCCCGTTTTTCAGGACCCGCGTGTCTCACCCGCAAATGACAAGGTCTTGGTTGGGTTTTGGGGGCCTCGCGTTCGTGGTGGCTGCGTGCTCGGGCGGAGGCGGATCGTCCGGAGGCGGCGGCAGCGGCGGCCTCGCCGGGCACGCCGCTGGTGGCAGTGGAGGGGCGCGCGGCAGCGGCGGCGCGCAGGGACCGGGCGGTCTGTCGGGGACCGGCGGACGGGTGGAGACGGGCGGTGTGTCTGGCGGGCCGAATCCGGGCTCGGGAGGAATCCAGGGGACGGGCGGGCAAGGGGGCCTCGACCTCGGTGGCTCCCC
>Ga0207652_10005278_pt1 | contig 10487 bp, 8 predicted proteins | sample KBSC63BmetaG_FD_184334 | JGI IMG/M metagenome (GOLD analysis project Ga0207652, IMG submission 184334) | Corn rhizosphere microbial communities from Kellogg Biological Station, Michigan, USA - KBS C6-3B metaG (SPAdes) (version 2) | ecosystem: Host-associated > Plants > Roots > Rhizosphere ...
TCTCGAGTCCCGCATCGTGGTCCGGAAGCGTACCGCTCCAACGACACCCGCAAGGCTGAACGCCAGCGCGAGACTGTTCTGGACGATGAACACAATGCCCGCCACCACCAGCGGCAGGATGATCAGAGTCTGCACCACGTTCTGATTGTGCTGGCCGCCCGAGGGTCGCGCCGACATGTACACCCACGTCACCGGCAGCATCAGCACCAGCGCCCCGATCAGAATCATGATGGTGGTCGCGGCGACATCGACGAGTGACCCCGGTCCGAAGCTGACCGAGGCCGTCGGTGACGAGCTCAAGGCGTCCGTCAGTACGGTAGGCCCTTCGGGGACGTCACCCAGCCCTTTAGCGGCGATCCGGGCGATGGTGCCGGGGAAGAAGACTGAGAGAATCACCACGATGAGCGCGAGGATCGCGTAGTAGGCCACCAGGCGGCGCACCGGACGATCCGACTTCATCGTTAAAACATCGATTGCTTCCCTGAGCATTGGCATATGTAGGGGGGATAGAGTGCAATTTGGACGCCTGAGCTTGCACGTCCCGCCACGCTCACGCCAGAGGGCGCCGAACCCGCCCGCTTGAGTCTCGCCGTGCAATCCGCGACTTTACGAGGCTATGCCAGAAGAGTCCCTGATCGTCCGCGGCGCCCGCGAGCACAACCTTAGAAACATCGACGTAACCATCCCGCGGGATCGCCTGACCGTCATCACCGGCCTGTCGGGATCGGGGAAGTCATCGCTCGCCTTCGACACCATCTACGCCGAAGGTCAGCGCCGGTACGTGGAGTCTTTGTCGGCATATGCGCGACAGTTCCTCGGCCTGATGGAAAAGCCGGACGTCGATTCCATCGAGGGCCTGTCTCCGGCGATCTCGATCGAGCAGAAGAGCGCCGGCCACAACCCGCGCTCCACCGTCGGGACTGTCACGGAGATCTACGATTACCTGCGCCTCCTCTACGCCCGCGCCGGGACTCCGCACTGCCCCAACTGTGGCCGCCCCGTCGAGCGGCAGAGCGCCGGTCAGATTGCCGATTCCATCCTCACCTGGCCCGAAGACACCCGCATCGAGATTCTCGCGCCGCTGGTGCGCGGTCGCAAAGGGGAATTCCGCGAGCTGTTCGATGCCGCCCGCAAGCAGGGATTCGTCCGCGCCATCGTCGATGGCGAGCTCGTCGAGGTCGCCAATCCGCCGCGCCTCAACCGGCGCATGAATCACAACATCTCGGTTATCGTCGATCGGCTCGTCGTGCGCGGTGAGGATCGAGGCCGCCTCAATGATTCCGTGGAGACCGCGCTCAAGCTCGCCGAAGGACTCGTCGAAGTTCAGCGCGCCGATGAGAAAACCCATCATCTCTTCTCCGAGCGGTACGGCTGCCCGGAGTGCGGCATCTCGCTGCCCGAGCTCGAGCCCCGGCACTTCTCCTTCAACTCGCCTTTCGGCGCCTGCCCCGCCTGCGGCGGACTCGGCTCCCGCCGCGAAGTGAGCGAGGAGCTCATACTCGGCGATCCCAGCATCAGCATCCTCGAGGGCGTCATCCTCCCGTGGGGCGAACCTGACGGCTACCTGAAAAAAGTCATCCTCCCGGGATTGGCCAAGCAGTTCGGCTTCAATCTCAACACCCCGTGGGGCCAGCTTTCTCCGGAGGTGCGCGAGAAGCTTCTATATGGTACCGGTGGCAGAAGCGGGCGGAACGTCGATACCTCGGGCACCCATTGGGAGGGCATCGTCTCCAATATTCAGCGCCGCTACGACGAGACCGAATCCGATTCGGTCCGCCTCGAGCTCGAGGAATACATGCAGGCCCGTGCCTGCACGACTTGCGGCGGAAGGCGCCTCAAGCCGGAGTCACTCGCCGTCACCCTCGCCGGTCAGAACATCGGCGACCTCGTCCAGCTCTCGATCACCGATGCGCTCGATTTCTTCGACAACGTACCCGTGCGCAGCAACGGCAAGCCGGGCCTCGATCCGGAGATCGCCGCACCGATCCTCAAGGAAGTGCGCGAGCGCCTGCGCTTCCTCAACGATGTCGGACTCGAATACCTCACCCTCGGCCGCTCGGCGGAATCGCTCTCCGGCGGGGAAGCGCAGCGCATTCGACTGGCAACCCAGATCGGATCGCGGCTTGTGGGGGTGCTCTACATTCTCGACGAGCCGTCGATCGGCCTCCACCAGCGCGACAACGCGCGGCTTCTGAACACCCTTCGCCAGCTCCGCGACCTCGGCAACACCGTGATCGTCGTAGAGCACGACGAGGAGACCATGCAGGCGGCGGATCATCTCATCGATCTCGGGCCCGGGGCAGGGAAGCACGGCGGTCTGGTGATCGCAGCAGGGACGGTTGCTGAAGTCACCGCTAATCGCGATTCGATTACAGGCCGCTACCTGCGCGGTGAAGTCGAGATTCCAATCCCCGAAGTGCGACGTCGCATGGACCCCGATCGCGTCATCCGCATCGAGGGCGCGCGTGAGCACAACCTCCGCAAGCTCGACGTCGAGATCCCGCTCGGATTGTTCGTCGCAATTACCGGTGTGTCGGGCAGCGGGAAGTCGACCCTCATCGAAGACATCCTGCACCGCGCGATGGCGCGCCACTTCTACCGTGCGCGGGTGATTCCCGGCAAGCACGATCGAATCACCGGCTTTCAGCATCTCGACAAAGTCATCGATATCGACCAGAGCCCGATCGGTCGCACCCCGCGCTCGAATCCTGCGACCTACACCGGTTTGTTCACTCCCATCCGCGAGCTGTTCGCCGAGCTGCCCGAAGCGAAGATCCGCGGCTACGGTCCGGGCAGATTCTCGTTCAATGTGAAAGGCGGGCGCTGCGAAGCGTGTGAAGGCGATGGTCTCGTCAAGATCGAGATGCACTTTCTCCCCGACGTCTACGTGCCGTGCGACGTCTGCAAAGGAAAGCGCTACAATCGTGAGACCCTCGAGGTCCGCTTCCGCGGCCTGAGCATCGCCGATGTCCTGGAGCAAACGGTGGAAGACGCGCTCGCTTTCTTCGAGAACCAGCCGCGCGTCCGCCAGAAGCTCCAGACTCTCTACGATGTCGGACTCGGCTACATCCACCTCGGCCAGTCGGCGACGACGCTGTCCGGCGGCGAAGCGCAGCGCGTCAAGCTCGCCGCGGAATTATCCAAGCGCGACACCGGTCGCACGTTCTACATCCTCGACGAGCCGACGACTGGATTGCACTTCGAGGACGTCCGCATGCTCCTCAGCGTCTTGCACCGGCTCGTTGACCGCGGCAACACGGTGCTCGTCATTGAGCACAACCTCGACGTCATCAAGACCGCCGACTGGATCGTCGACCTCGGTCCCGAGGGCGGGCTCCGCGGCGGCGACATCGTCGCGGCGGGGAGTCCCGAAGACGTCGCGCGAGTCAAGGAGTCGTACACCGGGCAGTACCTTCGACCGTTGCTGGGGAAGGCGCGTGCTGGCAAGAATGGCAGGGCGAGGAAGGCAGGATAGCCAAAAGAAGACTACCGGCGGGCGGCCGTGGGCGGGCCGGCCTGCGGCCACGTGCTGGAGCTAACGGGCGTTTCGCTTAGCCCGCGGCCTCCCGCCGTTCCGCCGAGGGCCGCCCGCCGGTAGTCTTCCTTTGCAGTTTCCTGGAATGGAAGGACACCTGGAATGTGAGGACAAAGGATGGTAAGCCTTCTCGACATAATCGGCCCCGTAATGGTCGGCCCCTCCTCCTCCCACACGGCCGGCGCCTGCCGGCTCGGCCTCCTCGCCCGTTGCCTCGTCGGCGGAACTCCCCAGACCGGTGTCCTCCAGCTCCACGGCTCCTTTGCCCGCACCGGTGAAGGCCATGGCACCGACAAGGCGCTCGTCGCAGGCCTGCTCGGGTTTCGGCCCGACGACGAAAGGATTCGCGACGCCCTCAAGATCGCCGAGCGCGAGGGTCTCGACTACAAGTTCGAGAAAACGACCATCGCCGATGCCGCACACCCGAACACCGTGCGAATCTCCATCGAGCTCAATGGCAACAAGGCGACGATGCTGGGATCATCGCTGGGGGCGGGCAGGGTGCTGGTACAGGAGATTGACGGCTACCCTGTCGAAGTGACTGGAAACTTACACACCATCGTTCTCGTAGCTGAGGATAGGAAGGGTTCGATCGCCAGAATCACGGGGATCCTGGCGGAGCACGACATCAACATTGCGACGCTGAGGCTGACGAGAAAGGAAAAAGGCGGCGACGCGTTCATGGTCATCGAGTGCGACGAACAGCCGGACAAAAAGGCCGGCGAGGAATTGCGGGCGCTCGACTGGGTTCGCTGGACGCGGCGGCTCGACAAAGTGAGCGGCGGCTAAGTGTACAAGGCGCTCGCTGACGCGATTCGGGACGCGGAACAACAGAAGAAAACCCTGGCGCACGTCGCGCTCGAAACCGAAGCGCGCGATCAGGGCCGGCCGGTGCAGGACATTCGCGCCGCGCTGCAACGCGCGCTCGACGTCATGCGCGGCGCGATCGAGAAAGGCCTGACTGGCGATCTCTATTCGGCGTCGGGTCTGGTCGGCGGCGATGCTGCGAAGCTGCGCAAGAATCCGAGTGGTCCGCTGGCCGACACGCCGTTCCGGGATATTCTGACTCGCGCCTTGGCAGTGCAGGAGGTGAACGCCGCGATGGGAGTGATCGTAGCGGCGCCGACAGCGGGAGGCGCGGGTGTCCTGCCGGCGATCCTGACCGGCCTCGCGAAAGCGCGATCGGTGCCGGATGAAAAGGTCGTCGATGGTCTGGCGACGGCGGGTCTGATCGGAGCGGTCGTCGCCGAGCGGGCGTCGTTGTCGGGTGCCGAAGGAGGATGTCAGGCGGAGACCGGTGCCGCGGCGGGGATGGCCGCCGGCGCCGCGACCGAAATGCTCGGCGGATCGCCGTCCCAGGTCGGACACGCGGTTGCGCTGACGATGCAGGGAACGCTGGGTCTGGTTTGCGATCCGCTCGGCGGATTGGTGGAGCTGCCGTGCGTTTTCAGAAATGCCACCGGCTCGGCGATCGCGCTGGCAGGAATCGAGATGGCGCTGGCAGGCATTACGTTCGCCATCCCGGTCGACGAAGTGATCGATGTGATGGGGGATATCGGACGCGAGATGGATGTTCGATACCGGGAGACCGCCGGGGGCGGACTCGCGGCGACCCCGACGGGCAGAAAGCTGGCGAAGGAGCGGTTGTACCAGATCAAACGAACCGACGGATAGCGGTCGGTTCTAGTGAAGTACGAAAAAAGGGGGTACTTTCGCGGGAGAATGCCTTTCAAACCGGGTACTTAAACGCGGGGATAACTGGTTGCGGGTTGCCGGTTCGGCGTTGCGGGTTGCCGGTGAAGACCGCAAGACCGTCCCTTCGCAGGGATCGGTCCTTAGGGCGTTTCACCCGCAACCCGCAACCGTGCCACCCGCAACCCACAACCCGTTACATGTAAGATGCAAAGAAACTCTAAGCCCAAGACTCGACTCGAACCAACCCACCCATGAACATTTTTGATCGAATTGCGATGCTCTTCCGCGCTAACGTGAACGCCGCGATCAGCGAGTTCGAGCAGCCCGAGAAGATGCTCAATCAGATCATTCTCGACATGCGCTCGCAGCTCGTGAAGGCGAAGCAGCAGGTCGCCGCCGCGATTGCCGACGAGAAGCGGCTCCAGGATCAGACCCGCCAGGAGATGAAGGACGCCGAGGACTGGGAGCGTCGCGCCATGCTCGCGGTGCAACAGAGCCAGGACGACCTCGCCAAGCAGGCCCTGATTCGTCGCAGCGAGCACATGTCGCGCGCCGACCAGCTCAATCTCACCTGGCAGGCGCACAAGCAGGAGACCGACCGTCTCAAGGATTCACTGCGCACCCTCAACGACAACATCGAAGAGGCGAACCGCAAGAAGAATCTCCTCCTCGCCAAGCAGCGCCGCGCCGACGCCCAGAAACGCATCAACGAGACGATGTCCCACATCTCGGAGAAGTCGGCATTCGAGGCCTTTGCCCGCATGGAAGAAAAGATCGAAGCCAACGAGCGGAAGGTCCGGGCGAACGCCGAGATCGAGGAAGAGTTCTCCGGCGACAAGCTGGCGAATGACTTCAAGCGCCTCGAGGCCGCCGGCGGTAACCAGTCGGCCGAGATGCTGCTCATCCAGCTCAAGCAGAAGATGGGCGTGCTGCCGCCGGGTACCCAGCTCAATAACCGCGCGCTCGGTTCCGGCGCGGCGAGCCACGAAGAAGAGTCCGTAGAAGTCGAAGAGATCCACGACGAGAAGAAGTAGCATTGGCTAGCGCGGCAATCCCCGGCCGTTCCAGAGTCGCGCCGGTAATAACCGGCGTCATTCTGACAGTGTTGCTCCTCTGGATGCTGGGGGCGACCGCGCACGTCTTTCTCCTGCTCTTCATCGCGATCATCATCTCGCTCTACCTGGGCGCGGTGAGAGATCTGCTGGTGAACCGCGCGCACGTCCCGCCCCGCCTCGCCTTCTTCATCTCCGTCGTCGGTACCGCGGCTGCTCTGCTCGGATTGTTCGCGATCCTGCTCCCGCCGGTCATCGAACAGACGCGCGCGCTGATCGTCGTGATGCCGAATTACATCGAGGCCTGGGAAAACGGCATCGCTCACTTCGTCGCCCGCTTCCCGGCGCTGCGCGACTTGTGGAAGCCCGGCGAGCATCCCCTCATCGGCGTCGTCTACGAGCAGCTCGCCGCTCAGGCGCAGGGCGTCGTCCCCCGCGTTCTATCCTTCGTGCAGGTGCTTATCGATTGCTTCGCCGTCATCGTGATGAGCATCTATCTGGCGCTGCAGCCGGGCACCTACCGGGAATGGCTGATCGCGCTCTTCCCGCCGATCCACCGCGACCTAGTGCGCGATGTCCTGCGCGACCTCGCGGACAGGCTGCGCGCGTACATCGTGGGACAACTGTTGACGATGACCGTACTGGCAGCGCTCACCGCCGGTGGGCTCTATGCACTCCATGTCCCCTACTGGCTGACCTTCGGCGTTTTCACCGGGCTCGTCGCGGTTGTTCCGTTCTTCGGCACTCTCCTGTCGACGACCCTCCCCGCGCTCTTCGTGCTTGGTGGACCGGGCGGCGGCACCAAAGCTCTCTACGTCCTCCTCCTCGGCGTGATCATTCACCTGATCGAGGGCAATCTCGTCTCGCCGCTGGTGATGTCGAAAAAGATCGACATGCCGCCGGTGCTCACAATCACCGCGGTCCTGGTGATCGGGAAGCTGCTTGGCCCCCTTGGTTTGATCGTCGCGCTGCCGACGCTCGTGACCGTGATGGTGATCGTGCGCCGCATCCTCATCAACCGGATTTACGAGGGCAAGGGATTCAGAAAGAGCACCCGCGACCGGATCTTCGTCCTTCGTGTCCCCGTGCCGGACGGAGGGGTGCTCGTCCCGTCGACACCTGCGCCCGACCTTATCTCGATTCGGGAAAAAACGGCCGCATAGAAAATCGACTCGCGTTGCCGCGCTTAGATCAGGCCTCCCTGGCTGAGCGTGAGCTGGACGCGAGTTCCTGCGAAGACATGGTCGGCAACGAGCTGCCGTGAGCTCGAGGTTGGCACCACCGTGAAGGTCATGTCGCGGATGAAGGTGTCGGCGCTCTGAGTGAACGTGACAGTGTTTCCGGACTGCGTCCACGTCCCAGCGAGATCGGCATCGAGGGCGGGATTGGACGGACTGGCGACGAGATGCAGCTGTCCGGTTGTTGATCCGTTGGGGAGCAGCTGAATGTTCACCGTACTTCCCGCCAGCAGCTGATTGGTCTGACCACCGGTCCCGGTTGTTACGAACTGGCTCGCGTAATACACGCCAGCGACGTTCCCTGGTTGAACGGGGTTATCGCCGCCGCACCCGATTGCGAAAGCGGCGAGCACAAGGCCTGTCGATGCTTTGATTGCCAGTTTCATTTTGCCTCCCATCGTGAGTGAAACGCCTTGGTGATGCCTGAAAGATTCACGCCATCGGGCGATGCAACGGTTGCGACTGCCGGCCAACGATGCTTCTGATTCACCGGACATTGCGATCCTCTGCGCAAACCTTCGCGCGAGGATCCCATCGTGCAGATCGCATTGTCCGTGAAAAGTCTCAGCAAGACCTACCATTCGGGTCCGAGACCCCGCACTGTCGCAGTCCCGGCGTTGCGCGACGTGTCGTTCGAGATCGAGCGGGGTGAGATCGTCGGCCTCGTCGGTCGCCCTGATTCCGGAAAATCGACGCTGTTGCTTTGCCTTAGCGGTCTGCTGCGACCGGATAGCGGCAGCATCAACTGGTTTGGGGAGCAGCTCACCGCGCATCACGTTCCAGTCGGTCTCTGCTATGTCCCGCAGCGAACCAGCTACTACTCCTTTCTCACCGTGCGCGAAGCGCTCGAGTATTACGCGACGCTTCACGATCTTTCCTCGGCCGGCCGCGCCTGCCAGGTCGAAGCCGCGCTCAAGGAAGTCGCACTCCACGTGCACGCTACTCGCCGGGTGAGCAGTCTGCCGCCGGTTCTGGTGCAGCGTCTCGGTCTCGCCCAGGCGCTGATCGGAGAGCCGCGCGCCATTCTGCTCGACGAAACATTGTCGGGCCAGGGGCTTCTCTTCGACGATGATGTCGTGGCATTGCTCGCGAACCTTGCTCGGCGTGGCATCACGACAATTCTGGCTGCACCCAATCCGATCGAGCTGCATCGAATTACCGCGCGCATCATCAATCTCGTTGAAGGCCGAGTGGTGCAGATGCGTCACCCAAACGTTGCGCGCGTAGCCGAGCGATTCGGTTGAAAGTCGGTTCGGGTGGGTCTAGCTTCCGCGAATGGCAGACCCCGAATTCCGGCTCTATAACACCCTTACCCGCAGGATAGAGCCGTTCGCGCCGACGGACGGCAAGACCGTGCGGATGTACACTTGCGGGCCGACCGTTTACAAGCCGGCGCACCTCGGAAATTTCCGCACCTTTCTGTTCGAGGATCTGTTGCGGCGGGTCTTTGCGCTGCGGGGCTGGCAGAATTTTCAGGTGATGAACCTGACCGATGTCGACGACAAGATCATCAAGTCCGCCGCTGAAAGAGGGATCAGCATTGGCGAAGTGACCGCGCCGGTTACGCAGACGTTCCATGCTGACCGGGCATTCTTGCGAATTCAGGACGCCGAGCTTTATCCGCGCGCGACCGACCACATCCCCGAGATGATTGCGATCGTGCAGCGGCTGATGGATCGCAAGCTCGCGTACAAGGCTGAAGACGGGACCGTCTATTACGCCATCGACAGGTTCAAGGATTACGGGAAGCTCTCCCGCCTGGATACCCGCGAGGTGAAGGCGGGTGCTCGGGTGTTGCAGGATGACTACTCGAAGGAGAATGCGCAGGATTTCGCGCTATGGAAGGCGGCCAAGCCCGAGGACGAAGCGACGGGCGCGGCCTGGGATTCTCCATGGGGTAGGGGACGCCCCGGATGGCATCTCGAGTGCTCGGCGATGGCGATGAAGTATCTGGGCGAGACCCTCGACATCCACTGCGGGGGCATCGATCTCGTTTTTCCCCACCACGAGGACGAGATCGCACAGTCGGAAGGTGCGACGGGGAAAATCTTTTCCCGCTTCTGGTGTCACGGCGAGTTCCTGCTCACCGACGGCAGCAAGATGGCGAAGCGCCTCGGCAACGTTGCGACGGTTCAGGACCTTCGCGACAAGGGAGTGCCCGCAGCGGCGTTCAGGCATTTCGTTTTCTCGACGCACTATCGCAAGCAGCTCAATATGTCGGGGGAGGCGCTCGAGGCTTCGATGGAGGGCGTGCGCCGGATCGGAGATTTCGCGGCGAGGCTCGCCGCGGCAAAGGGTGCGACGCCGGAGCTGGAGGAGATTGCCGAGCAGACCGAAGCCGAGGTGAAGGCGGCGTTGTTCGATGACTTGAATGCTCCGACGGCGTTGGGCGCGCTGTTCACCTTCGTGCGGAAGGCCAACGCCGAACTCGATCGGGGCGGCGTTGACAAGCGCGCGTTGCAGAAGGCGCGCGACGCTTTTGCGCGGATCAACTCGGTGCTGGATGTGGTGCCGGAGATTGAGGGTCCAGATCCCGAAGTATCGAGCTGGGTGGAGGAGCGCCTGGCGGCGCGGAAAGAGGCGCGTCTTCAGCGGGATTTCGCCAAAGCCGATTCGATTCGCTCCGATATCGAAGCGAAGGGCATCGCGATCGAGGACACCCCGCAGGGGACCAAGTGGAAAAAGCTGCGGTAGCGGTCACCCGGTTTCTGGCGATCCTCGATCTTCCCGTCGGTCTGTTCGCCATCGTTGTTGGTCTGATCACTGCTGTCCGCCTGTTGCCGCGCGCCGGGACTCCCATGCCGGTCGATTTCGGGCTCGTCGAGCGAATCGCGGTGGGTCTTTGCGGCGGTGTTGCTTTCCTGGGCTTTTTCGGGCTCGTCGAGACGATCGTGACGCGGCGTCCGGATTTTCCTCCTCTGGCGGTGCTGTTCGCAGTTTGTATCATGACGCTGTCGTGGCCGGCAT
>Ga0207652_10005282_pt1 | contig 10482 bp, 7 predicted proteins | sample KBSC63BmetaG_FD_184334 | JGI IMG/M metagenome (GOLD analysis project Ga0207652, IMG submission 184334) | Corn rhizosphere microbial communities from Kellogg Biological Station, Michigan, USA - KBS C6-3B metaG (SPAdes) (version 2) | ecosystem: Host-associated > Plants > Roots > Rhizosphere ...
GATCGCGCAGTCTCAGAGGGTGCGGTCCGTGTGATGCCCACGCCCACTGTGACCGTGGGAAAGTAAGCGGCGCGGGTCTGCTGCACCAGCGCGCGCGCCTGGCGAAAGCGCGCCTCGGCCTGAGCGATGTTCTGATTATTGATATCGACTTGCTCTTCGAGCGCGTTTAATTCCGGATCGGCGAAAATCTCCCACCAGTTTCGCGTGACCACGTCGTCGATCGCCTGCGTTTTTTTTGCCGGCGCCAATTCCTTGTATGCCGACGGGGTTGGCAGCGCTGGGCGCGCGTAGTCGGGCCCGACGCTGCACGCGGAGATAAATCCGACAACCGAAACAAGGACGCTGATCGTATATCTCTGCGGTCGCTGCATATTTGTTTCTAAGTGGAACTTGCCGCGAAGCGGCGCAATCTTTTCTGGCGCAAACCCGCGAAGTAAAGCCGGCATCGTTCGAGATAGAGATAGGTGACCGGTGTCGTGTAAAGCGTCAGCATCTGGCTGAAGATCAGCCCGCCGACTATCGCGATGCCGAGTGGCCGGCGAAGCTCAGAGCCGACGCCGCCGCCGAGCGCGAGCGGCAGCCCGCCGAGGAGCGCAGCCGAAGTCGTCATCAGGATCGGCCGAAAGCGCAGAACACAGGCGTGAAAAATTGCATCGGCAGAATTCATGCCTTCGCTGCGCTCGGCCTCGAGGGCAAAGTCGATCATCATGATGGCGTTTTTCTTGACGATACCGATGAGCAGAATAATCCCTATCAGCGCGATGACGCTCAGATCGGTGCGAAAGAGAACCAGCGCCAGCAGGGCGCCGACGCCAGCTGACGGCAGCGTCGATAGGATCGTGATCGGGTGAATCATGCTTTCGTAGAGCACGCCGAGCACGATGTAGACCGTCACCAGGGCGGCGGCGATCAGCAGCGGTTCGTTGGCGAGCGAAGCTTGAAAAGCCTGGGCGGTGCCCTGAAAGCTGCCGTGAATCGTCGACGGCAGGCCGATCTCATTGCCGGCGGTCTCGACCCGGTCCACCGCCTCGCCCAGCGCCAGTCCCGGCGCGAGATTGAAGGAAAGCGTCACCGACGGGAACTGGCCCTGATGCGTCACTACCAGCGGCACGGTGGAAGGCTGGTAGCGCGCCAGCGCGCTCAGCGGCACCTGCGCGCCACCCGGCGCGGCGACGTAAATATTTTTCAGCCCGTCCGGACTCTGCCAATACTGCGGCTCCACTTCGAGCACGACGTGATATTGATTGAGCGCGGTGTACATGGTCGAGACCTGACGCTGGCCGAAGGCGTCATACAGCGTGTTGTCGATCATCTGCGCGCTGATGCCGAGACGCGACGCCGTCGCGCGATCGATGACCAGCCCGGCCTGAAGACCCTTGTCCTGCTGATCGCTGTTTACGTCCAGAAGCCCGGGCAAGGCGCGCAGCTTCTGCAGCATGCGCGGCGCCCAGAGGAGCAGATCCTGCACGCTGTCGCTCTGCAGCGTGTACTGATACTGCGCGTTGGCGCGCCGGCCGCCGACGCGGACATCCTGCACCGGCTGGAGATAAAGATTCACGCCGGGGAATTGCGCCAGCCTGCCGCGCAACCGGCCGATGATCTGATCGGCGGCGATACCGCGCACGCTCAACGGCTTGAGGGTGATGAACACGTTGCCGGTGTTGAGCGCGCGGCCGAAGCCGCCGCCGTTGAACGCCATGACCGCGTCCACCGCCGGATCGGCTTTTACGGTGTTCGCCAGCGCCAGCATGCGCCCGCGCATAGACTGAAAGGACGTGTCTTGATCGGCGACGATGGAGCCGTTGATGCGGCCGGTGTCCTGCTGCGGGAAAAATCCCTTGGGCACGACGATGTATAGAATTGTCGTCGCCGCCATGGTGAGCAGGGTCACCGAGAGCGTGAGCGCTTGATGGCGCAAAACCCAGGCGAGCGAGAAGCGATATTTTTCCAGCAGGCTTTGAAAAACGCGCTCGCCGGCCAGGTAGAAACGGCCGTGGCCCTCCTGATCGTGGCTTCGCAACAATCGCGCGCACATCATCGGCGTCAACGTCAGCGACACCAACATCGATAGGGCGATGGCGAGCGACAAAGTCACGGCGAATTCACGGAAGAGTCGGCCGACGATGCCGCCCATCAGCAAAATAGGAATAAACACTGCGATCAGCGAAATGCTGATCGAAAGCACGGTAAAGCCGATCTCTTTCGCGCCCAGGAGCGCGGCCTCGAGAGGCCGCAGCCCGCGCTCTAAATGCCGCGTGATGTTTTCGATCACCACGATGGCATCGTCGACGACGAAGCCGGTGGCGATGGTGAGCGCCATGAGCGAGAGATTGTCGATGCTGTAGCCGAGCAGGTACATGGCGCCGAACGTGCCGAGCAGGGAGAGCGGCACCGCAACGCTCGGAATCAACGTCGAGCGGGCACTGCGCAAAAATAGGAAAACCACTAGAATCACCAGCGCCAGCGAGATCAGCAAAGTGATTTCCACGTCGTGAACCGAGGCGCGGATGGTCGTAGTCGCGTTGAGCACGACGGAAAGACGCACCGTCGGCGGAATCGAGGCGCGCAGTTGAGGCAGGGTCTCCATCACGCGATCGACGGTGTCGATGATGTTGGCGCCCGGCTCGCGATAGATGATGACCAGCACAGCGGGTTTGCCGTCGGCCAAGCCTCCGGTGCGGATATCCTCCACCGAGTCGGTCACTGTGGCCACGTCGCCGACGCGGATCGCGCCGCCGTTGCGATAAGCGACGATCAAGGGCCGATAGGCGTCGGCCTTCAGGAGCTGATCTGTCGTGCTGAGCCACCGGGTCTTGGTCGCATCGGTCACCGCGCCTTTGGGCCGGTTGGCGTTGGCGCTGCCCAGCGTCCGGCGCAAATCTTCGAGACCGAGGCCGTAGTGATTCAACACTGTCGGGTTGGCATCGACCCGTACGGCCGGCAGCGCGCCACCGCCCACGTCGACCTCGCCAACGCCGTTTACCTGGGAGAGCTTCTGCTGCAGCACCGAAGAGGCGAGATCGTAAATGCGCGCCCGCTCCACGTAATCCGACGTGAGCGCAAGCATGAGAATGGGCGCGTCGGCGGGGTTGACTTTCTTGTAGCTCGGATTGCTCGGCAGATTCGCTGGCAACTGGCTCCGCGCCGCGTTGATGGCGGCCTGCACGTCGCGCGCGGCGGCGTCGATGTTTCGATTCAGCTCGAACTGCAGCACCACCGACGTCGAGCCGAGGGAGCTGGACGAAGTCATTTCGGTCACGCCGGCGATGCGGCCGAATTGGCGTTCCAGCGGTGTCGCGACCGCTGATGCCATCGTCTCCGGGCTGGCACCCGGCAGGCGCGCCTGCACGTGAATGGTCGGGAAGTCCACCTGTGGCAGCGGCGAAACCGGCAGAAGAAAGTAGGCGAGAGTGCCGGCCAGCGCGAGGGCCAGGGTGAGCAGCGTGGTCGCCACCGGCCGCTGGATGAACAGCGCGGAAAAATTCATAGGCCGAGCTCCGGTTCGGCAAGCGGGGCCCGCCGGCGGCGCCAAGCTGTCGCTCGCTTGGCGATGCGATCGAAGGCGAGATAGATGACCGGCGTGGTGTAAAGGGTCAAGAGTTGGCTCAGCAGGAGACCGCCGATAATCGAGATGCCGAGTGGCTGACGCAGCTCGGCGCCGGTCCCCGAGCTGAAGGCCAGCGGCACCGCGCCGAGGAGCGCCGCCATGGTGGTCATCATGATCGGCCGAAAGCGCAGCAGAGAGGCCTGATAGATCGCCTCGAGCGGAGATTTTCCTTCGCTCCGTTCGGCGTCGAGAGCGAAGTCGATCATCATGATGGCGTTCTTCTTGACGATGCCGATCAGCAGAATGATGCCGATCAAAGCGATGACGCTGAACTCCGTGCCGCAGACGATCAGCGCGAGTAATGCGCCGACACCGGCCGAGGGTAAAGTGGAGAGAATCGTCACGGGATGGATGTAGCTCTCATAGAGAACGCCGAGGACGATGTAGACGGTGACCAGCGCGGCCAGAATCAAAAATGGCTCATTGGCCAAAGAAACACGGAAGGCCTGGGCCGTGCCTTGAAAGCCGGTCTGGATGCTCGCCGGTAGACCGAGACGTCGCCCGGTACTTTCCACGGCCTGGACCGCTTCGCCGAGAGAAGCGCCGGGGGCAAGATTGAACGAGGCATTGACCACCGGAAACTGGCCTTGATGATTGATCGTCAGCGGCGCCGTGGAGCGCTCCAGGGTCGTGAAAGCGCTGAGCGGCACGGAACCGCCGCTGCTCGACTGCAGATAGATATGATCGAGCGCGTCGGGAGTTTTCTGAAAATCAGGCTTCACTTCCAGGACGACGCGGTACTGATTCAACTGGGTAAAGATCGTCGAGATCTGACGCTGGCCGAAGGCGTCGTAGAGCGTGTCGTCGAGGGTTTGCGTGCTGATGCCGAGACGCGCCGCGGCATCGCGGTCGATCACCAGGCGAACGCCGAGGCCGGCGTCGCCTTGGTCGCTGGCCACGTCGCGCAACTCGGGTCGGCTCTGGAGCTCACGGATGAAGCGCGGCACCCACAGCGCAAGGTCCTTCGGGTCAGGACTTTCCAGGCTGTATTGAAACTGAGTGCGGCTCACCCGGTCTTCTACGGTCAGGTCCTGCACCGGCTGCATAAACAACGTGATGCCTTCGACCTGCGCGAGCGGTCCCTGCAGCCGGCGAATCACATCACTGGCGGAAATTCTTCGCGCTTCGATGGGCTTCAAGTTGATCTGGACGCGGCCGCTGTTGAGCGTCGTGTTGGTGCCGTCGACGCCGATGAACGAGGAGAGACTTTCGACCGCCGGGTCCTTGAGGATCACCCGCGCAAGCGCCTGCTGGCGTTCGGCCATGGCCGTGAACGAGATCGACTGAGGCGCTTCGGAAATGCCCAGGATCACGCCGGTGTCCTGCACCGGGAAAAATCCCTTGGGAATGTAAACATAAAGCAACACGGTGAAGACGAGCGTCGCGGCGGCGACCCACAACGTCGCTGTCTGGTGGCGCAGCACCCAGGTCAGCGTGCGGCCGTAAAAATCGATCACCGACTGAAAGATTCGTTCCGAGCTACGGTAAAACCGGCCGCGTTCGGTTTCCGGTTTGTGGCTCAGGAATTTGGCGCACATCACCGGGGTTAAGGTTAGAGACACGATCGCCGAGACCAGAATTGTGACGCTCAGAGTAACCGCGAATTCGCGGAACAGCCGGCCGACGATGTCGCCCATGAATAGCAGCGGAATCAGCACGGCGATCAGCGAGATCGTCAAGGACAGAATGGTAAAGCCGATCTGCTCCGAGCCTTTGAGCGCGGCGTGGAGCGGTGTATCGCCCTCCTCGATGTAGCGCATGATGTTCTCGATCATGACGATCGCGTCGTCGACGACGAAGCCGGTGGAGATCGTGAGCGCCATCAGGGAAAGATTGTTGAGGCTGTAGCCGAGCAGATACATGACCCCGAAGGTGCCGACGATCGATAGCGGCACCGCGATGCTGGGAATCACCGTGGCCGAAAGCGTGCGCAGAAAGAGAAAAATCACCAGCACGACCAGCGCAATGGTGAGCATCAATTCGAATTGCACGTCCGCCACCGAAGCGCGGATCGTGTTGGTGCGGTCGGTGAGAATCGAAACCTGCACCGCCGCGGGAAGCGAACTCTTCAGTTGCGGCAGCAGCGCCTTGATGCGGTCGACCACGGCGATGATGTTGGCGCCGGGCTGGCGCTGAATGTTGACGATCACCGCCGGCGTTTCATCGGTCCAGGCGGCGAGCTTGTTATTTTCCACGCCGTCGACGACCGTCGCCACATCCGAGAGCCGCACCGGCGCGCCGTTTCGATAGGCGATGATCGTCGAGGCGTATTGCGCGCTCGACATCAATTGATCGTTGGCGCCGATCGTGTACGCCTGGCGGCTGCCGTCGAAGTTGCCCTTGGCCTGATTGACGTTGGCCTGGGCGATGTTGCCGCGCAGGCTTTCCATCGTCAGGCCGTAGGACGAGAGCGCGGTGGGATTGACCTGAATGCGCACCGCGGGCTTTTCACCGCCGCTGATGCTCACCAGACCGACCCCGGAGAGCTGAGAAATTTTCTGCGCCAGACGCGTATCGGCGAGATCTTCGACGTGCGACAGCGGCAGGGTCTTCGAGGTGAGCGCAAGAGTCAGGATCGGCGCATCCGCCGGATTGGTCTTGCTGTAGACCGGCGGGTTGGGCAGATCGGCGGGCAAAAAGCTGGATGACGCGTTGATCGCCGCCTGCACTTCCTGCTCGGCCACGTCGATGTTCAGGTCCAGGCCGAACTGTAAGGTGATCTGCGAGCTGCCGCCCGAGCTGGTCGAGGTCATTTGATTCAGGCCCGGCAATTGCCCGAACTGGCGCTCCAGCGGCGCGGTGATCGCCGAAGTCATGACCTCGGGGCTCGCGCCGGGGAAAAACGTCATCACCTCGATGGTCGGGTAATCCACCTGGGGCAGCGCCGAAACCGGCAGTTGCTTGTACGCCACCGCACCGACGAGCAGCAGGCCCGCCATCAAGAGCGAGGTGGCGATCGGCCGCAGAATAAAAGGTCGCGATGGATTCATGGCTCAGGTGCGCGGCGGTGCTTCGGCGGGGCGCGAGACGACCTTGACTCCGGGCTGGAGTTTGTCGACGCCGTCCACGACCACGGTCTCGCCCGGGGTCAGACCGCGCGCGATCGCGCTTTCGCCGCGCTCGGAAAATTTCACTTCGACGTTTTTGATGGCGACGGTGTTGTCCGGGTTGACTGTAAACACGAAGGTGGATTGCGGACTGCGCTGAATCGCCGCATTGGGAACCAGAGTGGCGTCATGCAGCGTGTCGACCCGGATGCGCGCGTTGACGAACTGATTGGGGAAAAGCGCGCCGTCGGCGTTGGCGAAGATCGCCTTGAGTTTTACGGTGCCGGTGGTCGGATCGATCTGGTTATCGATGCTGAGCAGCGAGCCGGCCGCCAGTTGGTTTTTTTGCTCGCGGTCGAACGCTGTCACGGGTAGCTGCTGGTTGGACTTCATGCGCGCGAGCACGGCCGGCAGATTGTCCTCAGGCAAAGTGAAGATCACGGTGATCGGCTGAAGCTGAGTGATGATGATCAGCCCGTTGGCATCCGAAGCGTGGATCATATTGCCCACGTCGACCAGGCGAAGACCGACGCGCCCGGTGATCGGCGAGGTGATATGACAATAGACCAGCTGCAGTTTGGCGTTGTCGACCTGGCTCTGATCGGCTTTGATCGTGCCCTCGTATTGCCGCACCAAGGATTGTTGGGTGTCGAGCTGCTGCTTGGGAATGGAATCTTCCTTGAATAGTACTCGATAGCGCTCGAGATCGACCTGCGCGTTGACGAGCAGAGCCTGGTCGCGCGCCAGTTGTCCCTCGGCTTGCGCGAGCTGGACCTGGAAGGGTCGCGGATCGATCTCGGCGAGTAGCTGACCGACTTTAACCGACTGGCCTTCCTGAAACAGAACTTTCACGAGCTGACCGTCAACCCGGCTCTTGATCGTTACCGTGTTGAACGGCGTGACCGTGCCCAGCCCCGAAAGATATACATCCATGTCGCCGCTCGTGACCTTCGCAGTCACCACCGGAATGCCGGCCGCGGCACGCCGTCGGGTCGGCGCCTGAGCCTCACCGGCGCGGCCGCGATAAAAATAGATTCCAGCAGCTACGCAGACCAGCACCACGATCCCCAGCCAACGAAACTTTGCCTTGATCAGATTCTTCATCGTCCTGTGATGATTCGCTGAATTCGTCCACATCCCCGCCTAATGCGCTCGGGTGTGGCCTGCTGGCATTGCGTATTTGGCAAGGGTTATGCCACGGCATGCCGGCTCGTCGGGCGGTCGAATTGCTGCGGAAAATCGCCTGGGGCGGCGAATCGAGACAAGAGGACTCAATCGCCGTGGCAAGAATGTAGCTGCGGCTGCGGCATTCTGGCGGACTGCGTGCCACGAGTAGACGCGCGCATGCTATGCGCCGCCACTTTAGAGTTTCGTAGCGATGATGCGGTTCGCGGGAAATCGCTGCGCGGTTCAACCGGCCGACGAAATTTGAATGCAAACGAAAGCGAGGCGAAGCGTCATGAAACGTCTTGCTTTGATCGCGTTGGCGTTGTCCATGTTCATGGCCGTGACCGTGTTCGGCTGCGTGCTGAATGATCACTTTCATCGCGGGCCGTACCGGCACCACTGGCGCTGAACCGGGCCGTCTGCTCAAGCGGATCGCGGTCTCGCCGGCGCTCCGCTCGACGCTTGATTTTCATCGGCGCGTCGCCGCGTGAGGAGCGGCCCTGGAGCGTCGCCGCGCGAGTTCGATCAGCCAGGAATCGGCAGGCGCGTTGGGATAACGATCGGCAACGACGCTCGTCCAATCCGCCTGCGCCGCGCGGCGATCGCTGGTCAACCGGGCATCACTGGAGCCACGGTGCAGGTCGCGGCGCAAATGTTTCAGGTCGCTGGCGAAGACCGCTTGATCTTGCCGCAGCTCACTGAAACCCTGAGCGAAGTTTTTCAGATCGGCATGAGTCCATTTCTTGAAGGCCGGCGGCGAAGCGGCGATGCTCAGCGCCAGGGTAGACGCGGCGCCGCAGAACGCGATCGAAATTTTGGTCAGACTCATCAAAGCCCCTTTCATTTTTGTGGCGACGGTAGAGCGCGGCGTTGTGCCGGTCGCAAAAACCGCCGCTGAAATCTTACTAGGTCTAAAGCCGTAGTTTGTTTCGCTCGATAGTGCGATCGGAGGGTTTGTCCGCTGTGCCGTGCAGCGTCACGCTTTCGACTTGTCACGGAGCGGAGCAAGTTCCAAGCCACGAACGGGCGCGCGCCGAGCGGAAACAGACTGACCGCGCCTTTGCAGCACGTCGCGTTCTTGCCTGCGATGCCGGTGTGGCCGAGTGGTTGTTCGCCATCTTGTGTGTCTCAACAGGCGTCGCCGAATCTCTTCGGGACGGTTAAATTCATCCGGGCGATGAGTCGGTACGCGGCATAACGCTTGCTGAATGTAGATCGCGATCGCAGCGAAAAATGAAGGGAGGTGAAGCCCGGGTGAAACAAAGCGCCGCAAGCGGATTACCGATGGCGAAGCTGGAGTTGTTTTTTTTCGTGTTGCCAGCTCCGGCGAAACCAGCGACAGCGTTGCCGGCGACAAAACTTCGACGTGCGACGAAGGTCCTATCGAGGAGAAATCGAGCACGGCGGGAGAAGCACCCTGGCAAGAATGAATTAGCTTAGAAGAAAAAGCAGAGTCCTTGGGATGCGTTTTTAACAACAAAAAAAGGAAAGGAAAGAACCATGAAAACGATTGGAATCGGAGCAGCGGCATTCACTTTCATGTTGGTCGGAACTTTGGCCGGCAGCGCTTCTGCTGTGGAAGGAACCCTGGCGAAGGAGGCGGCGACCGCCGAGTACTGCCATATGAAATTTCCGGCGATCCGTTCGAAAACGTTGCCGACCCATGATCCGCAAGTGAAAAGCGACGCGACCGGCGACGTGATCGACTACTACGGCGATTGCGGCGAGAGGCCGACCAGCCGCGATCAAGTCATCGAGCAAAAGCACGACGAGTCGTTCAGCTTCGGCCGCAATTACGAAGACGGCGATTAGTCGGCGGAGCGCCGAGATCCGGGATCGAGGAGAGCAACGGCTCTCCTCGATCCCGCCGCCGCGAAATAGCGCGGTGTGGGATCAACCGTTCGCGCTGATTTGAAATGCTGGTGAGCTTCGCCGCCGCCGGCGTCGCGAATAAGTGCGGCCCTGAACGCGGGGGCTGGTGAAATCGACAGGCGATGAAAAAATCGATCGCCTTCTCCGCCATCGCGTGATCGTCCCGGCCAGCGCCGGCCCGGCGCTGCGCATCATTCGAAAATCGGTAAATTGGCAGCAGGTGGTTTGCCGGGCGGTTCCTCGTCGGATGATCGACCGGAGTGCGCGAAGAAATCGAAATCACACCGGCACGAATCACGAATCCGGTGAACTCAACCCAAGTGCAGCCGCGCCCATGCGACGCGGATGGTGCAAATGCTCTGGCTTTATCTGGTTGCGCTGTGGGAGTTCCTGCCGATCGGCGGCTTCGCTCTTGCGCGCCGCTTTAGGCGCATGAATGCGCAAATTTTTTCCGTCTGGCGCAAGCGCTGGCGCCCGCATTAGCCTGAGCTGAAAAATTTGCCATGGCTTGACAAACTCGGCGAGTTTGCCGGCAACGCGACGATCCCGCATCGGTCGCGGGCGGCTGTCTCGCTCTTCTAATTGCGGCCGATGGATTCGCCGAGGGCGAGCTCGACGGCGTCGAGCAGGCGGTTGGCCGTGAACGGTTTGGACAGGAGCATGATTCCTTTGCGCCGCGCGTAATCCTGCAGCGCTTCGTCGGCGAAGGCCGACGCGAGGATGATCTTCGCCTGCGGCCGGTCTTCGCGGATCGCTTCCGCCAGCTCGGTGCCCAAAATGAGCGGCATG
>Ga0207652_10005290_pt1 | contig 10471 bp, 6 predicted proteins | sample KBSC63BmetaG_FD_184334 | JGI IMG/M metagenome (GOLD analysis project Ga0207652, IMG submission 184334) | Corn rhizosphere microbial communities from Kellogg Biological Station, Michigan, USA - KBS C6-3B metaG (SPAdes) (version 2) | ecosystem: Host-associated > Plants > Roots > Rhizosphere ...
TGAAGTGCAAAGCAAAATGAGTACAACCAAAACCACGGGCGCCATCTTTCTTTTCTTCTTTTTTACACGAAGCGGTAAACTGCTTTTAAAAAACTGGCCAGGATTGTCTTTTTGAGTAACCACAACAATGTCTTTTGAATGAGCGATGGGCTTTCCGGATTTAAGCGTGGTTGACGGAAACTGCTTTACAATTTTATAATGATTGAAATTTAAATTATAATGATTGGCTTTCAGAAAGTTGATGTCAATACAAAAACTATTGGCCGGGCTCACAGCATTGTTATCTCCACGCAGCCTCCAGTGCTTTACAATTTGCATCACTTCTTCATCTTGCAGATTGCTTAATTCAATATCCCGTTGTTCGCCTGTTTCGTCGTTATGATGGTGCAATTTATAAAACCAAACATTTGAAGGATTGTTTTTATTTTTTGAAAATAATAAAATAGAGCCGCCTGCTAATGGCGAATTGTTTTTTGAATCGATCAGGATTACTGCCTCAAGAAAATTTTGGTCTATTAATTTTTTCCGCGTCATACTGTGCGCCGGCAGATCGCTTTGTAAATATTCTTTTTCAACAAATAACACCGCAAAGCCATCAGGAGACAGGCTTTCGATAATATCATCCATAATATTCTGTTCAGTTTGCGATGTTTCGCCGGAGGATTCAGTGGTATCTGAAGTTCGAAGAGCGGACAGGATGAGCGACGGTTTTTTGTGTAAAATTTCCTTTGAGGAGTAGGCGTGAATAAGGTGATCATCCATACCGTGAATCGCCATATTCATAGCAGCAATCCGAAGATAAACTCCGTTGGGATCGCAACCGCCCGCTGTGACAACTTTGTCTGAATGCTGCGCACATTGTACGCGTTGCATCGCTTTTAATAACAGATTTCCACTCCCCACACACGGATCGAAAATGACATCGCCTTGAACAGGGTTAGCAATTTCGATTATTAAATCTAAAATAAGATCAGGGATCAAACTATCTTCATCGCATTTTGAAAGCAATAAACAAAGAATATCTTCTTTTGCTGACTGTTCGCTTGATTCTATAATATTTACGATTTCAATACTGATCGAAAGTAGTTTTGGTGTAGGCTCAATCAGCAAGGGAGCCTTGAAGTAATCGCTGAAAGAACCTTTTGTTTTTGCGTATTCATTTACCAGGTGAAACAATCCATTTTTTTTCGTAAAAAGCTTATGGATTTCCTTTGCATCGCTGCTTTGTAATTGGCTCCACGAAAAATTAATGATTTCAGGAGAAAAGATAAAATTATCCGCAACAGGGTTGTTTAATTGATCAGGCAATAATTCCGATTCATAAGCCCTTTTAAAGAAGAAAAGAAAACTGATAAGATCAATTATGGCAATTGGCCGCAACTCACTTGCGGGCCAGCAGTTTTGCCATTTCTGGCTAATAATTTCTTTTAAATTGGCTGTAAGCATATCTGATAGACAAATCCGATACTAGCAAAAACTTTGCTAATAATTTTATTTGTCCCATTTTGGCAGCAGTTACTGAGTTACCTTAAATAAAATTAGTAAAAGGTTAACGCCTCTCATAAGTTGTTGGATTTGAAATGCGGACATAGTAAATAGCAAAAAAAATTGCTTTTTTATTTTTCTAAACAATGAATAAGGAGCCAATCGCGGCAATTAAGGCAACGCTCATCACAATAATTCCCAGCTTTAAAAATTGAAGGCTGCTTACTTTGATTCTTTCGCGGCGCAATACTGCCAGCCATAAAATAGTGGCCAGGGATCCTGTCACCGACAGGTTAGGCCCCAGGTCGGTTCCTATTAATATGGCCCTTCTGATTATTTCCGGGAAATGATTGAAAGCGGCTACGTCTGCAAGAATGAGCGCTGAAGGCAAATTATTCAACAGGTTTGCGCCGTATCCGCTTGTTAACCCGCTTATCCAGACCGCTTTCGTTTCAGAAGTGGATAATTCGCTTTGAAGGAAAGAAGATATATTTTCGATGAGACCTGTTTTTGCAAGCGCTTCCACAATGATGAAAAGGCATGCAACAAGTGGCAATATAGACCAACTGATTCCTTTTACAACGGAAACCATTTTAACCGGAGAATACAAATTGACAGCTACCGAAATAATGATGCCGATAATAAAAGTGGGCAACCCTAATTGTATTTCCAATGCAGAGCAAACCAGCAATACCACCGACGAAGCCATTATTCCTGCAAGAGAAATTTTGGCTCTCTTGCTAAGTTTAGGTTTAATATTTTCAACGAACGGTTGTTGTTCCAAATCCTCTTTTTGTGTGAATTTTAAAAGAAAGAAGGTAAAAGTCACAGCCACCAAAGAGGAAAGCCAGTATTGGCTCATCCATTTTTCTAATGAGGGAAGATGCCCCTGGTAAATTACAAGGTTTGCAGGATTGGAAATTGGTAAAGTAAAAGAAGCCGCGTTGGCAACAAAGGCGCAAATAAGTACATAGGGAAGGGGTTTTTTGATGTTCGCTTTACGGATAGCTGCTGCCACTGCCGGTGTAAGCACAACTGCCGTAGCATCATTGGAAAGAAATATAGTAACCAATACCGCCGCAAGGTATACCAACAGAAAGAGCCTTCGGGATGAGCCGCGTGATGCTTTGATAGCAACCATAGCCAGCCAGTCAAATAACTTCGCTTTTCTTGCAGTTTCTGCAAGCAACATCATTCCGGTTAAGAATAAATAAACATCAGTCCCGCTCAGGATGCCTTTTAAAGCTTCAGAGGGCAAAACCAAACCAAATATCAGCAAAGCACAGGCGCCAATCAACGCCCAAATTGCCTCATTAATTTTAAAAGGCCGGACTATTATAGTGATGAAAGTCAGCAAAGAAATAGCCCAGATGCTTGCATGGTCCATGTACAATCAAAGATAAATGCTTCCTTCTTTATAATAGCCGGCAAATCACGTAACCGGCGGCTTATTTTAAAGTTATAAAGGTATATGCGCGTTTTTGGGTTTCTTTACTTACTTTAGAACCAATTTTTAGAACTAAAAGTTCACCTGAAATGCATATGGAACCCGGGCTTCCGAACCCCGGAAGTTTATTTGGAACGGAAAGCCTTCAAAGTTTTATTGAAAATTCGCCGGTAGGTATTCACAGCGTGAACCAGGAAGGCATCATTGTTTTTGCAAATAAAGCTGAACTAAGTTTATTGGGTTATGCAGAAAACGAATATATTGGCCATCCTCTGAAAAAGTTTTTTTACGATCCGGTTTTTTTTGACGAGCTCTACTCAAAATTGAGAAAAGACGGATTTTTAAAAAACGAACAGGCAAAAATGATTTGTTGCGACGGGTCATTAAAGGATGTGATGATTAGTTGTAATTATCATACTGAAGGTAATGAGTTAATTCATTCGCGCTGCTTCACCAGGGATATTACTGAAATAAAAAAGTCACGAAATCTTCTGGATCTGCTGAACCGCGCAGGAGAAGAATTGGGGGCCACCCACCATACCGGTGATGCATTGAATAAAATAATAAAGTTGCTTATTCCTTGCTTTACTGATTGGATAGTCATCAATGAATTGAGTAGGGATGGAGAAGGCCGCTTGTTAAAAATGGCGCATTCAGACCCACAAAAAATGAAGATTGCTGAAGAATACAGAAAGAAAAATCCTATAAGAGTTAATAACAATAACAAGAATTTAGTTGCTTACGCATTAAGAACGGGTGAACCACAGCTTATTTCTAAAGTGTCTGATGAAATATTGAACAATTGCGGCGTGGATGATGAGTACAAAAGAATTTTAAAGGATTTAGCTGTCCGATCGGTTATGATCGTGCCAATGAAAATAAAGCATAAAGTAACCGGCGTAGTTTCTTTTTTTTCATGTAATCCGAATAATCTCTATGACGAAATAGATTTCAATTTCGCGAAAGACTTTTGCAACCGTATCGCCCTGGCGCTCGATAATGCCCGCTTGTATGAAGAAGTAAAAAGAGATATTGAACAAAAGATTGAAGCCAATAATAAAAAGGATGAATTTATAAGCATTGCCAGTCATGAACTAAAAACTCCTGTGACCAGTCTGAAGGCCTATACCCAAATTCTTCAGTCCACTTTTGCCGACAAAAAAATACCAAAGGCTGCGGAAATGCTTGCAAAGATGGATCGGCAAATAGATAAGCTTACCCTGTTGATTATAGAAATGCTTGACGTTACGAAAATCGATAAGGGCGAACTTATTTATGCTGATGAAAAATTCGATTTTAATGAAATGGTCAGGGAAGTTGCAGAAGAAATGCAGCGAATCACTACATCTCACCAAATCGTGCTTGACCTCCACCAGTGCGATCCGATAAAGGGCGACCGAAACAGGATTGGACAGGTATTGGTTAACTTTATTTCCAACGCCATTAAGTATTCCCCGGGCGGCGAAAAAATTACCATTAGCACGTTCTGCGCTGATAACAAGGTGAGATTGAGCGTGATAGATGAAGGAATTGGAATTCCCGATGCAGACCAGGCAAGCATTTTTAAAAGATTTTTCAGAGTTTCGGCCAAAAACAGCTACACTTTTCCTGGTATGGGATTAGGGCTTTATATCTCCGCCGAAATCATAAAAAGACACCATGGACGTATCTTTTTTGAAAGCAAAGAAGGCAAAGGCTCTGTCTTTTCATTCGAAATAGACAGCCATATTTAACTCTTTTTGCCGAAAGATGAATCGGTTCAGCAAGTAAGAATTTATGTTTTTGTATTTACCTTCGCCGTATTTAATCTAAATTTTTTCGTCTGCAAATAGAATTCTACGAAAAAGCCCTCAGATATATTGAAGCCATCAATCGATGGAGCAAAAGAAGGATTTCTAATTCTACATTTTTAATTCTGGCTGCCTCTGTGGTGGGTATTCTTGGCGGTGTAACTTCTTCTGTCTTAAAAGAACTGACACACTTTGTCGCAGCTTTCCTGATTAATGATTTTCACTGGAAATATAAATTTTACCTGTATTTCTTTTTCCCGTTGATAGGTATTTTGCTTACCGTTTTATATATCCGCACTTTCATCCGCAGGTCTAAATTTCAGCACGGCATTACGGCAATTATTTACACTATTTCGCATAATTCCAGCAAACTTGATTTTCATAATATTTACAGCCAGGTAATCAGCAGCGCTTTAACGGTAGGGCTCGGTGGTTCTGCGGGACTGGAGGCGCCTGCGGTAGCCAGTGGCTCGGCAATCGGTTCTAACATTGGCCGTTTTTTCGGATTGAATTACCGGGAAACCACTTTGCTGCTTGCCTGTGGCGCGGCGGCAGGTATCTCCGGGGCGTTTAACAGTCCTGTGGCCGGGATGATTTTTGCCATTGAGGTTATAATGACTGAATTTTCTATTCCGGCGGTAATTCCCCTGCTCATTGCTTCAGCTTTTTCGTCCGTTATATCGCAGTTAATTTATACCGAACCACTTTTTGTGCTGGTAGGCAGAGGCGGCTGGGTAGTGGAAGCTTTTTGGTATTACATCGCATTAGGGATTATAGTAGGGTTTTATTCGGTTTTTTTTACCCGCCTGAATTACCGGTTGGGAAATGTGTTCGGGCGAATAAAAAACAGGTACAACAAGGTTTTTATCGGGGGTATTACGCTGGGCATTATGATTTTTTTACTTCCTGCATTATATGGTGAAGGATATATTAATATTCAGAAATTGCTTGATGGAAATTATACCTCTTTACTTAGCAACAGCATTTTTTCAGACTACCATGGACTTTCATGGGCGCTTTTGCTTTTTGCCATCTTAACTTTTATCGGGAAAACTTTTGCTTCCATTATTACAATGGGGAGCGGCGGGAATGGCGGAATGTTTGGCCCCAGCGTAATAGTGGGCGGCCTTGTAGGATTTTCTTTTGCTTTTGGAATAAACATGACAGGATTTGCCCATCTTAATATTACAAATTTTATTATAGCAGGCATGGCAGCCTCTATAAGCGGCGTGATGCACGCCCCACTAACTGGTATTTTCCTGGCCGCAGAAATTACCGGCGGTTATGTGATTCTGGTGCCGCTAATGATAGTATCTGCTATTTCTTATTTTATCAACAAAGGCATTCTCAAATATTCAATTTATACCTACGGGCTTGCTGCCAGGGGCGACTTGATAGCGCAGGAAAATAAAGAGCACGGTATTTTGCGCAGAATAAAATTGAAATATCTGATTGAGAAGGATTTTGTAGTGTTAAGACCAGAGGATACGCCGGAAAGCCGGAGTGCAGATATTATTCATACCAGCAGAAATATTTTTCCGGTGGTGAATACAGAAGGAGCGCTTACAGGTATCTTATACAGTGACTACCTTTTAGAACTGTTGCTTAGCCGCAATGTGGATGACAGGAAGCGCCTGATTAAAGACATTGCGCGGCCGCCTGATAAAGTAATTGATATAAATACTTCTATGTATGATGTGATGCGGATTATGGACAGCAAAGACACGCGCATTCTTCCTGTTACCGGGCCAGGTAATATGTACCTTGGTTTTGTGACAAAAAACGGCATTTTTAATAAATACCGGCGCATTCTTTTGCGCCAGGAAAATTATATGTAGTTTGAATATAAAGCTGTTTATAACAGTAAACCGGCATATAAGCTCAATTTTTATTTTATAAGGTCTTCAATATCATTTTTTGCAGGCAACTTCTCAATCTCTGAAGCAAAAAATAGGAAATAAAAAATAACTGAGAAAATTTTTCACCAATTTGGGTGAAATATGTAAACGGGAAATTTTTAAATCAGCACTTGGTTTAAAAAAATGCGAAAGCGGTTACTTTAAAGAATAAATACGAACGCTTTGCTAAAACTTATTGCTGAAATATGAAAAAAGGAATCTGATTATGATTGCCTCATGTTTTAATTTTTTTGGGCGTAGATATTTTTTCAAACTCGTGCCAAGTAAGCAGTTCATTCATTTGGCTGTGGAAATTACCAGAGCTTTATTATGGGATTACCTGCCCGGATTTACCTTTCATCAGCAAATTACACAGGCGATAAAAAAATACAAAAATATATTAATGAATTATTCTTAATTTTAATTTAAAATTGAAATAACCGTTAGGGAAATCTAAATATTTTTAAAAAAAGATTTTAAAAATTTGCTTGGGCATCATTATTGTTTCTGTGGCAAATGATTGTGTGTGAAGGTTTTGGGGAATGATAAAATTAGTATGATATAATAATTATAACAGAAACTTAATTATTAAGATAAAGAAGAAGCGGTAAATTTGCAGAGTAAAACATTACGCGAATTATAGAAGCTGTGAATCAGCCTGAAATTTAATTTAAGAGTCTCATATCAAGCAATACGTTAAAGAGTCCCCCTGTTTCTACAGGGGGTCTTATTTTTTGGGTGATAAATATAGGAGATAATTTTTAAAACTCTTATTTTTTTTATTACAATATCTTTTGCAGTACATCAATAAATTTCTTGAATTATAATTTTTTTCGGAAAATGAAAAAGCCCTTCGTTTAACAAAGGGCCAATTTCAATTTTGAGAAATGTTTTATTTATGATTTTGCTTTAGCAGGCTTTTTATCTTTTTTGGCTGAAGGATGTGCTGATTCGTAAGCAGCGTATGCATCAGGAGTTAATACTTCGCCAGTCAGTTTTACGAACTTAACGTCATCGGCGCCGGCAAATTTTACAGTAAGTGTTTTATTAATGGGACCAACGGCGGCTGCATTATAGGTTGCAGTGATAGTTCCTGTTTTTCCCGGGGCAATTGGCGCTTTTGTATAATCTGATACAGTGCAACCGCATGATGGAGTTGCCTGTTCAATAATTAAAGGTTCGCTGCCAATGTTTGTTACCGTAATAGTGGCAGTGGGCGGTGTATTTTGTTTTACTTTTCCGAAATCGTAGTTGTCTGTATTCAATTTGGCGATGTCGTCAGCTTTTTTTTGAGCAAACAGATTTACTGACGAAAAAAGCAGGGCAGCTAATAATAATTTTTTCATGATTAAGTGTGTTTAAGATTTTTTATTGTTCGTTTTTTAAAGTTATTAAAGAGTTATTGAGAGGAGCTGAAGTAAGCGGTGTTTCCCATACTTCCCCTTTTATAGTAATTTGTTTTGATTGACCGCCGTTCCAGTAAATCGTGATGGACTTTTCAAATGGTCCTGTATTGGCTGCATTATATCCAACTTTGATTTGGGATGATTGTCCTGCATATACAGTGTCCTTATTCCAGACGGGCGTGGTACAACCACAGCTTGCCTGCACATTTTCCAGCGCAAACGGCTGGGTGCCGGTATTGGTAAATTCAAATATATGCGTTACCGGTTTTCCCTGTGGAATTTTTCCAAAATCAAATTGAGTTTCTTCAAAAGCCAGATTTTCAGTACTTGCTGAAGCGCTATTATTTGCAGCAAGATATTTTACCGCGGTACTTTTATCCTTTTTACTTACTTTAGTATCAACTGCCTGCGCGTTCACGCTCCAGGTGAAAGAAAGTAAGCAAATAATAGAAAATAGCTTTTTCATTATTATTTCAATAAACGGTTTCAAAGATACTAAAACGCCATATAAGGTTGCAAATTGTGGCTGTGTTGCCGGATTTTTAACATTCATCATTCATTATTTATATTTTTGTGCTTATGGATACCAATCAAATCGTTGAAGAAAGCATTCTGGAAAACCTTTCATTCGAAAAGTTTAAGGAAGAAGTGCTGAAGGATTACAGGGTGGTATGTGAAAGCCGCGAGACGAGTTTATTAAGCAGAAAAGAGGTGCTTACAGGCAAAGCGAAGTTCGGAATATTTGGCGCCGGCAAAGAAGTAGCACAAGTGGCAATGGCCAAATATTTTATGCCCGGCGATTTCAGGGCCGGTTATTACAGGGATCAGACGTTTATGTTCGCAAGCGGGATGGCCACTATAGAACAATTTTTCTCACAACTGTATGCTGATCCTGATCTGAATAATGATCCCTTTAGCGCAGGCAGGCAAATGAATTCACATTTTGCTACCCGCTTTGTAGATGAAGAGGGAAATTGGATAGACCTGACAAACAGAAAAAATATTTCTTCAGATATAGCTCCTACATCCGGTCAGATGCCCCGGGCGCTGGGACTTGCTTTTGCCTCAAAGGTGTTTAGAGAGGTAGACGTTCTTCACGATTTTACCAATTTGAGCCATAACGGAAACGAAGTTTGCTTTTGCACTATTGGTGACGCCGCTACCTCCGAAGGCCATTTTTGGGAAACTATGAACGCCGCAGGAGTTTTGCAAATCCCGCTTGCCGTGTTTGTTTGGGATGATGGGTATGGAATATCGGTTCCTAAAAAATATCAGACCACGAAAGGTTCTATTTCAAAGGCCATGTCGGGATTGCAAAAAAAAGACGATTCTAACGGCATTAATATATATAGATTGAAAGGATGGGACTATGCCGGCATGTGTGAAATTCTCGATGAAGCGATCAAAAATATTCGTGAGACCCATGTGCCTGCTTTATTTCATGTAGATGAACTTACCCAACCCCAGGGGCACTCTACTTCCGGCAGTCACGAACGCTATAAAAGCCCCGAGCGGTTGGAATGGGAGAAAAAATGGGATGCGAAAAAACAAATGCGCGATTGGATTATCGCCAACTCACTTGCCGGTGACGAGGAATTAAATGAAATTGAAAATAATGCGAAACACGTTGTAAAAGCCGCACGCCTAAGTGCATGGAATAAATATATTTCCCCGATTAAAGAAGAAGTTGCAGAAACATTGCATTTGCTGGAAGCCTATGCTCTTCGGGCCGAAAATAAACAGGAAGTCCAAAAAGCTATCAAAGAGCTGTCATCCCTTCGTGAGCCTTTGCGAAGGGATGTAATGACTGCTCTTGCTTCTGTTATTGATTTTGCGTCGGCTACAGAGCCTATAAGTGAAGTAAAAGATTTTTATGAGAAGCTAAAAAAGAAAAATGCAGAAATCTTTAATACTTACCTGTATAATGAAGGGCCAAAGTCCGCTTTGAAAGTGGAAAAAGTGCCCGCAATTATTCCGCCAGACGCAGAACTGGTAAATGGTTTCGAGGTATTAAACCGGTATTTTGATGCTTTGTTTGCTACTGATAAAAGGGTGATCGCATTTGGAGAAGATATTGGGCGCATTGGAGATGTGAACCAGGGATTTAGCGGGTTGCAGGCGAAATACGGCGAAGAACGGATTTTTGATACAGGCATCAGGGAACTTACCATCATAGGACAAGGCATGGGCCTTGCCTTGCGCGGCTTAAGGCCCATTACCGAAATCCAGTATCTTGATTATTTGCTTTTTGCGCTTGAACCCCTGAGCGATGATGTTTGCACTACACATTACCGGACTAAAGGGCAACAAAGCGTTCCGCTTATCGTGCGCACCAGGGGCCACCGGCTTGAAGGAATCTGGCACAGCGGTTCTCCAATGGGTATGATTATTAATTCACTGCGCGGCATGTATGTATGCGTTCCGAGAAATATGACTCAGGCAGTG
>Ga0207652_10005291_pt1 | contig 10471 bp, 11 predicted proteins | sample KBSC63BmetaG_FD_184334 | JGI IMG/M metagenome (GOLD analysis project Ga0207652, IMG submission 184334) | Corn rhizosphere microbial communities from Kellogg Biological Station, Michigan, USA - KBS C6-3B metaG (SPAdes) (version 2) | ecosystem: Host-associated > Plants > Roots > Rhizosphere ...
ACGATTTACCGCATTGCTGCTCGGGCTGTGGTATGTGTGTGTTGGGCTGGCATTTTATCTCGGCGGAATGCTCGCTGGTTTGATGGAACGAGTGGGTGGACTGTTCAAGTTCTTCAGCATTTTCGTGGTGCTCGCGTTCGTGGCTGGAGCTGTGCTCTTGGCGTTCTCCAAGAAGATTACTCAGCTGGCACACGGCAAAGACCAAGCCTAAAAGCATCCTTTCCTTACGACCATGAAATCCCAAACTTAACCTTTCTTTTCGACCATAACCCTTTAAAAATAGCCTGTTTTTATCAAATTTAACTAGTTAACACATTCAAAAACAGAAACTTACGATCAACCTTTCTTTTCGACCACGAAAAAGATATTTCATCCTTTCCTTTTGACCACGAATCTGCGATCATGGGCTTATGATCAAACGGCTCATTGACTGGCACCTGGCCCGCTGGAAACACTCCAAGAACCGCACGCCGCTTCTCATTCGGGGAGCCAGGCAGGTGGGGAAAACGCACGCAGTACGAAAGCTTGGCGAAAGTTTCAAGCGGGTGGTCGAAGTCAACTTCGAACTCGCGAAAGACATTCACTTCATTTTCCAAAAAGACCTCCATCCAGAACGGATTCTCAAAGCACTTGAAGCACACGTCGGCGGGAAAATTGTGCCGGGAGAAACTCTCCTCTTCTTCGATGAGATCCAAGAAGTTCCGGAAGCCATCACGTCACTACGCTATTTTTACGAGCTGATGCCCCAGCTGCATGTCATTGCAGCCGGATCTTTACTCGATTTCACCCTCGAAAAAATCGGCATCCCTGTAGGCCGTGTGGCCAGCATGTACATGTATCCCCTCTCGTTCATGGAATTTTTGGCTGCCAGCGGACAGGGAATTTTAGTGGAAGCCATCTTGGATGGAAATGTTCCTTTTTCTGAAACTGTGCACGACCGGCTGATCAACTTCGTGGGAGAATACCTGGCCATCGGCGGCATGCCGCAAGTCGTTGCCGAATGGGTCTCATCCAAGAATGCAAAAGAATGCTTCAACATCCACCAAACACTCATCGGGAATTACCGGCAAGATTTCGAAAAGTATGGAAAAAAACATCAATTGCCCTATCTGAATGCTCTCTACCGGCAAATTCCCCACTTCATCGGACAACAATTCAATTACGGCAACATCCACGGCGAATACCGGAAACGGGAACTGGCCCCCTGCATCGACCTTCTTGTCAAAGCCAATGCCATCCACCAAATCTACCACACCGCAGGCAATGGCCTTCCCATCGGTGCTGAAGTGAACCTCGAATGGTTCAAACTCATCTTCCTCGATGTGGCCCTCAGCCAATCGATCCTCGGCCTCGATCTCGCCTCCTGGTTCTCCGAACCCGGCGCCGAATTTGTCAATCGCGGCTCTGCTACCGAAGCCTTCGTCGGCCAAGAGCTGCTTGCCTATGCCCACCCTCAGCAAAAAGCCGAGCTCTTTTTCTGGAAGCGGGAAGCCAAAAGCAGCAACGCTGAAGTCGACTACCTCTTCCAACAAGGCCAGCACATCCTCCCCATCGAAGTCAAAAGCGGCGAAAAAGGTGCATTGAAAAGCATGCATTTATTCCTACAAGAACACCCAAATTCTCCGCACGGAATTTGCTTCTCCGCACGTCCCGCATACAAGATGGAAAAAGTCGACGGACGACCGTTGTACAGCGTCGTGTCGCTGGCTCACGAAGAGCAGAAACAGAGCTTGCGGGCATTGATTTAAAAATGCGCTAATTTGGTAGAATGTGTGCATGAAAAAGAACAAACATATCGGTTCTACCCTTGACGAGTTTCTGGAAGAAGAGGGCATGCTCGAGGAAATCGAAAAAGCTGTGGCCGAACGAATTTTCACATTCACAAAAAAACTCAATTCGACAACCGAAACACCACCTTCCCCGGCTCTCCGATCCAGTGGCAGATGACTGCCCGAGGGTTCACACCCCAGTGATAGAGCCAGTTGTACTCGAGGGTAAATTCGGCTGGCCTCATGTGGTAGCAAGCCATGGCAAAGGCCAACAACCGGTCGTCGGTGCTAAACGCATGAATCTCGCGTGCCAGCAAAAAGATCCAAAAGTCCAAAAGCCGGGAGTTCTGTTCGAACACCACCACACCGCTGTTGTACGACGGGATGCGCAAACGTTTGTCCGTCCCGATCGATTGCATTTCGAACACATCGGTGCTCTTGCGTAAGCCCATGCGGGCGGGGCCGAGGCGCATCGAAAACAAAGGCGACAAGCTCCCGAGAATTTGGCAATCGAGGTCAAGGTACAAGGTGCGGGTAAACGGAGACTGCTTCATGAGGAGGGGCTTTCGGAAGAGAACAGATTGTGATGAAGAGGGCTGATGCCCAGTTTGCACCCAGTGCTCTCCGGCATACGGCCACCCGGGTTCTTGAGAGGTGGGCTGAGGAAGCGGCGGAATTTGCGCGGCGGGGATGAGGTGGCCGTGTTGCTGACACCAGGCTCTCCCCTCGTCCGACATGCCGAGATCTCCGAAGGCAATGGGGGTGTTCGGATGGTGTTTGCGCAAGGAAGAATGCCAGGGGCTCAAAAGCCACTCTTGGGTGTGGTCGCAGCCGACGAGGATGCCGTGTGTGGGGCCCATTTCACCCATGTAGTGAAACGGGCTTTATCGATCAAGATCGGGAAGTTTAACTTCTCGAATCGAGCCGTTTAAGTTCTTGAAAAAGAAAATATCATGCTAATTATAAACAACATAAGATTTAAATAAATTAATTGAAAAATAACATTCGTTTTGATATAATAGTTCGAACCAACTAATAATAGACGGAGAATTATGAGTACAGCAGCCACAGTGGTTTCATCCCGGCCCTCGATTGAGATCACCCCAGCAGCCCCTGCGTTATCAACTCCCAACCTCCTCCTTGCTCTCGCCAGTGACCCGTTCGGCATCGTAGCTCGATGCACAAGCCTCGTCGCCTTCTCCCAAACAAGCAAAGAGGCCCGGAAGAAATTTTACCAGCGGGAAATTTACGTATATCTGCGTCAGCAAAACACTGCCTTAGTCTACCAAAAAATCTCCACGCCATGGGCTGTCAATGCAGAAGCGTGCATTCGAGAATTCCTCCGGAAAAAGCCCGCATTGGCACTTCAAGTGTCCAATCGAACAGGCATATTTGGTTATCTGGAGAAAGAAGACCTGAAAAAGGCCATTTCTACGATCGATTCCGAAGACGCAACCATGGATGACTTATACCACATCCTGCGAGCCGTTTCTAACAAAGAAGATGCACAATGGATTTCTCGATTCCGTTGGTTGAGCTCAATCCGTGAAGAAACAGATCCTGCATTGCACGCATTCTTTACAAGCGTGGAAAGCCTTGAGTCCCCTGCAAAACAAGCCGCTGCCCTCCGAAAATGGCTTAAAGATCGACTTGCAGAGAACCAATTCAACCTGGATGCAAATTGGATGGATGCCTTGGCTTCCCTCGAGCGTTGGGTTCCTCCTGAATTTTTCGACATTCCGATGCAAGCTAAAGAACTGAACACCCTGTTCAAGTACGGTGCACATTGGGGCAGCGTTGATTTTATCAAACGAGTGATCGAGTCGAATCGCTTCCAGGAGATTGACCCAAACATTCTAGGTCGTGCATTTTGCGATGCCTGCGTACATGGTGATTCTGGTGTTGCTTCATTGCTCATGAACTCCGGACGATTCCACGAAATCAACTGGTACGCTTCTGTAAATCAAAGGATTCGAGACGCCGCTCGAACAAATCCTCGATTCGGAACAATGCTCTTAAGCCAGATGCCTCTGGAAAGCTTGCAAAACCTGATCTTCCACCATTCTAGGATGGAAGCTTACCAAAATGATTGGAGGCCAAGCACGTTCAAACTCGATTATTCCCGAAAGGAACACGATTGGGCCCCGTTCATCCATCTTCTCTCTCTCAAACGGCTCGAGCAACTGTTTACCCTTCTCTGCAACGAGACAAACAACCCTGAGCTTCGAAAGTTCTTCCTCTCCCTCCTCAACCATCCCCGCATGGCCCAATTAAAGACCTCCACCATTGTAAATGGTCTATTCACTGTTGCGGGCGGAGAAGCGATCGCGCGAACAGCCTCCGCTGCGACAGCGTATTATCTCGGAACTCACATGGACATGCTCCCTGGCCCTGTGGCCTCCTTGGGCACAGCTAGCTGCACTGTGGGTGCTATTGCCGGACTCACGAAAGAAAAGGTTGCGTCAGCAGCGAAAAGCATTGTCGGCATATTGAGGTCACAGACAATGCTGAAGGAAAAAGCGGTTGTTCTCTGGCAGCTGCTTGCTGAGCTGAAGAAGAGAACCCCACTGCATAAAAGATAAGGATAATTTATGACCGCAGCCACAGTCGTTTCATCCAGGCCCTCGATCGAGATCACCGCAGCACCCCCTGCGTCATCAACTCCCAACCTCCTCCTTGCTCTCGCCGATGACCTGTTCAGCATCGTAAATCGATGCACCGACCTCAGTGCCTTGACTCTAGTGAGTAAAGGGTTTCGGAAGAAGTTTTATCGATACGAGATTCTCCAGTACAATCGTCAAGCACCGATTGCCCGTCTATACGGAGAGCTCTCCGATCTTCCTTGGCCTAGCTTTGCAGAAACACTGATTCAAGAACTGAATCAGCGAAAGAGGGCAATGACAGCTGCGATTCGTTTGGGAGATGAGACTCGCGCTGCTGAATCGCGCACGGTGCTAGATCCTAGTAGGGTTATCACTCCAGACAATGCCCTCGTGAATCATCTCGCACAGCTGCAATCGGCGGTTTCGGAAGCAAATGATGCCAGGCTTAACAAGTTTTTTAATTGGTTTGCCAAGCAGAAAGCATCGCCGCTTGAAGCATCCAATGCAGGAGCGAAATTCCAAGACAGTTTGCAAAAACTTTCTGCGGGTGAAAAAGCGATGAAGATCCGGGCTTGGTTAAAGGAACAAGGGTCGAAATTACAGGTGAACGAGCAAGCTCTTCGCGGATTCGATTATTTTGTTCCTTCTGAACTTCTGGAAATCAACTCTCTATCAGCAGAACTGCTCAATTGGCAGCTACAGCCGCTTCCACACGTGAGGAATCTCAACTTTGCTCAAGCCCTGATCAATTCTCACCACTTTTGGAAAATTCGGGTTGACCTCTTATCTCGCTTGTTTGTCACTGCATGCGAAAATAAAGATTGGCCACTTTTGACGATGCTGCTCACCAGCAGACGCTGCGAAGAGATCATGCGCAGCAATACACCGAATCCTCTCCCAGTGAATACTTTCGAGAGGTTGCATCAACACAATGCTGGCAAGTGCAAGCTTTTCTTCCATTGTTTGACAGGATCTAAATTGCAAACCGCTTGCTTGCTTTCCACAAATCCCTCAAGCTGGCGGGGGTCTGAACCTGGAGTAGATGATATTCCGATTGGCGAACCTCAATTGCATGAGTTTGATCCTCATCGATTTTCCAGGGATCTTCTCGACAATCTGTCTGAGGAAGGATTGCACGAAGCAGTCGAGTTTGCTGCAGCAAACCTCGGCACTCCGTGGTCTTACAGATTTTTGCAAATTGTGTTCAACCACCCAAGAGCTCAGCAAATTAGGCCGAGCACACTGGCTCGGGTTCTTGCTGCGATCAGCTATAGGCCAATTGAGAATGCTGTAGTTACAAGTCTAATGGCCTATGTTGTGGCTCGGTTGGAAACTTGGGGTTTTGGCACGAGTTATGGAAAGGTCGTGTTTGGTTCAATCGGAGTTTTTGAGTCTTGGAATTTCAGATACAACATCCGGTTCATTGGAAAAGTCGCTATGCAACTGCTGAAAAAGCCGTTCAAGTAACCGCTTTTGCAGCTTCCTCAAAATCCCCCGGAGGTTTTACCTCCAAATCCACAAGCTCACCGATTACCGGATGTTTGAATTTCAACCTCGTTGCGTGCAACAGCACTCGTCCAGCAAAATACCCGCACCGGAACCGTTCAGCATACTGCCGATCACCCAAGATCGGGTGGCCCATTTCGGCTAAATGCACTCGGAGCTGATGGGTTCGGCCGGTCACCGGCTGGCACAGAACGAGGGTTGCTGTTTTTCCACGCGTAACCACCTGCCAGAGAGTTTTTGCATGTTGACCCCGGGCCCGAGAACCGTAGCGGGTTTGGCCTTGGTAGGCACCGATTTTGGTCAGAAAACTTTCCCGGACACCGTGATCTTGTTTGATGACTCCGTCGACGAGGGCGAGGTACCATTTTTCGACGGCGTGGGCTTTGAACTGCTCGATCATGGACAAACGGGTGGGTTCTGTTTTGGCGATGAGTAGGAGGCCACTGGTGTCTTTGTCGAGACGGTGGATGAGGGCGGTGTTTCGGCCGAAGGTTTTTTTGCAGAGATCATCGGTGCACACCCAGCCGGGAGGTTTGTTTGCGATGAGCAAGTGTTCGTCCTCGAAGAGGACGGAGACTTGTTGTTTTGGGGCGGCTTTGTTCCAGTCATCGGCGAGCTCAACGACAGCTCCGGGACGAACGGTGGCACTGCCGAAGCGCTCGACGACACCGTTGATGCGGCACGCATTGGCTTCCAAAGCTTTTCGCAAGGCTTTTCCGGATGGAACGGGATCTAAGTGCTCCTGCAAAAACTCAACGAGTTTTTGCTGCCGGACAACTTTCCATTTCACTGCTGATTCTCGAGAAACTCGACGAGCAACCGGACGCCGAAGCCGGTGGCTTTGGTGGGGTTGTAGTGCTTGGGCTTGGTCAAGAAGGTGGGCCCGGCGAAGTCGACGTGCACAAACGGCACGTTGCCTGCGAACTCTTGCAAAAACAGGGCGGCTTTGATGGCGCTGCCGTCTTTGCCACCGGTGTGGATGATGTCGGCTATGTCGGATTTCAGGGCATCCCGATAGTCTGTGTGCATGGGCATGCGCCACAGCAGATCTCCGGAGGCAGCGGATGCGGCCAGCAACTTGTCAGCGAGCTTGTCGTCTTTGGTGAAAAAGCCGGCAATTTCCTCACCCAAAGCAATGATGATCGCACCCGTCAGCGTGGCAAAGTCGATGATGCACGACGGCTTCAAGTTCTTCGCGGCGTAGCTGATCGCGTCAGCCAGAACTAAACGTCCCTCGGCATCGGTGTTGTTGATCTCGACCGTTTTCCCGCCGTATCCGGTATACACATCGCCTGGCTTGTAGCTCTTGGCATCGACGGCGTTTTCCGCACACGGTGCCAATGCCGTGACGTTGATTTTCAGTTTCAACGCTGCCGCTTGGTGCACGGCGTGCAGCACCGTCGCAGCACCGGCCATGTCGGACTTCATCGTGACCATGCCGTCGGCTGTCTTGATGCTCAAACCGCCGGTGTCATACGTAATCCCTTTGCCCACCAAAACAATGTGCTCTTTCGAGCTCGGATTGCCTTTGTACGATAGCTGGATCAAGCACGGATCGACGGCGGCACCGCGCCCGACAGCGAGGATCAGGCCCATTTTTTCGGCTTCAAGTTTTTTTCGGTCGAAGATCGTGGCGGTGAGATTGCTCGATTTCGAGAGAGTGAGGGCCGTTTGCGCAAGCATTTGCGGAGTGACATCGTCAGCGTTCGCATTGACGAGGCTGCGGACGGCAGAGATGCCTTGGCAAATGCTTTCGAACTTGGTCAAGAGGGTGGTGTCTTTCTTGTCGAGGCCGAGAAGAACCACTTCGTCGATGAGAGCTTGTGGTTCGGTGGCATAGGTAAACGCATAGTTGGTGAGGAAAATCCCCTCGAAGAAGGCTTTCACAGACGCTGTATGTGGAAATACAAAGCTCACCTTTTTGTATTTCTTCAACGCGCGCACAGCTGCTGCAAACGCTCGCCGCACCGACTCTGCGCTCACCTTATCTTTGGGCCCGAGTCCGAGCAATAAAGCTCGTGGTTCAGGTTCACCGTCCCAATAGGCAAGCTCGGTTTCCCCCTGCTTGCCCTTGAAATCACCCAGCGGGGCCGAGAGCTTTTTCTTCGCACTGAACGAAAATGCTTCTTGGCCCCCTTCCCAAAAGGGAAGAACCACGACGTCAGACGGTTTCCGGTTTTCAAAACTTCCCAACGAAAGCTTCAAAACGGAACCTCGTCGTCAATGGTGGTGCCCTGTGCTTGCGGCATCTTCGGCATCTGGTGTTCTTGCTGATGCTGCTGTTGTTGCTGTTGCCGACCTTGTTGCTGCTGGCCATGGTGCTGACCTTCATGCCCCTCTCGATCCCCACCCGGTCTTCCGAACGGTGAGAATTGCAGGTTGTAGGCCGTCATGTTCATCGAAATCTGCGGCTTGCCCTCTTTGTCATTGAAAATCTCGGGCTTGTGCATTTCGCCCAACACCATCACTCCGCTCCCCTTTTTCAGGTACGAAATCATTTTGTCGTGCTCTTCGCCCCAGACGCTCACGCGCCACCAGATCGTCAGATCGGGGCCACCTTTCGCTTTCGCAGCAACGCGCAGCGTGGTCACTTTCTTGCCCGTCGATGTAAAACGGACTTCGGGATCGGCACCAAGGTGCCCAGCAATAGTCACATAATTCATAGCAAACCTCCAAAAGCAGTCATTATCCTCGACCCGCTACTTCTTCCGCAAACAAAAAAATAAACCGGCCAAAACGGCTGGGATGCTCAGCCACTGGCCCATGGTGAGGCCAAATGTTCCTAGATGACTTTGTTCTAGTTTAAAGCATTCAGCAAACATCCGGAAACCAAAGACTGTGACCAAAAACAGCCCAAACAATTTCCCTTGGTGGACCAAGTATTTAGCCCGAAACGACAATCTCCAGAGCACGAGGAAAATCACCAAGTATGCTGCAGCCTCGTACAGCTGCACCGGATGCCGTGGCACGGGAGCGCTGTGATCGGCCGGGTGTCCGAACACGACAGCCCACGGCACGTTCGTCTCGGTGCCCAAAATCTCTTGGTTGAAAAAGTTTCCCACTCGGATCAAGGCACCGGCCAATGCCGTCGGCACCACCACAAAGTCCAGCACGTGCAACCACGTGGCCCCACGCAGTGTATTTTTGTAACGGTATACATAGACACAGAGTGCCACGACAATCGCTACCGCCGCTCCGTGGCTCGACAACCCCCCGTTCCACACTTGCAGAATCTCGAGTGGGTGGCTTAGGTAGCTCGAAGGTGTTTCGTAAAACAGAAAGTGTCCTAACCGAGCACCCAGCACAGTGGCCACAACCATGTAGAGCACCATTTTGTCGGTGAGTACGATGGCTTGCCGTTTGAGGGACAACAGCCCCTTTTCAAACAAGGCTTCAAGCTGCAGTCTTCGGAGGGCGAGCGACGGGTGCATGCTGCTCCGAGCAAAGCGGCTCGAAACCACCGTCTCAATCGGATCGTCGGAAAACAGCCATTCATTCAGCGCTTTGACGACCGCAGACAAACCCCGTTTGTCCGAGAGCCGTGGATGCGAGAGCGGCCCCACGACATCGCGCTCTAGAAACTCGGGCCGCTGCAAGAAAAACCGCTGCAGAATGCCCGCAAAAATCGGAAAGCCGAAGACAAACCCTGCCGCAAAAAAGAGGCTATACCATAGAATGGGCCAGCCGAGAATGGGTAGCGTAAAGAGTTCGGGCTTTGGATCCCAGTGCATAAACGGAGTGTAACCAGACAATGTTTAAAGTCAAAATGTATAGTGAGGGCAAGTGGAAAGAACCATGGCTTCGGGAAGCAGTTGCCGAATACGAAAAACGTCTTTCAAGAAAATGTCTTTTGGAATGGGTTTTGACAGACGAGCTTCCGAAAGCGCCCTGGATAGCTCTCGATCCCGGCGGCGAACAGCTCGACAGTGAGACGTTCAGCAAAAAATGGATCCAGTACTTAACCCAGCACGGCTCGAGGGCCAACGTCCTCATCGGCGGACCCGATGGCATCCCGAAACCTGTGCTCGCACAAAGTGCGTGGAAATTGAGCTTATCCCCCTTGACCTTCACCCACCAGATGGTGCGGCTCATCTGGGTCGAGCAAATTTACCGGGCGTTCGAAATCGATGCCGGAAGCTTGTACCACCGAAAATAGAGCATCGCGCCGTTGATGAGCGCTGAACCCACAGCCACGTCGATGAACGCCCTCCAATCGACCGGGAAGAATCGCAGCACAAAACCCAACAAACTCATCGAGCCGAGAATCAGCCAATAACTTTTCGGGTAAATTTGCGTAAACCGAATCGGTTCCGATAGCGCGTCGATTCGTCCGGCAATCCGTTTCACCGTTCTCGACAGCACAAACCGTCCCTTCACAAAACCAACCAACAATCCTGCGGCCATCCACCACGAGGCCTCACTCCGATCTGCACTCAGACTCAGTAACCGAAGCCCTTTGTATAGCAACCAAGTGCCAATCAACAACCACAAAACACCCGACAAAAAAATGCATGTTTTTTTCTTCATGAAAACAAAAATACATCATGTCGACAAAAATCACAACACGATATATAGTGCACCAGATTTAATAAA
>Ga0207652_10005292_pt1 | contig 10470 bp, 6 predicted proteins | sample KBSC63BmetaG_FD_184334 | JGI IMG/M metagenome (GOLD analysis project Ga0207652, IMG submission 184334) | Corn rhizosphere microbial communities from Kellogg Biological Station, Michigan, USA - KBS C6-3B metaG (SPAdes) (version 2) | ecosystem: Host-associated > Plants > Roots > Rhizosphere ...
GCGGGCGCCACACAGGCGCTCGCCGCCGATCTTTCGCGCCTGGATGACACGGTCCAGGCGGTTTCAGGCTGCACTGTTGCGTTTCTGGTCGCGGGTCTGAAGTATGACACGAGGGTGTGGCGGGAACTTTGGCCTCGCATCATCCGCAATGCGATCGAGGCCTGCAAACGCGCCAATGCCAAGTTGATCTTCTTCGACAATGTTTACATGTATGGAAAAGTGGATGGCGCGATGACCGAAGAAACTCCTTTGCGTCCCTGTAGCAAGAAGGGTGAGATTCGAGCGGAGATCGCCACCACGCTCCTGAACGAAATCAAGGCGGGAAGTCTCACGGCGCTAATCGCACGCGCGGCGGACTTCTACGGACCCGGTATCCGGTCTGGCATCCCCAATATTCTGGTCTTCGACAAGTTGGCCAAGGGTCAGAAACCGGCTTGGCTCGCGAACGATTCCGTGAAGCACTCGTTCACTTATACTCCCGATGCGGCGCGCAGCCTGGTTCAGTTGATGAATTCCGGGAATGCGTGGAACCAAACCTGGCACGTCCCGACTGCGCCCGATCCCCCGACCGGAGAAGAGTTCATCGCTCTTGCCGCAAAAGAATTTGGCGTGACGCCCAAGCACCGGGTTCTGAGCCGGCCGATGGTCAAGATAGCGGGCTGGTTCGATTCGGACATTCGAGAATCCTACGAGATGCTGTACCAGAGCGAGTTCGACTACATATTCGATTCCTCGAAATTCGCCAGAGCGTTCCAGTCCCAGCCGACCTCCTACGCCGAGGGCATCCGCGAGACGGCGGAAGCCAGCCGGCTCTAGATCGGCGGTCGTTGTTGGGCTGATGCGTTCGTTATATGCTGTAGGGCATGCTTCTCCGCGTGCTCCTGCTGGTTTCTGTTACGGGATCTCTCTGGGCTCAAGTTGGCAATGGCGTCACTTTTGACCGCATCCTGCATGCCGACAAGGAACCTCAGAATTGGCTCACCTATTCCGGGACGGTCGGCGGCCAGCGCTACAGCCAGCTCAGCCAGATCACTCCCGGCAATGTGAAGAATCTCGAGCTGCAATGGGTGTGGCAGGCTCGCTCCGTCGAGAAATTTGAGACTACGGCGCTGGTGGTCGACGGTGTTCTTTACACCATCCAGGCGCCCAACGATGTGTATGCGCTCGATGCCGTTACTGGCCGGATCTTTTGGACCCTTCCTTATACGCCGGCTCCCGAAGCTCGGCCTTGTTGCGGTCGCGTCAATCGTGGCCTGGCGATCCTGGGCGATACGCTCTACATGGGAACGCTCGATGCGCACCTGCTGGCGATTGATGCCGCCAGCGGCAAGATCATCTGGAACACCACCGTCGATTCCGCTAAGGATCGTTACGCGATCACGCACGCACCGCTGATCGTCAAGGATAAAGTGATCGTCGGCCTGGCAGGCGGCGATGGTCCCATACGCAGCTCGATCGCGGCGTTCGATGCGAAAACGGGCAAGGAAGTTTGGCGCTTTTACACCATCCCGGGGCCGGGCGAGCCGGGCAACGAAACCTGGTCCGGCGATTCCTGGAAAACCGGCGGCGCCGCAGTCTGGAATACGGGAGCCTACGATCCCGACACCAATCTCACTTACTGGGGCATCGGAAATCCCGCGCCCGATACCAATGGCGACGTCCGCCTTGGCGATAACTTATATAGCGATTGCGTGGTGGCTCTGGACGCCGACACTGGGAAGCTCAAATGGTATTACCAGTTCACGCCGCACGACACGATGGACTACGATTCGACTCAAGTCCCGGTGCTGGCCGATATCGAATATCAGGGCCGCCCACGCAAGGTGATGATGTGGGCCAATCGCAACGGCGTGTTCTATGTGCTCGACCGGAACAGCGGGCAATTCCTGATGGGCAAGCCTTTCGTCAAGGCGAACTGGCTAACCGGCTTCGATGAGAAGGGCAGGCCGATGCGTACGCCGGGGCAGCAGGATAGCCCGGTGCCCGTCCTGATCCAACCCAATGGCCTGGGCGGGACCAACTGGTACCCTCCATCGTACAGTCCGCATACAGGCTTGTTCTACATCCCGGGCTGGGAGAACAGCGGCACCATGTTTGCCAAAGGCGCAGGATTCGGCCGAGCCACCGGTAACACACCCATGGCGCAGCCCAATCTCGCAGTGGATCTCAAGACCCCCGAGGACGGCTTCGGCATCGTCCGCGCATTCGATCCGAAGACAGGTGATATGCGATGGGAATACAAGATGACGGACATCACCTGGGCCGGCGTGTTATCCACGGCTTCGGATCTGATCTTCAGCGGCTCACGCGATGGCTACTTCTTCGCGCTGGACGGCAAGAACGGGAATCTGCTGTGGAAGCAGAGTCTAGGAGGGCAGGTGAATAGCGGCCCGATGAGCTACATGGTGAATAATCGCCAATATGTGGCCGTGGCGGCGGGCAGCGCGCTCTTTGTCTACGCACTGCGGCAGTAATTCGCTTAAGATCACTCAGTAATTGGCCCTATTTTCAGGATATCTCCTGGAACTCGTCCCTTTGACGTGGTATCTAATAAAAAGGGGTAAGTTCTATGTTCCTCTGCAAATCGGCAGTCAGGGCAACACTTTTCGCCATTTCACTATTTGCCGGACGGGCTCTGGCATGCAGTTGCGCACCCCCTCCACCACCGTGTCAAGCAATCGGCGAGACCCCGCTTGTCTTCTTGGGAACCGTCACCCGGATGAGCGGCTTCAGCACTGCCCAAATGCACGTCGATCATCTTTACAAAGGCAAGCTCAAGGACACGATCCAACTGTTCGATGATGGCATGTGCGATGGCCCGCGTCTCGAAGCTGGCGGACAGTACTTGATGTACACCGCCGTCCTTCCAACGGGTGATATTCCATCTCGCGGATGCACGCGCAGTCGTGCAGTGGAAGCGGCGGATGAGGATCTGGCGTTTCTGAAGCAATATAGCGCCGGCAAAGTTCTTACACACATCTCAGGCAGCGTCTCCTTACAGCCGGATCCTTCCGTGGATCGAAACCCTCGCGATGAGTAGCCGCTCCCGATGAAAGACGTTAAAGTCACAGTCTCGATCGGGGACAGACACTTTTCGACCAACACGAACTCCCTGGGTCACTATTCGTTCACCGGTCTACCGCCCGGAGAGTACGACATAAGCGCCGAGTTTCCAGGCCACCGTCTGACCGAGCCTCCGGAAAATTTCACTCTTGATCGCAACGGTTGTGTTGAAACAGATCTGACCATGAAGGTTGACCGCCGTGTCCAGGGCGTTGTCCGGGATGCGAACGGAACCCCAGTCTCCGAGATCATGGTGGAAATGATGCCGGACAAACGTAACCCGGAGCGGTGGAGGGAGCCGATTCTTTTGACACTCACGGACGAGCTGGGCCGCTACGCTATCAATGGCATTCCGCCTGGCGACTACTACCTTGGCATCAATATCAATAGTACGCCAACCAAGCAGCTCCCCTATGCAGCCACCTACTATCCGAATACGCCCGATATTGCCCAGGCACTGCAGATCGCCTTTGCCCCAGGCCCTTTGACGTACGATCTCGACTTGCGTCTACCTGGCAAGCTGCCGCTTGTGACGATCCAAGGCAGGGTCTTGAATCCGGACGGCACGCCTCCGCGCAGCGAGGATTATCCACGGATCGCGATCGAGGAACCGGGATTATCCGGTCAGATCGAAGGAGGGCCGATTTCCGTCGACGCCGAAGGCTGGTTTGAATTCGAACTGTGCGAAGGAGTCTCGTACAGCGCGTACGCGTTCGCCGGGACGATCCGAACTCAAACGTACAGCGCTCCCATCGCGTTTACGCCGACGAAAGAGAACAATCGTCTATTATTGATTCTCGACAAGACGAGCGAGGAATTTCAAAAGGCCAGTGACGCGATGGAAGCGGCACTCCTGACGGGTAAATAACCCGCCTTTCACACCTGTTTCCAGCCCCTGGCTCGGGCTGGCCCGAAGGCGTATACTGGGCCGCATTATGAAGCCCACGATTGTGCTTGTGTTCGCGTTCTCCCTCGCGCTCCCGGCTGCCGATCCTTCGCAGCCGATGTTCTGGAGCTCTGCTCAACAGAAGGACTTCGACCAGCTGGCCCTGTCCAAACTGAATGCCGACCGGCACCTGGGAACCGAGCGCCTGATCGATTCCGCGTTCGTGGCATACCGCAACGGATCCGGCGAAGCGGAAATCCATGAGAAGCAGGCCGATCTGCTCCTGATCCGCTCCGGCGAGGGCACCGTCCTGGTGGGCGGCAAAATTATCGAAGGCAAGCCTACCGCACCCGGTGAAGTGCGGGGTAAGTCGATCGAGGGAGGAACCAGGTACCCCATCGCCGCCGGCGACGTCCTCTACGTTCCCGCCAATACCGTGCATCAGTTTCTGATCGGTCCGGGGCAAAGCTTCACGGCCATGGTGGTGAAAATCACGCCCAAGCCATAATCGTAAGCTTCCTCTCGCACCTTAATACTTCTTAAGGATTTCAGCCGCGAAATTAGGTGTTTGATACGCATCGGATTTCGCGAATACTATGCCAAAATCGATCAGGAGACTATTGCTATGAAGTTCCTCCCTTCAGGGCTGATCATTGCGGCGGCCTTCGCGGCCCCTTTATCGTTCGCGCAAACGACTTTGTACACCAACGGGTTGGTCTCGCTGAATCCCCTCGGCTATTGGAAGCTGGACGGCAACCTGATCGATACTGCGTCGGGAAATTTGGCCACCGACACGAATCAAAGCAGTCCCGTGACCTACACTCTGCCAGGCGGCGGGGCTCCCATCGATCCATTGGGTCAAGCCGCGGTGCTCAATAGCTCTCGATCGCAGTCGGTCACCGCCACCGGCGGCAACGCATTCAGCTTCAGCGCGACGCAGACGTTCACCTTGATGGCCTGGGTCAGAACAGCGAATCAGGGGTTGGCTACGCTGCCCATTCTTAGCAAAGTGGATTCGAGCCAGACCGGCTACGTGATGGTTATCGACAACGGCGGTGCGGGTGCGCCAGCCGGCGCGGGGCGCTTCGGACTGATCCTCGAATCGCATGGCTTTTCCTCCACGGTCGAATCCGTTGCTTCGGTAAACGATGGAGCCTGGCATTTCCTGGTCGCGACCTTTGACGGCAGCGGCTTTCGGGACGGCATTCAGCTCTATATCGATGGCGCCAGAGTGTCGACGGTCGGCAGTGGGAACTCCACCGTTACCGGCTCCATAGTCAACAATGCCCCGCTGGTCATTGGCGGAACACCCGCTGTGGCGTCCGCCCCGCCTTTCGAAGGTCTCATCGATGAGGTTGCCGTGTGGAACAGCGTTCTTACCCAGGATCAGATCCAGCAGCTGGCGGGCTTCGCGGCAGGAGCGCGAAAGATACTGCCCCAGTTCGTATTCGGAGGAGGCTGGTATTCGGCGCTGTACTTTTCCAATACCGGAATTGCGACGGTCTCCTTCCCAGTGACGTTCACGGCCGACAATGGCACTTCCATGAACGTTCCGTTAGTCGGCCCCGCGACCACAGTCACTCTCGCGCCCGGAGCCAGCACCATCATCGAGGCTCCCAATGTCGGTACGGCCATATCGCAGGGATTTGTGTCGCTGGTACCGCCTCCCGGAGTCATCGCAAGCGGCGTTTTCCGGCAGAGCATATTGGGAAAACCCGATCAGGAAGCCGTGGTGCCGCTATCCTCGGCTAGCACCACCAGCAGCACCTTGCTTTGGGATGATACCGGTAATCTGGTCACTGCGTTCGCCATCGCCAATCCCAACGGGTTCGGCGTCCCGGTGACCATCACGGTCACGAAGTCGGACGGCACCCTGATCGGGACCTCTATCGTGACCTTGCAGCCGAACAATCATACCGCCCTGATTCTGCACGACGTGCTGCCGGGTGTGGCCGGAAACCGCGGAACCGCGGTCTTTTCCGTCTCTGGCGGCAACGTCACCGTGCTCGGACTGCGGGCCAACGGGATTGCGCTGACTTCTATCCCGACCATCGATAAGTAGCGGGTCGGCCGTCCGGGTGTTAGAGTAAAACTCTGCAAGGCGGGACGCCATGGGTCATCCGAAGCCTACAAAAGTAGGCATTCCAGGGTTTGTAGAGGACGTTCAAAAGCTCGGGCACGACGTTCAAAAGTTCGGGGAGGTAGTCCTCACCGCCGCTACCAACCGGCTCGACTTGATGAAGCGGCTGGCGGCTTTTCAGAATGAGCCGCCCGGCACCTCCAAACCGGCCCGCGATCTCACCGATCAGGAAGCCTTCAATCTACTGATGCATCTGGTGTATCAAGGCGAGATTATGCTGAATGAGAAGATCCGGACCGACGGATCCGGAAAGATCCTCCAGCCCCGACCCGGCCAGCAGTTGAATGTGAGGTCTCGCATGGCTGGCGTAGAGTTCCGTAACGCGGATAACGCGAAGCTCGATTACTTCCTTCCCAAGCCGTCGCTGGCCATTGCTCTTTACAGGCTCGCCACCAGGCTCAGTGGCGGATACTATTCTGTGAAAGAAATCGTATGGGGCGGCATTGGCCACGGTCATGAGGGCAAGGCGTTGAACTGCCACGAAGTGGGAACCTGCGTGGATATTTACGGTGCGGTGACCCGCTTTGGAAAATTCGACGTGTTTAAGGATTGGGGCATACGGCCGGTTTTCAACGCCGCCGGCGCCAAAATCGCGGCTGCGCACGGCGATCCTTGGGGAGATACGACCAGAACGCAGTACCGGCTCCGCAGCAAGGAGGACGGTCTGAAGTATTACTTCTTCCAGGAACTGTACCGCGCTGGACGGGAACAGTTTACGGTGGGGCCAACCGACAGTCTCGATCTGGAAGAGGGTAAACCCGTACGGCAGGGCGCCAACATCTTTTATCCGGACTATCCCGAACCGGGCCTACGCCGGAAGCACCAGGAACACGTGCACTTCCAGATCGGCCCGTCGTATTTGTAGTCCGGGCGCTTGTGATGTGGTGAGCGCGGAAGGTATCACCTCCCGCGCTCCCAGAATTCAATCGGCTAGAACTGTATGCGGGCGACGAATGTACCGCTGCGCATACCGGTGGTACCTGACGTCGGATTGATCACGCCGTAGCCCGAGCTGTACAAGCCGGTATTCGGGCCCGACGTGAACTTCTGGGGTGCGCTGGCGAAGTTTATTGGCGGCGCGCCGGGGGCTGCGACAACAGTGGGTGCGGGCAACACCATGCGATTAAAGACGTTGGCGAACTCGACACGCAGGTTCAGATTCACGCGTTCCTTAATCCGGAAGTTGCGGCCGAAGTTGGCGCTTTCCTGAGGTACACGGAAGCCCCGGAACGAGCGAATCGAGCTTTGGTTGGCCGCGAACTGCCCGTTCAGAACGTTCGTAAATGCGAGCGGGTTCAGCACCTGCGTCTTGGTCGGGTCAAAGCAGTGGCAGTTGATGTCGAGCGGGTCGGTGTGATGGGTGCCGCTATAGTCGGTCCAATCCACCGACCACGGGCTCATCCCGGGGATTAACTGCGCCGGGCCCGGTCCGTAGCCCAGGAAATTGCTGATCGGTACGGTACCCGAACTGGTGGGCAGGCCCACCAGCCGCGCGCTCTGGTAGCTCAGAGTCCAGCCCGTGCTCCAGCCGGACAATGCGTAGGAAACAATTTTGTTGCTCAAAACGGGGAGAGAGGAGTGAATGTGGGCAGGCACCTCGTATTGAGTCGTAAGCCGGAACGCGTGCGGGAGGTCGTTGTTACTGATGTTCTTCCCCAATTGCCGGTTGAATGGGTCAATTGTGGTCAGTTGATCCAGATTCTTCGAAAAAGTGTAATTGGCATTGAGCAGGAAACCATGGGTGTAGCGCTTGGTGACGCTCGTCTGGAGTGCGTCGTACCAGGTTTTCCCGAGAGGAGCGCCCACGGAAGGTAGTCCGTTTCCTCCGGTTGCTCCAGGCCCGGCGTATTGGGGGTACCTCAAGAGCGCTTGGCGCACCGTCTGGTTGGTTGGGAAGTTGGCATAGGGCAGGAACCCGATGCCGCGTGACGCCAGTGTGTCCTTCTGCGCGGGGCTAAGACTCGATATGGTCGTGGTGAGCAAATCTGATTCGGCCTTGCTTGTGAAGTCATTAAATCCCAGGTTCCGCAGCGTCTGTTGGCTCAGAGCGTTATTGGGAGCCAAAGGATTGGTAGTGCTGTTGGTCTCCCACCAAACACCGCGATTACCAACATAACTAGCTTCGACGACCAAATCGCGGCTGATTTCTCGCTGTAGAGTAACGTTCCACTGCACCAGGCGCGCCGGACGACCCGCGTTCGGATCGAGGTAGGTGGGGGGGGCGGCGACGGTTCCGGGAGTCTGACCGGCGGACGGGTCGAACGTCGGCCATACAGCGTGGACGCCGGCCGGGATGCCGTCCTGTAAGAGTCCGACGATCTGCCCGAAAGCGGGCGTCCCCGCATCCGCGCTGTTCGAGTAACTGCCAGTCTGATTCGAGGTGGCGTTGTAGACCACGCCAATACCGGCGCGAAGGACGGTCTTGCTGTTGATTTGGTACGCGACGCCCAGCCGCGGTCCGATAGCGTAGGGATAAGGATGGGCAAAATTACAGTTGCAGGTCGCCTCGTACGCTTTGGCGCCGAGCCGCCCTGAAGCCGCCGGATTCGCGACCGTGGGCGAGAACGAAGCCACGCGGCCGTACTGCTCGCTCTGGTAGGTTCCATAGTCCCAGCGCAGGCCGTAATCCAAGGTCAGTTTACGCGTGACCTTCCAGGTGTCCTGCAGATAAATGGCTGTTTGGAATTTCGCCGTCTCGGCCGCGATGGGCGCGCGAACGGTGGCTGCGCTTTCGCCGCCCAACAGGAACGAAGCGAATCCTAACCCGGTAAAACCCGTGGAAAGAGTGGTGCCGTTGAGAGAGGGCTGGCCCGTCCACGTGTTATTGCTGTTATTGAACGTATAGCTGCCAGCGGAGAAGCTGAAATCGTAATTGGGGAATTTTTCCTGGCGGATTTCGAAACCTGCCTTATAAGTATGCGAACCACGCACGTACGTGGCGGAAGTATTGAAAGAGGGACGCCGCTCAAAGAAATGCTGGTCGAACTGTCCGCCCAGCAGACCCATGCCACCTTGCGAGCTATTCGGGGCGAGGGCCGGGGAGTAAGTGTTGATCAACGGGAAGGTGCGGGAAGCGGTTTGCCCCGGTATGCCCAGTTCCTTTTGGGCGTCGAAGGGGAAGTTCTGGCTTTGCAGCAAGAAATCGGAGTCGTTCCAACCCAAAGTGTAGTGCATGAGGAGCGTGGGCGTCACGGTGTGGTCCAGGTTGACGCGCACGGTCCTGGCGGCGTTTGCGGAAATCGCGGAGCCGGTAATGTTATTCGGCAGGTCATCGGCCGCCGTGATGGTCCGGGGCGTACTGGTGTTGGTCCGCTGCAGGTAGATCGACAGGTGCAACTTGGAACCGATGGTCTGGTCGAGTTTGAACGAAGGGATGTTGGATACGCGGCCCTGGTCAAACCCCGCCGCATAGTTGGCCGAAACCTGATTGGCATTCGGACCGAGCGGATTCGGTACCAGCCCGAGGATTTTGGCGGCTACCGGGTCAAAACGGTTCACGGGAATTTTGTTGCCCGGAAATGGATTGCGGACGGTGACACCGTTGACGATCGTGAAGTCGGCTGGATCGAAGATCGTGCCGCTCTGGATCGTGCGGCCTAGCGGATCCTTGTAGGGGCCGGTTGCAGTCGCGGCCAAGCGGTTTTCTGTAGTGATAAGGCTGGAAAAATCGCCGTCGCGATAGGCCGGGATCGGCACTGTGTCCGGCAAAGTGTTGTTGATGTTCTTCACACGGAACTGTTCGAAGCTCCAGAAGAAGAATGTCTTGTTGGTGCCGTCGTACACCTTCGGAATCCGAACGGGACCGCCGAACGTGAATCCGTAGTCATGTTGCTTGACTGGATTGCGAACATGCTCATTCGGGCTGCCCGGCAATACGGTGTAGGGCGTACCGGCGTTCAGGATTTCATTGACGGCATAGTCATATGCGGTGCCGTGGTACTGGTTGGTGCCGCTCTTGGTGACCAGGTTGACCATCGCTCCGCCGGACGTGCCGAACTCCGCGGCGAAATTGCTGGTCTGGATAGCGATTTCCTGAATCGCGTCCACCGATGGCTGCGTCTCCATAGTCGCCCCGCCCAGACGCGTGCTGGTGGGGTTCATCGTCGCGCCATCCAGGCGGGTCTGAAGGGTGTTGCTCGGAGTGCCGTTGACGACGGCAAAGACCACCGCGCTGAAGAGGCCGCTGTTTGCGTACTGCACCCCGGCTTGGAGCTTAGAGGCGGAGAATAAATCGCGGACACCATCGTTAGTCGCGCCGACCTGCAGAACCGGCAGGTTGTTCAGTTCTGACAGCGTGGTGTTGGAGACCAGTTCGCTGCTTTCGGTCTTCAGGAGGGAAGACTCCGCCGAAACGGTGACCGATTCGGTGTTTTGGCCCACC
>Ga0207652_10005297_pt1 | contig 10464 bp, 9 predicted proteins | sample KBSC63BmetaG_FD_184334 | JGI IMG/M metagenome (GOLD analysis project Ga0207652, IMG submission 184334) | Corn rhizosphere microbial communities from Kellogg Biological Station, Michigan, USA - KBS C6-3B metaG (SPAdes) (version 2) | ecosystem: Host-associated > Plants > Roots > Rhizosphere ...
TACAGGCTGTTGGCTGAAAGCGACTCCACTAGGCTCAGCCGACGGCTGCGAAATCACGCTCAGCTTCGCCGCGGTCCCGTCGGCCGAGCTCGTGCTGCCGCTCACGACGATCGCTGATGAGGTAATGCTACTTAATGCCGGTGAGTTGAAGGCCAGAGTAAACGTTCCAGTACCGCTGATACCCAGGCCTGAAAACTTTGCAACACCGTCGGCGTCAGTCGTCGCGGTTGCGGAGCCAGAAAGAGCACCGCCGGAACCACTGCCGAGTGCTGCGCTCACGACGATGCCCGCTTTGTTGATTGCGTTATTCGAACCATCACGAATCTGTATCGCAGGTTGTTGAGCGAAACTCGATCCGCTGATTGCACTCGGGGAAGGCTGAGTCACGACGGCGAGCTTAGCGAGCACCCCTGAAGCAATCATGACTGACGATGACGTCACCTCGCCGAGTCCAGCGGCCGCGAAAGTCAACGTATGCGGCCCGACGACGCCAGAAATGTTGAGGTTTGTGAAAGTCGCAATCCCGCTCGAGTTCGTGGTCGCCGTTGTCGTGCCGCCCAGTGCCCCGCCGCCGCTCGCAATTGCGACGGTGACTACCACGCCCGCCTGACTGGCGACGTTACCAGCCTCGTCGCGTAGCTGAATCGAAGGCTGCTGGGGAAATGCTACCCCCGACAGCGCGACGACGGGCGGCTGCGCCACGATCGATAGCGAACGTGCGCCCGTATTGCCCGGAGATGCGCCTCCGCTCTGCGTCGCTCCAACGCTGATGAGCGACGACGACGCCGATGCGACGTCGGGGGTCGTGAAGGAAAGTGTGAAGAGATCGCTGCCCGCGATGCTCAAATCGCCGAACGTTGCGATTCCGTCAGCGTCTGTCGACACCACCGTGGTACCGCTGAGAGTTCCGTGACCGGCGGCGATTGCAACCGTTACGGGGATGCCGGGGATTGGCACCGCGCTGTTAGACGCGTCGCGTAACGCGACGACGGGTTGGTGCCCGAATACTGCGGCGCTCGCAACGGAAGACGATGGCTGCGTCGTTACGAGAAGCGCCGTCGGAATGTTGGTGACCATCAACGACGCTGTACCAACGACTCCGTCGCTGATCGCAGTAACGAGAGCGTTCCCGGGTGCGACTGCGTGCACCTCGCCTGCCTGCGATATCGTGGCAATGCCCGCGTCGCTGGTGCTCCAATTGATCGCTCTGCCTGGGATGACGTTTCCGGCCGAATCCTCGACAGCGGCTGACGCCGGCGTTGTGTGGCCCGCGGGGAGGTGCCTGGAGCCCAACGTCACCGAGATCGCTACAGCCGCTGGCGGCAAGACGATGAAGAGTGCCGTACCACTCACGCTGTCGCTCAGCGCTGTGATCACGGTGCTTCCTGCAGCTATCGGAGTGATGACCCCCGTTGCCGAGACAGAAGCGACCGCTGTGTCGCTGGATACCCACGTAAAGCTGCGGTCCGCAATCGCGTCGCCGTTCGCAGCTTTTGCCGTGGCGACGGCTACCACAGGCTGGCCGACACGCGCGGAAGCTACCGGAAGCGAGATAGTGACTGTAGCCACCGCGGCGCGTACAGCGACGGTGACGCTCGACACGCGTCCGGCCGCCTTCGCGGTAATGTCTGCTGTTCCAGGCGCGATCGCAGTGACCACGCCGCCGGATGAAATAGCGGCAACGCCGGAATTATTCGAACTCCACTCTGTAGAAACGCCGATCAGCATGCCGCCCGCGGCATCACGCGCAACGGCTTGAACAGATTGACCGACGACGAGGCTGGGCTGTTCGAGCTTTAGCACGAAGCCGTTCATCAGCCCGTTCGCGGTAGGTGCGGTTTCGGCGGTGCACGAAATCGCACCCGCCAAAGCGACTAAGATCGCTGATCGAACGAACGTGGAACGGCCGGAATGCCTCATGACGTACCCCTCGACGGGTATGGATCTTCAGCGTCTGGGAACTGATTGTGAATGCTCGAATTCCTATTCGACGATCGGTCGCCTTTGATGGCTGACCCGCATCGCCGCACATCCAGCAATTCAGTTGAAAAAGAGATCGCGGGGCTGGACCATCGAACAACTCACAGCCCGATGCGCCTCATGCAGTCGGCGAGTTGGAAGGCAGCGCGTCTCGCTCGCTCGTTCTTCGCCGACTTTCCCGTCTGGGCTTACCGCAAACCCACGGGGCTGACATCTACGAAAGCTTCACGACGCGGCGCAGAAACAGCGAGGCAATTACGCGCGGCTGGAACAACCGCGCTATGACCCGCGTCACGAAATACGTGTGCTTCGCAACGGAATGAGCGGCTCCGAAGCGCGATCGACGAAAACGTGCGTCGATCAGTTTTCCGGATGAAGTTGCGCGACGCGCGAACGACTGCTCGAAAGAATATCGGAAACACCAGCTGTTTCCTCGGAGAGCGCGAGTGCTGAGTTTCGACAGTTCTTTAAAGAAACGTCGTGTGCGATGCGCGCATGCCGGGCTTCAGACCGCTGACGGAAGATGACCGGCGGCTCTAACGCTGCCGCTCCGCAGCGCCACCCGCACTCATCCACGCCGCAAGCGCCGCAAGATCTCGGCTCGTAACGAAGCGATGCGTCGGCATCGTATACAACGTCCGACGAATCTCCGTCGCGCCGGGCGTCGGCGGCTCGCGATCCAACAAAACGGGCCGCAACTCCTCCTGCTCCGCCAGCGTTCTCGGATAGGGTTGCAAAATACCGAGCGCGGGGTGGGCTCGTCGCGCACCGCCTAGGTCACGAACGGCGTAGCGCAAATATCCCGGCCGCGCTCCGGGCAGCGGCGCGACTTCCGCCAATGCGGGCGCACGCGACACAGCCTCGCTCAGCACCGCCGCGTGTGCACGCCGCAACGCGAGATCAGACCGCTCGAGGTCCAGCGCGGAGATTAAAAGCGCGCTCGAGGCCACCGGCATCGCCCTCGGCTCGCCGGCCGGATGATAGACCATCTCTCCGAGGTGAAGCCAGGGCAGCATCGATGGCAGCGCGTATACGGATGGACGGCCGAGGGCCCATTGCACTCCCGTCTTCGCCAGCCCAGGCCAGCCGCGACCGTTCGTCGCAAGCTCGAGCCCGTTCACGCTCGCAGGCCACCGATCGCCGGAGCCGAGGAGCGCGCCTCCGCCGCCGGCGCACAGACCCTTACCGCGGCCAAAGCTCAATACCGAGAGATCGCTCAAGGACCCAAGTCGGCGCGCGCCGAGAATGCCGCCGGCTCCCTGCGCCGCATCTTCGATCACCGCGACACCAGCCTCGTTCGCGAGCGCGCGCACCGCGGGAACATCGGCCGGATAGCCGAACAGATGTGCGACGACGATCGCATCGACGCCACGCCGCAGCAACTGCTCTACCGATCCCAAGTCGGGGCTGAGCGTTCCGGGATCGAGATCATAAAGCCGAACGCGCACGCCAGCGCGACGGGCCGCCGCCGCGAGATCGACGCAAGCATAGCCCGGAAAGCCGACTACTCCGCCGCTCGGCGCGGCGAGCCGGAGCGCGACGACCAGCGCCGAGGTGCCGCTGTCGGTGAGCAGCGCCCGCGTCGCACAAAACTCCCTTTCGAGCGCGTCTCGAGCACGCGCCTCGACGCCATGCGTGGGACCGAGCGAACCCACGAATGCTTTGGCCAGCGCTACCGGCGAGATCGCCGACGTCGCGGCGAGCTGCCGGCGGCCCATCACGGGATGTATCTCACGATGTGCGGGCCGATGCGATTGGCAACCGAGACGGGAATCTTCTGCCACACACGCGTCGCCAACGCGAACACACCCTGATCGGGCGATGGCGTCGATGCCGTCGCGTTCTTCTCCGGAGCGCTCGCCGTGCGCTGATACCACCACAACGTCTCTTCGCGGCCTCCCCACTGCATCTTGAAGCGGTAGGTGCCGCTGTCCTTGGTGCATCGCCCGAAATTGAACAAACGCGCGCCCGCGGCGATCGTCCGCTCCATAAGCTCCCAGTAGACGAGCATGTTGGGCGACATCGCCTTGTGCGATCGCAGCGCCGAGGCCCAGGTGATCTCGAACTCGTCGTTCCAGAGAAAGCCCCATCCGCACGCGATCGGTTGATCGTTGTGGTACGCAACCGCGATGTGAACGTCGTTCGGGAAAACTCGCAAGATCGTCTCGAACAATTCGCGGGACTGCGCCGGCGTGCCGAGGTCGCGCATGTGGTGGGCGAACACCTCGTAAAACGGGCCGAGCTGTTCCGGGCCGAAGCGTACGAGCACGCCGTCTTTCTTCGGGCGTTTGATCTGACTGCGCACCTTCGCCGGCAGCGCCTTTGATAAGGCCTCGGCGTCGGCCGGCATGTCGAGCACGACGGTCAGCTTGCGATGCGAGACGGGGAGATCTATCGGAAGCGAAACTCGGCTTCTCAGCTCGAGCAGTCCCACTGCCTTTTCCGAGGCGATATCTTCGGCCGTCGCTACGAGCGCGCGAATGCCGTCGTCACTGCCGATAGGGCCGCCGTAGTTCAGGAACGGCATGGACACCAGGAAATGACCGAACACCACACTTTTGACACGCACGAGCGGCAGCACGGCCACAAGACGCCTGGTCGACGTATCGCGCGCCGCCAGATAGATGCACTCGTGATTGAACACTTTCCGAATCACGTCGCGCCAGCCGTGCAGATGGAAATGCGTCCAGTTGGCTTGCGCGCGGACGAAATCGTCCCACTCCGTTGCCGAACCCTCGAACGAGGCGACAGTGACTTCGGTCATTCTGAGATCCGGCACTCGCAGCTAACGCGCATGGCGAGAAGGTGGAAAGAATTCGATGGTACGTCGGCCGCCCGATCGAGCGTGATGCGTGGTGACGATCGCGCACTTCGACCAGTCACTGGGCGTACGCCGTTCAACGTCTTCCAACTCATTGAATGATGGCCACGGTAGGCTGGATTTTCGTCATCGTTCCGGTGGCGCTGGGTCTCTACACATACATCGGATATCCGCTCATCCTGCGGCTCCTTGCGCGCGGCAACCCGCCGCGTCGGTCGACCGTGACCACGGAGCTTCCGCTGGTCAGTATCGTCGTGCCTGCCTACAACGAAGAAGCGCAGATCCGCGGCGCGATCGAGGCGTTGATCGCGCAGGACTATCCCGCGGATCGCCGGCAGATCCTGATTCTCTCCGACGCATCCAACGACCGCACCGACGAGATCGTCTCCGAGTATAGCGGGCGAGGCGTGGAATTGCTTCGCATGCCCGTGCGCGGCGGCAAGACGGCCGCGGAGAACGCGTCCTGCGCGCTGCTGCGCGGCGACATCATCATCAACTCGGATTCGTCGGTCCGTCTCCACCCGGCGGTGATGCGGCGCCTCGTCGAGGCGATGGCGGACCCGCGCGTTGGTGTGGCGTCGACACGCGACGTCAGCATCGCGCACGCGACGGTCGCTGCGAATGAAACGGAAGCCGGCTACGTCGGCTACGAAATGGGAATCCGCGCTCTCGAGACGCAGACAGGCGGAATCGTCGGCGCATCCGGCTCGGGCTACGCCATTCGCTCCAACCTCCACCGCCTGCCGGTTCGCGCGGATCTGAGCCGCGATTTCTCCGCTGCGCTCACCGCGCGCACACACGGCTATTCCGCCGTCTCCGTCGACGACGCGATCTGCTACGTCCCGAGAACGGGGTCGCTCAAGGTCGAGTACAAGCGAAAAGTCAGGACGGTCGCGCGCGGTCTCGAAACCTTGTTCTCGCAGAGACATCTGCTCGATCCGATTCGATATGGCTCGTTCGCGTGGAAGCTGCTCAGCCACAAGATCTGCCGTTGGCTCGTGCCATTCTCTGGCGTCCTCGGCCTGATCGGTCTGGCGCTGCTCGCAACGGTCTATCCTTGGGCGGCCGTGTTGCTTGGTATCTCACTCATCGGGATTCTCATCGCGGGCATCGGCGCGCTTTGGCCCAGCTCCCGGACCGCACCTCGCGCCATCTCGATTTTGACGTTTGCCGCCGCCGCGAATCTCGCCGTCATTCACGCGTTGATTCGCGTCCTCGTTGGCCACGAAGATCATTTGTGGGAACCGACGCGCCGCGCATCCACGTCGTTCGCGATCGATCCGAGCCATCAAGCTTCGAATTCCTGAGTCGACCCGCGCTCGGTTGGAGCTACGAAGCTTTCGGTAGCACCCGCGTGACTTCGCGAATCAACCGCGCCGAGATGTCCGCGCCCATGGCGCCGGCATCCGAGATCAAGCGCTGCTTCTCGGCCTGGTCCGCCGAGTTGAGCGGCTCGGCGACGGGCACGACGACACGCGCCAGCGCCTCTTCAGTGTGACCAGCGAAGGCCGCATCGCGTAGAAGGTTCCACTTCACGGCGTACTCGTTGGCGACGATGCGCCCGCGACCCTGATACCAGTAGAACGCAACCGCCGTCGCCGCTCCATTCTTGAGCACATAGCGATTCAGCATTCGATCCACGCCGTCGACCTTCACGACCTGCGTGCCGGCCGTGAGCACTTCCCAGCCCGCGCCCGGCAGACAGTTGCGCGGCGAATGGATCGTCTTCCCCTGCGTTTGACGCTCGTAATACGACACCAGAATCGTGAACGCCGGCACGCTGTCTCGACGATACACGCGAGCGATGTAGTCGGTCATTCCGGCAACTCGACGCTCGTCTTCAGACAGGCGCTGATTCTCGACCGTGTAGCCTGGCATCGCGGGAAAGATGCTCGTGAGCGGCGCGTCGAGGGGCACCGCGTCCTGCGATCGCGCATTCCAAATGGACGCGCATCCGGCGAGAAGAAACAGCGCCGGAATGTATCGGCGCACGCTACGCATGGCTTGCTCCGAGCGCAGTCTCGGGCGACACGAATCGCCGCTCGATCATCAAGCCCAGGCCCGCTGCGATCGCGAGCGATCCCAGTGACACGAGGAAGAGCAACCAGCCCTCTGTGACATGCATGAATCCCTTGCCGAGGCTCGGGCTCACGAAGTAGACGAGAAAGCCCGTCATGAAAACTCTGAAGCCGTTCACGACGATGGCGATCGGAATTGCCAGCGCGACGAGCGTGATGCGCCCGATGACGGTTTGCAGAATCATCGCGCTCATCAGGACGGCGACGCTCAGGAGCGCCGTGAGAGAGCGAAGTCCGCTGCATGCTTCAGTGACGAACAGCTCATGCCCTGGCAGCCGGATGACGTTGCCGGTGAGAAGCACGGGGACGCTCCGCATGTGCAGGAGCGCAGCTCCCATTCTCGACGCACGAAACTGCAGCGGCAACGCGAGCGCTTGCGTGATCAGCTCGGGGAGCGGGATCGACAGACAGGCCAGGCAGAATGGCAACCACCAGTGAATGACCTGCCGAACGCCGTAGTGGTACACCGTGAGCCCCATCAACGCGAGTACCATCGACCCGCGCATCGTGAACAACTCGGCGGCAAGTCCGGCGGCGCAGCGGATCACGATCGCGATCGCGAGAATGAAAAGGCCGGCGCCGACGTTGGGCGCCGCATCCTTTCTCAGCCCCGCCCTCCACGCGAGCCAGACGGCACACGGCGCCAGGAGGAGGCCGTGACCAGCCTCGGGCTGCGTCCACCAGTCTCTGACCAGCGTCACGAAGGGCTGTGCGAACAGCCAGGCGAACAAGAGCGCCGTGACCGCGGCGGGAATCAGCTCACGCCAGTGACCCTCGAAGTAATCGGCGGCCGCGCGCGCGAAGCCAAAGGCAGTTCGCCGCGGAGATGACAGAAGGCCGGTTGTCGTCGTTGCGCCGATGCCCATGCTCGAGATTGCACTCGCTGGTTGTTTCCGATCCCGGTCGATCGGATGATACCGTAAACGTAAGTTCTAGACTAGCCGCGACCAAACCAGGTCACGCTCCTGGTTCACCGGCGCGCCTCGATCGCGCTACGGCGTGAGTATCGGCAGGGGCGGAGCTCAGTTTCGTGCCGCGTCAATACAATGCTGGCGAATCTCGGGCGCACGCATCAACCGAACCTGCTGCGCCGCGTCGAGCAGCGTTTGCGACCCGACCAAAGTGATGAGAACGGCCCACGCCGCGGCGCTCGATCGGCGTCGGCCGAGCGTCGTTCGATAGATCGCCCAGCCAGCTACGGAGAGCGCGACCTCGATCACGAGATCGACGATCGGGCGGTCGTATAGGCAGGCTCCAACGGCACCCTGCCCCGGCCACAGCGCTTTGGCTCCGGTCACCAGGTCGAGCGCCGAATGGCTCAGCGCTACGCCAACGAGCACCAGCGCACCGGACCAGTTGCGCTCGGTGATGAGGTAGTACGTCGCGAACAGAATCGCGCCGACCGCGACGACCGGGATCGAATGCGACCAGACCTCGTTCACGTTGTCACGTCCGGCTGCCTTGAGCAGAAGCTCCAACCAATCGGGCGCCTGAGAGGCGATCAGCAGCAGCCACAGAGGGACGCGGGGGCGCGCTCGTGTTGCGGCGAGCGCGACTGCCAGGTGACCCGAGTACACCTACGATCCGCGGAGACGACGGTCGAGAACGATCAGCACAACGCTCGGGAGCGTCAGTGCGACCAGAACGGCCAAAAAGTGGCGAAGGCTCACTGAGGGTCTATATAGGAGAGAGGGGCACGGCAGCCGGTGACGGGCGGGCCCGCTGGCGGGAAGCTAGCGGGTGTCCAATGCGTGAAACAGCGATGGCCGCTTCGGTGGGCAGCCATCGCTGTCGCCTTCCACGCGCCACGCCGATCACGTCACACTGGTCTTCCGCCGACGCAGCCGGATCATTGGTACCAAGCCCGCGAGTCCGGTCGCGAAGAGCGCGGTCGTACCCGGTTCGGGTGTGACCGTGGTCTTGATGAACGCCGTGACCGGCACGGCGGTTTGCCCAGGCGTCAGGTTCACATCCGCCACGTTCATCGTGAAGCTGCCGGCGAGATCGGGGCCGTTGAACGAAAAAACCTGTGGATGGTTGTCGAAGTGGATGTTGACGCCGCCGCTGGCCAGCGCTTCGACGTCGCCGAGCAACGACGCAGTGTAGATGACGCTGCTCGTCGTTACCGTGGGCGCGGTGAAGATCACCTGCATGAGAAAATTCGTACTCGAATAATCGAACGGCGAGGTGTTGAGCATGAACGTTCCCAGATTGTTGGCGACGTTCGCACCACTCCCCAATCCGAGAAATCCGCTCGTCGACGTCCAGGCGTCGAAAAAGCCGGAAGCGAAGGAAAGGCCCATCACGGAGTCATTCGAATCCGGCGTGCAGGGGGTCGTCGTTGCAGGGGGTCGTCGTATAGAAGCAGCCTGCGGTGGTGCCCTGGTAGTGGACGTTCTGTGCTTCGAGCTGGCCAGCAGCGCCGAGTGCTCCGGCGAATGCGAGTGCCAGCAACTGTCTGGAAAACCTCATGAACACTCCGTACGCGGGGTGGGATCCACCTTCGGACAAACCGCCCGGTTCGTCCAACGACCCGCTGCGTCGCGACGGTCGTATTGCCGCATGGAAAGCAGGTGACATGCCTCACATGCCATAACTCGGTGCAACAAATTGTTGCACACGGTCGCGTATGGTATCTCGCATCTAAATCTTTTAATACCACTACCTTACGGTGATCGGTCGCCGACGCTGCCAAGCGAACGGCGTAAAACGTGCGGCGCTCCGGCGCAGACAAATTGATCGATGTTGCACCGATGCGACGCGACGTGTTGCGCGAGACGCACGGATCATCGGGAGGGGAATGGCGCAAGTGGATGGGGAGGCGTCACGTCGGCGGCCGAGCTGAACTCGGGCGACAGGATGAGAAAGCGAATCGGCTGCACGGACACCGTCCGTTCAGCCGATTCTCATTCGAGATGTTGAATTTATCGTCGCGCCGATCGAAGTCGAGCCGGCCACGAAGAGTGCTACTCAGGCAATCCGAGTCGCGTGGCCAGCTTGAGGTCGCACAGCGTCGAGCGCATTTCGCCGCCGAGGTTCGCGAGCTCGAAGTGGGCGCCTTCCTGCACGCAGAGGCGCGCGCAGCCGACGAGCGCGCTCATGAGGATCAGATCCGGCGTCTCCCACGAGCCGCAGTCGACTACGATCCGCCGTTCACCTCGTGCCAATGCAGCTCCGACGCCGCGCCGAAGCTCTTTCCGGCTCGGAGCCGTTGCTCCAGTGGAAAGCTCGATGCGATAACCGGACGTAGTTGTTTGATAGTTCGGTGAGAACAAGACGGCCTCTCGGTTTGGGTCAAGCTTGCGGAGTCGGAGCGAGGAGCCGAAGGGACCTTCTGGTCTCGTCCTCGACTTCCTCGCGCCGCTCCGGGCCACAGCGAAAGCAGTCGGCATGCCGGGCGCCGGCCGCGGTGTGATTTCGCGCACAAATTGTTTGTGCTGCTTGAGTTAGGTCAGTTAAAGAATGCTCGTGGGCACCCACTAATCCCTCGATTTCGTGGAGTCGGCGCCGCACGCTGGCGCGTCGACGCAACAGGCCCTCGCGGGGCAAGGAATGAAGTGATGCACGGCTGCAACGCCTTATGCT
>Ga0207652_10005299_pt1 | contig 10463 bp, 9 predicted proteins | sample KBSC63BmetaG_FD_184334 | JGI IMG/M metagenome (GOLD analysis project Ga0207652, IMG submission 184334) | Corn rhizosphere microbial communities from Kellogg Biological Station, Michigan, USA - KBS C6-3B metaG (SPAdes) (version 2) | ecosystem: Host-associated > Plants > Roots > Rhizosphere ...
GCGCGCCGGCGAAATGCCGAGCACGTCCGGTATCATCGCGGTCATAGCTCAGGAACACACTAGCCATGCGTCGCCCCCTGAAGCGGCGATGCTGCCTTCAAACCGCGTTCCGGGCAAGTAAGGCAGTTGGCAACCGGGCGGGTGGGCCATAAAGGCTGGCGCGCCGTTGTCATATTGAAGGACCGCACGCCCGCATGACCCGCCCGCGCTTCAACCGCATCCTCCTCAAGCTGTCGGGCGAAGCGCTGATGGGCCAGGGGCATTTCGGCATCGATCCGGAAGCGGTCGCCGGCCTCGCGGGCGAGATCGCCGCTGCGAAGGCGCAAGGACATGAGCTCTGTCTGGTGGTGGGCGGCGGCAACATTTTCCGTGGCATGGCCGCCGCAGCCAAGGGGTTCGACCGCGCGACCGCCGACTACATGGGCATGCTCGCGACCGTGATGAACGCGCTGGCGCTCCAGAACGCGCTCGAAAAGCTCGGCGTCGACACGCGGGTTCAGTCGGCCATTCCGATGGCGAGCGTGTCCGAGCCTTACATCCGCCGCCGCGCGCTGCGGCACCTCGAAAAAGGCCGCATCGTCCTGTTCGCCGCCGGAACCGGCAATCCCTATTTCACGACCGACACCGCAGCGGCCCTTCGGGCGGCCGAGATGAGCTGCGACGCCTTGTTCAAGGGCACCAGCGTCGACGGCATCTACACTGCCGACCCCAAGAAGGTCACCGGCGCCACGCGTTACGACACCGTGAGCTTCGGTCGTGTGCTCAGCGACGACCTGAAGGTGATGGACGCGGCCGCGGTCGCGCTGTGCCGCGACAACAATATACCGATCGTTGTTTTCAACCTGCGCCAGCCCGGCAACCTTGCCGAAGTGCTCGCCGGACGCGGGGTCGCGACGGTCGTGCAGGACAGGGAGTAAGCCATGACCACGACGATGAGTACCGCCGATCTTAAGCGCCGCATGCACGGAGCGCTCGACGCGTTGAAGCACGACCTTGCCGGGCTCCGGACCGGCCGCGCCTCGACGGCACTGCTCGATCCGGTGCAGGTCGAAGTATATGGCGCGAACATGCCCCTCAATCAGGTGGCGACCGTATCCACGCCCGAAGCGCGGATGCTCTCGGTTCAGGTCTGGGACCGGTCGAACGTGCAGCCGGTCGAGAAAGCGATCCGGGCCGCCGGGCTTGGGCTCAACCCGATCACGGACGGGCAGGTCATCCGGCTGCCGATCCCGGAGCTGACCGAGGAACGGCGCAAGGAGCTCGCCAAGCTGGTCGGCCAATATGCCGAAAAGGCCCGCGTCGCCGTCCGCAATGTCCGCCGCGACGGCATGGACCAGCTCAAGGCCGACGAGAAGAAGCACGAGATCGGCGAGGACGAGCGCAAGCGGCTCGAGCATGAAGTGCAGAAGCTGACCGACGACACGATCAAGGAGATCGACGAGGCGGCGGCAACCAAGGAAAAGGAAATCCTCGGCAAGTGACCGCCGCACCCGCCCCGAACGAGGGCGCGGCCGGACTCGCGGGCGGCAGGCGCGTCCCGCGTCACGTCGCGATCATCATGGATGGCAACGGCCGTTGGGCGAAGCGGCGGGGCCTGCCGAGGGCCGCGGGCCACCGCGCGGGCGCCGAAGCCGTGCGCCGCGCATTGCAGGCCGCGGCGGATCGCGGTGTCGAAGTTCTCACCATCTACGCTTTCTCGTCGGAGAACTGGCGCCGCAGCGCGGACGAAATCTCCGATCTGACCGCGCTGATGCGCTTCTATCTCGAGCGCGAGCTCAAGACGCTCGAGAAGGAACGCGTGCGCCTGAGGCTGATCGGCGATTATTCAGCGTTCGGCGGCGAATTGGTCGAGCGGCTCGAGCGCGCCGTCGAACGGACAGCCAACAACAACCGGCTGACACTCGTCATCGCGCTCAACTATGGCTCGCGCGCGGAGATCGCGGCCGCCGCGCGAAAGCTCGCTCACAAGGCGACGAACGGCGTGTTCGATCCGGCATCGATCGACGAAGCCGCGATCGCCGCCGAGTTGCAAACCGCGGACTTGCCCGAACTCGATCTCCTCATACGGACGTCCGGCGAGGTGCGACTCTCGAATTTCCTGTTGTGGCAGGCAGCCTATGCCGAGCTGCTGTTCGTCGATACGCTGTGGCCCGACTTCGACGAGAAGCAATTCGCCGACGCGCTGGACACTTTCGCCGCCCGCGAGCGGCGCTTCGGCGGCCGATGAACGAGCTCGCGCTTCGGACCTTCACGGGCCTGGTCCTGATCGCCGCGGCGCTGCTCGCCGCGGTCCAGGGGGGCAACATCTTCGCTCTGCTCGTGGCCGCCATCGCGACTTTGATGTATTATGAATGGACCAGGCTCGTACGTGGCTGGGGTCCTTTCTGGTACGCTGGCGGCTTCATCTATGCGTTGCTGCCGGCATTGGCCCTCTTGTGGATCCGCGAGCGCGACGCGCATGGATTGGCATTGCTCATTTGGGCATTCGTGGTGACCTGGTCGACCGACATCGGCGCCTATTTCGCCGGCCGCAGCTTCGGCAGGCGCAAGCTCGCGCCGACGATCAGCCCCAACAAGACCGTAGAGGGGCTGATCGGCGGAGTTGTGGCCGCGACCGTGCTGGGAGGCGCATGGGTCTTGTCGACCGGCCTTGGCCCCGCGCTGCTGGCGCTGGCACCTCTCTTCGCCGTCGCAGCCCAGGTCGGCGATCTGTTCGAAAGCGGCATGAAGCGGAGGGCAGGGGTGAAGGATTCGGGCACATGGCTGCCGGGCCACGGCGGCGCGCTAGATCGCCTCGACGGGCTTGTTCCGGTCGCCGTGCTGACCGCGGCGGCGCAGTTGGCGGGGCTCGCGTGAAACGGCGGATCGCCGTTCTCGGCGCGACCGGATCGATCGGTAAATCAACGGTCGACCTCATCGAACGCAATCCAGGCCGGTTCGAGGTGACGGCGGTCACCGCCGCGACCAACGTCGAGGCGTTGGCTGAGGTTGTCCGCAAAACCGGGGCGAAACTGGCCGTGATCGCTGATGAGGACCGCTACGAGAGTCTCGCGGAGTTGCTGGCAGGGACAAATTGCCGCGCGGCGGCTGGCGTGGCCGCGCTGTCGGAAGCCGCTGTCGACGGGAGCGAGTTGGTGATCGCGGCAATTGTCGGCTGTGCCGGACTGAGGCCGACCATGGCCGCGATCGAGGCTGGCCGCGCTGTCGCACTCGCCAACAAGGAAGCACTTGTCACCGCCGGCGCATTGATGACCGACGCCGCCGATGCGAGCGGCGCGACATTGCTTCCCATCGACAGCGAGCATAACGCCATTTTCCAATGCCTTGCCGGCAGCCGTCGCGAAGACGTCGCAAAAATCGTACTGACCGCTAGCGGCGGGCCGTTCCGCACCGCATCGCCAGGCGCGATCGCCGCCGCAACCCCCGCCCAGGCCGTCGCCCACCCGAATTGGTCGATGGGTGCCAAGATCTCGGTCGATTCGGCGACCCTGATCAACAAGGGGCTCGAGCTGATCGAAGCGCATTATCTGTTCGGCCTGCCGTCGCGGCAGCTGGACGTGGTCATTCACCCGCAGTCGGTCGTCCACTCATTGGTCGAGTTCGTCGACGGGTCGGTCTTGGCACAGCTTGGCAGTCCCGACATGCGCATTCCGATTGCTTATGCGCTGGCGTGGCCCGAGCGGATTGCCACGCCGGCGCAGCGGCTCGATCTGGCGAGCATCGCGCGTCTCGACTTCGAGGCTCCTGACCTGGAGCGCTTCCCGGCCTTGCGGCTGGCGCGCGAAGCGCTCGAGGCCGGCGCCGCGGCACCCGTGGTCCTCAATGCCGCCAACGAGGTCGCGGTCGCGAGCTTCCTTGCCGGCCAAATCGGTTTTCCCGAAATTGTAGCTCTCGTTCAGGAGGCGCTAAACGGCTCCAGTTACGATGCGCCGCGTTCCATCGGCGACGTGCTGGAGATTGACCGCGTGACCCGCGAGCGTACCCGCGCCATGATGAAGGCGAGCTGTTCTTAAGCATGTTTCCCCATCCTCCTTTGTGGCTAGTCCTGATCGCGTTCGTTTGCGCATTGGGTCCGCTCGTCTTCTTTCATGAGCTCGGCCATTATCTCGTCGCGCGCCTGTTCCGGATTCCCGCCGAGACATTCTCGATCGGCTTCGGGCGCGAGATCGTCGGTTGGACGGACAAGCAGGGTACGCGGTGGAAGGTCGCCTGGATTCCGCTCGGCGGCTACGTGAAGTTCGTCGGCGACATGAGCCCGGCGAGCGAACCCGGGGACCTCGAGAATATCCCGGCGGGCCAGCGTGACCGCGCTTTCCAGGTTCGCCCGGTCTGGCAGCGCTTCCTCGTCGTGCTCGCCGGTCCCATGGCCAACTTCCTCCTCGCCATTTTGATTTTCTCCGCCTTTTTCTCGTTTGGGGGAACGCCGCGGACGAACGTGGTTGCGGAGCTGGTGCCGCATTCGGCGGCGGCGGCGGCGGGCATTGCGCCCGGCGACCGCATCCTGTCGATCGACGGCCGAGCGACGCCAACCTTTGAGGACATTTCGAGCGTCGTCCTGCTGCGTCCGGACGAGCAGGTTTCTATCAAGATTGAGCGTGGACACGCGGTGCGCCTCCTTAATGCCAAGCTGGGGTCGGCCGAGGTCCCCGATGCGACGGGTCGAAAGATGCGCGCCGGCGTGCTCGGCATTCGCTCGAGCACCGAGATCGGCGAACCGGTGCCTGTCTATCAAGCAATTCCAATGGCGACCGACCAGACGATCCGCATGACGGCGTCGATCGTGGATGGCCTTGTCCAACTGGTCAAAGGCCAGGTCTCGCCAAAGCAACTCGGCGGTCCGATCACGATCGCCCGGGTCGCCGGGCAAGGCGCGGAGCTCGGCCTGTTTCCGTTCATCGGACTGGTTGCGCTGCTCTCAATTAATCTCGGATTCATCAACCTCTTGCCAGTTCCGATGCTGGATGGAGGCCATCTCTTCTTCTATGCCGTCGAGGCAGTTCGGCGCCGTCCGCTCAGCGCCCAGGCGCTCGAATGGGCTTTCCGCGGCGGCCTTGCGGTCATCCTCACGCTCGTGGTGTTCACCACGATCAACGATCTGGGTTCAATCGGCCTCTGGGACCGGCTTCAACGCTTGATTGGCTAGGAGGGTTGGGGCAGGGCGGCACGAATCGGGGGCTTCGCGGCGAAGCGCGCCGCTCGCACCAATTGCACACAAGGCGGGGATGCGTGATTTCAAGTTCGAATCGGTTTAGCCGGCGCGCTGGCGCGCTGCTGATGGTCGGAACGGTGCTCGGCGGCACTGCCGTGCCGGTGCTCGCGCAAGACACTCCAGCTCCGCAGCCGCCGGCATCGACGCCGGCGCCCGTGCCGCAACCTGCGGCTGCCGCGCCGCTTACCCCGCAAGCCCCGGTCGAGCGGACAATCCGGTCGATCGTGGTGAAGGGCAACCAGCGGCTCGAGCCGGAGACCATCCGCGCTTATGCGAACCTCTCGCCCGGCCAGACCTATACGGCCGCGTCGCTCGATCAGGCCCTCAAGGACCTTTACGCGACGCAGCTGTTCGCGGACGTGACAATTACGGGCGCGGAAACCGGCGACCTAGTCATTTCGGTGCGCGAGAACCCGGTGATCAACCGCATCATCCTCGAGGGCAACAAGCGCCTCAAGGACGACAAGATCACCCCGGAGATCAAGCTCGCGCCGCGGCAGATTTTCACGCGCAGCGCGGTTCGCGCCGACGTCGACCGAATTCTCGAACTCTATCGGCGCCAGGGTCGCTTCGCCGCTCGGGTCGATCCCAAGATCGTTCAGCTCGACCAGAACCGTGTCGACGTGGTGTTCGAAATTTACGAGGGCGACCTGGCCAAGGTCCGGGCGATCAACATCCTCGGCAACACGCATTACTCCGACGCGCGGCTGCGCAAGGAGATGTACACGCGCCAGACGGGCGGGTTGCTCGGCTTCCTCAAGTCGAACGATACTTACGATCCGGACCGCCTAGCGGCGGACCAGCAAAAGCTTCGCTCGTTCTACCTGACGGAGGGATACGCCGATTTCCGCGTCGTTCAGGCCCTTGCCGAGCTGACTCCCGACCGGCGCGATTTCATCATCACCTACGTCGTCGACGAAGGTCCCCGGTACAAATTCGGAACCGTCGAGGCGGACAGCGCTCTTCGCGATTTCCCCAACGCCGAAATCCTCAAGCTCGCCAACATCAAGCCGGGCACCTGGTTCAATGCGAAGCAGGTCGAGGACACCGTCACCAACCTCAACGAGGCCGCAGGCAACCTCGGCTACGCATTCGCGGACATCAATCCGGCCTATAATCGCGATCCTGAGAAGAAGGTCATGAACCTTACCATCAGGGTCGCGCCGACGCCGCGTGTCTATGTCGAACGGATCGACATTACCGGCAACACGACGACGCGCGACAAAGTCATTCGCCGCGAGTTCAGGCTCAACGAAGGTGATGCCTTCAGCGCTCTCAAGGTGAAGCGGAGCCAGGACCGCATCCTGAGTCTCGGCTTCTTCCAGGACAAGTTCGAGATCAAGCAGACGGAAGGATCGGCTCCCGATCGCGTCGTGCTTGGCGCGAACGTCGAGGAAAAGCCAACCGGCCAACTCTCCTTGTCGGGCGGCTATTCGAGCCTCGAGCGCTTCGTTGTCCAGCTGGCGGTCAGCCAGGACAACTTCATGGGCAAGGGCCAGCAGCTCAACGCCTCTGTCAACTGGTCGGTCTATGGCAAGTCGATCGAGGCAGGGTTCGTCGATCCCTATTTCCTCGACAAATCGATCCTGCTTGGCGCGAACCTGTTCCGCCGCGATTACCGCAGCTTCAATTTCATTGGGACCAACCGCAACACGACCTATTCGCAGGTGAGCACGGGTGGCGCGCTCAGGATGGGTTTCCCAATCACCGAATATTGGAGCTTCGGCGGCCGTTATCAGCTGAGCAACGACAAGGTCACGCTCGACAAGGCGACCTTCTACAGTCCGAATGCGCAGGGCGTACTCGAATGCGATCCGATCAAGGCAGGGCGCTATCTTTGCGATGAACTGGGGAAGCGCCTGACGTCGCTGGTCGGTTTTTCGACCATCTACGACGACACTGACGGTATCCACCCGACCCGCGGACAGCGGCTGACCCTCTCGGAGGATTTCGCGGGATTGGGCGGTGATGTGCGTTACGTCCGCTCGCGCATCGACGCGACCAAATATCATGATCTGGGCGGCAACTGGATTCTCTCCATCCACGGAGAGGGCGGGTTCATTGCCCCGCTGCAGAAGGCGCGCAATCCCGATAGCGATGCGATCCGGCTCACCGACCGCTTCTTTGATCCAGGGCTTCGCGGGTTCGACATTCGCGGCATGGGGCCACGGATCGTGCGCGTCCCCTACGTCGACAACAACGGGACGTTGGCGCTGGCGCCGCTCGACATCAACAAGCAGGTCACCGACGCGATCGGGGGTCGCGCTTATTACATGGGGCGGGTCGAACTCGAATTGCCGGTCAGTTCGGGCCTCAAGAGCATGGGCCTGAGGCCCTCTGCCTTCATCGATGTCGGCTCACTGTGGGATGTCAAGCAGCCGTCGCTGCTAGATGTTCCCTTCATCTGCTCTCCGATCGCGACGAACACGACCGGCGCATCGTTCAGCAGCTCGAAGAAAGACTGCAGCGTCAACATCACGAACCCGAAGGTTCCCGTTCCCGTTGCGAATCCGGGGGACTTCACGTCTGTGCCGGGCTTCCAGGAAGTGTTCCTCGGCAACTCGCCGAAGCCGCGCTTGTCGATCGGCATTGGCGTCAACTGGGTTTCGCCCTTCGGTCCGCTGCGCATCGACCTCGCCAAGGCGCTGCTCAAACAAAGGGGCGACGACACCAAACTCTTCAGCTTCAACGTAGGAACCCAATTCTGATGAAAAAGCTTTTCCTTACCGCTTCGCTTGCCGCTTCGATGGTGCTGCCCTCGGTGGCGCACGCCCAGGCCATTCCGGCTGCCGTCGTCGCCGTTGTCGACCTCGACAAGGTGACGAACGAGTGCAACGCCTGCAAAACGGCTGCAGCTGCCCTGCGTAGCCAGGCAACCGCCCTGCAAACTCGCCAGAAGTCGCTCGCCGCTCCGCTCGAGACCGAGCAGAAGTCGATCCAGGCCGCCATCGACGCGCTCAACGGCAAGGAGCCCGACGCGACTCTCCAGAGCCGCGTTCGCGCATTCCAGGCTAAGCAGGCCCAGGCCGAGCAGGAGCTGGTCACCCAGCAGGAGCAGTTGCAGCGCAACAGCCAGTATGTGCGCAAGCAGATCGGCGACAAGCTCGGCCCGATCTACACCCAGGTGATGCAGAAGCGCGGCGCCAACATGCTGGTCGAAATCGGCCAGACGCTCGCCAGCGGCGCGACGCTCGACGTCAGCAACGATGTGCTGACCGCGCTTAACGCGGCGCTCCCGTCGATCGCGACCACCGCTCCGGCGCCAGCTCGCCAGACGCAGCCGCAGGGCCGCTAAACCAGAATGGAAGGCAGCGCCGCCGCTAGTGAGGCGTCAGCCGGCCCGCTGGACATCCGGCGGGTCATGGCGGCGCTGCCCCATCGTTATCCCATGCTGCTCGTTGACCGGGTCGAAAGCCTCGATCCGGACAAAGGTATCGTCGCGATCAAGGCGGTGACCATCAACGAGCCCTTTTTCCAGGGGCATTTCCCCAACCGTCCGATCATGCCGGGGGTGTTGCAAATCGAGGCCCTCGCACAAGCCGCCGGCGTGCTCGCGGTCGAAAGCCTCGGCCTCGCCGGTTCGGGCAAGCTCGTCTATTTCATGTCGATCGACGGCGTGAAGTTCAGGAAGCCGGTCGAGCCGGGCGTGCTGCTCCGCCTCGAGGTGGAGTTCGTGCAGAAGCGAGCGCGGGTCTGCAAGTTCGCGGGCCGGGCAATGCTCGACGGCGAAATCGCCACCGAATGCGAATTCACGGCGATGATCGCCGATCCTCCCTCCTGATCTCAGCGACTGCCGAAGCGGACGCCCGCGTAAGCGCCGCGGGGCTCGGTGCGATAGCCGTAGACGTCTTGATAATGCTGATTGAGCGCGTTGGTGACGCGAGCAAACAGCTCAATTCCCGGGCGTAGTGCATAAGCGACCCTGGCTCCGGCGAGCCAATAGGAACCGAGACTGACCCGATCGAACGGGAAGGTGTCGCGCTGGTCAAGATGGCGGCCAACGTAAGCGATCGACGCTCCGTAAGTGACCTTGCCTGACGTGCCGTCGAGCACGATCGAACCGCTGTGCTTGGGGCGACGCAGCTCATGTACCTGCGTCAGCGTCGCTTCGTCCGGCTGGGTTGCATCTAGATAGGCATAGTTTGCCGCCAGGCGCAGGCTTGCCCCGATCCGCCAGCCGAACGTCGCTTCGATTCCCGAGCGGCGGCTGATTGCGGTGCGGTTGGCCGTGCTGAACAGGAAAGTCGCAGGATCGAATACGTCGACGATCTCGTCGTGAAGTCGCTGCCGATAGCCGGTCAGCGAGCCGTCGAGCACGCCCTTGCGGTAGCGGAGGGACAGTTCGAATCCACGCGAGCTTTCCGGCCTAAGCGACGGATTGCCAAGGAAATTGTTCGGAAAGAAGCCGTACAGGTCGAAAAAGGTCGGCTGGGCAATCCCTTCGCCATAGGAGCCCGCGAGCGCGAAGCCGCCTCCGAGCCGTGCCAGCAAGGAAGCGCGTACGTTGGTGGTATCCTTGAACCGGTTGAAGCTGTCGTGCCTGACGGCAAGATCGCCGGTCAGGGCTTTGGTCTGCGCTCGCCATTCGAATGTCAGCGCGTGATGATCGCGCGTGCGGTCCTGGTTCGACAGGCCGGCGTAGATGGTGTCGCGGGCATGGAATGTCTCGCGCTCGAGATCGCCGGCGGCAATCAGGCGATGCGCGATCGGCCCAGTCGTGAAACGCCGTTCGAGCTGGATCGAGATGGTGCGGCGCGTGCCGCTCGTGCGGTTCTGCTCGACATTCGCAAGAAGGTTGCGGTTTGACGACCCAAGCAGCGACGCTGCGAGTTGCGCGTGCCATTGCGAAGATCCGCTCCCGATATTCGCCCAGATTCGTCCTGCCCCGAGCTGGTTGCGGCTGCTGTCGAGCGTGTCGGTGTGGGCAAAGGTCACGGGATCGAATCCATCGAACTCGCTCATGCCCGTGAGCGCGAGCCCGGAGACGCCGAGCTCGAGGTTCGTCGCCGGGTGCCAGGTGGCGCGGAGGCGGCCCGAGAGGTTCCGATACCCGTCCTTGTCGCCATGACCGTTGAAGCTGTCGATGCCAGTGGCGCGCTGGAACCCGACGGCGCCGGAGAGGCTGGCAGCCGAGCTCACAACCGAGCCGCTCGCACTCGCTCGCGCAAAGCCGAACGAACCGCCTTCCGCGCTGGCGCTCCTGCCGGGCGCATCATCGATGCCGTTGATCGCAATCACGCCGCCAATCGCCTCC
>Ga0207652_10005302_pt1 | contig 10461 bp, 10 predicted proteins | sample KBSC63BmetaG_FD_184334 | JGI IMG/M metagenome (GOLD analysis project Ga0207652, IMG submission 184334) | Corn rhizosphere microbial communities from Kellogg Biological Station, Michigan, USA - KBS C6-3B metaG (SPAdes) (version 2) | ecosystem: Host-associated > Plants > Roots > Rhizosphere ...
TCTCGTCGAAGTACACGTTGCCCATGTACCGCGTGATGCCGGGGTTGCAGCCGATGCCGAGCTCCCCGATCCGGCGCGCACCCGGATCCGTGTCCAGGGTTTCGAGCAGAAACGCCTCCTCGGTGTCCGCGGACGCGTCGACGACGATGCCGCCGGAGAAACGCAGCCGGACGTTCCGCAGCTGACGGCCGTCACGCAGCTGCGGGAACTCGGCGAACGTGATCACTCCCTCGGCGGAGTCCTCGACGGGACAGCCGAAGAATTCGCCGCCGGGCATGTTCCCCATGCCGGCGTCGACCTCCATCCGGCGCCCTTCGAGGGAGAGCCGCAGGTCGGTTCCTTCGCCGACGATCCGGACCTCCGCGGCAGCGTCGAAGAGCGCGGCGAGCTTCGACAGCCGTGCGTGCTCGGCCTCCCAGTCGAGCAACACCGCGTCGTAGAGGAAGTCCTCGAACGCGGCGAGCGGCATGCCGGCGTCCTGCGCCAGGGCCGGAGTGGGATACCAACACATCACCCACGGGAAGTCGTTCGCGTTGACGCGCTCCATCGAGCGACGGTACGCGCCGTTGACGGCCGACAGCCGCTCCGGCGAGAGGTCGCTGCCGTCGCGCGTGTTGTCGGGTGCGGCGATCGCCAGCAGCGCGTCGCAGTTGTCGAGCGTGTGCACGTCGATCGGCGCTGGCTCGCCGAGCAGCTCGAGCGGCGCATGGCGCACCCAGTCGCGGTGGTAGACAAGCCCGCCGCCGAAGGTCAGGCGAAGCAGCGGATAGGCACCACGACGCCCGATCTCTCGCGTCACGGCTTCCAGCAGCGGCCGCGCGTTGGGATAGCCCCACACGAGGACCTGCCAGCCCGGCTCCACGCGGAGACAGGTGTCGAGCAGCAGCGCTGCGTATCGCTCTATCCGTGGATCCGACAAGGCGCGCGATCGTAGCTCACGCAGCCACGGTCGCGGCAGGAGCCTCACGCGCGGTCGTGACCGAACGAACGGCCGGCGTGAACGCGACCGCGAGGTTCGTGATCGCGGCGACCAGCGCGGCTGCGAGCAGCGTGTGCTCGAGACCGAGCCAGTCGGTGAGTGGGCCGAACGCGATCATCCCGATCGGCATGAAGACGAACGACACGAGGATGTCGTACGAGCGCACGCGGGAGTAGACCTGTTCCGGGATCAGCCGCTGCAGCGTCGTCTCCCACCACGTGTTCGCGAGCGCGACCGACCCCATCCCGAAGCCCCACGCGACAGCGATCGCCTCCCACGCGATCGGCTCGGCGAGCGCTGCGATCGGGACGGCGAGCAACGTCGTGCTGACGAACGCGCCGTAGAGCGGATGGCGCGGCGCGAGCTTCACCGACGCGAACGCGCCGATGATCGCCCCGATCGACCCGCAGGCAGAGACGATCCCCCAGACCTGCCTCGGGTTGCCGAAGTGGCTGAGGAACACGAGCGGGCCGAGCACGAGGAACGACGCGAGCATGAAGTTCGAGATCGCGAAGCCGATGATCGGCGCGCGCACCCAGCCGCGTGAAGTCACCTCGCGGAACCCTTCACGAAGCTCGGAACCGAACGAGCGCAGCGGCGCGCGGATCGGCGCGTCGACGTCGAGCCGAGCCAGGAACGCCGCGCTCGCCACGAACGACACGGCGTCGATCGCGAACACGTAGCCGGGCCCCGCGATCCAGAGCAGCAGCCCCGAGACTGCCGGCCCGAACACGTTCAGCGTGTTGCGGCTGATCCCGAGCAGCGCGTTCGCGGACTGCAGCTCGCCGGGCTCGATCGTCTGCGGGACGAGGCCGTCCGCGGCCGGGCCGAAGAAGGCCGACGCCATCCCGAACAGCGCCTCGCACGCGATGAACGTGACGAGCGTCATGTGGTGCGTCAGCAGCAACACCGCGATCAGCGCCTGCACGGCCGCGCGCAGGAGGTCGCAGCTGAGCATGATCGCGCGCCGCGAGAACCGGTCGGCGACCACGCCGCCCGCGAGCGTGAACACCACGCGCGCGATCGTGAACGACGCGAGCACGCCGCCGAGCGCGGTCGCCGAGCCGTGGATCGAGAGCACCGCGAACGTGAGCGCGACCGGCACGATCGCGTCGCCCATCGCGGATGCGACGCGGCCGAACCAGAGCAGCCGGAAGCGGCGCCGGCGCAGAGGGCGTGCGGCTTCGCCCAGATTGCCCACCGGCGTTGACTGTAGTACGGAACGCGATGGATTCCAACGTCGCCTCCTTGGGTAGGTTGGCGGCATGGCCGTCTTCAACCGTCGGAACGCCGCAGTCGGCTGGCTCGCCCTCTTCGTCGGGAAGCGCGTCCTGAAGCGCAAGGCGAAGCAGGCGCTGCCGGGGATCGACGCCGAGGCGAAACGACCCAACAAGAGCGCGATCGCGCTCCTGGTCGCGGGTCTCGTCGGCGTCCTGACGTTCTGGCGCCGCCGCTCCGGAGACGAGGAGACCGGCCCGAAGTCGTGAATCCAGACGCCGGTGCCCCGGCGTCTCGTGTTCGCGCTGCTCCCGTTCGCGGCCGCCGCCGCGACGATGGCCACGCTCACGTTCACGCGGAAGAACGCAGAGCCGCAGGCTGCGATCGTCGTCCCGCCGCTCACGGTCACGTCCAGGCCCGCGGACTGGCGCGCTCCGGGCGTCGCCGTCACGGTCGGCGGGTTCGCGGGCTCCGGTGCGCGCGTGCTGCTGCGCGCGGATAGTCGCGTCGTCGCCTCGACCACCGCCGGGAGGCTCGGCCGCTACACGCTGCGCTTCGCGCCGCGCACCAGCGGCCGCATGAAGCTCGTCGTCCAGTCGGCAGGGCGGTTTCGGTCGGCCGGGACGCTCGACGTGCGGCCCGTCTCGCTCGACGCGGTCGGCGACGTCACCTTCGGCGAGAGCGTCGGCCCCGCGATCGCCGCCCACGGCGGCGCCTACCCCTGGGCCTTCGTCGGCTCGACGCTGCGGAGCGCCGACATCACCGTCGGCAACCTCGAGACGGCGGTCTCGACGCGTGGCGTCGCCGCCGTGAAAGAGTTCACGTTCCGCGGCCCGCCCGCCGCGCTCGTGCCGATGCGCGACGTCGCCGGCTTCGACGTGCTGACGCTCGCCAACAACCACACGGTCGACTTCGGGCGCGATGCGTTGCTCGACACGGTCAAGGCGGTGCGCGCAGCCGGGATCCAGACAATAGGCGCGGGGGCGAACGACCTCCAGGCGCGGCGAGCCGCGATTGTCGAGGCCGGCGGCCTGCGCGTCGCGTTCCTCGGCTACTCGGACGTGAACCCGTACGGGTTCAACGCGACGAGCACGTCACCCGGCACCGCGAAGGCGGACGTCGACGTGATCACCGCCGACGTGCACGCGGCCCTGCGTCGCGCCGATGTCGCGGTCTGCTTCTTCCACTGGGGCACCGAGCTGCACCCTGACCCGGACTCGCGCCAGGAGCAGTTCGCAGCGGCGTGCCTGAACGCGGGCGCGAAGGTCGTGCTCGGTGCGCACCCGCACGTGCTCGGCCGGGTCGCGGCGCCGACGCCGCACTCGCTCGTCGCGTGGACGCTCGGCAATTTCGTCTTCCCGTCCGGCAGCGCCAGCGGGCGCACGGCGATCCTTCACGTCGCGCTCGGCGCGGACGGGGTGCGGGGCTCCCGGCTGCTGCCGGTCAGGATCGACGGTTTCCGGCCGCGGCTCGTCCCAGCAGCGCAGCAAGGCTGACGGCGAAGCCGAAGGCGGACACGAGAGCTGAGAACCGCAGCATGGGTGGGATATCGGCGGTCCCGCCGTCGTCCTTGAGACACCTGTTGCATGGCTGCGGTTGCGTTTGTCCCCTTCATCCTGTTTAACTCACACTGCAGATGACTGAAGTGGCGGTCCAGTCGGCTTTAGGCGAGCGGCTGCGGGCGATCCGGCAGCTCCGCCGCAAGACGTTGAAGAGCGTCGCCTCCGCGGCGGGGATCAGCGAGAGCTTCCTGAGCCAGCTCGAGCGGGGCCGGACGAACGCGACGATCGCCACGCTGCAGCGGCTGTCGACTGCGCTCGGGATCGAGGTGTCCGATCTCTTCACCTCGACCGCCGAGCGTCCGCGAGTGCTGCGGCGCGAGGCCCGTGAGTTCGTCGCGTGGGGGGAGCTCGGGCGGAAGGCGCTGCTGACGCCGAAGCCGTTTCACTCGCTCGAGGTGGTCGTCGCCCGGTTCGAGCCGGGCGGCTCGACGGGCGACGAGCCGTACACGCATGGAGATTCCGAGGAGTTGCTGATCGTCGTCGAGGGCGAGGTGCACGTGCAGCTCGGCACCGACGTGCACGAGCTCGCGGCCGGCGACAGCGTCCACTACCAGAGCTCGACACCACACCGCGTCTCGAATCCGGGCGACGAGACCGCGGAGGTGATGTTCGTGATCAGTCCCCCGAGCTACTAGAAGGGAGCGGATCGGGATGGAGGGCGAAGAGACGCGGCGGTTCGACCGCCAGACATTGTTCAGGTACGCGGCAGCCGCCGGAGGTGCCGGCGTGCTCGCGGGCCGCACGGGCATCGCGGACGCGATGCGCTCGATCTCGCTGGCCGAGACCGGCCGTCTGCAGGTGATGGACTGGGCCGGCTACGGCAACGACGGCGGCCAGTCGATGTTCGCGTCGTACGTGAAGACGCACGCGGCGAACAAGCCGCAGTTCACGTACATGACGAACGAGTCGGACGCACTCGCGAAGATCCACGCGGGCACGAAGGCCGACCTGTTTCGCCCGTACGTCGGCTGGGTGAAGTACTTCGCGACGAGCGGGCTGGTGCAGCCGTGGGATCCGTCGCAGATCTCGAACTTCAAGCACCTGAACCCGTTCATGGTCAAGGCAGGCCAGTACGGTGGGAAGCAGTACGGCATCCCGGACGACTGGGGCTTCGACGCGATCCTGTATCGCACCGACAAGGTGAAGCCCGCGTCGAACTCGTGGGGCCTCATCTTCGACGACCGCTACAAGGGCAAGATCTCCTGGTTCGACGACCTGAACATGCTCACGGTCGCGGGTCTGTACCTCGGCTTCAAGAACCCGTGGAACCAGAGCGATGCGGAGCTCAAGAAGTCGCAGGACCTCCTGATCAAGAAGAAGAAGAACGTCCGCCTGATCTGGTCGTCGGAGACGAACCTGTGGGAGGCGTTCGGGTCGGGCGACATCTGGATCGCCTACGCGTGGCCGAACGACTGGGTGCAGATGAAGAACAAGAAGCTGAAGGTCGCGTACATGCGGCCCAAGGAGAAGCCGATCGCGTGGGTCGGCATGTTCATGCTGCTCAAGACGTCATCGCGGCCGAAGCTCGCGCACGCGTACGTCGACGCGTGGAGCTCGACCAAGTCGGCGAAGTGGCTCGAGGACAACTACGGCTACGGCCATGCCAACACGCTCGCGCGGCCGGCGTCGAGTGACCTGCTGAAGGCGCTGCAGCTGACGAACCCGCGTGCGGTGACGGAGCCGGCGGCGCACCTCGATCGCGACATCCCACGGCGGGCGACGTACGCCAACCTGTGGGAGCAGGTGAAGGCAAGCTGACGCGACGGAGAGATCTGACGACGCCGGGCCTGCTCGCGCTTCCCGTGGCATGGCTCGGCGTCTTCTTCGTCGCGCCGATCGTGATCGTCGCGCTCTACAGCTTCAACGTCTACACGCTGTTTCCAGGCCCGCACGGGTTCACGCTCGACGCGTGGCACACCGTCGCAGGGAGCGGGATCTACCGGCACCTGTTCTGGAAGAGCATCGAGATGTCGCTGATCGTCTCGATCTCGATCGTCGTGCTCGCGTACCCGCTCGCGTACTACCTCGCGCTGTCGGGGACGCGGCGGAAGTACGTCCTGCTGCTCCTCCTGATCGCGCCGTTCCTGACCAGCTACCTGCTGCGCGTGCTCGCCTGGAAGGTGATCCTCGGCGACCAGGGCGTCATCAACTCGTTCCTCGTCTGGACGCACCTGCGCGCGCCGGAGCATCCGATCTCGCAGCTGCTCTACAGCCGCTTCGCGGTCATGCTCGTGCTCGCCTACATCTGGCTGCCGTTCGTCGCCCTACCGATCTTCGTGGCGCTCGAGAACCTCGACCAGCGGCTCCTCGAGGCTGCGGGCGACCTCTATGCGAGCAGGTGGCGCGCGTTCGTCGCGGTGACGCTGCCGTTGTCGCTGCCGGGCGTCATCGCCGCGTTCTTCTTCGTGTTCATCCCGACGATCGGCGAGTTCGTGACGCCGTCGCTCGTCGGCGGCACCGGCGGCTACATGTACGGCAACCAGATCGTCGACAAGTTCGGCGCCGGCTTCCCCGACTGGGAGACGGGGTCGGTGCTCGCGCTGTTCCTGATCATCGTCGTCGCGATCCTGACCGCCCTGTTCTCGCGCTTCCTCCAGCCGCAGCGGGTGGCTGCGGAATGAGCACGATCGCACTCTCGAAGAACGGTGCGCGCGTCTTGCGCGGCTTCTTCGCGCTCGTCGTCGCGTTCCTCTACGCGCCGATCCTGATCCTGGTCATCTTCTCGTTCAACGACTCGGACTTCCCGTCCTTGAGCGGCTTTACGCTGCGCTGGTACCGCCAGTTCATCGAGAACGGCGACCTGCGCGCGGCGCTCTGGACGAGCGCGATCATCGCCGCCCTGACGAGCATCGGGGCGGTCGCCCTCGGCGTGCTCTCGTCGATCGCGCTCGCGCGGCGGTTCTTCCGCGGCAAGCCGGTCGTGTCGGCGCTGCTCCTGAGCCCGCTCGTGATCCCGTACCTCGTGTTCGGGATCGCGCTGCTCCTGCTGTTTCACCAGATCGGCATCTCGCGCGGGATCCCGACGGTCGTGATCGGCCACATCGTGATCACGCTGCCCTACACGATCCTCGTGCTCGTGCCGCGGCTCGAGCAGATCGAAGAGGCGCTGGAGGAGGCCGCGTACGACCTCGGCGCCAATCGCTGGGTGACGTTCCGCCTGATCACGTTCCCGTTGATCCTGCCCGCGGTCGTGTCGGCGCTCCTGATCGCGTTCACGGCGTCGTTCGACGAGTACGCCGTCGCCTCGTTCCTCGTCGGCACGCGGTCGACGTTCCCGATCTACCTGTACTCGGCGCTGCGGTTCCCGAGCCAGCTGCCGCAGGTGATCGCCGTCGCGGTGGTCGTGCTGCTCGTGTCGCTGACGGTCGTCGCCGCGGCGGAGCTCGGCCGGCGGTTCGTGGAGAGTAGGGTCGGCGTCTGATGGATCTGATCGACCAGCACCGGCCGTCGCTCGCACTCGCGCTGCGGCTGCTCGAAGGTGTCCGCGAGGAGGCGGAGGCGCGCGAGCTCGCGCTCGCGATGTGCGTCGTCGACGCCGGCGGTCACGCGATCGCGGCGCAGCGCATGGACGGTGCGGCGCTCGGCGCGATCAGCCTCGCCGAGGGCAAGGCGTACACGGCCGTGCTCTGGGGGACGCGCACCGGCGACTTCACCGAGACCACGCAGCCGGGTGGGCCCGACTGGGGCTGGAACACGACCGATCCGCGTGTCGTCGTCTATGCCGGCGGCATCCCACTGATCGCCGACGGGGAACTGGTCGGCGGCCTCGGTGCGAGCGGCGGCGCCGCCGACGAGGACGAAGCCTGCGTCGCCGCCGCCGCCCGCGCGCTCGGCTTCGGTCTTTGACGGTCAGCGTCACGACGAATGGGTCTCGCTGACGTCGGTGCGGCGTCGCGTGGGGCGAGCGTGACCGCCGGCCGCGAGTCCTTGATCTTCGCGTCAGCCGGTCGGCTGATCTTCACGCCGCGGGGATGGGCCGGCCGGCCGATGACAGCACCGCGAAATCGGTTTACCGTGCCTGGCATGCACCTCCGCAGGCCGAGCCTCGTCACCGTCGATCGCGCGCTCGCCGTTGCGCTGACGGTCGCGACGGTTCTGGAGGTGTTCCTGACCGGGGAGGCGCAGGGCCATCGCATCCCGTCGTTGTTGATCTGGCCGGTGGCGACGATCGCGCTCGCATTTCGGCGGCGGCATCCGACGGCGGTCGGTTTTGCCGCGGCAACCGCTGCGTACGTCGCCCAGACGTTCTGGCCCTCCCAGATCACGGCATCGGCGATCGCCTGGATGTGCGACCTCTACGCATTGTCGGTGTGGTCGTCTCAGAAGGCGTTCCGGGTCTTCCTCGCCTCGTACGTCGCTGCGTACTTCGCCACGTCTTCACCGTGGAACGGGATCAGCAGCTCGGGGTCGTTCTTCGTCCTCGTCTCGACGATCGTGATGGTGCTCGTCCGGCTCGTCGTCGGTGCCAAGGAGCGGCGCGCCAACCTCGCCGAGCGGGAGCGCGACGTCGCGGCGAGGGAGGCCGTGATCGCGGAGCGGGGGCGGATCGCACGTGAATTGCACGACGTCGTCGCTCATCACGTCTCGATGATCGTCCTCCAGGCGGGAGCCGAGCGACATGCCCTGGCGGGGGCGGAGAACGGGACACGCGACGTCCTCGGGACGATCGAGCAGACCGGCCGGAGCGCGCTCACCGAGATGCGGCGGCTTCTGCAGATGCTACGGGAGGACGAGGCCGATCCGCTCGCGCCGCAACCGGGCCTCGCGGATCTTCCGGTGCTCGTGTCGCAGGTGCGCGAGGCGGGGCTGGACGTCGCCCTCGAGGTGGACGGCGAGCGCCGAGAGCTGCCGGTCGGACTCGAGCTGTCCGCGTACCGGATCGTGCAGGAGGCGCTCACCAACGCGCTGAAGCACGCCGGCGACGCCGCCGCGTCCGTGCGCGTGCGGTACGGCGAAGACGCGATCGAGCTCGAAGTCACAGACGACGGGATGGGAGGCGGCTCGGTGGAACGTGTCGGGGGCCACGGTCTCGTCGGCATGCGCGAGCGAGTTGCGTTGTACGGCGGCCAGCTCGAGGCTCGCCGGCGTGACGAAGGCGGCTATGTCGTGCGGGCGCTCTTGCCGACGCGATGACGACGGTCCTGATCGCCGACGACCAGGCGCTCGTCCGCGTCGGGCTCCGGAAGATCCTCGAGGCCGACGGCGACGTGGACGTCGTCGCGGAGGCGGAGAACGGCGACGAGGCGGTTGCGGCCGCGGCACGGTACCGCCCCGATCTGGTGCTGATGGACATCCGGATGCCGGTCCTCGACGGCATCGAGGCGACGCGGCGGATCGCGGGCGCGCAGCCGTCGACCCGCGTGCTGATCCTGACGACGTTCGGGCTCGACAGCTACGTCTACGAGGCGCTGCAGGCGGGCGCGAGCGGGTTCATGCTCAAGGACGCGCCTCCCGAGGAGATCGCGGCTGCCGTCAAGGTGGTCGCGGGCGGCGACGCCTTGCTGGCGCCTGCGGTGACGCGTTCCGTCGTCGAGGAATTCGCGCGACGCGCTCCGGTCGCTGCTCCCCCGGAGCCGCCCGCGCTCGCCGAGCTGACACCCCGCGAGCGCGAGGTGCTCGATCTGCTGACGCGCGGCTGCTCGAACCCGGAGATCTGCGGTCGCCTCGTGATCAGCGAGGCGACCGCGAAGACGCACGTCGCGCGGATCCTGCAGAAGCTCGGTCTCCGCGACCGGGTCCAGGCGGTGATCTACGCGTACGAGAGCGGGCTCGTGACCCCGCGCGCCGGAAGCTAGATCAGCAGGCAGGCCGCGTCATGCCCCACCGGGGTGGGCGCGAGCGTCGGTTCCTCGACGCGGCACGTGTCGAACGCAAGCGGGCAGCGCGGGTGGAAGCGGCAGCCGCTCGGGATATGGACGGCGTCGGGGGTCTCGCCGCGCAGCACCTGTCCGGTGTGCCGCTCGCGCGGGTCGCGGCGCGGGACGACGGAGAGCAGGGCGCGCGTGTACGGGTGCTGGGGCGAGCGGACGACGTCGACGGCGGGGCCTTCTTCGACGATGCGGCCGAGGTACATCACCGCGATGCGGTCGGCGAAACGCGCAGCGGTCGAGAGGTCGTGCGTGATCATCAGGATCGCGAGCCCCTGGCGCTTCAGCGAGTCGAGCAGCGACAGGACGCCTGCCCGCACGGACACGTCGAGCATCGAGACCGGCTCGTCGGCGACGAGCAGCACCGGCTCGAGCACGAGCGCCGCGGCGATCGCGACGCGTTGCCGCTGGCCGCCGGAGAGCTCGTGCGGGTAGCGCTCGAGGAAGAGCTCCGGCGGCGTCAGCTCGACACGCTCGAGCGCCTCGCGCACGCGCTCCTCGCGCTCGGTTCTCGAGCCGCCGAGCCGATGGATGGCGAGCGGCTCCTCGACGGCCTGCCGGACGCGGAAGCGTGGGTCGAGCGACTCGTACGGGTCCTGGTAGACCATCTGGATCCGCCGGCGCAGCGGCCGAAGGGCGCGCACGCCGAGGCCGGTGAGGTCGCGTCCCTCGAACCGGATCGACCCGGCCTCCGGGTCGACGAGCCGCATCACCGCCTGCGCGGTCGACGTCTTGCCGCAGCCGGACTCGCCGACGAGCGCGACCATCTCGCCGGCCGCAAGCCCGAAGGAGATGCCGTCGACCGCGTGCACCGCCTGCGCCGGAGCGCGCTTGA
>Ga0207652_10005304_pt1 | contig 10460 bp, 9 predicted proteins | sample KBSC63BmetaG_FD_184334 | JGI IMG/M metagenome (GOLD analysis project Ga0207652, IMG submission 184334) | Corn rhizosphere microbial communities from Kellogg Biological Station, Michigan, USA - KBS C6-3B metaG (SPAdes) (version 2) | ecosystem: Host-associated > Plants > Roots > Rhizosphere ...
AAATTGCGCGGCCTGGGACATTCGTCGCGAAGACGTATTGGGACGTGGTCGAGACGTTGGCGGACATGCTGGAAATTCTCGAGATTCGTTCCTCTGACATCCAAAATCGTGACCGAAGGCACCGTTCGATCCTGAGGCTTGCGGAAATTCTGATGCTTCGTTGCACGTCGCTGAGCGACTACTTGGGACAATTACTGACTGCGTGCGCCTTCAGTGGCGTCGACAATGAGTTGAAGCAATGTCGGCATGCAATTGCGGAACGCTTGGGACGAAACGTCAGGGTTCCAATCAACAAGACCAAGCACGACGGATTCACCCTCGCCCCGATCGTCTTGACGAACGGCATGGCATCGGTGCCTGGATTCGTCGTGTATGGCCCGCTTCAGGATGGGCTGAGTGGCCCGCTGTCTTTCTCTAGAAAGCACGGCGCCGGAACGCCGGAGGGATTCTCGTTGCCTCTCTTCATGCGTCAAGTTCTCGCAAACATTTTCGCAATGACCGATATCGCCAGGGATCAACTTACGAGGTGGGGCTCGATCAATACGAGTCCGAATCCAGCTCTGGCGCAGAACCCAAACGTTGAGCGTGTGGCGTCACTCTCAGGGATACTGGATCGGCTCAATGCACAACCGTTCTACGGTTTTGAGGGAGAACACGGCATTCGATCACCGAAATTCCTGATTGCGGAAGACACGCTGTACATGCAGTCGGCTCAGACCAAACGGCTGCGCGGCAAGGTTATCGTCAACTTCCAGCTTCCATACGTCCACGCGGGAGCAAAGTTTCAAATGCCTTACTGGAAAGAATCCTGCTAGCGCGCGACCGTTGAGAGGGGATCGGGCCGTACAATCGGGAGTCGCAATGCCCGAGCAGGGCACGTGCAGCTGCTATACCGGTGTGCAACGCGGCGGGGGCCGGTTTCTCAACATGGGGTACGAATAGTCAATGATCACCGGCGACATCAGGAACAGGATCGACCAGATCTGGAACGCGTTCTGGGCGGGCGGCATCGCCAACCCGCTGGAGGTGATCGAGCAGATCACCTATCTGCTGTTCATCCGCCGCCTCGATGACCTGCAGACGCTGGAGGAAAACAAGGCCAACCGGCTGAAGAAGCCGATGCAGCGCCGCATCTTTCCAGTAGGCAAGGACGGCAAGAAACGCGCCTACGAGGACTATCGCTGGTCGCGCTTCAAGCACTTCGCGCCGGCCGACATGTTCGAGGTGGTCGGCGAGCACATTTTTCCCTACCTGCGCACCGGCCTCGCGCAGCAGCTCGGCAACGGCGAATCCACCTACGCCCACCACATGAAGGACACGCGCTTCACCATCCCGACGCCCGCGCTGCTGGGCAAGGTGGTTGACATGCTGGACCACGTGCCGATGGAAGACCGCGACACCAACGGCGACATCTACGAATACATGCTGGCCAAGATCGCCAGCGCCGGCCAGAACGGCCAGTTCCGCACGCCGCGCCACATCATCCAGTTGATGGTGGAACTCACCGCGCCGCAGCCGAAGGACGTGATCTGCGACCCTGCCTGCGGCACCGCGGGCTTCCTGGTCGGCGCCGGCGAATACCTGCGGAAGCGATTCCCGAAGCTGCTGCACGACAAGAAGCAGAACGAGCACTTCCACCACCACATGTTCCACGGCTTCGACTTCGACAACACCATGCTGCGCATCGGCAGCATGAACATGCTGCTGCACGGCGTGGAAAGCCCGGACATCCGCTACCGCGACTCGCTGGCGCAGGACCACGCTGGCGAGGCGGAGAAGTACACGCTGGTGCTGGCCAATCCGCCCTTCGCCGGCAGCCTCGATTACGAGAACACCGCCAGGGACCTGCTGCAGATCGTCAAGACCAAGAAGACCGAACTGCTGTTCCTCGCGCTTTTTCTGCGCCTGCTGAAACCCGGCGGCCGTGCCGCGGTGATCGTGCCCGATGGCGTGCTGTTCGGCTCCAGCAAGGCGCACAAGGAACTGCGCCGCATGCTGGTGGAGGACCAGAAACTTGAAGCCGTGGTGTCGCTGCCCGGCGGCGTGTTCAAGCCTTATGCCGGCGTTTCCACCGCCATCCTCGTGTTCACCAAGACCAATTCCGGCGGCACCGATGACGTGTGGTTCTACGACGTACAGGCCGACGGCTGGAGCCTTGACGACAAGCGCACACCGCTCCTATCCGACGACAAGCTGGGAAGCACGCCGAAGACGGCACTTGTCGAAGACGAGCACGGCGAAAACAACCTGCCCGACGTGCTCGCGCGTTGGACCGAACGCGACGGCAAGGAGCGCGAGCGCCCGCGCACCGCGCAAAGCTTCTGCGTGCCCAAGGCCGATATCGCTGCCGAGGGCTATGACCTTTCGCTCAACCGCTACAAGGAAGTCGAATACGAAGCCATTCGCCACGACCCCCCGAAGCAAATCCTCACCGATCTCGCCAAGCTGGAAGCTGAAATCCAGCAAGGGATGAAAGAGCTGGAAGAGATGCTGGGATGAATGCGGTTCGCACACTGGACACACCCGACGGCTCAACACGGTGGTCGACGACCGTTGGCGATGTCTGTGATCGATTCGGTGGCGATGTACAAACCGGCCCGTTCGGAAGTCAGCTCCACGCTTCTGACTATGCCGATGCAGGAACGCCGGTGGTAATGCCGCAAGACCTTTACGACGGACGAATCATTACCGATCGAATCGCAAGAGTCGCGGAACGCCATGTAGCGCGCTTGCGACAGCATCAACTGAAGTCTGGCGACATCGTGTACAGCCGCAGGGGCGATGTCGGGCGCTTTGCGATTGTTTCCGACGCAGAGTCCGGATGGCTATGCGGCACCGGTTGTATTCGGATTCGTCTGAACTGTTCTGATTTGGATATCAGGTATGCACGTCGGTATCTGCAGCAGCCGAAGATTGAGAAGTGGCTTCTTCACCACGCCAAAGGCGTGACGATGGCGAACTTGAACACGGCAATCATCCGCGCACTCCCCTTCGTTTACCCGCCGTTCCCCGAGCAGAGGCGCATCGCGGACATCCTGGACAAGGCCGACGCGCTGCGTGCCAAGCGCCACGCTGCCCTTGCGAAACTCGACGAACTCGTCCAATCCATCTTCCTTGACATGTTCGGCGACCCCGCTACTAATCCGAAGGACTGGCCGATGAAGGCGATGGGTAGCCTCGCAACGAAGTTCTCTGATGGACCATTCGGGTCGAATCTGAAATCCGAGCATTACACCGACAGTGGGGTTCGGGTCGTTCGCCTCCAGAACATCGGCGTTGGCGAATTCATTGATGATGATGCGGCCTATATTTCCGGTGATCACTTTGCGATGCTCAAGAAGCACGAGTGCAGGCCAGGTGATGTACTTGTGGGAACGCTCGGTGACCCGAACCTTCGCGCATGCATCCAACCAAAGTGGCTGACAGTAGCGTTGAACAAAGCGGACTGTGTCCAAATCCGACCGGATACGCACCTTGCGAATGCGGCATTCATCTGCGGGCTGCTGAACCAGCCATCGACCGAGCGCATGGCGCAAAATTTGATGCTGGGACAGACCCGGGTACGCATCAGTATGGGCCGACTGCGGGGACTGCAGGTTCCGGTTCCACCTATCAAACTTCAGCGTGAGTTCGATGCAAGGGTTGCCGTGGTGGAAAGGTTGAGAGCTGGGCAACTTTCAGCTCAGACACACTTAGCGGCACTCTTCGCCGCCCTTCAGCACCGCGCCTTCGCGGGTGAACTTGCTTTGACGTGAGGAATGACAATGACAGCATCAGGGGACGTCATGGAAAAAAAGCTGAAGCATCTGGAATTCATCCAGCAAGCCATCAATCGGATGGCTTCCAACCTCTTCCTGCTCAAAGGCTGGACGGTGACCCTGATCGCCGCCCTGTTTGCACTCGCGGCGACGAAGGAGAACAACGCTTATTTCGTGCTCGCCTACTTCCCCGCGGTCATGTTCTGGTTGTTGGACGGCTACTTCCTTTCGCAGGAGCGACGATTTCGTTCGTTGTACTACCACGTCGCGAAACTAGCCGAAGCCGACATCGACTTTTCCATGGACACGCAGCCGTTTAAATGCACACCAACGAGGAACAAATGGTCGCACGCTTTGTTCTCTCCAACCTTGCTCATTTATTACGTCATCCTGCTTGCTGCGGTGACGGTGGTTTGGATCATGGTCAGGCACTAGGGAGCGGACATGACGAGAGAACCGGTGTTCTACAGCTTCCACTATGCCAACGACGTATTTCGAGTCCAGCAGATCCGCCAAATGGGCGTCGTTGCAGGTGACGAGCCCGTCTCCCCCAACAACTGGGAGCAGATCAAGCGCCAAGGTGACGCCTCAGTAAAGCGCTGGATCGACGACAACATGAAGTACAAGCGGTGCGTGATCGTCTTGGTCGGCAATGAAACAGCGAACAGGCCTTGGGTACGTTACGAGATCGAGAAGGCGTACAACTCAGGAAAAGGGCTGTTCGGCATATACATCCATAACCTCAATTGCCCACGAACCGGGCGATGCATCCGAGGTGTCAATCCTTTTGACTCGTTCACTATCAACGACGGCCAGCAACCTCTCTCCGCTGTTATCCCTTGTCACGACCCCGGGTACAACGCGTACGCTGGAATTTCCAACAACTTGGCCATTTGGGTTGCCGGTGCGATCGGCGCTGCCAAGTACCGTTGAGCAACTTCGAAAAGTTGTGCCGACAGTGTCCGGCGCCGCGTCGTGGCTCCGCCCGATCGTCAGATGGGTAGCGCGGGACGTCTCGCCAGAAAGTTTCGGAGGCTATAACAAGGCCGCGTCGCTGGCGGCTTGCTAAAGGCTGCCTATAATATGGGAACATTCTGGCCGCTTGCGCAAGCCTGGGGAACATATGGCTGGGGGAAATAAAAATCCAACACGTGCGGGGCGTTACGTGAGCCAGCCCACGGGCTACCGGGCGTTCATGCCTGCGCCACTGCCACCGACGCCTCCGGTGCGGCTGACCGGGCAGTTGCAGGGATTGTTGTCCGCCGCAGACCGGGCACTCGGGCGCCTGGACGGCTCGGTGCTCACATTGCCGAACCCGGACCTGTTCGTGTTCATGTACGTGCGCAAGGAGGCAGTGCTTTCCAGTCAGATCGAGGGGACGCAAAGCTCGCTGCAGGATCTGCTGGCCGCCGAGGCACAACTGTTCGACCTCGATCTGCCACACGACGTGGACGAGGTGCTGAACTACGTACGCGCGATGAACCACGGACTGGCGCGGTTGCCCGAGCTGCCGGTTTCGGTGCGGCTGATCCGCGAAATCCACACGGAACTGATGCGCGGGGTGCGCGGGGGCCGGCTGCTTCCGGGCGAACTGCGCACCAGCCAGAACTGGATCGGCCCGGGTGGCTGCACGCTTGCCACGGCGACGTATGTTCCGCCACCGCCCCACGCCGTACCCGCAGCGCTGGGCGATCTGGAAAATTTCCTGCATGGGAAGGACGACCTGCCACCGCTGGTAAAGATCGCGCTTGCGCATGTGCAGTTCGAAACGATCCATCCATTCCTCGACGGCAATGGCCGCGTCGGACGCCTGTTGATCACGTTCCTGCTTACCGAGCGCGGCGTATTGCACAAGCCGGTGCTGTACCTCTCGCATTACCTCAAGCGATACCGGCAGGAATACTACGAGCGCCTGCAAGCGGTGCGCGAGCAGGGTGCCTGGGAGGAGTGGCTGGCTTTCTTTTTGCGCGGCGTCGCCGAAGTGGCGGATGAAGCCGTGACTACGGCCCGACACATCCTGCAGTTGCGCGAAGCCCATCGCACAGCCATCACGGACAAGATGGGACGCGCGGCCGGCAACGGACACAAGGTACTGGAGGCGCTGTTCGATCGGCCCATCGTGTCGGTGAACGACATCAGGGGGTTGACGGGTACGTCTTATGCGGCGGCGAATGGGTTGGTGGCGCGTCTGGAGAAGCTGGGGGTGCTCGCGGAAATGACGGGCTATGCGCGCAACCGCCGATTCCGTTATGCGCCCTACATCGCATTGTTCGCGAACAATGCAGAGGAACAGGCGTGAATCAGTTCGCTTTCCTGCAGCCCGAATGGCTGGCCGTGTTCGGCGCCGCATCGAAGGCGGAAAGCGCGGTGCGCGCTGATCCGCGCACGGCGTGTTTCTATGCGCGTCGTGCGCTGGAGCTGGCGGTGGACTGGGCGTACAAGCATGATCCGGCGTTACGGTTGCCGTATCAGGACAATCTTTCTGCGCTGATCCACGAGCCCACTTTCAAGCAGACGGCGGGCGAAGCGGTGTTCAACAAGGCACGGGTGATCGTGACGCTGGGCAACCGCGCGGTGCACAGCCATCGACCGGTGCCGGAAGCCGATGCCGTCGCGGCCGTGCGCGAACTGTTTCATGTTTGCTATTGGCTGGCGCGTACTTACGGGCGTGTTGAACGTCCCGATCCTGGGCTGACGTTCAACGCCGCGGTGTTGCCGCATCCGGCGCAGGTCGCGGCGCAGACCGCCGAGCAATTGCAGGCGCTACAACGGCGATTGCACGAACGGGACGAAAGCCTCGCGGCGCTGCAGGCCGACAAGTCGGCACTGGACGACGAGCTGAAGCGGCTGCGCGCGGAAGTCGCCGCCGCGAGGAAGGCCGCTGCCGAGCGGCCGGACGACCACGACTATTCCGAAGCCCAGACTCGCGACACCTTCATCGACCTGTTGCTGGCAGAAGCTGGTTGGCCGCTGGATCAGGCGCGTGACCGCGAATTTCCGGTCACCGGCATGCCCAACAACACCGGCGAGGGTTTTGTCGATTACGTGTTGTGGGGCGACGACGGAAAACCGCTGGGGCTTGTCGAAGCCAACCCTTGCAAACCGTTGTGGCGAAAGTTCCAAATGTTCGTTCCACGCGATGACCAACGCGGGGATCGGTTTCCGGACGGAACAATGAGCTGACGCCAAGCGCTGCCAGGGCGCCCACAAAAACATTACCCATGAAATCGGAGCCGTGGTCAGAAAAGATCGTGTGTGGAAGCCGCCCGTGTCTTCTTACACAGTCGCGCAAAAGCGCCAGATCGGTCCGATGGCTTGGGTGCTTGCCGGTCATCACGCGGGCGAGCGGCTCGCCCTTCCAATCATCGACGAGGATCGTCAACCAAGGCTTGCCCTCGGTGCCACTTCCGTCCTTCGCGTGCGCTGGAGCGAGGCAGTGGTCGATATGCCCGATTTGGAACGGTCCGTCGGCCAGAACGATTTGCTCATCGACGTCACCGTAGGGCTCTACTGCGTTGGCCAAGCGGCGCCCACCGCGCGCCATTGCATCCTTCGTGCAGTGGTCGCGCTGTTTCCAAAGCCTGCAGAAGGTTGAGTACCCAACAGGGGCTTCGTTGCACCGATGTTTCCGGGCCGCCTTCTTCAACGCGTCTTCGTACTTCCCGTACGCTGCAGTCCGCGTTGGACGTTTACCGCTTCGGCGTGCGGTAGCCACGTAATCCGCGAGCAGGGTGTCATGCCACGATGCAATTCGCGGACCGCGCCTCCCGCACTTCGACCATTTTGGGCTCAGCGCCACAAAACCGCCTTGATGGAGTTTCTTGGCCCACCGCTGAAGTGTGCGACGCGAAACGGTGTGCCCTGACGCCCGTGTGGCCGATCCTCCGCTCAAGGCACGGATCCGAAAGCCAAGCTCGTCAAGGTGTCTCGGATCGCCCGTCGCGTCAAACGCGACCGTGGCTTTCGTTGCGGCAGTCGCCTGTATGGATGCGAAGCCGACGGTAGCCGCTTGCGCCTGTTTCAGGGATGCGCAAACGAACGCGGAGTCTGAAGAAGAAAGCAACGCGTGATCGATATCGGCGAAGATCTCGCCATTCTTGATGAGCTGCAGGATTGGGCCCGCATCACGGAGCGAACAGGACTCGACGATGCCCTCAATCGCAGCCGGCGAATGCCGCATGATGAAACGAATGATTCGGTTGTCGCGCGTGCCGTCCGGTTCGACCGTGGCCTGACGAGCGAGAAACTGCTGGTTGCGCGTGCGGATCCACGGCAATGAACTTGATGTAACAACGGAGTGCTGCAGACCGATGGAGTCGAAGTAGCTTCTCGCCGTCGCGTACTCGTAGCCATCGCCCGTGTGTTTCCAATCGTCCGGTCGCGACTCCACAAGGGCCATCGCTTCACCGTCGGTCTTAAGCTCGATGACCCGCGCGGACTTCCTGGTAATCACAAGCGCGTCCGGCGTGTAGTCGACCCGTTGGCGCCGGCCCCTTTTGTTCGTGATGGTCAGCGGCACTTGCAACGGATGGTTGAGTGCGAACACCGCATCCCCCCGCGATTCCAGGTCCACGAGAAATGCATGCTCGGCTGATAACGACGCGACTTGCCACCGCGGTACCACATCTCCTTGCACAGATTCGTCGAGGTACGTGCAGAGGTTGGTGACGAAATCGCCTGTGAGATTGTGTTGGGGACCGCTTCGCAGCAGGATCTGCGGTGGCGCCAACGCCGAGTCGATTACGTACTGGATTCCGTGCGGGTGCACACGCAGACCCGCTAGGTGCCGCCGCAGCATGTCAACGTTCATCTGTATTTTCAGCGCGCAACCACCTACGCCCTGCCAAGATGACGTACTTGACAAGCACTTCCTGCCGAGTAAAGTGGAGACGTCAGACCACCAAAACTGGCGCATCCGCAAAGAGCCTGGGCCGCACGCTCAGGCTTTTTGCTATCCACTGAACCTTCCTTCGCGGGCTTTAGGCAGCGCTAGCTGGCCTCCTCTTCAGTAGTCGCATCCCTGCGATGCGTTGCGGAACGGCTCCAGCCGTGCCCCGTCGAACAGCCGCAGGGTCGATCGGACGCGCCACGAGACCCGCCGTATCCCCGAAAAATCGCACGTGCCTCCGCTGGCGAAACAACATTACCCAGCGTGCCGAGAATCCTGGCGGGGTGCGCCACCTGCCGGAGTTTGCTTCAGAGGGCCGCTCATGGGGCAGACCCTGCGCTGATCCAGAGGCACGCAAGCCACCGCGCTTGCAGCACGGCCTGAAAGACGAGACGGCATACCCTGCCTGCGTCCCCGGTCCGTCGCTCAGCGACATTCCTCGGTGTCGAACCAAGGCGGAGCCGCCCTGTGCTGTAAACGTATGGTTGGTCACGACTGGGCGCCCTTCTGGACGGCCGCTTCGAGCCAATGGGCGACCACTGCCGTCGCGGCGAACCAACCACGCCGATTGGCAATCTTGAACATGGGAATAGGAAGCCGGCGTCCTAAGCGTGCCTGGCGCAGGGCTTCAGCGTTGCGGTAGCCGAGCAGTTTGGCGGCTTGTGACGAGTTCATGAGTGGGCCGAACTCGCGGAAGTACCACGACATGCTGGGACACAGGTCAGGCTCGTCTTGATGCAGCATGACCGACCTCCAAGCTCAGTTGATGCGAGGTTACTCCCACACGTTGACCAACGCAAATTTCCGTTTGTAAACAGAAACTTGTTGCGCTTACTAGTAAAATCAACGAAGAGGAGATGGAGCCGCCTAGACCATGCTGCTCAAGCTACTCTGCACAGCTAGCGACCACTTGGCGTGCTCCCGTTTTCGCGTGTTTCTGGGCAACCTGCTGGTCTGCCGAAGCGTGCCTGTTGCTGGCGACCTTCGATAGCGGAGCTCGACTTTTGGAAGCGCTGATGGATGGCATCGCCCACGGCATCTTCTGATGTTCCTTCATCCAATCGAGGTGCCTACTCCGCCGAAACCCGGCAGCACCGCCGATTGGGCGCTGCTTGAACGCGATTCGAATGAACATCTTGCATATCGGCGACATCCCGCAGCTTGAGCATCCGTGCAGGCTCGGCCACCGTAGAATCTCCTTCAACACCAGCCCAGCCTCAGAACGGCGGAAACCGACGTGCCGAGTTCGAAGATTACCCAAACCGCCATCAAGGAAGAACGCGATGCCCAAGCGCCGGTCAGGAGCCGAGCGAATTGGGAGCGCCTGTCCATGCAGGTTGCCCCCGAATTCAAGCGCAAACTGCAGAACCAAGCCAAACGTGCTGGTCTGTCGCTATCAGAATGGGTGCGAATACGATTGGAAGCTGGCGCTGTCAGCCCCCGCGAAGTACGCTCCTTCCTGAATGCGTTGGTCTACTTGGGCCAACGCATTGACCGGCTCGACCGCGATAGCGACTACCGGAAAAGGATTCGACCGACGCCGAATTCGAAGCGGCACTAATCGACGCCGGTCGCGGGCGGTTCCGAAATCTAGAGAAGCTGATGTTGCATAAGGACAAGGTGCGCGCGAATCGTTCCGACCCACGGCGCCAGCGCGAATCTTGACGATGCCTCGCTGCTTCGCGGAAGATCTCGCATTACGAGTCTTCTGATGCGTCCACCCCGAAGTACTACAGCGTTCCTGAAAGCGGACCAGCGCCAATGACCGAGATGGGGTGTTTTTTGTCAACTGGTTTATGGCATCTTCAGCCCGG
>Ga0207652_10005306_pt1 | contig 10459 bp, 7 predicted proteins | sample KBSC63BmetaG_FD_184334 | JGI IMG/M metagenome (GOLD analysis project Ga0207652, IMG submission 184334) | Corn rhizosphere microbial communities from Kellogg Biological Station, Michigan, USA - KBS C6-3B metaG (SPAdes) (version 2) | ecosystem: Host-associated > Plants > Roots > Rhizosphere ...
CCTGCCCGTCGGGGACGGCCGTCACATCGTGGCTCGCCGCGCGAAGCACGGTCGCCAGCAACTCCAGGGTCAGCTCGTCGTCTTCCGCGATCAGGATGCGGGCCCGGGCGGCCATCGTCCTTCCAGATACCACGACGTCACCGCACCGGCACCACGCGCCCCTCGACGGCGGGCAGCCCCATGAAGCCGCTCGCATCCAGGACGGTGCCGTCGACCTGGCCGGTCTTCGTGGCGCTGGGGCTGATCGCGCTGCTGCTGCTGGCCATGGTGGGGGCCGACGTCCTGGTGGCGCGCGGCGCCGCCAGTCACACCACCGACATCGTCGGCAACTCGCAGCGCTCCATCGAGCTGGTCGACGATCTGCGCGGCCAGACCGATCGTCTGGCGCACGGTGAGCTGCCCGGCACCGACACGGCCGCCGCGCTGGCACGGATCGAGGCGGACGTGAAGGCGTACGACCCCACCGTCACCTCGGCGGGCGAGCGCGAGGAGTGGGGCCGCTTCCGGGCAGCGCTGCTGCGCTTCCAGGCCAGCCCCGATCACGGTCAATCGGATCCCGGCCTGCGCCTCGACATCGAGCGCTCGCTCGATCGACTGGTGCGCATCAACCGCGCCGCCTCGCACGAGCAGGCGGCGGCCATTCGCCGCATTCACAGCCGCGCCATCGTGGTCGATCTGTTCGTGGGCGGTCTGGCGTTCGCGCTGGCGTCGCTGATCGCGGTGCTCACGGTGCGCCTGCTGCGCCGACAGCAGCAGCTGGTCGCCGACCACGTGGCCCTGATCGAGGAGCGCAACCGCGAGCTGGACGCGTTCGCGGGGCGGGCGGCGCACGACCTGCGCGTGCCGCTCAACCCCATCCGCGGCTACGCCGACCTGCTGGCGCTGGATCACGCGCTGCCCGAACCTGCCCGGGAGATGGCGGGACGGATCCGGCTGGCCGTCACGAAGATGTCGCGGGTCATCGACGACATGCTCGAGCTGTCGCGCGCGGGCCGGACCGCGCCCGGGCTGGCGGATCCCGCCGCGGTGGTGGCGCGCGTGCTCGACGAGATGAAGAGCGAGCTGCAGGGCGCGCGCGTGATCACGCAACTGGGTGACGATCGCATCGCCTGTGGGCCCAGCGTGCTGGAGCAGGTGGTGCGCAACCTGCTGGGCAACGCCGCCAAATTCCGCGCCCGCGATCGGCCCCTGCAGATCACGATCCGCAGCGAGCGGCAGGCGGGCCGGGATAATCCAGGCGGCCAGGTGGCCTTGGTGATCGAGGACAACGGCATGGGCCTGGAGCCCGAGGCGGCCCGGCACGTCTTCGAGCCCTATTACCGCGGGTACAACGCGCGCGAGGTCCCGGGGCAGGGGCTGGGCCTGGCCATCGTCGAGCGCGTGGTGCACACGCTGGGCGGGACGTGCGAGCTCGGCCCCGCCGGCGGTCCGGCGGACGCTCCGGGGACGCGAGTGACGGTCCGCCTGCCGGCTGCTGCGCCCGGCGCCACGCCGCCCGCGGGCAGCCCGGCACCAGCGGCGGCCCTGGTGAAGCCCGCCCCGTTGGCCCCGCAGCCCGGGCCCACCTCCGCGGCAAAGGCGGTGAAGGCGACGCCGGAATGATCGCGGGGCGTCGCAGCGGCGCCAGCGCGACGGCGGCGTCGCTGGCCGTGCTGCTGGCCGGCGTGCCCCGCGCGGCGGCCGACACGTGCCGCTTGTTGCAGCTCACCTTCGAGCCGGACTGCCTGGTCCGCGACCCCACCTCGGGACGGTGCCGCTTCGACGTGACCCGGCCCGACTTCGGGCCACAGGTGGCCATCTGGGTGGAGAGCGCCGACGGCGCCACGTTCGTCGACACCGTCCTGGTGACGAACGCGGTCGCGCTCTACGGCATCGGCAACCGACCGGGCCGGTGGGATTTCCGCTCGGGTCCTCGCTTTCCATATGGCCGCCGGCCCATGGCCCTGCCGGTGTGGGCCCACCGGCGCGGCGTCCAGTACCGGGCGCTGGTGATGAACGACGGCTACGACGATGCCATCGGCGATCACGCGTCCGTGTCGTCTCCCGAACCGCACTTCTGCCGGCCCATGATGCCGTCCGAGATCGTCGACGCCGTCACCTGCGCCAGCGGCAACTTCCGCAGCGCCAAGGGGCTGTTCGACGACACCCAGCCCAGGTCGTTCTATCCGCCGCGCGCCGATCTCCTGAACTGGGACGACCTGTGCGTGCCGCTGGTCAGCGCCGACGGCACCGCCTGCGACTACGGCGATGCGCGCACGTTCGGCCTGCTGAACGATCTGGACACCGTCGCGGCCGCCACGCCGCCGTACGACCAGACCTGCGCGGCCACCTGGCGGGTGCCGCAAGGCCTGGCCGCCGGGGACTACACGCTGATGCTCGAGGTCAGCAAGGAGTTCGACGGCGACGGCGCGTACACCCACTCGTCCTATCTCAGCCCGTTCGAGGCGATGTATTACGCCGACTACGGCCTCGACGGAAACGTCGGGCAGCCGTCGGTCGTCTATCGGGTGCCGTTCTCGCTGGCCGCGCCGGTGCCCCCCACCGCGGTCGCGACGGCGGCAGGCTACGGCGACTGGACCGGCGCCACCGGCGCGCTCTCGCCGCTGGACGCCACCATCACCGACGCCCCGGGCAGCGGGGCGGGCCGGCTGCGCGCCGGCGACGGCCCCGGCGGTATGGGCCGCGTCCATCTGGTCGAGCTCCCCTGCGCTGCCGTCGACTGCGCGCAGGCCGGGCCTCCCCCCCAGCCACCGGTGGACGCGTCTCCGAGGGCGCAGGACGCCACCACGACCAGCTTCTCCTTCCGGCAAGTGGCGGACGGGGCCGACAAGGTGATCACGTACGACCTGCGCTACACGGCCGTCACGTCGTCGTTCCTGCAGTCGGTCGACGAGAGCACCTTCCTGCGCTGGACCCCAGCGCCAGCGCCGGTCGTCGACGAACCCGGAACGGTCACCACCGTCAGCATGCCCGTCCTCTCTCCCGGCACCGCTTACGCGGTCGGGCTGCGCGCGCTGGGCAAGTGCGGCTGGTCAGCGCCGACGTTCAGTCGCATCACCACGTCTCCGGCGGTTTACAGGAAGCTGTCCGGCTGTGTGATCGCCACGGCGGCCTACGACTCGGCGTTGCACCCGGACGTGGCGCTGCTCCGACGCGAGCGCGACTGGGCCGCCGCCCGCTCGGCCGCGGTCAGGTTGGCGGCGCGCCTTTACGGGGACACCGCGCCGCCGCTGGCATCCCTGATAGGCCGCTCGGAGACGGCACGCCAGGTGACGCGCGCCGTTCTCCGGCCGTTCGTGCTGCTGAATCGCGCCGCCGTCGCTCGCCTCGGCGCGCGGATCTCGAGCGGCCCGCCACCGGGACGGCGATGATGGAGCGGCAGCAGGGACGCGGGGCTATTTGCCGCCGGCGAACATGCGGTCGAGCGAGCTGGGCGGCGGATCGGCCTTGGCCGAGGTCGCCTTGCCCTTCTTTCCCTTCGCCGCGTGCTTCGCGCTGGCCGACGAGCTCTTCTCGGCGTCCTCGGCCTTCTTGTCGCTGGCCAGGCTGGCGGCCACCAGGGCGCCCAGTTCGTCATTGGCAGGCGCGCTGGACGGGGCAGCCTTCTTCGCTACCGGCTTCCTGGGGGCGGTCTTCTCCGCCTCCTCGGACTCGATGGGCAGGCCGATGCTGCTCTCCCGCTTGGCGTTCACGCCTTCCTTGCTGGGATCCTTGTGGTGGACCACCGGCTCGGGCGGGGGGTTCTTCTTGGCCTCGGCGGCCATCTTCTGGGCGGCGGCGATCTTCTTGCGATCGGCCTCCTTTTCGCCGTCCTGCCCCATCACCTTCTGTTCCCAGGCCGACTGCTTCTCGATCGAGCCGTTTCCGGCCTCCGAGGCAGCCGCTGGCTTCTTGTTCTTCTGGGCGAACGCGGGCGTGGCGGTCAGGGACAGGAACAACGTGCCGAGACCAAGGCACGCCACGGGCACGAGACGGGAGAATCTGGAACGCATGCCGAACCTCCGGGGGGTTGATGGCAGAAACGACGTAAGCCAACCAACTCGGGAATCAGTATTCGTGATTTCCACACCTTTGCAAACTCGGCGCGACGTGGTCAAGGCAAAATCGGTAGCCGCAGGTCGTCGTGGCCCGCCGGCGACGGGGGACCGTCGACGGCCGCGCCCCCGCGGCGGCTGGCCGACAGCGTGCCGCAGGCCGCGCCAATCTCCCCGCCCCCCGAGTAGCGCCGCACGACCGGCCCGCCCCAGCTCTGGGATAGCGCGTCACGAAATAGCTGCAGTTCATCCGCCGTCGGTGGGCGGTAGCGCCCTGTCTCGTCATTGACGTCGATGAGGTTCAGCTTGACCTTCAGCCCCGCCAGCAGGATGCCGAGCTGGCGCGCGTGCTCGGGTGTGGTGTTGACGCCCCCGATCGCCACGTAGGCGATGGTGGCGCGCGTGCCCGTCGCCTCGACGTACCACCGGATGGCCGCCATCAGCTCTGGCAAGGGCCACCGCTTCTCGATCGGCATCAAGGGAGCCCGTTCAGCGCTGGTGGGGGCCCCCAGCGAGAAGATGAGGCGGTAGGGCTGCCGCTCGTCCAGGTAGCGGCGGATCGCCGGAACGACGCCGGCCGTCGAGATGGTGATGGCCTTGGCGGCGATCGCGGGGCCCGCCGGATTCGAGAGGACGCGCGCCGCGCGGGTGACGTTCTGGTAGTTGAGCAGGGGCTCGCCCATTCCCTGGAAGACCACGCCCCTGACGGGGTGCTCGGCCTCTGCGGCCACCACCCGCACCTGCTCCAGGATCTCCCAGGTCTCCAGGCTGCGGATACCACCCAGGCGGCCCGTCGCGCAGAAATCACAGGCCAGCGCGCAGCCCGCCTGCGAGCTGACACAGACGGTGTACTTCGCCGTCGGAAGAGCGGTCAGGCCCGGCGACGCTGCGCCGCTGGCGCGCGCCGCTCGCAGCGCGCGGGCGGCCTCGGGATCGGGCAAAGGGATCCGCACCGCCTCGATGCTGGGCCCATCCGGCAGCCTGAACAGGTACTTCAAGAAGCCGTCGCTGGCGCGGCGCCGCTCCAGCACCTGCAGGCGCGGCCAGACCGCTGCGTCGTCGATGCGGCGGGCCACCGGCAGCGACAGGCCGCGCAGTCTGGGCTGTGCCGCCACCAGCGAATCGACACCGTCGCGGTGCACGGCCGCGAACACCCGCCGGCTGACGTCGGCGGCCACGCCGAACGGCGCCAGGGCGCCGGCCAGTTCGCGCGGATCCAGGTTGCGCAGATTCAGGGGCTGGGTCGCGACCGCGGGCACCGCGAATTGATAGCCTGCGGTCCCGCCGGTGTCACGCCCCGTGCCACGCCGCAGGCGGTCTGCGTCCGAAAATCCGCTGGGTGGCTTCGCGCTTGCAACACTCCCGTCCGACGGAAGGAAGTTCGTCGGCTGCAGCGCTCGCGTCTCGGCAATTTGTTCGCTCGCGCGCTGGAACGACGAAAGAAGCGTCGACGAAGCGGAGAAACAAAGATGAACACGAAGGTCTGTTCCAGCTGGGCTCGTTACACGACACGGACTTCGCTTCGCGAGCGTGGTGTCCGCGAAGCGGCGCGCTCCCTCGGCGAGCCCGGACGCAGGCGCTTCGGCCCGACGGTTCGCCGCGGGTTGGTCGCTCTCGTTACCGCCGCGACACTGACCGGCGGCTGCGGTGACGGGGCGCCCGATGCCAGCACGTCCACGCTGGTGCCGGCGCAGGCGCCGGCGGCGCTGGTCGCCGGCAGCGCGGGATTCAAATGTCACCCAAGGAACAGGCGCGCGGGAATCTGCAGTAACTCCGGTGGCACCAGCGGCACCGGAAGCGTGGCGAGCGGGTCGACCGGTGGCGTCGCAGGAAGTGGCGGCGCGGCCGGCTCCATCGGTGGCGCCGCCGCGACGGGCGGAAACAGCGGTGCGGGCGGCCAGGCTGCGGGCGCGCCGTTCGCGATCCTCGCTCCGGCGGCCGGTCCCGTGGCCGTGACCACCGACGGCGCGGCCGTCGTCTGGGTCGAGCCGACGGCCATCCGTACCTGTCCCGCGACGGGCTGCGGAGGGACCATTCCCGCGCCCCTGAACGCCACGCCCTTCAGCGGGCCCGTGCCCAACGCGGTGAGTATCGACGAGAATTCCGTCTACTGGCTGTCCAGCACGACGGTGCAGCGCTGCGCCCGCGGTGGCTGCACCGACAACGAGGCCTTCGCCACGCTGCCGCCGAACGCCATCGGCACCTGGCGCTCCCTGGCGGTGCGGAACGGGGTGGTCTACGCGGACGCGCGCACGGCCGTGTACCAGTGCCCCGTCGGCGGTTGCGACCAGACGCCCACCACCGTCTTCGGACGCCCCGACGACTTTGGCGGTACGCCCTTCGCGGTCGACGATACGGGGATCTTCATCAGCGTCACCGGCGAGGCTTATGGAACGTATTACTGCCCATTCGGCGGCTGCCCCCCGACCATCGGCGAGCCCCTCTCCACGCCGGGCGGCGCCCGGCTGGCCGCGGCGGGCGGGACCGTTTACATGTGGGAACAGCAGGGGAACATCACCAGCTGCCCCAGCAGCGGTTGCCCCGACGGAGCGACGATGCTGGCGCCGGCGCAGACGACGCTGACCTCGCTGGCCGCGGATGCATCCGGCGTGTACTGGACGACCAGCGACGGCACGACGGGTGGCGTGTTCAAGTGCGCGCTGCCGGCCTGCGCCGGCGGCCCGACCGCCCTGGCCACCGGTCAGGCAAACCCGGTCAGCCTCAGCGTCAGTGAGCACCTGGTGGTGTGGGCGAACGCGGGCAGCCCCGGTAGCGACGGTTCGATCATGGGCCTCGCGAAGTAGCATCGGCCCGCGCGGTCGCGGCCGGCTCCCGCGCCGGGAAGCCAAGCCCACTCACGCCGGGACTTCGGCGCGAGCGAAGTAGCGGCGGGCGTTCTCCCCCAGAAGCTTCACCAGGCGGGGCGCGCGCCAGCCGCGACGCCACAGCACCTCGGTGAGGCGTGGCAGGTCTGCCGCGTCCCGCATGCCCCGCGACAGGGGAACGAAGCCGTCGAAGTCGGACCCCAGCGCCACCGCGTCCTCGCCAGCCACGGCGGCGACGTGCTCGATGTGGTCGGCCAACCGGTCCAGCGTCGAGAACGGGCCGCCCAGATACGACGCCACGAAGATGACCCCCACCACCCCACCCGCCTGGCCGATGGCGCGCAGTTGCTGGTCATCCAGGTTACGCGGGTGCGCGTGCACCGCCTCGGCGCCCGAGTGTGACGAGAAAACCGGGGACGTCGAGGCCGCGCACAGATCCCAGAACGTGCGCTTCCCGGCGTGCGCCACGTCCAGGAGCACCCCGCGGGCGTTACAGGCGGTCACCAGCCGGCGCCCTACGTCGGTCAGGCCGCGATCCGCGCGCGAGCGGCACGAGCCGCCCGCAGCGCTGTCTCTCTCCCACAGCGGGCCGATGAACCTGACGCCGGCGTCGCTCAGCCGTTCGACACCCGCCTCGACGTCGTCGTCGATCGCATAACTACCCTCGACCCCCAGGATGAAGGCCACCCGCCCGCTGCCGCGTGCCGCCGTCACCTGGTCCATCGTCCGCGCCAGCACCAGCGCGTCCGCGTGCGCGCGCGCCAGCTCGCGCGCACAGTCCAGCTGGCGCCAGAAACGGCGGCGGCCCGCGTCGAAACGGAAGCCCGAGAACAGCATGCAGCCGAGCGCGTCGATGCCGCCTTGCCGGATGCGGGGCAGATCCAGGTCCAGCCGCAGCGGATTCCAGAACGTCGCGGTGCCGTTGCGCTTCGCGATGTCGTGGGGGAAGTGCGTCAGCTTCGTCAGCAGATCGTTGTGCAGATCGAAGACGAACGCCTCTCGGTGAAAAGCCTCCACCTCGGGGCTGACGTCGATCGAGAAGCCTCGCATCGGGGCGGCTCAGTGGGCGAACGGGTTCTTCAGCTCGTCGGGCGTGCGCACGCCGGTCTTCGGCGCCGGGGCGGCGGGCTCCGTAACACGCAGCGCATCGACGGCCTCGCGCGAGGAGCGACGCTTGTGCGGGGACTTCTTCTCGCCCGGTCTGGCGTCGGTCGACTTGCCGGCGACCGGCCGGGCCTCCGTCGGACTGATCGGGGACGGCTGGGGCGCGGTGGCTTCCGGCTCGTTCCCGGCCCCGGCGGCCGGGGGACCGGACGGCGCCGGCGGCGGTAAGGCCACCGCCGGCGCGGGCGGCGATGGCGCGGTGACCGGAGCAGCGAGGGCGCTGCTGGCGGCGGAAGGCGTGCGGGGCGCCCGTTCGCGCAACAGCACGAAGCCCGCCCCGACGGCGAGGACCGCGCCGGCGGCCAGCGCGATCAGGCTTGCGTTGCCCGCCCACGGACGGGCCGGTGGTCCGTCGGCGAACGGGCCGTCCGCGCGCGAGAAGGTGGCCGTCTTCGAGCGGCGGACCTCGGGGTTCGCCGCCGCGAGCGGGATGCTGGCGCGCCCGGAGAGTTCGCGGGTCGCGAACGGCAGCGGCGCGCCTCCCGTGACCGACACGGGACCAGGGGCAGTCGGCAACTGCGCGCGTGGCGGCGCGGATGGGGCGGCCGCCACGGGCGGCGCCGAAGCGGGGGCCAGAGACGCCTGGGCGGTGCGTGGTGCCGTCAGCCCCGACGACGCCGACACGGCGCCGCTGAGATCTCCCGTCGCCGCCGGCAGCAGCGCCTGCAGCAGCTCGCGCATGCTCTGGAAGCGCCGGGCCGGATCTTTCTCCATGGCGCGCAGGATGACGGCTTCGATCGAGGGATCGATGGCCGGGTTCAACGCGCGGGGCGACTCGGGCGTCTCCATCATGTGCTTGGACAGGATGCCCATGAACGAGTCGGCCTTGAACGGCACCCGCCCGGTCAGGATGTGGAACATGATGCAGCCGACGGCGTAGATGTCGACGCGATGATCGACCGGCTGCCCCTGCGCCTGCTCGGGCGACATGTACTCGGGCGTTCCGAAGATCATGCCGGTGCGGGTCAGGCGGGGCACGTCCTCGTCCAGCCCCATCACCTTCGCGATACCGAAGTCCAGCACCTTCACGAACTCCCGCCCGTCGTCGCGCGGGATGATGAAGATGTTCTCCGGCTTCATGTCGCGGTGGATGATCCCGCGCTCGTGCGCCGCGCGCAGGGCCTTCACGATCTGCACCACGATGGGCTGGGCGCGCTCCCATGACAGCGAGCCGGCCGCCTTCAGGACCTGCCCCAGATCCTGCCCGGACAGGTACTCCATCGCGATGAAGACGTAGCCCTCCGGCGACTGGCCGAAGTCGGTGATGTCGATGACGTTCTCGTGACCGATGCGCGAGGCGCTCTTCGCCTCCTGCATGAAGCGCTGGATCAGGTCCGCCCGTCGGGTCAGGTCGGGGAACAGGACCTTCAGCGCCAGCTTCTTCTCGATGACGACGTGCTCGGCCAGGTAGACGACGCCCATGCCGCCCTCCCCCAGCTTGCGCAGGATCCGGTAACGCTCGGACAGCACCCGGCCGAGGAGCGGGTCCTCGGCGCCTGGTGCAGCGGGTCCTCCCACGCTCATGAGGGCGGCAAATTTAACACGAGCTACCGGGCGTCGCCGAGGAGCTGCACCAGATCGTCGTGCTCGTCAGACAAGGCGAACTCCAGCAGCGCGCGCGCCTCGGCGAAGTCGCGAAGCGCGTCCGCGGAGGGGCGCTCGCCAGCCGCCGAGAAGATCACGTCCAGCGCCGCGGCCAGGCTGCCCGAGGCGAGCAAGCCCACGCGATCGGCCCCTTCCCGGATGCCGGCGGCCAGCGCCGCCACGTCCAGCTCGCCGCTCGATTCGAGCGCGAACGGCAACAGCTCGGGTCGCGCCTTCTTCGGCAGCTGCCGCGCCATGCGCGCCGTGGCCGCCGCCGCCTGGTCGGGCGTCACGTCGGCGCGCTGATAAGTCGGGACGAACTGCCGGATCACGCCGGTCAGCCAGGTGGCCAGATCGGCGTCGCCACCGGCCAGCGCGATGTCGAGCGAGGACGACGTCAGCCTCAGCGTCCGCCCCGCCACGAAGCGGACGGCCGCCGGCCCCCCACGCAGCAGCGGCGCGCCGACGACGATCGCGGCAGGCTTGCCGGGCAACGCCACCAGCGGCGGCGGGACCCGCGACGGCGTGACGTACAGGTCGTACGGGCCGGCGCCCAGATCCGCCGCCACCCGATCGAACACGTCGCGCGGCGCGCGGCCGTCGCCCACGCGGTGAGCGCGCTCGGCGCCCCACCGTGCCGGTTCGGGCCGATAGGCCGACCGCTCGACGGGCGCCAGCACGCGGAACAGATGGCGCACCGACGGTGGCACCGACGCCGGGAACAGACGATCATCCAGGGTCTGACTGGCGAGCGCCGTCAGGCGCCGCCCCGCCGCGGACGAGCTCGCGGCGCCAGGCTGCGCCGTCTCGTCGCTGGAAGCCAGGAAGACGCCCAGCTCCACCGCCGCGTCG
>Ga0207652_10005313_pt1 | contig 10448 bp, 8 predicted proteins | sample KBSC63BmetaG_FD_184334 | JGI IMG/M metagenome (GOLD analysis project Ga0207652, IMG submission 184334) | Corn rhizosphere microbial communities from Kellogg Biological Station, Michigan, USA - KBS C6-3B metaG (SPAdes) (version 2) | ecosystem: Host-associated > Plants > Roots > Rhizosphere ...
GGAGGGCGTCTCCGCGGCTGAGGTCATCATGACCCAACTCCATGCCGGCGGTAAGTTCGACAACACCAACGACGACAATGCCTACAAGGTCTCCGGCGGGCTGCACGGCGTCGGAGTCAGCGTCGTCAACGCCCTGTCGGAATGGCTCGAGCTCACCATCTGGCGCGACGGCGAGGAGCATTTCATGCGGTTCCGCCACGGCGATGCGGAAGCGCCGCTGAGGCTCGTCGGCCCGGCGCCCGACGGCAAGAAGGGTACTCGAGTCACTTTCCTGCCGAGCCCCGAGACGTTCAAGATCACGGAATTCGATTTCGAACGGCTCGAGCATCGTTACCGCGAGCTCGCGTTCCTCAATTCGGGCGTGCGGCTGATCCTCGCCGATGCCCGCCATGAGGAAAGCGTCGAGCATGAGCTCTATTACGAGGGCGGCATCGCGGCTTTCGTGAAGTATCTGGATCGTGCGAAGACGCCGCTGTTCCCCGAGCCGATTGCCATCTCGGCCGTGCGCGACGGCATCGGCATCGATGTCGCGCTCGAATGGAACGACAGCTATTATGAGAACGTCCTGCCGTTCACCAACAACATTCCGCAGCGCGACGGCGGGACGCATATGGCCGCGTTCCGTGCGGCATTGACGCGGACGATCAACAATTACGCTGAAAAGTCGGGCATGCTGAAGCGCGAGAAGGTCACGCTGACCGGCGAGGACATGCGCGAAGGGCTTACCGCCATCGTCTCGGTGAAGCTTCCCGACCCGAAGTTCAGCAGCCAGACCAAGGACAAGCTGGTCAGTTCCGAAGTGCGCCAGCCGCTCGAAAGCCTGATGAGCGACAAGATGAGCGAGTGGCTCGAGGAGCATCCGGGCGATGCGCGCTCGATCATCCAGAAGGTGATCGACGCCGCGGCTGCCCGCGAAGCTGCGCGCAAGGCTCGCGAAGCCAGCCGCAAGTCGGTCATGGGAATCGCGTCGCTGCCGGGCAAGCTCGCCGACTGCCAGGAGCGCGATCCGGCGCTCAGCGAGCTGTTCCTGGTCGAGGGCGACAGCGCCGGCGGCTCGGCCAAGCAGGGCCGCAACCGGCAGAACCAGGCCATTCTCCCGCTGAAGGGCAAGATCCTCAACGTCGAGCGCGCGCGCTTCGACCGGATGCTGGGATCGAAGGAGATCGGGACGCTGATCCAGGCGCTCGGCACGTCGATCGGCGCGGAAGAGTTCGATGTCGAAAAGCTGCGCTACCACAAGATCATCATCATGACGGACGCGGACGTCGACGGCGCGCACATCCGGACCCTGCTGCTGACCTTCTTCTACCGGCAGATGCCGCAGCTGATTGAAAACGGGCATCTCTTCATCGCCCAGCCGCCGCTCTACAAGGTCAGCCGCGGCCGCTCCGAAGTCTATCTCAAGGACGATGCCGCGCTCGACGACTATCTCGAAGAATCGGGGCTGGACGGCTTGCTCCTCGAAACGGCGGAAGGGCCGCGGTCAGGCGCCGATCTCAAGCAGCTGGTCGATCACGCACGTCGGATGCGGACCCTGATGCGCTATGCGCCGCGCAAATACGACCCGGCGCTGATCGAAGCGCTTGCAATCAACGGAGCACTCAAGCCCGACCTCAACGCGGCCGGCAGGACCAAGGCGATTGCCGAAGTCGCGGCATGGCTCGCCCGCGGCGATCTCGAGGCAAGCTGGTCGGGCGAGGTCGCCGCTGAAGGCGGATACCTGCTGAGGCGGCTATGGCGCGGCGTGACCGACGCGCACATCATCGAAGCGAGCTTCCTGGTTTCTGCCGAAGCCCGCAAGCTCGACGCGCTCGCTCGTGAGCAGGTCGCCGCCTATGCCAGGCCCTCGACCCTGCGCACGCTCAAGAAGGGCGCCGCGGTGGAGCAGGAGCCGGCCGTCGGACCCGGCGAGGGCGAAGATGCGGCTGAAGAGGCCACCGCCGACACCAAGGGCAAGCCCGTACCGGTCACTCGTCCGTCCGAGCTTCTCGACGCGGTGCTGGCCGCGGGCCGCAAGGGCCTGTCGATCCAGCGCTACAAGGGCCTGGGCGAAATGAACGCCGAGCAATTGTGGGAGACCACGCTGGACCCGACGAACAGGTCGCTCCTGAGGGTCGAAGTCGCGCAGGCGGATGTCGCCGACGAGATCTTCACCCGCCTGATGGGCGACGTCGTCGAGCCCCGCCGCGAGTTCATCCAGGACAACGCGCTCAGCGTCGCCAATCTCGACGTCTAGGAACCATTCAGCAGCGACAGCTATTGGCGCAGGGATGAGCAGCGGGCCCTGCATCACCTTTGCGAGTTACAACATGCACAAGGCCGTCGGGCTCGACGGCCGGCGCGATCCGCATCGAATCCTTCGCGTGCTTCAGGAGATCGATGCCGACGTGGTCGCGCTGCAGGAGGCCGACCGGCGGATCGGCGGGCGCGGGTCGACCGTGCCGCACGAATTGATCGACAGCCACGGCCTCTACGAGCCGGTGCACCTCGGAGTGAGGCACAAGCGCGCGTTCGAGAAAGCGCGCAAGCACACCGACCGGCTCCTCAACGTCAACACGCGCAACATCGGCTGGCATGGCAATGCGATCCTGGTGAAGCGCCACATCGGCGTGCTCGACTGCGCCGCGCTCGACCTTCCGACGCTCGAGCCGCGCGGCGCGGTCATGGCCGAGCTTCTGATCGGCGACCGGCCGCTGCGGGTCATCGGGATGCATCTCGACCTTTCCGGCCTGTGGCGGCGGCGGCAAATGCGCTCGATTCTCGATGCGATCGCGCGTCGGCCGCAGAAGATGCCGACGGTGTTGATGGGCGACACCAACGAATGGCGCACGGCCGCGGGGTGCCTCAACGACTTGCAGCCCGAGTTCCTCGTGGCGCCCACCGGCCCCAGCTTCCACGCACGCCACCCGGTGGCGCAGCTCGACCGGATCATCGTCCACCGCGACCTCAACGTCGAGGCAGCCGGCGTGCACATGAGCCCCGCGGCCCGGCGGGCTTCGGACCATCTGCCCATCTGGGCGCGGGTGACCGCCTAAAATCCCTCTCTCGTCGGGAGAGGAAGGGAGCAGCTTCAGCTGCGGAAGGGCGAGGGTGGCCGGCCTCACCCCGCTCGTGCTCCGCACGAGTCGTCCCTCTCCCGACGGGAGAGGTTTAACCGCCGATCTTCCGGAGCCGCCGGCGCTGGATCGACGAGCCGATCCCCATCGACTCGCGATACTTCACCACGGTACGCCGCGCCACGTCGAATCCCTTTTCCTTGAGTAGTCCGGCGATCGCGTCATCGCTGAGGATGTCCGTCTCGGCGTCGATCAGCTGCTTGATGGCGGCCTTCACAGCCTCGGCGGCCGCTCCGTCGCCCTCCGCGGATTGCACCCCCGAGCCGAAAAAATATTTGAGCTCGAACAGTCCGCGGTCGCACAGCAGATATTTGTTCGAAGTGACCCGGCTTACCGTCGATTCGTGCGTCCCGATCGCCTCGGCGACCTCGCGCAGGGTCATCGGCTTCATCGCCGACACGCCGCGCTCGAAGAAGCCGTGCTGGCGCTTCACGATCTCCGAGACGACCTTGACGATCGTCCGCGCCCGCTGGTCGAGCGCCTTCATGAGCCAATTGGCGCTCTGCAGGCATTCGCTCAGCCACGCTCGCGAGCTTTTGTCCTGCGGCCCGGACTTGAGCTCCTGATAATAGCGGCGGTTGACGAGCAGCCTCGGCAGGGTCGCGGAATTGAGCTCGACCCCAAAGCCGGCGCGGGTCCGGCGCACGAACACGTCGGGCGTCACATCCTGAGCCTCCGCTCCGGAGAAGCGGCAGCCGGGCTTCGGGTCATAAGCCCTCAACTCGCGGATCATGTCGGCGAGATCCTCGTCGTCGACGCCGCAAATGCGCTTGAGGTCGTTGGTGCGTCCCTTGGACAGCAGGTCAAGATTGTCGATCAGCCGCGCCATCGCCGGATCATAGCGGTCCGCGGCCTTCGCCTGCAGCGCGAGGCATTCGGCCAGCGAGCGGGCGCCGACGCCGGGCGGGTCAAGGCCCTGCACGATCCCGAGGGCCTGCTCCACGAGTTCCACCGGCGCTCCCGTGAGCTGTGCGATCTGGTCGAGCGGAACTGCAAGATAGCCGGTTTCGTCCAGCGTCTCCGCGATGATCCGCGCGAGATCGCCGACATCGCCCGACTGGCCGTGGAGCTGGTCGAGGAGATGCTCCGACAGGGACGCCGCGGCATATTGGAGCCGGTCGAAGTCGAACGCCTCCTCGCCGCCGCCCGACGTCACGACGTCGGAATAGCTGTCGGTCTCGAGCGCTTCGGACTGCCAGTCGACATCGAGCGGCCGGTCGTCGTCCGCCTGGCCGCTGATGAGATCGTCGGCGCCCGGATCGTCCGGCGCCTCGTCGGAATCGTCTGCGGTGAAGTCGCCGCTCGGCTGCTCATCGGGCTCCTCCGGCGACGCTTCGAGCAACGGATTTTTCGATACTTCCTCGGCGAGATAGGCGTCCAGCTCGAGGTTGCTCAGCTGGAGCAGCTGGATCGCCTGCCGAAGCTGGGGCGTCAGGACCAGCTGCTGCGATTGGCGGATGCTTAGGGAGGGGCCCAGGCCCATCGCTGGACCTCGTTACAGCGCGAAGCTCTCGCCGAGGTACAGGCGCCGGACCTCCTGGTCGGCGACCAACGCTTCGGGAGTACCAGCGAACAGGACCTGTCCGTCGTAGATGATGCAGGCGCGGTCGACGATGTCGAGCGTCTCGCGGACGTTGTGGTCGGTGATGAGGACGCCAATGTCGCGGCTCTTGAGCTCGCGCACCAGCTCGCGGATGTCTGCGATCGAGATCGGGTCGATGCCGGCGAACGGCTCGTCGAGCAGCATGATCGTCGGCTGAGCCGCGAGCGCCCGGGCGATCTCGCAGCGGCGCCGCTCGCCTCCGGAAAGGGCCATGGCCGGCGAATCGCGCAGCGCCGTCAGCCCGAACTCGCCGAGCAGCTGCTCGAGCCGGTCGCGGCGGGCGGCGGCGTCGGGCTGGGTGACCTCGAGCACCGCGACGATATTCTCCTCGACCGTCATCCCGCGGAAGATCGACGTCTCTTGCGGTAGATAGCCGAGGCCGAGGATCGCGCGCCGGTACATCGGCAGCCCGGTGATGTCCTGCCCGTCCAGGAAGATCCGCCCGCTGTCGGGTTTCACCAGTCCCATGACCGAATAGAAGCAGGTCGTCTTTCCGGCGCCGTTGGGCCCGAGCAGGCCGACCACTTCGCCGCGGTGGACGTCGAGCGAGACGTCGTGGAGAACGGCCCGGCGATCGTAGGACTTGGCGATCGAACGCACCTCGAGACCGCCGCTCACCTGCTGCGCCTCGTTCGAGGGCCGCGCCAGGGTGACAGCTTCGTTCATGAATGGCCTATTGCGATTTCTGCGGCGGGTGCTGCGGCACGGTGAAGTGCCCGGTCACCCGCCCGCCGCTCGCGTTCACGCCCGGCGGCCCGCCGTCGATGACCGCGCGCCCCGAGTCGAGGTCGATGACGAGCCGGGCGCCGTTCACCCGATTGTTCTCGCGCAGCAGCTGCACGTTGCCGATCAACGTGATCAGCTTTCGGTCGAGGTCGTAGATGCCGAGGTCGCCCTTCGCGGTTTCCGACGGACTGCGCACCACCACCCCCCCAGCCGCGTCGAGGCGATTGATCTGAAGACCGCTCGCGCCCTGCCCGCCCGAATAAGCGACGGTCAGGCGTTCGGTGTCGAGCGTCAGATCGGACTGGGTGACGTGGACGTTGCCCGAGAAGACCGCGCGGTCGGCCCGGTCCTGGACCTCGATCCGGTCGGAGGTGACGTCGACCGGCGCGTTGGTGTTGTGCCCGCCAAGCGCCGAGCGCGGCTGCTCCTGCTTGAGCTGGGCGATGCCGGCCGTGGCCGACAGGGCGACTGAGATAGCAAGGATGATGCCAATGGCGCGCATGTGCATCATCTGACCGCCCCCTGGACGATTTTCAAGCGAGCACCGTGGTCGAGCACGACGGTCCGCTCGCCGAGGTCGGCGTGCAGCTGCCCCGCCTGGAACTGGCCGAGGCGCATGGCTCCGGAGACCGGACCTTCGCTGGCGAGCTCGCGCTGCTTGAGGTCGACGACGACGTCGCGCGTCGCCAGCCGGTAGCCGCCGCCGCCCGCGACCTTCACCGGCCCCTCGATCCGGACCTTCTGGCTGTCGAGATTGTAACGGCCCTCGATCGCGCGCAGCAGCAGCGGGCCCTGGGCGAGATCGAGCCGCGCCGACATTCCGCTGATGTCCACGACCGGAACATCGGAGCTGCGCTGGATCGCGCGATTGGCGAGGATCGTGAACTGCTGACCCTTGTTGTCGGTCCCCATGTAGCGCGCCTGCTCGACCCGCATCCGCTCGGGCGCATTCTCGACCTTCTTCTTGTCGAGGATGAAGCTGACGTCGCTTTTCTTGCCGAGCGGAGCGAGGGCGAGGACGGCGATCAGCACGCCGACCGCCATCGGCAGCAGGATCTTCGACCATCGGACTAGCCGGTCGTGCAGGCTTCCCGGAACCGCCCAGCGGTCCTTCCCGGCCCGCGTCGGGACGGCGGTGTCAGGCACTTGGGGCCTCAGCCGTCATGGGCGAAAATGTCCTGCTCGGGCCATCCGGCGAGGTCGAGGAGAGCGCGCGCCGGAAGGAAGTCGAAGCATGCCTGGGCAAGGGCCGTCCGCTCCTCGCGCGCAAGCCGCTCGTCGAGCTTCTCCTTGAGCTGGTGGAGGTAACGGACGTCGCTCGCCGCATATTCGCGCTGCGCGTCGCTGAGCTCGTCGGCGCCCCAGTCGCTGGTCTGCTGCTGCTTGGAAATCTCGACACAGAGCAGTTCCTTGACCAGGTCCTTGAGCCCGTGGCGGTCGGTATAGGTCCGGACCAGCCGCGAGGCGGTCCGGGTGCAATAGAGCGGCGCGGCCATGATCCCGAGATAGGCCTGCATGATGCCGACGTCGAAGCGGGCAAAGTGGTAGAGCTTGAGGCGATTGGGGTCGGACAGCAGCGCCTTGAGGTTCGGCGCCGAATAGTCGCTCCCCCTGGCGAAACGCACGAGATGCTCGTCGCCCTTCCCGTCGGACAGCTGGACCAGGCACAGCCGGTCGCGGCCGGGCATCAGCCCCATCGCCTCGGTATCGACGGCGATCGGGCCGTCGGCGAAGCCGACGTCGGCGGGCAGGTCTTCCTCGTGCAGGTGAACGGCCATTCCTGTTCCTCGGACGGTGATAAGGGACGTGCTTTAGTCCCCCTCCCGCCTGCCTTGCCAGCCCCGTCAAAATTCACTGCGATTTGAATCGACTAGAGCCGCCTCCAATTTTGCTGTAATGACGTGAACGGTGCGTGAGTGGATTACGCGTCATGACCGGTTGCGCCTTTTTGCCCGAGCGCGTTGGTTTCTGGGGTCAACGGGCAGTTTAAGTTCGGACGGATATGGGTTTCGATAGAGGGCGCAAAGGTGAGCGCGGTGGTCGCGGTCGCGACAAGCGCGACAGTTTCGGCGAAGAAAGTGTTCCGGAGTTTGGCGGCGGTTTCCAGGAGCGCGGCGGCTATGGCGGCCGCGGCGGCTACGGCGACCGTGGCGGCTTTGGCGGCGGCGGCGGCGGCGGTGGCTACGGTGACCGTGGTGGCTTCGGCGGCGGCGGTGCAGGCGGCTACGGCGGCGGCGGCGGTGGCGGTGGCTATCGCGGCGGCGGCGGTGGCGGCGGCGGCTTCCGCGGCGGCGGCGCAGGCGGAGGCGGAATGCCCCCGCAGGTCGTCGGCGAGGGCAAGGGCATCGTCAAATTCTTCAACCCGCAGAAGGGCTTCGGCTTCATCGTGCGCGACGACGGCGGCGAGGACGTGTTCGTCCATATCTCCGCGGTCGAGCAGGCGGGCCTTGCCGATCTCGCGGACGGCCAGCCGCTCGAGTTCACGCTCGTCGATCGCGGCGGCCGAATCTCCGCGACCAACCTTCGGATCGAGGGCGAGCCGATGGCGGTCGAGCGGGCCGAGCGCGGGCCGCAGCGCCAGCTGACCGGCGAAAAGGCGCAAGGCACGGTCAAGTTCTTCAATGCGATGAAGGGCTTCGGCTTCATTCAGCGCGACGACGGCCAGCCCGATGCGTTCGTACACATCTCGGCTGTCGAGCGCGCGGGCATCCCGACGCTCAACGAGGGCGACCGGCTCGAGTTCGAGCTCGAGGTCGACCGGCGCGGCAAGACCGCCGCGGTCAACCTCCAGACGATCAGCTAGACCGAATCAGTTCGGGGGCGAGAGGGCCGGCGGAGGAAGCTTCGCCGGCCCTTTTCCTTGCTACAATGCACTCGCGTAGAAGGCGGCGAGGTCGGCCTTGAGCTGGTGCGCCGAGGCCGGGTCCGTGTACATCATGTGGCCCGCAGGATAATAAGTGTAGCGGATGTTCGCCTGGAGCTGAGGCTCCAGCGCCATGTGCTTGAACTCATATTCCGCGCCGTGGAACGGCGTCGCGAGATCGTAATAGCCGTTCACCGACAGGATCTTCATCCGCGGATTCTGACGCATCGCGGTTGCGAGATCGACGCTGGTGTCGGCGATCTGCTGCTGGCCGTCGGGCGCGTTGTGGGTGAACTCCCAGTTCGAATCGCCGCCGTAGATCCCGCCGTAATTGTTCGGCCGGTACACCAGCGGAGTCTTGTAGCCGAGGTCGCGGAACAGATAATCGTTGAGCGCGCCGACGAACGCGCCGGTGATCGCGCTGCCCTGCGGATCATAGTCGGCGCTGGCGCCCACATTGTCCGGCTCGGTTCCGACATAGCGCGAATCGATTCGCCCGATGACCTGGTGCCGGTCGCGCAACAGCTCGCGCTGGAAGCGGTCGGGCTGGACGCGCAGGTTGGAGCGGAGGATGTAGTCGGCCGAGAGGCCGGTCAGCTGCGCCATCTGCTGCGCGACCGACTGCTTCTCCTCGTCGCTCAGCGCATTCCCCTTCTGGAGCGCCGCCGCATAGGGGCCGCTTGCGAACTGGCGCGCCTGGTCGAGGAAGGATTCGAGCGGCGGCTTGTTTGCGATCTTGCCGTGGTACCAGGCGTCGGCCGCATAGGTCGGAAGGAAGTTGATCAGCGACTGGTCACCCTGGAAGTCGGCGAAGTTGAACACCGTCGAGACGAAGGCGATTCCGTTCAATTGCACGCCGGCGTCGAGCAAGGAATTGGCGAGGCCCGCGGCGCGCGTCGTGCCGTAACTCTCGCCAATGATGAACTTGGGGCTGTTCCAGCGCTGGTACTTGGTGAGGTAGCGCTGGATGGTGCGGGTGAAGGCGTCGAGGTCCTTGTCGACCCCGAAGAAGTCCTTCGGCTCGGCCTTGCCGATCTCGCGCGACAGGCCGGTCGTCGGGGCGTCGATGAACACGATGTCGGTGACGTCGAGCAAGGTGTCGGGATTGGCGCCGTAGCGGAAGGGCGGGCCCTGAATCGTCTCGGGGATCGACGCGTCGACCTTGATCGGCCCGACCGATCCCATGTGCAGCCACATGGTCGAGGAGCCGGGGCCTCCGTTGAACATGAAGGTCACGGGCCGCGGGGTCGCGCTCGGGATCGTGTAGGCGACGTAGAACATGCTCGCCCTGGGCTCGCCCTTGTCGTTGCGGATCGTCAGGTGGCCCGGGGTGACGGTGTAGGAGAGCGTGCGGCCGTGGAACGGGATCGAGCGCTTCACCGGCTGCGCATCTTCCTCGACGCTCGCCTTGACGGTGTCGGCGTCGGGCTTCTTCGCCTCTTCCTTGACGTCCTTGGACGGAACGTCGCCGGCCGGCTGGTCCGCCGCATAGGCCGCGCTCGAAAGGAGCAGCGAGAGGGCAAGCAGGGTAGAGCGCATCATTGTCCTTTCATCGGGATGACTTTGCCCTCGACCATGACATAGGCGACGCGCTGCACCGCCGCCGGATCGACCAACGGGTCTCCATCGACTGCGATCAGGTCGGCGGACTTGCCGGGGTCGAGCGTTCCGGTTTCGGCGGAGAGGCCCATCAGCGCCGGGCCGCCCTTTGTCGCGGCGATCAGCGCGTCGCGCGGGCTCATTCCGCCCTTGCTGACCATGAGCTCGAGCTCCTTGTTGGCCTCGGTATGCGGAGCGACCGCGCTGTCGGTGCCGAGGGCGATGTTCACGCCGTTGCGATAGGCGAGGTTGAGGCCCTTTCCCCAGACCGAGAAGGTCTGGCGCGCCTTGGCCTCGGATGCAGGGGCGAGCTTGCCCGAGCCCATCACCCGCTCGACGCCGCTGAACGCCATCAGCGTCGCGACATAATAAGTGCCGCGCGCTTTCATGTCCTTGACGCCCTGTTCGTCGATGAAGGTGCCGTGCTCGATCGAATCGACGCCCGCGCGCACCGCCGCGTCGATGCCCTTCGCGCCATGCGCGTGGGCGGCGACCTTGAGGCCCATGAAGTGCGCCATGTCGCAAATGGCCTTCATCTCCT
>Ga0207652_10005315_pt1 | contig 10446 bp, 9 predicted proteins | sample KBSC63BmetaG_FD_184334 | JGI IMG/M metagenome (GOLD analysis project Ga0207652, IMG submission 184334) | Corn rhizosphere microbial communities from Kellogg Biological Station, Michigan, USA - KBS C6-3B metaG (SPAdes) (version 2) | ecosystem: Host-associated > Plants > Roots > Rhizosphere ...
GCTTCGCCGCACGCCCCGCACGTCCAGCATCGAGACCGTGACGAGGATCAGCAGCGAGCCGGCCGCGAAGACGCACTGGCGCACCGCGAAGTGGAAGGGGTCGCCGATGTTCATCCGCGCCGCGGCAGCCGGGCTGGCCGCGAAGGCGATGACCATGCCGATGCCGATCAGCACCGCGACGGCGCCAAGGATCCAGTGATCGACCGTCCACCACCAGACGCCGATCGGCGAACGGTCGGACCGGGCGAAGGCGTGGTGCGCCCGCGGCGTCGCGGCGGTCATGCGGCGCCCTTTGCGGCGTGGGCGAGGCGCTGGACGGCGGCGCGGAACGCCTCGCCGCGGGCCTCGAAGTCGGTGAACTGGTCGAAGGAGGCGGCGGCCGGCGAGAGCAGCACGATAGCGTCCTGGCCGGTCGCGGCGGCGTCGGCGTAGGCCTGGGCCACGGCCGCGTCGATTGTCCCGGCCTCGACGACGGGGGCAAGGCCCTTCAGCGTCTGGGCGAAGGCCGGCGCGGCCTCGCCGACCAGATAGGCCTTGGCGACGCGCGGGAAGAGGTCGGCCAGCGCCTCGATGCCGCCGGTCTTGGGCTGGCCGCCGGCGATCCAGTAGGACTTCGGATAGCTGGACAGCGCCTGACGCGCCGCGTCGGCGTTGGTGGCCTTGCTGTCGTTGACGAAGCGCACGCGGCCGAGCGTCGCCACCGTCTCCATCCGGTGGGCCAGGCCCGGGAAGGTGAGCAGGTGCTCGGCGGCCTCGTCGGCGGGGACGCCCAGGCCCTTGGCGGCGGCGTAGGCGGCCGCAGCGTTCTGCCAGTTGTGGCGGCCGGGCAGCGAACGCGCGCGGTTCAGGTCCGCAACCTCCCGGGCGCGCTCGCCGGTCGCGTCGTAGAGCACGCCCTGCAGCACATAGATGCCGCGCCCCATGGCCTTGGAGGCCGAGATCGGCACGATGGTCCGGCGGTTGGCGGCGGTGATTTCGGTGCAGATCTGCTGGCCCCACTGGTCGTCGACGCCGATCACCGCGGTGTCGCCCTTGCCCTGGTTGGCGAGGATGCGTCGCTTGGCGGCGACGTAGCCCTCCATGCTCCCGTGCCGCTCCAGGTGGTCGGGCGACAGGTTGAGGATAACGGTCACGTCGGCGTGCAGGCTGGAAGTCAGGTCGAGCTGATAGGAGCTCATCTCCAGCACGTAGACCGCCCCGCCGTGCATGTCTTCCAGGTCGAGGACGCCGATGCCGATGTTGCCGCCGATGCGCACGTCGCGGCCGGCCTGGGCGCAGACGTGGCCGATCAGCGCGGTGGTGGTCGACTTGCCGTTGGTGCCGGTGATCGCGACGATCTTGGGCCGCTTGTGCTCAGGCGCGGCGTTCACGGCGCGGGCGAAGAGCTCCATGTCGCCGAGGATCTCGACGCCGGCCGCCTTGGCGCGCTCGACGGTCCAGTGCGGCGCCGGATGGGTCAGCGGCACGCCGGGCGACAGCATCAGGGCCGCGAACTGCGACCAGTCCGCCTTGGAAAGGTCGGTGAGCGCGAAGCCTGCGGCTTCCGCCGCCGCGCGCGAGGCAGGTTTTTCATCCCACAGCGCCACCTCCGCGCCGCCGGCCACGAGGGCGCGCGCCGCGGCCAGGCCGGTGCGGGCGAGGCCGAACACGGCGACCGTCTTTCCCTCGAAGGCGCGGACCGGGATCATTGCGTGGCGAGCCCTCCCCTAGCGCAGCTTGAGCGTCGCGAGCCCCAGCAGGGCCAGCATGATCGAGACGATCCAGAAACGGATCACGATGGTCGATTCCGACCAGCCGAGCTTCTCGAAGTGATGATGGATCGGCGCCATCAGGAAGATCCGCCGGCCGGTCCGCTTGAACCAGGCCACCTGGATGACCACCGACAGCAGTTCGGCCACGAACAGGCCGCCCACGATGGCCAGCACGATCTCCTGGCGGGTGGCGACGGCGACCGCCCCGAGCCCGCCGCCCAGCGCCAGCGAGCCGGTGTCGCCCATGAAGATCCGCGCCGGCGGGGCGTTGTACCAGAGGAAGCCCAGGCCGGCGCCGATCATCGCCCCACAATAGATGGCCACCTCACCCACGCCGGGCACGAAGTGGAGCTGCAGGTAGTTGGCGAAGACGAAGTTGCCGACCAGGTAGGCGATCAGGCCATAGGCCGAGGCCGCGATCATCACCGGCACGGTCGCCAGACCATCCAGCCCGTCGGTGAAGTTCACCGCGTTGGCTGCGCCCACGATGATGAAGGCTCCGAACAGCAGATAGAACCAATGCAGGTTGACGAGCGCCTGCTTGAACAGGGGGAACGCCACCGAGGTCAGGATATCGGGCGCTTCCGGCGGCTTCGCCGCGAACAGGATGATCAGCGCCACCGCGGCCATCGCGATCGCCGCCTCCAGCACCAGGCGCAGGCGCCCGGAGATGCCGTCGGAGGATTGCTTGGTGACCTTGGCGTAGTCGTCGAGGAAGCCGAGCGTGCCGTAGCCCGCGGTGACCAGGAGCACCGCCCAGACGTAGACGTTGGACAGGTCGGCCCACAGCAGGGTGCCCGCGATCAGCCCGGCTAGGAACATCACCCCGCCCATGGTCGGCGTGCCCGCCTTCTCGATCACGTGGCGCTGGATGCCCTCGGCGCGGATCGGCTGGCCCTTGCCCTGCCTGGCCTGCATCCAACGGATGAAGCGCGAGCCCATGGCGACCACGATGATCTGGGCGGTGAACACCGACATGCCGGTGCGGAAGGTCAGATAGCGCAGGAGATTGAGCGGGGTGACGTGCCCATGGCCGCCGGCGGCGAAATGCTCGTAAAGCCAGTAGAACATCAGCCGGCCTCCCCCGCGCCCGACACCGGTGGGCGCGCGTCGAGAGCCGCAAGCGCCGCCGCGACGGCGCCAGCCTTCGAACCGTTCGAGCCCTTCACCATCACCACGTCGCCGGGCTCTGCGGCCCGTGCGACCTGCGGCGCAAGTTCCGCCGCTGTCTCGGCGTAACCGCCGCGCCGAGTCGGAGGAAGGGCGTCCCAGAGGGATTTCATCAGCGGGCCGGCGCAGAACACCAGGTCGACCTTGGCGGCCTCCAGCGGCTCGGCCAGGGCGGCGTGGAAGCCGCGGGCGTCCTCGCCCAGTTCCAGCATGTCGGTCAGGGCCACGATCTTGCGGCCGGCCGGCCGGCGCGCGCCCAGGGTGGCGATGGCCGAGGCCATCGAGATCGGGTTGGCGTTGTAGCTCTCGTCGATGAGCGTGAAGTCGCCCTTGGGGAGATGCACGGCCCGCTCGGCGCCGCGGCCCTCCAGCGGCTCGAAGCTGCCCAGCGCGGCCAGGCTGTCGCCCAGGTCGACGTCCAGCGCCTCGAGCATCAGCAGGACGGCCATGGAATTGAGGCCCCAGTGGAAGCCCGTCTGCAGGATGGGAAAGTCCAGGCCCTTGCCGTGGAACCGCGCCTGGACAACCGCGTGGCCATCCCCATTCGCGTCTGGCGCGCCCTGGAAATCGATCAGGCGCGCGTCGCAGTGGTCGCCATGGCCGAAGGTGCGGACCAGCGCGCCGGCCTTCTCGGCCTCGCCCTTGAGAAGGTCAAACCAGCGGTTGTCGGCGTTCAGCACCGCCACGCCGCCGGACCATAGCCCTTCGAAGATCTCCGCCTTGGCCTTGGCGACGCCGGCTTCGCCGTCCGGGAAGTTCTCGGTGTGGACCGGGCCCACAGTGGTCACGAGGACCGCATGCGGGCGAACCATCGCCGTCAGCGGCCGGATCTCGCCCTCGTGGTTCATTCCGATCTCGAACACTGCGCGCTCGGTGTCGCGGGGCATGCGCGCCAGGGTGAGGGGCACGCCGATGTGATTGTTGTAGGATTTCACCGACGAATGCGCCCGCCCGGCCAGCTTCAGTCCGGCCATGATCGCCTGGGTGACGCTGGTCTTGCCGACCGAGCCCGTGACCGCGCCGCGTTTGGCGTGGACGGTGCGATCGCGCGCCGCGACGCCCAGCCGCTCAAGGGCTGGCAGAACGTCGGCGACCATCACCGCCGGTCCGGACACAGGCTGGGAGGCCAGCACACCCGCCGCGCCCTTGGCCAGGGCCTGGCCCACGAACTCATGACCGTCTCTCACGCCGCCGAGGGCCACGAAGAGGTCGCCCGGCCCGAGGGTCCGGGTGTCGATGGAGACGCCGGTCGCGGCGAACGGCCGGCCGGCGGGCTTGCCACCCGTCGCGGCGGCGATCTCGTCGGAAGTCCATAGCGGCTCAGCCATGGAGCGCGCTCTCAGTCTCAGTGACATCGTCGAACGGGTGGACCACGTCGCCCACGGTCTGGCCCTGCTCGTGCCCCTTGCCCGCGACGACCAGGATGTCGCCGTCTTCCAGCAACGCGGCGCCCGCGCGGATGGCTTCACGGCGGTCGCCGATCTCCTTGGCGCCAGCCGCGCCGGCGAGGATCTCCGCGCGGATGGCGGCGGGGACTTCCGAGCGCGGATTGTCGTCGGTGACGATGGCGACGTCGGCGAGGTCCGCGGCGATCTTGCCCATCAGCGGGCGCTTGCCCCGATCACGGTCGCCGCCCGCGCCGAACACCACGATCAGCTTGCCGCGCACGTGGGGCCGCAGCGCCTTCAGCACCGTCTCGAGCCCGTCCGGCGTGTGTGCGTAGTCGACATAGGCCTCGCCGCCGCGCGGGCCCTGGCCGACGCGCTGCAGGCGGCCCGGCGCGCCCTCGATGGCCTCCAGCCCCGTCAGCGCCTGGTCGGCGGAAAGGCCTGCGGCGATGCAGAGTCCCGCGGCGACCAGGGCGTTGGACGCCTGGAAGGCGCCCGCCAGCGGCAGCCGGACGTCATAGGTCTTTCCGTCGAAGCGCAGCTTGAGCCGCTGGCCGTGCGGCAGCAGGACCCGCTCCAGCAATTGCAGGCCCTGGCCGGCCTCGCCGACGCTCATCACCGTCTGGCCCGCGCTCACCGCCTCGGCCGCGAAGGCCGGGTAGGCGTCGGAGTCGGCGTTCAGCACCGCGGTCTTGCCGCGTGTCAGCAGGGTCTCGAACAGCCGCAGCTTGGCCGCGCGGTAGACCCCCATGGTGCCGTGATAGTCGAGGTGATCCTGCGTCAGGTTTAGGAAGCCCGCGGCGGTGAGCTTCACCCCGTCGAGACGCCGCTGGTCGATGCCGTGCGAGGAGGCCTCCAGCGCCAGGTGCGTGACCCCGCCCTGCGCGACGCGCGCCAGCAGCTCGGCGACGTCCGCGGCGTCCGGCGTCGTCAGGCCCGGCGGCGTGATCTGCTCGTCCTCGAGCCCCGGCGCGCTCACCCGGACGCCCAGCGTGCCCATGCTGGCGGCCTTGAAGCCGGCGCCCGCGAACACCTGCCGACAGAAGGCGGCGACGGACGTCTTGCCGTTGGTGCCGGTGACCGCGACGCAGGTGGCGGGCTGCGCGCCCCAGAAGGCGGCCGCGGCGAGCGCATAGGCGCGGCGCGGGTCGGATGCGATGACCGTCTTCTGCGCCAGGCCCTCGATCTCGCGGCCCGCCAGCACGGCGACGGCGCCCTGCTCAACCGCGCGCGGCGCGAAGCTGCGCCCGTCCACCTTGGCGCCCGGCAGGGCCGCGAACAGGAAGCCCGGCCGCACCTTGCGGCTGTCGGCGGTGACGCCTTCGATCTGCGGATCGAAGCTCAGGTCGCGCTTCACCAGGTCGGAGAGCCGCATGTTCAATGCTCCTCTCCCGCGTCCGCGGCCGTGTCCACGACAGGCGTGAACGGATCGGTCTCGGCGCGCCGCTGGACGCCAAGGAATGGGGCGATGCGTTCGATCACCTTGCCGGCCGCCGGCGCGGCGACGATGCCGCCCGTGGGGTCCAGTCCGGTCTTGTCCTTCTGTGGCTCGTCCAGAAGGATCAACACGAAATAGCGCGGCGCATCCAGCGGCCCGTCTGTCGGAAACACCGCGGCGAAGGACGAGACCTGCTTGGTGGTCGAATAGCGCCGCGCCACCGGGTCCCACTTGTCGCCGGTGCCGGTCTTGCCGCCGACGTTGAGCCCGGGGATGTTGGCGGATTTGCCGGAGCCGCAGGTGCAACTGACGTTGGATCGCATGATCTTCAGCAGGGTTGCCGCTGTCTCCGGTGAGATGATGCGCGGCCCATGGACCTGCGCGCCGGGCGGAAGCTTCCTGATGGTCAGCGGTAGGAGCTCGCCGCCGTTCAGCAGGCCGGAATAGGCGCGGGCGACCGCTAGCGGGCTGACGTTCATGCCATGGCCGAACGAGGTGGACGCGAGGGTGTCTTCGTTCCAGACGCGGGGGGTCAGCGGCCGCGCGCTCTCGATCAGCTCCACCTTGGCCGGATCCAGAAGCCCAAAGGCCTTGAAGTAGCTGTGCAGCCGCTCGACGCCGATCTGCTCGGCCAGGCGCGCGGTGCCGATGTTCGAGGAGTGCTGGAACACCTCAACCAGCGTCAGCATGGCGTGGGTCGCGTGATAGTCGTGGATCGTGCGGTAGCCGATCTGCAGCGGGTGGGTCGCGTCGTAGGTCGAGGACGGGGTGGCGACCTTGGTGTCTAGGCCCACCGATACCGTGAAGCCCTTGAAGGTCGAACCCATCTCGTAGATGGCGCCGGCCGCACGGTTCAGGCGCGCGTCGAGGCTGGCCTCGCCAGGCCGGTTCGGATCGTAGGTCGGGTAGTTGGCCAAGCCCAGGATCTCGCCCGTGTGGACATTGACCACAACGCCCGACGCCCCCTTGGGGTGGAAATGGGCCGTGGCCTTGTAGAGTTCGTCCTCCAGAGCCGCCTGGACGCGCAGGTCTATGGAAAGCGCCACAGAGCCCTGGCTGGCGGCGGCGGCGCGGATTTGGTCGTTGAACGCCGCCTCCGCGCCGGTCAGGCCCTCCCCGCCGGTGTCGGCGAAGCCCACCAGGTGCGCGGCGGTGTAGCCCAGCGGATAGACCCGCTTCTCCTCGGGTTCGAAGCTGACGCCGGGCAGGCCGAGGCCATGCACCTTGGCGCGCACTTCGGGGGTCAGGCCGCCCAGGACATAGGTGCGCCGGCCCGCGGCCAGCGCGCGCTCCAGGCGCTGCGGGGTCAGGTCCGGCAGGTTGGCGAACAGCGCCCGGCGGGTCTCCTGGCTGTCCCAGATCTCTCGCGGGTCGATGTAGAGGCCGTAGTGCAGCAGGTCCGCCGCCAGCAGCTGGCCGTTGCGGTCGACGAGGTCGGCGCGGGCCGCCCCCATCGGGCGCACATAGTCGCCCTTGCCGGCGTCGGAGAACAGCGCCGCGTGCGTCGCCCCCATGGCCAGGATCAGGAAGCCCGCGCTGAACAGCGCCAGGATAAAGAAGATGCGGATGCGGGTGTCGTCTTCCGCCCGGCCGGACGCGCGGGCGCGCTCGAAGGCGTGCTCCAGCCGCCAGATCCAGCCCAGCAGCCGCTGGGACAGCCAGGAGGGGTTCAGGGTGGATTGCCCGAGGCTCACCGGCCCACCTCGGCGATCACGGTGGAGGTCGCCAGCGGGGCGGCCGGCGCATGAGGGCCGTTGGCGATCGGATCCGGCGTCGGCTCGACGGGCGACTTGGACGGGACGATCGGCTGGCGGGCCAGGGCCGGCAGCGCGTCGGGACTGGCCTCGTGCTTGATCGGCACGGGCGCCAAGCCAAGGTAGGTCTCGGAAAGGCGCTCGATGCGCGCCGGCTGCTCAAGGTGGCTGACCTCGGCCTTCAGCAGGCGGATGCGCACCTTCTCCGTGGCGATCTGGCGCTCGACGACGGCGATCCTGGCGCGTTCGCCGCCCGCGATGGTCTTGGCGAGGTAGACGCCGAGGATCAGGGCCGCCAACAGGCCCAGCGCCACCAGGTCGATCAGGCGGAAGCCCCGCACCCTGCGATTGATCCAGCTCACGCCGCCGCCCTCCAGACGGGAGCGTCCGTGCGCACCGCCGCCCTCAGTTTCGCCGAACGGGCCCGGGGGTTCGCCGCCAGCTCCGCCGCCGACGGCGCGTGCGCGCCGTTGAACAGCAGCTGGAAGCTTGGCGCCGCAGCGGTCTCCACCGGCGGCGCGTGGCGCGACCCCGCCGGCGTCTTGCCCGCTCGCACCGACAGGAACGTCTTCACGATTCTGTCTTCCAGCGAATGGAACGTGACGACGCAGAGCCGCCCGCCCGACTTCAGCGCGCGTTCGGCTGCGGCCAGGCCCGCCTCGAGCTCGGACAGCTCCTCGTTCACCGCGATGCGGATCGCCTGAAAGGACCGCGTCGCCGGATGCGCCTTGGCCCCTCTGCGGCCGCCCAGCGCCTTCTCGATGAACTCCGCCAGTTCGAGTGTGCGGGTGAACGGCTGCTCCTCGCGGCGCCGCGCGATGGCGCGCGCGATGCGGCGGCTCTCCCGCTCCTCGCCATAGACGAACAGGATGCGGGCGAGTTCGGCTGGCTCGGTCTCGTTGACCAGGTCCGCGGCCGTGGGGCCCTCGGCCGCCATGCGCATGTCCAGCGGCCCGTCACGCATGAAGGAAAAGCCGCGCTCGGCCTCGTCGAGCTGCATGGACGAGACGCCGATGTCGAGCACCACCCCGTCGACGGCGCCTTCGCCGGTTTCGGCGTCCAGTTCGGAGAACCGGCGCTCGACCAGGCGGAAACGGTCGCCCGGCAGGCCCTCGGCGAAGCGGCGGGCCGTCGGATCCCGATCAAAGGCGATGACGCTCGCGCCGGCGCTCAGCAGGGCGCGGCTGTAGCCGCCCGCGCCGAAGGTCCCGTCCACCAGCGTCTGGCCGGCGCGGGGTTGCAGCGCGTCCACGACCTCGTTCAGCAGGACGGGCGCGTGCGGAGAGATCATCCGGCGCCGCCCACACTGGGCGCGGCCAGGCGTGCGGCGCGCTGTTGTGCGCGCAGGGTTGCGAGACCTTCGCGAGCCAAGTCGCGCTGCGCGGTGCGGTGGGCCTGGAAGGCGTCGCGCCGCCAGATCTGGAACCGGTCGCCGAGCCCCACGACCACGACCCAGTCGGTCAGGCCGAATTGCTGGCAGAGGATCTCCGGCAAGGTGATGCGCCCGGCGGTGTCATAGGAGAGCTGGGCCATGCCGCCCAGCACCGACAGTTCCAGCGCGCTGCGGATCGGGTCGCCGAATTCCAGCTCCTCGATCACCTTCGTGTAGCGGTCGAAAAGCGCCTTGCCGCCGCCCTCGATGCAGTCGGCCTCGATCGAGGGAAAGCAGAAGACGCCGTCGAACGGGCCTGCGGTTTGAGCGCGGAACTCCTGCGGCACGACGATGCGCCGCTTCCCGTCCAGTTGTTTCTCGAACGTCGAGAGAAACACCGCGCCAAGCCCCTAATACGCCGGCCGCCCCGCCGGCCCTCCCAAACCTCGCCGCCGTAACCCGCCCCAACCGGGTTTTGGTTAGCGAAGTACGAATGGGCTATCATGGGATGAATTGGGAGTAAATGACTCCAGACGACTCTTACCTAGAGAATCCAACGTGTCGCACCCAAGTACGGTTAACGAGATGTTCTTATCCACAGAACATACCGGGAACCATAGCTTCGCTTGTTAACGAATGGCCCTCGCGGTGTCATTCGATCCCATCGGTGGACGGGAGGATCTGCGGAAAATGGACCAGACGGCCTGTAAGCCGGGTTCTGTGCCGCCCGAGACCCGAAGGCCCCGGACCTAGGCGATCATTCCTCTGGACCGCCCCTTGCGGGACGGTTCTCGCGACCTACCCGGACCGCTCAGGCCTACGACAGCCCTGCCCTCATCGCTGAAGGCGCACGGTCCCTATTCGGTCTTGCTCCTGGCGGGGCTTGCCATGCCGTCCCTGTCGCCAGCGACGCGGTGGGCTCTTACCCCACCCTTTCACCCTTACCCTCCTTCGCCGAGGCTACGGAGGGCGGTTTGCTTTCTGTGGCGCTATCCCTGGGGTCGCCCCCGGCGGGCGTTACCCGCCGCCATGTCGTCGTGGAGCCCGGACTTTCCTCGACTCCCTTGCGAGAGCCGCGATCGCCCGGCCGTCTGGTCCGCGCGGAAGGTGGGCGGTGAGAGCTTCGGGGTCAAGCCGCCGCCCCGGCTCGACGGCTTAGAAGAACCCGTTCAAGCCCCATAGCTTCTGGCCGTCCAGGTCGGCCGTGGCGATGAGCAGATGGGAGTAGTCGAGCCCGCGCGCAGGCCGCCCGACAGGTCGCCCGCCACCTCGGCCTTGTACTCGAGGCCCAGCTCATAGCCCCGATCCGAAAGGTCGTCGCTCCAGCCCATCGTCAAGCCCCTGGAAAATACATCGGAGGACGATGGAACTTCGCGAACGGAGTGTCTGTTCCGCGGTTCGTCGAGCATCCTTCACGGAGAGGGTGCACAGCCCTCTCCGCCCTCTTCCCACGCTGGATGCGCGCCATGGAGGCCTGTGATGGACGATAGCCGGCGCGCCGCGCCCTGGACGAAACGACCCTTTGTGTTCGCGACCCTGTTGTTGCTGATCGGGCTCTACCTGCTGATCGGCG
>Ga0207652_10005317_pt1 | contig 10445 bp, 8 predicted proteins | sample KBSC63BmetaG_FD_184334 | JGI IMG/M metagenome (GOLD analysis project Ga0207652, IMG submission 184334) | Corn rhizosphere microbial communities from Kellogg Biological Station, Michigan, USA - KBS C6-3B metaG (SPAdes) (version 2) | ecosystem: Host-associated > Plants > Roots > Rhizosphere ...
GCCATCGACGACGACGATCGGATCGTTGTTCCGAAGCATGCTGCTCGTTCCACGCAATCGCAGCCGGCTCGGATCACCAGGCGCTCCCGAGGTGTGCTGCACCGTGAGTCCGGGTACGCGTCCTTCGAGCAGATCTGTGACGCTCGATATCGGCTGGGTCCTCACGATCGAGTCGGCATCGAGGATCGTGATGTCGTTGGCGAGCTCGTAGCGCCGCTTCTGCCCCGTCGCGGTGGTCACGACTTCCTGCAGTCGCGTCATCCCCATGTGCATCAGGACATCGACCCTGACGTATCCGGAGTCCGGAATGACGGTCGTGCGCTCCACCGGCGAATAGCCGAGGAAGCGCACGGTGACCACGTGGAGCCCCGAGGGCACGTGCCGCATCAGCGCGTAACCCTGCTCGCTGCTCGTCGCGGTGAGTTTCGTGTCTTTCACGCTCACCACCGCGCCGATGATGTCCTTGTTGTTGGTGGTGTCCGCAACGTGCACGAGCACCGCCGCGAACCCCGTGGAATCCGCCACCGGCAGCTCGGCGCGCTTCGCCTTTTCCTTCACCAGCATCACGGTCTCGCTCGTCGTCATCACGGCGATCACGCCGGTGCCGCGCAGTACCCGCTCGAGCGCCTCGCCGGCGGTGATGCTGTCGGCTTTGATCGTCACACGCTTCTGAACGGGTACCACGCGTGGCGTGTAGGCCAATCCGAGCTGCGCCTGCTGGTCGATCTCGTGCAGCGCGTCGCGCAGCGGCACGTTCGTGAGATCGAGCGATACGCGCCGTTCGAGCGGTTGCGCGGCGGGAGCGTCATCACCTCCGCCCGCGGCGCGCACCTGCGACACGCCCGCCGTCGCCCCAGCGCGAACCTTGGACGACGACGCCTGCGCGCCCGCCGTCGCGCACCACCACGGGACGATGCCCGCTACACACCAGAGCATTACCGAACGACGCACGCGTACTACCTCCGTGTGGGGGCGATGAAGTCCGAGCGACTCGAGTGAGGTGAAGCTGCCCGCAAGTCCGCGACGCGTCCGCTCGACTAGGGGTGTGTCATCGTGAAGTGAACCGTTCGCCCGTCGCGCGAGTAGTGAGTCCCGAGCGCCCCCGCAATTATCGCGAGCGCCTGGTCCGCGGACTGGTTGGTGAACGACGCCGTGAGAGGCGCGCTCGCCAGCGCGCTGTCATCCAGCGCAATGTCGATGTCGTACCACCGCTCGAGCTCCCGCGCGACATCGCGCAGCGGCCGCTCGTCGAACGACAGATGTCCGCTCCGCCACGCGAGAGCATCTGCGAAGTCGACACCGTCCACCACGCGGACATCGCCACTCTGAGCGAGTCGTCCCATCTGCCCACGACCCAGCTCCGTCGCGGTGCTGCGAACGTTCGGCGCCGCCGCCGCCCGCAGCGCCACGCGCCCCGACGCGACGATCACCACCGCTTCCGAATCCCCGGGATAGGCGCGCACATCGAACTCCGTTCCTAGATCTTCGGACACGCTGGCGCCCGCATGTACGCGGAAAGGCCGGTCGTCATCGTGCTGTACGACGAAATATCCCTCACCATTCAGCGTGACGTCGCGCGTCGTCGCGCCATAGCTCTGCGGCACCTGCAGCCGGCTGTCGGTGCTCAGCCACACGCGCGTCCCATCGATCAGCGTCACCTCGGCGCGCTGCCCGCGCGCGGTGATGTACTCGCGCGGCGGCGCGGCCTCCGCTGCCAGACGAAGGTCCTCCGTGTGCTTCCACCAACCGGCGGCTCCCGCGGCGAGCACGAGCCCCGCAGCGAGCGCCGGCCAGAGCCACGGAGCGCGCCGCGGCTCCGACATCCGGAAGCTCGGCGCAGTCGCGAGCGCAGAGCGCGACTGCTGCCGAGCCTCCGCGCGCCGCGTCTGCAGCGCCAGCCACGCCGCCTTCTCATCCACCTGCGGCAAGGGCGTCGCCACTTCCGTCCACACCAGCCGCATCGACGCGATCAGCTGCGCGTGCGAGGAATCCGCGGCGATCCACTCATCGATCGCCTTCGCCTCTTCGGGCGTGCACTCACCGCTCAGATACCGATCGACGAGACTCCAGTCAGGCTCGGCGCTCATGAGTCGAATCCGATTCGAAGGTGTCGAATGCGTCATGCCGTAGATACCGGCACCGGGAGGCCCACCCCTACGATCTGCATCACAGCCACTCGGCGAGCGACGCGCGCAGGAGGCGCAGCGCCTTCCCGATCTGGATCTCGACCGTCTTGGGCGATGTCTGCATCGCCTGCGCGATCTCGAGGTAGCTCATGTGACGCTGACGGCGAAGCAAGAACGCCTCGCGGCAGCGCGGCGGGAGCTTGGCGACAGCGCGGTCGATTGCGATGGCCATCTCCGTCTCGCGCACGGCCACATCGGCGCTCCCCGCCTCGCCGGGTGGCTCGAGCGCTTCCACCTGCGCCTCGGCGCGCCACCGGTCTTCGGTTTGCGAGCGCGCCAGCCTATTGAGCGAGACGTTGCGCGTCACCGCGTAGAGGTAGCCGGTGAGCGACTCCGTGAGGAGTAGTCGCTCACGATGCATCCAGATGCGGAAGAAGACTTCCTGTACTATTTCCTCGGCCGATCCGCCGGCGCGATCGATTCGCGATGCGTAGACGCACAGCTCGCGGTAGTAGCGGCGAAAGAGTTGCGCGTAAGCTTCCTCTTCACCGGCGCGGATGCGCGCGACGAGTCCGCTGTCCAACTCAGCGACGTAGGCGAGGGTCATTCGAAACACGAAGTAGGCGCTGGAGGCAGTCAGGGAGGCTGCACAGCGTGACATATATCGAAGCCCGCGACGCTGGACGCGCACGCAAGGGCCGGGTGTGTTCGATGGTACTTCGCCGAAGAGCGGACGGGCTCTGTCGCACGCGGTTCCGCGACAGGATCGCAGAACCGGCGTGTGTAGTACCGGCGAGTGGCTGGGCTCCCCTACGCCGTCGGCGGCATTTTGCGAATAAGATACATCCGGGACCTGTGCCTGCGGTGACGCCGGTTGCGTTGGCCCAAATGCGCGAGCACGGATGGCGCGCGAGTAGGGGTTGCCAACCGGCACGTTGTCTCACGAGTGCCGGCCCTGCGCCCGCGGCGCCACTCTACCTTATAGTACTGGCCACGACATGTCCGTCTCGTTCCCGTTCGCTGCCGGAGTCGCTGGCCGGCCATCCACTCGCCTGCCCGGTCCCCGCGCCCGCTATCCGGGTCAGTTCCTGGTAACCCTCGCCACCGACAAGCTCGCGCTCTTTGGCGGGATGGCGCGAAACGGGGACGTGAGCCAGATCAGGATCGGTCCGAAGCGAGTCGTGCTCCTCTCGCACCCCGACGACATCCAGGTGATGCTCGTGGGCAAACAGCGCTCGTTCGTGAAGGGGCGCGCGCTCGAGGCGACGAAGGTGCTGCTCGGCGAGGGGCTGCTCACCAGCGAAGGAGAGCACCATCTTCGCCAGCGAAGGCTCATCCAGCCGGCGTTCCATAAAGAGCGCCTCGTGAGCTACGGCGCATCGATGACGGAGCTGGCGGACAAGCTGCAGCGGGGATGGAGCGCGAATGAGAAGCTCGACGTGCACGAGCAGATGATGCGCGTGACGCTCGCGATCGCCGGGCGCACGCTCTTCGATGCCGACGTCGATCGCGATGCACACGATGTGGCGGAAGCGCTCGAGCTGTCGCTGCGCATGTTCAACCGCGCGATCCTTCCGATGGGAATGCTCCTCGAGTACGCGCCAATCCCGTGGGTTCGCGAGCTGCACCGCGCGCGCCGGCGGATGAACGCGCTCATTCATCGCCTGATCGATGAGCGGAGAGCGGAGGCTCGCGACCGCGGCGACCTGCTGTCGATGCTCATCGGCGCGCGCGACGACGAGGGCGACCACACGGGGATGACGGACAAGCAGCTCCGCGACGAGCTGATCACGCTCATGATGGCCGCTCACGAGACGACCGCGAACGCGCTCACGTGGACGTGGTATCTCCTCTCGCAGAACCCGGCGGCCGAGGCAGCGCTGCACGCGGAGCTCGACCGTGTGCTGGGCGGGAGGCTGCCGACGGCGGCGGACTTGCCGCAGCTGCCGTACACGCGGCAGGTGCTCGCGGAATCGATGCGTATCTATCCACCGGCATGGGCGGTGGAGCGTCGCGCGATCGAGGACGTGGAGATCGGCGCGTACACGATTCGGAAGGGCACGGTGGTACTCGCGTGCCAGTACTTCGTGCACCGCGATCCGCGCTGGTGGCGAGAGCCGGAGCGCTTTCGGCCGGAGCGGTGGTCGGAGCCGGCGAAGGATCGTCCGAAGTTCGCGTACTTCCCCTTCGGCGCGGGCACACGCATCTGCATCGGCGAACATTTCGCGTGGATGGAGGGAACGCTGGTGCTGGCGACGATCGCGCAGCAGTGGCGCTTGCGCTACGACGCGCCCGTAGCGCCGGTTCCGGAGCCACTGGTCACGCTGCGACCGCGCGATGGGCTGGCGATGCGGCTGGTGCCGCGGCGCGGAGTGACCGCGGGCGCGGCGTAGTTACGAGCCGGGAGGGAGTCGGCTCGCCTTATCGCTTAGTCGCCATTCGCGATCGGAAGTACGATGCCGCGACGGCGTCGCTCGTTTCGTGATTCGCGACGGCTAGCGTGAGCGCATAGAGCTCGGCCGGCGGCACGTGAAGCTCGACGCCGTTGATGCTGAGAAAGACCAGCGCACATGCCAAGCCGGTCCGCTTGTTACCGTCTGCGAATCCCTGAGATCCTGCAAAGGCTACGAGATAGCGCGCGGCAAGATCCGCCACGTCCGCCGACTCGGTGTACATCAAGTAGTTGCGGGGACGAGCAAGAGCCGAGAGCACGACATTCGAATCCAGAATGCCGTGCGCGCCGCCGTACCGTTCGATCTGTTGCGAGTGCAGGGCGAGGAGAACCGGCTCCCCAATCCACTTCGGTTCAGGGCGAACCGTCGGATTCACTTCGCAAGCGCGCGGAATGCACTGTCATACTCGGCCATGATCTTCGCGTGGGCATCCATCGCTTCGGCCGTCTCGGCGGTGTGCGGCACGACGCGAAATCCTCCCATGCCGTCCTCGATCCAGTCCAACTCCTGCCCTGGGGTGAGGCCCAGCCGGCGAGCTACTTCAGCCGGAAGGGTCGTCACGACTGAAGCGCCCTGCGCCCTCGTCTTGCTCATGAGAATCGTTGCCATGATGTCCCAAGACGTTGTGGGATAACGTGTTAGATGAGATTATCGAATCAGCATGTAAGATATGTGATTATAGTTCCACTGTCAAGAGTCTGCTACCTCGCGAGTCAGAACTTGTACTTCGTACCAAAGTAAAACGTCCGGCCGTAGTACTCGCGCTGAATCGCGTAATCGTGGGACGTGGTGCCCGTGAAGAATCCGAACACCGAGTTGTTGATGTTCAACGCCTGCAGCTGGAACTGAATGCGGCTGGTCGCGTCCACGATCACGGACGCATCGAACTGCGAGTGCGCGTAGAAATAAGTGTCGCCGCTCGGCGTGGGTGATCCGTCGCCATAGCTCGTGATGTTTGCCCCCTGATATGCCCACGCAGCGCGGGCTGACACGCGGCCCAGATCATACGTGAGCGCGACGTTCGCCAGGCTCGGCGACTGTCTCGGCATCGGCGCGTGTCGTTCGGGCGTCCCGTCCGCGGCTTCTGATACCACCGCGCGCGAGCGAGTGTACGTGTAGTTGGCATCGAATCCGAGTCCGGCCAGCGCGCCCGGGAGAAATACGAGTCGCTGCGCCCAATCGGCCTCGAATCCAACAATGTGACCGGACCCGCCATTCTCCGGCCGCGTGCCGAGAAAGCCATCGAGCTCGGTGACGGGGCCGCTATACGTAAACGTTCGATTGAAGATGAAATCCGAGATCTGCTTGTAGAACACACCGCCGGAGATCACGCCAACGGACGTGAAGAAGTGCTCGAACAGCAAATCATAGTTCCACGCGTGCTGCGGCTTGAGGTTCGGATTGCCGCTCGTGACGTTTGACGGGTCTGACTGGCTCCCGCCAGGACTGCCTGAGAGCGATGGGGCGAGACTCTGGTAATCAGGACGAGCGATCCCGCGCGTGAATGCAAGGCGCAGGTGCGTTTGCGGATCGAACGAATACTTGGCCTGCACGCTTGGAAAGAGATCCGTGTAGCTCTGCGAGCCGGGCACGGTCGTGACGCCGCTGCTCGTGTCGCCAACGGCCACGTGACCGACGTATGAGGCCGACGTGTGCTCGATGCGCAGACCCGTGTACAGCTCGAGCTTGCTCCAGGTGATCGTGTTGGCAACGTAGCCCGCCGCAATTCGCTCCGATCCGTTGTACGTGCCCAGCTGATTCGACACCGCGTCGGTGCCATTCGTAAAATTCGTCGCGTCCTCACTCGCGTGAGCCTTGGCCTGATCCGGCACCCGCCCCATGCTGAACGCATTAGTAGCGTATTGATAGTAATGCGGATCGCTGAACGTGCTCAGATGCCCCACCAGCGGAATCGGCGAATCGGTGAACCAGAAACCTCCCAGGGCGGCATGGTTTTTTGCTTCATCCCGGTACTTCCCGCCAAACTGCAGGTTGGCGCTCCAGTCGCCGGCATCCGCGTGCCACGGCGTTTCGAGATTGATCGCGCCCCCGAGATCACGACCGTGCGTGCGGTTATCGATGGTGAAGTAGTGCGACTCGGCGAAGTTCGCCGGATCCTCACCTGCAGCGGCGGTTGCGGGATCCACGATCTGGTACGTCGGCACCTTCGTGTTAGATGCGTCGTAGGCGACGGTGATACCCGATCCATCCTGGCCGTCGAAGACGAACGGATGGAAGCGATAGTCGTGCAGCTTCTCGTCGGTCACTGCCGCATTCAGGTCGGCGCGTACTTCGAAAATGCCGATGTGCGTGCGCCCGCTCAACGTGCTGCCAAGTACGTACTGCAGCGGCGTTCTGTTATAGGACTGTCGCGTCAGCTCCGCGCCGGTTCCGAAACCTCTCGAACCCGAGCCTGCCGAATCGCCTGTAGCACCGAATGTCGTCCCGGTCTGCGCCGTCGCGAGATCCTTTACGTAGGTGACGCCGTAATCCTCGAAGCGACTATAGAGACCCTTGAGCGCGATCGCGGAACCATCGGCGAACCGGTAGTCGATATCGCCTCCGAGTCCGTATCGATTCCTGGCGAATTGGTAGTCGCGCTGCGACCACTCGATCGGAATCGGGCGTCCCGATTCATCCTTGGACCATGCCGGCTCCAGATCATTGGTCGTGCGATTGTTCCGGTCGGCGGAACCGCCAAGCAGGAGACCGAGTCGCTTCTCGGGGCCGAAGCGGCCACCGAGCGCGAATCCGCCCTGGAGCTGATTCTTGTTTCGCAGCGTGACCTGGCCGTACTGCGCGGCGACATAACCTTGCGGCTCTCCCTCGGGAGTTTTCGTTACGAGGTTCACCGAGCCGCCGATGGCGTCCGCATCCATGTCGGCGGTGAGAGTCTTGGAAACCTCGATCGCCGCAAGTACATCCGACGGGATGTCGTCGAGCTTGACGACGCGCGAGCCATTCTGCGTGCCCGGAACGTGCGCGCCATTGATCGTCACGTTGTTGAGCTCAGGCGCGGTGCCGCGAATTTGCACGAACTTCCCTTCACCCTCATCGCGCTCCGTCGTCACGCCGGGCATCCGGCCCGCCGCCTCGGCCGCGTTTGCATTTGGCAACGCGCGGATGACGTCTCCCGGAAGAACCTTCACGATGTTCGGTGCATCCGATTGGCGTTGCAGCGCCGCTGCTTCGGTTTCGCCGAGGCGCTGCGATGTCACGGTGATGCCCGTGAGCTCTTGTACGAGAGCATGCAACTGAAAATCCTGTGTCACGGTCTGTCCACTTCGCACGACGACGGTCGCGCTCTCGGGGCTGAATCCGATCTTCGCGACGCGCACGGTATAGGACCCTGCGGCAACGCGGAGTATTCGATACAAACCGCTGGAATCGGCGCGTGCACCGAGTGTCGTGCCGGTCACGTGTACGATGGCGTCAGCTGCCGGTCGCTGCCCTGCCTCCGTCACCGTGCCGCGAATCACGCCTTGCGCGGTGAGCAACGATGGGGTGGCAAGGCACAGGACAATCGCGAGGAAATAGCGGCGCGCGGCGCACGTGATGCGATGCATGGGCGAGTCTCGACGAGGGATGAGAAGAAGATGAACAGCGCCACTGTATTCGCATCCCGCTCATTTCGCAATCGACGGTTGCGCGCGCTTCGTCGACCTTGCAATCGTGTTTATCGTTTCGTCATTCCCGTGACAGTTTCGCGCATTAGGATTGATTCGCTCGAACAGCTCGAACTTTTCTCACATCGGTCCATATGCGTCAATCACTCGCCCTCGCGCGCCAAGTCGCCGCTCTCATCGCCGCGCTCGCGCTCACCGCTGCATCGTCCGCTGCGCAAGACTACCGCGTCGCGGCGACGCACGTCATCGGCGGCGATGGCGGCTGGGACTATATCGCGCTCGACACCGTCGGCCACCGCCTCTTCATCGCGCGGAACGATCGCGTGCTCGTCGTCGACGAGGCGTCAGGTAAGTCGCTCGGCGAAATTCCGGGATTCAAACGCGCGCACGGCGTCGCGTTCGACTACGCGGCGCGACGCGGATTTGCAACGTCGGGCGAGGATAGCAGCGTGGTCGTCTTCAATCTCGACAACCTCGCGGTCATCAAGCGCACGCACGCCGACGACGATGCCGATGCCATCCTCTTCGATCCCGCGACGAAGCATGTCTTCACGATGAACGGCGACGCGGGCACGTCGAGCGTCATCGACCCGGCAACCGGCGCGCGCATCGCCAGCATTTCGCTCGGCGGCAAGCCGGAATTCGGCGTCAGCGACGGACACGGTCACGTCTACGCGAATCTCGAGGACAAGGCGGAGATCGCCGAGATCGACGCGGCCGCGAAGACCGTCGTGCGCCACTGGTCGATCGCACCGTGCGAGTCTCCCACCGGGCTCGCGATCGATGTGGAACATCACCGGCTCTTCTCCGGATGTCGCAACAAAATGATCGCAATCTCGGATGCGGGCGCGGGCAAGCTCGTGACCACGGTCGCCGCTGGCAGCGGCATCGATGCTGATCGATTCGATCCCGGCACGCAGCTCGCGTTCAGCTCGAACGGTGACGGGTCGATCACAGTGGTGCACGAGGACTCGCCGAGCTCGTTTCGGGTGATCCAGACCGTGTCGACGATGCCTGGCGCGCGAACCATGGAGCTCGACGGGAAGACGCATCGCCTCTACACAGTGACCGCGAAGATGGGACCGCAGCCCGCGGCGCCGACGAAAGACAATCCGCGGCGGCGTCCGCCAATATTGCCGGGGACGTTTTCGCTGATTGTGCTGGAGCGGTAGCGGCGCGAGGGGCGGCCCTCGTAGAGACGGCTATCGGCTTCCTCGCGATGACCATGAAACGGCCGCTGTCGTGCACGACCTTCTGTACCGCCGCGATCGCGAACCCCACCAGGAGCAATAGAGGATTTCGCGGTGAGATCAGGCGACTCACGGCCGCAAATCCAGGACGTTCCGACACCCAGTATCGAAGGCTCATGATCCAGTGCGTCGGCACGAGACTGTACCGCAGCTGCGTCACCTCGAGACCGGCGGAGTGCACGAACGCCGATAGTGTCGCCGGCGAGAAGAGCGTGAGATGCCGGGGGAAATCGAAGCCGTACCATAGTGAGCGGAACAGCCGCGCATCCAGACTGTCGACGTTGTCCGTTCGGAGAGACAGCAGCCCTCCGGGGCGTAGCAACGACGCTGCTTTCTCGAGATCTCCCTTGGGGTCCGGTACATGCTCGATGACGTTTCGCATGATCACCGCATCAAATGAGTCTCCCGCTAGCGGTGCGTCGGCGAGCGTGCCGGTGAGAACCTCCAGCTGCTGTTGTGATCGCGCGGTCGTTGCGGCATGATCGCTGAGCTCCACGCCAGTCACGCGAAATCCCGCATCCCGCAACGGGACGAGGAGATCTCCCGCAGCACACCCCACCTCCAACACGTCGGCGCCAGCGGGGAGTGAGCGCCGAAGGCCGAGCGCTTCTCTTCGTCGAAGGCGGCGCGTCAGCGCCCCAAGAACTCCACGCAGCACATATGGGGCGTAGTCAGGTGGATAGTACGCGCCCAATGCCTCGGCGGTGGGTCGCGGATTGAGATAGACCAGACCGCACTCACGACACTTCACCAGGCGGAACTCACCGGGTAGGCGGTGCCGCCTGTCCCTGCCATCGGTGATGAGGACATTAAAATTGTCCGCCCGACAATAATTGCAGCACACGCTTTCTCGACCGCCGATGCCGGAGGGAGAGCCGGGGATCGCGTGCGCCGGAGCCATGGATGCTGGAGCAGCAATTTTGCTGCCGCCACATGTTCCCACGTGCTGCCTCGATTGCCCTCCATATGAAGTGAGCGGAGCAGATCTCA
>Ga0207652_10005321_pt1 | contig 10442 bp, 7 predicted proteins | sample KBSC63BmetaG_FD_184334 | JGI IMG/M metagenome (GOLD analysis project Ga0207652, IMG submission 184334) | Corn rhizosphere microbial communities from Kellogg Biological Station, Michigan, USA - KBS C6-3B metaG (SPAdes) (version 2) | ecosystem: Host-associated > Plants > Roots > Rhizosphere ...
CCGTCGCCGCCTCCGAGCTCGCCAATCCTCCCAGGCCACGCTCCGCTGCTTCGGCGCGCAGGAACATGAGCTCCGCATACGTCATGACGTACGACGGTGCCTTCCGCCCATCGGACGTGCCGTAAACTCCGTAGGACGTGACGCCAGGACCGAAACGCGCGCCCGGCCACGACGCGAGCTTGAACCACTTCGCCGCCGAATCGGCGGAGATGCCCGACGGTTCACCGCCGTAGCCGTTCTTGTACACCGACGAATCGGCGACTGGCATGGCATACACCGACAGACGGGGATCGTTGACCATCTGGTCCGTTAGAGTTTTGGCAACTCGCACGTCGAGTCGCGATGCCACGCTCGTGGAGAACGGATTGTCGTAGACGCCGTCGCCGGGCCACGCCATCAAGGCGTTGTCGGCGTTCGACTGGAAGACGCCTCCTGGATCCGCGAATGCCGCCTTCAACTCGGCGTTCGTGGTCGCGGGGTCGACGTTCACCAGACGCATGGCGTAGCGCACGCGAAGCGAATTGGCGAACCGGCGCCACTTGGCGAGGTTGCCGCCGTAGATCGGATCGGATGATCCCAGCGTCGGTGCGCCCGACGGCACGGCCGCCATGTCCGTCGCGGCCTGGCGGAAGCTGGCGAACATTCCCGCGTAGATGTCCTTCTGCGCGTCGTACTTCGGCGTGACGATTCCGGAATCGGCCTTGAGCGCTTCCGAGTAGGGCACGTCGCCCCACTGATCGGTGAGATTGCTGAAATCCCACGCGGACATCACCATCGCCGGGCCGTAGATGCCGGCCTGTGACGCGGACTTGCCCGCCGAGATCACTTGCCGATAGTCGGCGAGGTCGGAGGTGTACGCCGATGTGAACGAGCCTGACGTCCCGTCCGCCTGCACGCTCACGTACGAGTCGACGGTCGGGTAGAGCACACTCGAGAATTGCTGTGTGACGACGGCGCCCGAACCGAAGACCACCCACCGGCGGATGGCGTTCACCGTGGCGTTCGCGAACAACGCTCCCGCCGGTGCCGAGGTCGGGCTGTTGGGATTGTGGTTCGTGTTCGTGATGTTGTCCGTGTTGCAGCCCACGGCGCTGCCGATGACAGCGAGTCCCAGAAGGCCGCCAAGAATCTTCGTCATTGCGTGCTCCCTGTAGATGGCGGTCATGGAGTGACGTGCAGCGTCAGGCCGATGCTGCGATTGGTGGGCAGCGTGGCGTACTCGAAGCCCTGCGAGTTGCCCGTGCCGTAGGTGAACTCGGGATCGATGTTCGGCAGCTTCGAGTGCGTGAACAGGTTGCGCCCGACGAGGGACAGCGTGGCGCCCTGCGCGTAGAAGCGGCGCGTGAGTGACGCGGGCAGGTCGTAGCCCAGCCGCGCTTCGCGGAGCTTGATGTAGCTGTCGTCGTAGGTGTACTGCTCGTGAATGAGCCAGAGCGAGAGGAAGTACTGCTCCGACGTCACGTTGGTGGTGTTCGGCTTGCCCGTCGCTTTGTCGATGCCGTTGACGACGACGCCCGGGTTGTTCCAATCGACCTCGCGGCCGCGCAGCGTGTTCGCGCATTGACCGCTCTGGTCGCACATCATGTTGGTGGTGCTGAAGATCTTGCCGCCTTCGTGGAAGTCGAGCAGGAAGCCGGCGTTGAAGCGCTTGTACTTGAACTGGTTGTTCCATCCGCCGACCCACGTCGGGTTGACGTTGCCGAGGACGGACAACGGGCCGCGTACCGGCAAGCCGCCGGACGTGATGAGACTGCCCGTCGTCGAGTCGCGAAGATACTTGTAGCCCATGATCTGTCCGTAGGGCTGCCCGGCCGCCGCGGTGAGGGTGGCACTCCACTGGCTCGCGAGCGTGACGGAGGTCAGGCCGGGAGTCAGCGTCACGACGCGGCTGTGGTTCGTGGCGTAGTTGAAGGTGCTGGTCCAGTCGAGGCCGTGCGCGTCCCTGAGCGGCGTCACGCCAAGCGTGGCCTCGAAGCCCTTGTTCGCGATGCGGCCGGCGTTGATCGCCTGGGTGCCGTATCCCGACGTCGGCGGGATGACGAGATTCAGAATCTGATTTCTCGTATCCTTTGCGTAGTAGCTCGCATCGATCGTGATCCGGTTGTCGTAGAACCCGAGCTCCGCGCCGGCTTCCGCGCTCGTCGTCAGCTCCGGCTTGAGATTCGCGTTCGCCAGGTTGTCGGCCAGCGAGAAGAGGGGAATCGAGCCGAACTTGGACGTCGACCCCTGGAAGACCGTCTGAAGCTGATAGGGCGTCGCGTCGGCGCCCACCCGCGCGTACGCGCCGCGCACCTTCGCGTACGAGAGCACGCGGCCTCTGAGCGACGGCATCGCGTTGGTCAACACCATCGACGTGTTCACGCCGGGATAGAAGTACGAGTTATGGTGCGCCGGCAGCGTCGACGACCAGTCGGTGCGCCCGGTGCCCTCGACCGTCCACCAATCATTGTAGGTGAATGCCGCCGAGCCGTACACGCTGTTCACGCGCTGATCCGTGCTGAACTGCTGCACCGTCGGCGTGATCGCGGCGTTGGAGACGTTGTAGATGCCAGGCACGGAGATGCCAGGCGTCGAGATATTCGAGTTTGCGAATACCGTGCGGCGCAGCGTTCCGCCGAGCAGGCCGTTCATCGACAGGTGCGATGCGATCGACTTCGATGCGTTGAGCAGCAGGTCGACATTGCTCTGCGTGCTGCCCTGATTCGCATCCGAGAACGCCCCGGCGTAGCTCGGGTTCGTCCACTGGATGTTGCCCTGCGCGAAGTTGCGGTTGATGTCCCAGTTGTAGTAGTCCTGACCGCCGCGCAGCGTCGCCGAGAGCCAGTCGGTGACCGCGTAGTTGCTCGTCACGGTGCCGATGAGCCGGTTGCGCTCGTCGTACTCGGGGTTCTCGTACATCAACCAGTACGGATTGTTATGGAATGTCGAATTCCAGTTGAACAGCCCGCCGTTCGGCGTGTAGTACTGGTTCTTCAGCGACTGCATGTTGACCTGGCGTCCCCACCACAGGAACTGCTGCACGATCGAGGTGTTGTAGCCGTCGGGCGGGCGGTTGTACGCCCGATTCTGCGCGTACTGCACCGAACCGGATGCGGTGAACCTGCCCGAGTGATAGCTGCCGCTGAGCGCACTCGAGAGATTGTTGAACGAGCTGTTCGGGATGACGCTGTGAATCTGCGTGTTCCCGAACGACAGACGACCCTTCGCGTTGTCGGTGCCGCCGGTGACCGAGATGTTGTTGGTCAGGCTGTTGCCGGTCTGGAAGAAGCTGTCGGCGTTGTCCGGGTGAGGAACCCAGGGCGTCGGTTGGCGCACGCCGTTCACGATCGGGCTGTCGAATTGCGCGATGAGTCGCCCGTCCATCTTCGGGCCCCAGCTCTCCGCCGCCGCGTCGTTCACGCCGTTGCCGCGGCCATCGACGTACGAGAATTTGCCGGCCGTGCCCTGGCCGTACAGATTCTGCCAATCCATGAACTTCGTGGCGTTGTCGAAGCTGTACGTGCTCGTCGCTTCCGTCTGGAGCCGGCCGCCTGTGTTCTTCCCCGACTTCGTCGTGATGACGATGACGCCGTTTGCGGCGCGCGAGCCGTACAATGCCGCCGCATTCGGGCCCTTCAACACCGAGATCGTTTCGACGTCCTCGGGATCGATGTCGTTGATCACGCTTCCGAGATCGATGCCGGGCGACGACGCATTCGTGAGCGAGCCCTGATTGTACGAGCTGCCGCGATCGTCGTTCGACACGGGAACGCCGTCGACGATGAAGAGCGGCGTATTGTCGCCGTTGATCGAATTCGAGCCGCGGATGGTGATCTTGGTCGATCCGCCGGGTGTGCCCGAGCCGGTGATCGTCATGCCGGCCACCTTGCCCGAGAACTGATCGACGAAGTTCTGCGATCGCGTGGCGTTGAGTGCTTCGCTCGAGATCTCCTGCTGCGCCGTGCCGAGTTGACTCTTCTGACGTTCGACGCCGAGCGCCGTGATGACGACGCCTTCGAGTCCCGTAGGCAGGACGCTGAGCGTGAAGTTGGCCGTCGCCGTCGCACCAGCGCTCGGCACCACGCTCACGCTCTTGGCGGCGTAGCCGATACGCCGCGCCGTGACGACGACCGCCGCGCCGGTCATGCGCGCGGCGGGAATGGAAATGGAGTACTGTCCCTGATCGTTCGTGAGTGCGCCGAGGCTCGAGCCGCCGATCGAGACGTTGGCCGCGGGAATCCCTTCGCCGGTTTCCGTAGTTACGCGTCCGGCCACCGTGGCCGACTGTGCGTGCGCGATCGTTGGAAGGGTGATGATCCACCCAACGACTGCGCTCGCGAGAATACACCGTCGCTTCATTGTCTGATCTCCCTCGGGTAGCAAGGCGGTCCTGGGCGTCATCGCTCGGGGAGGACCTATTCAACTCTGCCTGCCGAGACTCGCGAACTGGCGCGCGAGCCAGGGCGGGCGATGTTCGGCTGATGAAGTCGCAGGGCGGATCATGGAGAGCGGTTCGGACCGTCGCAAGATTCGCTTGCTTGGTCAACGAACGAGTGATTCACCAAAATATTTGGTTCGCCGAGAATCTCTGGAGTGCTGTCGATACGCGGCCGCGAGAATGGTTCGCGATCGGCGTTCGAGTAGACTCGCGCCGTCGCCACTGCGCACGCGCAGTCCGCGGCGGCAGGCCGTCAACGGAGCGGTTGTTGCACTCGTCGCCGTCGCGTGCCCAACCGTGTCGTCGAACGGAGGATTCTTACGATGGCGATGAAACTACACGAACTTCACCCTTCGCTCGTTCACTTCCCGCTGGCGTTGCTGCCACTCTCCATCGGCGCGGATCTGCTCGGTCGAATTACCGGAAGTGAAAGTCTGCTCGAGCTCGGCCGCCAGACCATGCCGCTTGTGGCCACTACCGGGCTCGTCGCTGGTGTCGCCGGATTGATGGCGCAGACGGAAGTCAACGCCGAAGGACCGGCGATGGATCTGCTCAAGACGCATCGCACGCTCAATCTCGGGCTCGTCGCGATCGCCGGCGCGATGGCGGTGCGGCGCGCGCGGAGCGACAAGCCGAGCGCCGCGTACCTCGCGCTCGGGCTCGTGGGCCTCGGGGCGATGGCCTACTCCGCGTATCTCGGCGGTGAGATGGTGTATCGACAGGGCGTCGGCGTCGACGCGGCCGAGGGCGTCCGCACCGAACCCGCGGTTCCCGAATTCACGCGAAAGGAAGCCGGGAACGCACTCCGCACGGCCGCGACGGACACGGCCAAGGGCATTCAGCTTACCGTCGAGGAAAGCGCGAAGGGCGACCTCGTTCCATCGCTTCTCCATCGCGGCGACGACCGCGCTTCCGCGAGCTGAGCGCGCGACCAGCGCTGCCATTCCCATGCTAGGTCGGCGACACCTCGGGACGCAGGGGCTCACCGTTTCCGAGATCGGTCTTGGCCTCATGGGAATGAGCCAGGCCTATGGGACACCCGAAGAGCGCGACGAAGCCGAGTCGATCGCAACGATTCACCGCGCGATCGAGCTCGGCTGCACGTTTTTCGATACGGCCGAGGTGTACGGACCCTTCCACAACGAAGAGCTCCTTGGACGTGCCGTGAAGGCGCTCGGCGCCGACGTACGCGATCGTCTCGTCATCGCGACGAAGTTTGGATTCAACATCGTGAATGGGCAGATGTCCGGCGTGAACAGTCAGCCGGCGCACATTCGCGAAGCGGTCGATGGGTCGCTGCGGCGTCTACAGACGGACCGCATCGACCTGCTCTATCAACATCGCGTCGATCCGAACGTGCCGATCGAAGACGTGGTCGGCGTCATGGCCGAGCTCGTGCGAGAAGGGAAGGTGCGCTACCTCGGCCTTTCGGAAGCGGGCGCAAAGACGATTCGTCGCGCACACGCGACACATCCGATCTCCGCGCTGCAGAGTGAATACTCCCTCTGGGAGCGGAACCTCGAGCCCGAAATCATTCCGCTTCTTCGAGAGCTCGGGATCGGGCTGGTGCCGTTCGCGCCGCTCGGACGCGGCTTTCTCACCGGCAACGTCAAGCGCGCCGAGGAGTACCCGCCGGGCGACTTCCGGCATCGCGATCCGCGCTATCAGGGCGAGAACTTCGACCGGAACATGGCCGCGGCCTCCGTCGTGCGCGAGCTGGCGCAGCGAAAAGGCCTGACGCCAGGCCAGGTGGCGCTCGCGTGGCTGCTTCACAAGGGCGATGACATCGCGCCCATCCCAGGTACCAAACGTCGTACGTATCTCGAGGCGAATATCGCGGCGGCGGACGTTGTACTTAGTGGTGACGAGATGTCGACACTCGATGCCGCGCTCGCGCCCGAGCACATTGCGGGGCCGCGGTACGGTCCGGCGCAACAAGCGACCATCGATCGCTGAGGTGTGCTCATTGTGATCGCCATGCCACGGTGCTACCTTCAATAAGCGACACACGCGCTGGGCGCGTGGACAAGTTCCGAGTGTTTCTGGGGCCTGCCGAATTGCCAGCAGGCCCTTTTTGCGTTCTGTCGCGTCGCATTCGCCTCTGGGCCATCGCGATCGCATATCGCACGGAGCAGACATGCAACCGACCGGAACCATGCAATGGTTCACCGACTCCGAGGTTCAGGAGCACTCGCTTCGGCGGGCGGTGGTGCATCGCTCCGGCCAATCATTTAAAAAATCCGCATGAAAGAAGAAGCAATCGAAGTCGAGGGAACCGTCGCCGAGGTCTTGCCGAGCGCCACGTTCCGCGTGACGCTGGTCAACGGACACATGCTCCTGGCGACGGCAGCCGGCAAGATGCGGAAGTTTCGCATTCGCATTCTCGCCGGCGACCGCGTGACGGTCGCGATGTCGCCGTACGATCTCACGCGCGGACGAATCACTTTTCGGCACAAGAGCTAGGAGGCACCCCGATGATCGACATGCCGGCGCACGTCACCACCCGGTGGATTGCAACGCTCGGCGACGAGCAGCTCGTCGCCGCGGAAGCGCACCTCTACCGCGCGTTTCATGCGCGCGAGACCGCGGAGAAGTCCCGCGCGGGGTCCAGGTACATCCTGCTGCAGGGACCGTCGGAGCTCGTCACCGCGTGGCAGCAATGGCTGCTCGCGAACAACGAGACGCGCGCTCGTGGCGTCATGGTTCGACGTCGCGGCTAGAGGATTTGTAAAACGGCGCTCGGTTCACGATCGCGCCCAGCCCGCCTGAGATTCGACCGGGATTCTCTCGCAGTCGTCTCTTGCTCGGCGGTGCAATGGCACCCCCCTCCCGCGGAAACCGCGAGGACCTCTTTTCGATCGCGGCGCGCGCCCGTCAGGAAGCACGCACCTGGTCCGAGCGCGCACGGGCCGTTCGCAAAACCGCGACGGTGCTCCGGCGCGAGAGCCAGGCCGCCCAGCAGAGTGCAAGCGGCGGATTGATCGAGAATCGCCTCGCTCGCGCGGCTCGAGCTGCCGCGAACGCGAAGAACGACCGCGCCGGCGCTGATTCAGAGTTTCCTCAACCGCACGCTGAGCGACGCTCCGGCGGTCCAAACACTGATCGAGCGCGCGAGATCGCCTCGGACTGACACCACCAGCGAACGCTCGCCCGTTGGATTCTCTCGAGTCGCAAGTGCCATTCGAGTTCTCTCACGAACGCCACGGTGTCGTGTACCGACACTTAAGGCTGCGTAACTCAGTGCGCTGAACTGACTTGCGTTCCTCTGACAAATGTTGGACCGAGGGGCATTCATCGCGGGCAACAGATGTTTCGCGCCGCCGGTGACGTCGCGCGGAGTAGCCGAACGGGCGCGATCCCGTTTTGACAGGATCTCCGCAGGCTATAGTATAGGATGTTGGCGTCTGGTGACTCGAACACCCGCTCCCTCCGCGTCCATGAGCAAATACACACTCACCGTGAACGGCCAGTCCCACTCCGTGGATGTCACGCCGGACACCCCGCTGCTCTGGGTGCTCCGCGACTCCCTGGGCCTCGTCGGCACGAAATACGGTTGCGGCATCGGCGAATGCGGCGCCTGCACCGTCCATCTCAATGGCACACCGACGCGTGCCTGCCAGACGCCGATCTCGGACGTCGGACATTCGGCGGTGACCACGGTTGAGGGGCTCGATCCTGCCGGCAAGCATCCGCTGCAACAAGCGTGGTGTGAGCTCGACGTGCCGCAATGCGGCTACTGTCAGGCCGGTCAGCTCATGACCGCGTCGGCATTGCTCAAGCGCACTCCACATCCGAACGATGCGGACATCGACCGCGCGATGGCCGGCAATCTGTGTCGTTGCAATTCGTACGTTCGCATTCGCGCGGGCATCAAGCGGGCCGCGGAGCTCGCGGCTGGATCGGCAACGTTGCAGGGAGGCCGCTCATGAAGCGCCATCTCGATTCGTCCGCGCCGGTGGATCGTCGCGCGTTCATCAAGGTCAGCGCGCTTGCGGGCGGAGGCCTGTTGGTCGGGACGTATCTGCGGTTCGGAGCCACCGCTGCGCTTGCGGAGACGGTCGGCGGGGAGGCCGCGGATTTCACACCAAACGCGTTCATTCGCATCACGTCGAGCGGCGCCATCTCGATCGTCGCGCCAAATTCGGAGATGGGGCAGGGCATCAAGACCTCGCTGCCGATGATCGTCGCGGAGGAGCTCGATGTCCCGCTCCCACAGGTGACGATCGTGCAGGGCGACCTGAATCCGGTCTATGGCCGGCAGATGTCCGTCGGCAGCATGTCGACGCCGACGAATTTCGCGCCGCTCCGCCGCGCAGGCGCGACCGCCCGCGCGATGTTGATCGATGCCGCTGCGCAGACGTGGGGCGTGCCGAGCGGCGAGTGTGCCACCGACGCGGGCGCGGTGATCCACGCAGCGTCGAAGCGCCGTGCGACCTACGGCGAGCTGGCGACGAAAGCCGCCGCGCTCACGCCGCCGGCCAACGTGCCGCTCAAAGCGTCGAAGGACTTCAAGCTGCTCGGCACGCGCGTCCCTGGCGTCGACAATCAGAAAGTCGTAACCGGCGCGCCGCTCTTCGGCATCGACGTGAAGCTGCCCGGGATGCTGTACGCGATCTACGCGAAATGTCCCGTGTTCGGCGGCACGGTCGTCAGCGCGAACCTCGACGAGGTAAAGAAGCGGCCCGGCGTGCGCGACGCATTCGTGCTCGATGGCATCAAGGGATTGACGCCAGGCGTCGCCATCGTTGCCGACTCGACGTGGAACGCCTTCAGCGCCGGCGACTTTCTGAAAGTCACATGGAACGAAGGGCCCGTTGCGACTCAGAGCAGCGCCGAGATGGCGAGACAGGCGGAGCAGCTCGCGAAGGCGACGCCTCCAGCGCCGGTGCCGGCAGGTGCGAAAGTAGTCGAGGCAGCATACCACTATCCCTTCCTCGCACACGCGACGCTCGAGCCGCAGAACTGCACGGCGCTCTTCAAGAACGGCGTCATGGAGATGTGGACGCCCACGCAGATTCCCGCGAGCGGGCAGGGGCTCGTGGTCGGCGGACTCGGGCTCGAGCCCGACCGCGTCGTCGTGCACATCACGCGCCTGGGCGGCGGCTTCGGACGTCGCGGCAGCAATGAGTATTCTCTCGAGGCCGCGGCGATCGCGAAGAAGCTCGAGGGCACGCCCGTGAAGCTCATGTGGCGACGCGAGGACGACTTCGCGCACGACAACTATCGGTCGAACGGCTGGCACTACTTCACCGCGGGCCTGGATGGCGCGGGGAAGGTCGTCGCGCTTCACGACGCGTTCGTGAAGATGCAGGGCGGGCCGGGCGACATGAACGCGAGCGGATTCCCGTTCATCGCGATTCCGGGCTCGGAGGTCAAGTCGAGCAAGCTGCCGCCTGGCATTCCGACAGGCTACTGGCGCGCGCCCGGCGACAACGGCAACGTCTGGGCGACGCAGTGCTTCGTCGACGAGCTCGCGCACGCCGCCGGCCGAGACCCGCTCGCGTTCACGCTCGACCTGCTCGCGGCGGTTCCAGCCACTGGAGGCCGCGGCTTTGACCCCGCGAAGATGACTGCGGTCTTGAAGCGCGCGACTGAGAAAGCTGGATGGGGCAAGTCGCGTCCGCGCGGCGAAGGACAGGGCTTCGCGATCACGCACACCAACAATGCGTACGTGGCGATCGTCGCCGACGTCACCGTGAGCAGAGACGGCGAGCTCGCGATCAAGAAGCTGACGTCAGTCGTCGACGCCGGCACGATCATCAACCTGAGCGCGGCCGAGAATCAGATTCAGGGCGCGATGCAGGACGGGATCAGCGCGGCGTGGTTCCAGAAGATCACGATCGAGAAGGGCGGGGTCGCGCAGGCGAATTTCAGCGACTACCGCATGCTGCGGATGAATCACTCGCCGCCGGTGGTCGACGTGGAATTCATCAAGTCTGACGCACCGCCGACTGGAATGGGCGAGCCTGGATTGCCCGCGGCGGCGCCGGCAGTGTGCAATGCGATCTTCGCGGCAACAGGTATC
>Ga0207652_10005326_pt1 | contig 10430 bp, 9 predicted proteins | sample KBSC63BmetaG_FD_184334 | JGI IMG/M metagenome (GOLD analysis project Ga0207652, IMG submission 184334) | Corn rhizosphere microbial communities from Kellogg Biological Station, Michigan, USA - KBS C6-3B metaG (SPAdes) (version 2) | ecosystem: Host-associated > Plants > Roots > Rhizosphere ...
CGCAGGCCGTCGCCGAGGCGGCGGCGCTGCGCCACACCGTCGTCGCCACGGGGGGCGGGGCCGCCTGCCGCGAGGCGAACCTGGCGCGGATGCTGGCGTCCGGGCACGTGGTGGCGCTGGCCGTCACCCCCGAGGAAGTGGTGCGCCGCACCCAGGGGCGCAGCAACCGCCCCCTGCTCGACGGCGCGGCCGATCCTCTGGCGGCCGCGACGGCGCTGCTGCGCGCGCGGGAGCCGTTCTACGCGCGCGCCCACGCCACCGTTCAAACGCAGGACCTGGGCCCCGACGAGGTTGCCGCCGCCGTGATGCGGGTGCTAGAGGCAACCCGGTGATGATCACGATTCCGGTGCCCCTGGGGACGCGCGCGTACGACGTGCGCATCGGCGTCATCGAGCCGGACGACGCGGCGGCGATGCTGGCCGCGGCGATGGGTAAGCCCAGCGGCGTGGCGGTGCTGGTGGACGGAAACGTCGGCCGGATCTCGCCGCGCGTGGCGCCGCTGCTGGCGGCGCTGGGCGCGCGCCTGCCGAACGTCAACGTGCGCCGCTACGACCTGCCCCCGGGCGAGGCCTGCAAGAGCCTGACGGAGATCGGACGGACGGCCGAGTGGATGGCGGCGCAGGGCTTCGACCGCGGCGCGATCGTGCTGGCCATCGGCGGCGGCGCCACCAGCGATCATGCCGGGTTCGTGGCGTCGATCTACCTGCGTGGCATCCCGTTCGCGATCTGCGCCACCACGCTGCTGGCGATGGTCGACGCGTCCGTGGGGGGCAAGACGGGCGTGGACCTGGAGGCGGGTAAGAACCTGGTCGGGTCGTTTCATCAGCCACGGGCCGTGCTGGCCGATCTGGGATTCCTGGCCACGCTGCCGCCGCGCGAGCGGGTGGCCGGCCTGGCCGAGGTGGTGAAGTGCGGCCTGATCGCCGACGCCCCGCTGCTGGAGCGGCTGGAGTCCGAGGCCGACGCGCTGGCCAAGGAGACCGACACCACCGCGCTGGCCAGCATCATCGCCGCCGCGGTCAAGGTGAAGGCCGACGTGGTGACCGAGGACGAGCGCGAGTCCGGCCGCCGCGCCATCCTGAACTTCGGCCACACGGTGGGCCACGCGCTCGAGGCCGCGTCGAACTACGAGCTGCTGCACGGCGAGGCCATCGCGCTGGGAATGATGGCGGCCCTGTCGCTCGGCGGCACGCAAGGGGTGACCCCGCCCGAGCTGCGCGCCCGTACGGGGCGGTTGTTGGCCCGGCTGGGCCTGCCCGTCGACTACGAAGGGCGCCTGTCCCCGGCCGTGGTGGGGCGCATCGACGTGGACAAGAAGCGCCGCGGAGAGGCCGTGCGGTTCGTGTTCGTCGGGACCCCCGGCACCGCCGAGCTGCGGGACATCCCGCTGGCAGAGGCGCGGCGGCTGCTGCTCGAGCCGGCCCGAGCCTGACGCCGCCCCTGCGCTGAGCTTACTTGCCGAAATCGTCCCGGCTGCTTGGTCCAAAAATAGCTCCCCGGACGTTCCCAATTCGTATGCGTTCGCCCGAAGGGTCATCGGTGCCGCCCGAGGTGTCGCCGGCCGATGATCCATGGCTGAAACGGTTCCACGCGGGCGATCGCCAGGTGCTGGAGGCGTGCTACCGCGAGCATTTCGCCACCGTGGAGCGGGCCATGGGGAGCGTCCTCAGCCCTGCCGATCGCGAGACCGCCATTCACGAGCTGTGGACGCGGTTGCTCGACGGCGCGGCGTTGCGCCAGGCGTTTCGCGGCGGGGCGTTGGCGCCGTGGCTCTCGGTGGTGGCGCGCAACCACGCGCTCGATATGCGCCGGCGCATCACCCGCGAATCGGCGTATCCGAGGGATGAGGCGGAGGCGCGCAGCGAGACCTGGGAGGAGGCGGCCCAGGCCCGCATGCTGGTGGAACAGTTCCGGCGCGAGCTGCTGCCGCCGGAGTGGGCTGGGGTGTTCGAGCTGCGCTTCCTGCAGCAGCTTCCCCAGCGCGAGGCGGCGGCCCGCCTTTCGCTTCACCGCACCACGCTCGCCTACCGTGAGCTGAGGATTCGCCGTCTGTTGAAACGGTTCTTGCTCGCCGAGCCGCCGGAGGGCGGCGCGGCGCCATCGACGGAGAGGGAAGTGCCATGACGACTGCCCAGAGGACCAGCGACGCGTTTTCACTCCGGTGCGCGCTGCCAGCGTTTCGCGCCGCCATCGCCGAGCACTTCGCCGGGAACGGTTCGGTCGCGGCCCAGGCGTCGCTGCGGGCGCATCTGCTGGGATGCGCGGACTGCGACGCGTATTACCGGCGGCATCTGCTGCTGGCGCGGCTGGATCCGCGGACGCTGCCGGCGCGGGAGCGGCTTGGTCGCGGGCTGGGATTCCGCCGCGCCGGCGTGACCGGGCGGCGTCGCGCGTGGGTGCTGGCGCTATGTGTGCCCGCCGCGGCGCTGCTGCTGGTGCTGTTGCCGCGATCCGTCTTCCGCAGCGGCGCGGGAGGCCCTGGGCTGGCCGATGGCGAGTTCGCCGCCCGCGGTACGGCAAACGGTGCGTCGTCGTTCTGGACGTATCGGCTGGGTTCCGACGGGACGCCCCGGCTGGCCGACCAGGCGATCGGACGCGCCGACGAGATGGCGTTCGCGTACGCAAATGCCGCCGGGAAGCCCTTCCTGATGATCTTCGGCGTCGACGAGCACCGGCACGTCTACTGGTTTCATCCGGGATGGTCGCTCGGTGCCCCCGCGCCCCAAGCATTGCCGGCGAAGATTGGGCCCGGCCCGCACGAGCTGCCGGACGCCATTCGCCAGCCCTTCGACGGCGCGCGGTTGCGGGTCTACGCCGCGTTCGGGGACCGGTCCTTCGATGCGACGGCGATCGAAGAAGCGGTCCGCACGTCGGCAGATGGGGATCCGTCACTCAGGCTCGGCGCCGATGGAGTGACCGTCGTCGAGCGGTCGTTCGAGGTGAGACCGTGAGGCGCGCCCGCTTTGTCGGCTGTTCGCCGTGGCTCGTGGTCGCCATTTCTGCGACCATTGCGCTGGGCGGCGGAGCGCGCGCGCAGCCCAAGTCGGTGACGCCGCGGCGGGCGGTTTTCGCGCTGATCGTCGGCGTGAACGCCAGCCCCGCGCCGGACGTGGCGCCGCTGCAATATGCGGACGACGACGCCGCTAGGTACCTCGATCTGTTTCGGACGCTGGGCGCTCGCGCGTATGTGCTGTCCCGCCTGGACGAAAACACCCGCCGCCTGCACCCGCAAGCTGCGGCCGAGGCGGTCTTGCCCCGCCGCGCCGAATGGCAGCACGCCATGGACGCCCTGCGGGCCGACATCGCCAAGGCGCGCGCCGGTGGCGTGCCGACCACGTTGTACGTCGTCTACGCCGGCCACGGCGACGTGGCCGACAGCGGCTGGTACCTGACCCTGGAAGACGCCCGCCTCGCAGGCGCGGAGATGCTTGCCCAGGTGGAACGTGTGGACGCCGATCAGAGTCACCTGATCGTCGACGCCTGCCACGCCTACATGCTGGCCATGCCTCGCGGCGCGGGTGGCACGAGGCGCCCGCTGACCGGCTTCGTGGCGCGGGAGGCGGTCGGGCGGACCGGTCGCATCGGTCTGTTGCTGTCCAGTTCAGTCTCGGGGGAGAGCCACGAATGGCAGGGCTTCGAGGCGGGCGTGTTCAGTCACGAGGTTCGGTCGGGCCTGTACGGCGCGGCCGACGCGAACGGCGATGGCCAGGTGACCTACAGCGAGATCGGCGCCTTCGTGGCGCGCGCGAACGCCGACGTGACGAACGAACGCTTCCGCCCGCAGGTGATCGCCCGCGCGCCCGCGCAAAGCGATCTGCTGATCGATCTTCGGGGCCGCGCCGATCACGAATTGCGGTTCGATGGTCCGCAGGCCGACGCTCACTATTTGCTCGAGGACGCCCAGGGCGTGAGGCTCCTCGACTTTCACGGCACTGCTGGCGCGCCGACGCACCTGATGCGTCCGTCTGGCGAAGGTCTCTTGTATCTGCGGCGCATCTCCGATGGCAGCGAAAGGGTCATCCCACACGTCGATGACGTGGTCGAGTTGGCCGAGTTGCCCGAAGCACCGACACGCTCGCAGACGCGGGGCGCGGCCCACGAGGCGTTCGGCCGACTGTTCACGCTGGCCTTCGACGCGCAGACCGTGAGCGCGTGGGATCGGCACGAGGCCGACGTACAGGCGAGGTTCGCAAGGTTCGAGCGCGATGAAGAGATGGGACGCGTCCGCCTTCACCGGCGCAAGCTCATGGCAATATCGGCGCTGGCCATCGCGGCGGGTGCGACGACGGGCGCGATCCTGTTCGAGCTATCGGCGCACCGCCTGCACGACGACGCGCCGGCGCGTGAGACCCACCTGCAGGCGGAGTTGCGCAACGATCAGATCGACAGGCGAAACTACGCGGCCCTGGGCCTGGGAATCGGCGCCGTGGCGGCCGCGACATCAGGCGTCCTGCTGTTGCTGTGGCCGACCTCTCCGCCCGCCATTCCCGCGCTGGATGTCTCCGCGGCGAGGGACGGCGGGCGGTTCGCGGCTCGCTGGACTTTCTGAGTGTGTGATCGGTCCAACTGGCGGGCGCCGGACGTTCTCATTGCAGGAGGTTCCCGATGAATGCGATGAACGAACAGCGAAAGCGGCGGCTCGAACGAGGCGACAACCTGCGCCTGGTCCTGGGCGGGTTGTTGGGCGCGCTGGTGATCCCGGCGTGTGCGAACCACGTGTCGGTACCGGCCGAGATCGCCACGTGCCCGTGCGCCAACGGCGCCTTCTGCTGCTCATCGGGCGTCTGTGCCGCCGATGCGACCGGATGCGATGCAGCGACGGCAGCGCTGTCGAACAGCGTCGAGGGTCAATGGCAGGGCTACTTCGAGAATTTCACCCTCAGCACGGACGATTCGCTCGCTATCTCGATCGTGGTGGCGGATGACGGAACGATGTCCGGGCATGTGACCATCGGGCAGTCGCTGCCACCGGCCCCGCCGAGCGATCCTGACGCGGTCTGGCCGCCCGGGCTGATCATCGACGGTCTCAGGGACACGTTGCCGCCCTACATCCCGGGCTTCGCCTACCTGGCCAGGAACATCCGCTGGGAGGCGCAGCGGTTGCGGTTCGAGATCGCACCATACGAGGCATGGCAGGCCTGGTGCGCGTTGCAGACCACCTACCTGGCTTCGGCCGACGACGCTCTGACAGCGCCGGGTTCTTACGCGTGCATACAGAGCGGACCTGCTTCGCAGATGACAGAAGGGCAGTGCTACGCCAACGTGGACACCGGGAATCAGCCCTGCTTCAAGGTGTTTCATTTCTGCGCGTCCCCCGATCAAACCCCCGTGTGCGCATGCGATTCCACCGGCTGCCAGGCGGCCACGACCAATGCTTATTCTTTCGATATCGCGCTGCGTGACGGTATCGGTGATGGGAGCACCAGCCTGACGGGCGGAAATATCCGTCTGAACCAGACCAGCGCTCCCTGACAGGGGTAGCCGCGTTTCCAGTCGCGCCCCGGGAGACTGGCCTTCGAGGACGCGCCTCGCTCGTTCGGGCGGGGCGCGTTTCCGCGTCTTGGTGGCCTCCGGGATTGCCCGTCGTCCGCGCATAGCTTGACCCCGGGCGGTGTACCGGGTACAAGCGCCGAGGCCCCCAAAGCCATGTTCCGCGGAAATTTCCAAGACGGTGCCAGGTCGCATCGAACGCCTCGAGCCCACGAGCGGCGCGGCGGGTGTGCGGCCGGTGTGGCCGGCTCCGCGACTGCAGAGAAAGGATACGGACCGGAATGAAGAAGCCGAAGCCTCGCCAGAAGTCAGCCGGCGCGCCCGCGCCCGCGAAGACGGAGTCCGGCCTGGACCTGGCGGCCATCCGCGACCTGGCAACGATCGCCGAGGAGTTCGGGCTGGCCGAGCTGGAGGCGGATCCCTCCGGTTACGTCCGCATCTCGCGCCGGGTGGCCGGGGTGGCGGCGGCGGCCGAGAGCGCGCCGGTCGCCCACGCCGCGCCCAGCATCGCCCTCGCTCCCCCCGTCGAGGCGGCGGCGCAGCCTGGTACATTCATCACGTCACCGTTCGTGGGCACGTTCTACCGCGCGCCGTCGCCCGAGGCGTCGTCGTTCGCCGAGGTGGGTGACAACGTCAAGAAGGGCCAGGTCGTCTGCATCGTCGAGGCGATGAAGCTGATGAACGAGATCGAGGCTGAAGGGGACGGGAAGGTCGCCGAGATTCTGGTCAAGAACGGCGAGCACGTGGAGTACGGGCAGAACCTCATCCGGCTGCTGCCGGTCTGAGGAGCGGCCTTGTTCAAGAAAGTACTGATAGCGAACCGGGGTGAGATCGCGCTACGCGTGATCCGCGCCTGTCGCGAGATGGGCATCCGCACGGTGGCCGTGCACTCGCTGGCCGACACGGACGCGCTGCACGTGCGCTTCGCGGACGAGAAGGTCTGCATCGGACCGGCGCCGGCCCGCGAGAGCTACCTGAACATCCCGGCGCTGATCAGCGCCGCCGAGGTGTCGGGCGCCGACGCGGTCCATCCCGGCTACGGGTTCCTCTCCGAGAACGCGCACTTCGCCGAGGTGGTGAAGAAGTGCGGCTTCAAGTGGCTAGGCCCCGAGCCCGAGACCATGCGCCTCATGGGCGACAAGGTCTCGGCCCGCGCCGCCATGACGAAGGTGGGCGTGCCCATCCTGCCCGGCACCGGCCTGATCGAGACTGATCGCCAGGCCGAGGAGGCCGTCGAGCGCATCGGCTTCCCGATCATCATCAAGGCGTCGGCCGGCGGCGGTGGCCGCGGCATGAAGATCGTCGAGGACAAGGCCCGCCTGCCGGCGCAGCTCGCCGCCGCGCGCTCCGAGGCGGCAGCCGGCTTCGGCAACCCAGCCGTCTACCTGGAGCGGTACATCGGCCGCCCCCGCCACATCGAGGTGCAGGTGCTGGGCGACGGCGAGCGCGCCATCGCCATGGGCGAGCGCGAGTGCTCGATCCAGCGGCGACACCAGAAGCTGGTCGAGGAGGCGCCTTCGGTGGCGCTGGACGACGCCCGCCGGGCCGACCTGCTGAAGATCGCGCGCAAGGCGACGGAGTCGATCAACTACCGCACCGTCGGCACGCTGGAGTTCCTGCTGGACGAGGACAAGAACTTCTACTTCATGGAGATGAACACCCGCATCCAGGTCGAGCACACCGTCACCGAAGAGGTGTTCGGGATCGATCTGGTGCGCGAGCAGATCCGCCTGGCCGCGGGCGATCCCCTGCGGTTCCCCCCCGACATGCGCCCGCGCGGTCACGCCATCGAGTTGCGCATCAATGCGGAGGATCCCGTCACCTTCGCGCCGTCTCCCGGCCGCATCACCGCGCTGAACCTGCCGGGCGGGTTGGGCGTTCGCGTCGACACGCACATCTATCAGCAGTACGTGGTTCCGTCGCACTACGATTCGCTGCTGGCCAAGCTGATCGTGCACGCCGAGAACCGTCCCGCCGCGCTGGCCCGCTTGCGGCGCGCGCTGGCCGAGTTCGTCGTCGAGGGCTGCAAGACCAACCTCGACTTCCATCGCCGGTTGCTGGCGAACGCGGACTTCGTGGCCGGTCGCCTGGATACGCACCTGATCGAGCGCATGGGCACGCACGGCTGACGCCGGGGCCTGGGGCAACGAACGGAAAGGCGGCGGCGCGGACGTGCGCGGCCGCCGCCCCTCGTCCGGGCCGCCTACCCGCCCGTCGGGCAGGACGAGTTCGGATCGAACGTGACCGAGCCGCCGCTGTTCAGCGTGGTGCGGCTGCCGATCACCGAGCCCTTGACGGGCGCGCTGACGGTCACCTGGCCCGTTGGGGAGTACAGCAGCGCCGCCACCGACGCGCCGCCGTTGATGTTCCCGCCGTTGACGCTGGTGCTGTAGATCTCCAGGTTCTCGGCGGTGCCGCCGCTGTTGGCCTTGCCGCCGATCGACAGCGACCCGGTCACCCAGATCTGCACGATGCCGCCGCTGACGGTCAGCGTGGCGTTGCTGTTGATGTTGAAGTTCCGCGCCACGTAGTTGCCGGCGGCCAGGTTGCGCGTCTGCCCGCTGTTCAGGCTGAAGTCACCCAGGTTGACGGCGTCCGAGGGAACGGTCACCACCGGCAGGTTCGCCGGCGTGTTCGGGGTCTGCGTGCCGGTGATGGTGCCACCGTTGTGCACGATCTGCTGCGCCGCCTGCACATCGCCGGTCACCGTCGACGCGGCGTTGTGGATGCTCTGGCTGGTGTTGGCGATGACGGCCTTCGCCCGGGCCTGGCAGGGCATCGCCGACAGCGTGTTGGCGTGCGCGCTACCGGCGAAGGCCGCCGTGAACGAGAACGCGCCGGCCATCAACAGCCCACCGACACCCCGGTTGCTCAGCAACATTTTCACAGTCTTCATGGTCGTCTCCTCTTCCTCTCTGTGTCCTTCCCGGCGCCCGCCTAGGTAAAAGAACGACACGGCCGTCACGGCCGCGTCCCGGCCCGGGACGGCGCCGGCCGATGCAGGCCGCATACCGCGCGGCACCACCGGGTTGTCCACGTCTTCTGTGGGCAAAGCCGGCGCAAGTTGCGCCAGGGGTGGCGCAAGCGGCGCCTCGCGTCTCAGCTTGTGCCGCGCGGGCGGGGCAGACCGAGGCGGGCGATCTGCCGCACCAGCGTGCGGCGTGACACGCCCAGGAACTTGGCCGCGCGGCTCTGATTGCCGCCGCAGGCGACCAGCGCCTCCGCGATGGCGTCACGCTCGGACCGGGCCCCGGCCGGCGTCACCGGCGCCGGTGTCGCTGACACGCTGGGCGGCGCCAGCGTTGGCGCCAGGCGCGCCAGGCCCAGATGGGCCGGCTCGATCACCGGCCCGGGGGCCAGCAGCACCGCGCGCTCCACGACGTTGCGCAGCTCGCGGACGTTGCCGGGCCAGGGATACGTCATCATCACGGCCAGCGCCGCCTCGGACACGTCGGAGACGGCGCTGTTGAAGCGCGCCCGCGCGTCGTTCAGGAACAGGCGCACCAGCGGTTCGATCTCGGCGGGCCTTTCGCGCAAGGGCGGGACTGACAGCGTCACGCAGTTCAGCCGGTACAGCAGGTCCTGCCGGAACTGCCCCGCCGCCAGCGCCGCGGCGATGTTGCGGTTGGTGGCCGCCACGAACCGGACGTCGATCGCCCGGGGCCGCACCGCGCCCACGCGCGTGACCTCGCGCGATTCGATCACCCGCAGCAGCTTCGCCTGCAGCGGCGCCGGCAGATCGCCGACCTCGTCCAGGAACACCGTGCCCCCGTCCGCCGCCTCCAGCAGGCCCGGTTTGGTGGCGACCGCGCCGGTGAACGCGCCCCGCTCGTGACCGAACAGCTCGCTCTCCAGCAGGGACTCGGGGACGCTGGCGCAGTTGATGCCGACGAACGGCCGCTCGGCGCGCGCCGACAGCTCGTGCACCAGCGACGCCACCACGTCCTTACCGGCGCCCGTCTCACCGAGGATCAACACACCCACGTCCGCGTTGGCCACCCGTCGCGCCGCGCGCAGCAGCTCGTGCATCGCGGGCTCGCGGACGATCATGTGGCCCCGCTTCAGCGTGACCTGGGCGTGTCCGGCCAGCGCCGCCGCCAGCTCGGCGTCGCCCAGGTGATCGACCGGCGCAGGCAGGTTCACCAGGTCGACCTCGGCCCAGACGCCCCAGCTGGCGAGCTGTCGGATCGCGGCCCGCTCGACCACGTTCACCTCGCCGGGGGAGGGGACGGCGACGCCCAGCAACAGGCGGTTCGGATCCAGCCAGCAGGCCCAATCTCGCGGCGAGCGCGAGACGGCGCCCAGAAGGGTGCCCAGGATCGTCTCGAGCACCGCCGCCGGCGTGCCCGCGGGCCGGGTGATGCGCAGGATCGTGAACGTGGCCCGCGCGTGCGCGCGCAGGTGCGGGCCGATCTCCCGCGGCGCCGCCAGCCGGCGCAGGGCCCCGCGCGCCGCCGTCGCCACATGGATCACCAGCGCCGACCGCCCGATGAAGAACGGTTCGGCCACGCGCAGGGGGCGGGCGATGCCCGCTGCCAGGCGCGCTCCCGCGACCGTCGTTCCGTTCGAGCTGCCGAGGTCGGTCAGCGCCATCGCCGCGCCGACCTCGAGGCGGGCGTGGACGCGCGAGACGCAGGGGTCGTCGATCTGGATGTCGACCCCGGGGCCCCGGCCCAGGGTGACCGCCGCCGTCGCCAGCACGTGGCGCGCGACGCTCATCGGTCCGTTGACGAACAGCGCGCGGATGCCGTCCCCCGCCTCGACGCCGGCGGCGTCCGCGCGACTCAGGTCGGCGGGCGGCGCGGGCGGAAGGTGCGGAAGGTGCGGCTGGCTGGCGCGGGCGTCGAACCACGTCCGCGGGCCGGCGTTCGACGGAGACAGGTCGCCCAGCTCGTAAGGGAAAGTCGCAACGATCCGCTCCATTCACCCACCCTCTCCTC
>Ga0207652_10005328_pt1 | contig 10428 bp, 10 predicted proteins | sample KBSC63BmetaG_FD_184334 | JGI IMG/M metagenome (GOLD analysis project Ga0207652, IMG submission 184334) | Corn rhizosphere microbial communities from Kellogg Biological Station, Michigan, USA - KBS C6-3B metaG (SPAdes) (version 2) | ecosystem: Host-associated > Plants > Roots > Rhizosphere ...
CTCAACGCCTTCAAGTTCGGCGCTCCGCCGCACGGCGGCGCAGCGCCCGGTGTCGACCGCATCGTCATGCTGTTGGCCGACGAGCCCAACATCCGCGAGGTCATCACCTTCCCGATGAACCAGCAGGCGGTCGACCTGCTGATGGACGCCCCGGCCGAGGTGCCGATGGAGAAGCTGCGCGAGTTGCACATCGGCTTGCGGCTGCCACCTCCCAGGAAGGACTAGGGGTGGTAGTCTTTATGCAAATTGACTGAATCTATAAACCTGATAGGATTCAGGGAGTTATAATAACAATATAAAGTAAATTATGAGCTTCCCTCGGCTCTCGCTCCTTCTCCTGCCCATGGCCCTCGGTCTGCCGTTGCTGACCGGTGCGTGCGGAGCGCCGGTGGCCGTGGCCGCCGTCAGCTACGGCACCGACGGTGTCTCCCTGGTCGAGACCGGCAAGACGGGAACCGACCATCTGGCCTCCATGGTCTCCAAGAAGGACTGCGCCCTGTGGCGTGTCTTCCGGAACCAGAGCGTCTGCCGTCCCCAGGAGGGCAACCCCAATCCCTACAAGGTGAACTACGACGAGCCGTTCCGGCAGCAGACCGAGGGCGGAAGCGAATATTCCCCGTCGCCGCATGCCGAGCCGAACGCGCCGGCCGCGAGCTGGGACGCCGCGGCCTACAAGCCTGCCGCGCCTGAAAAGCCCGTGGCCCCCATGACCGCCGTGGCCGATGTTCCCGCGGCCGAGCCGTCGCCGCCGGTCGCCGCGCCGCCAGCGCCTGCCGCGCCGGTCAAGACCGCGCACAAGGCCAAACACAAGAAGGCCAAGACCGTCGCCGCCGTCAGGAAGCCTTCACCAGATCAGGTGGCGTCTTCCCGTTGATCAGGAAGGCCTCGAGATTGTCGAGTGCCTTGAAGCCCATCGCATTGCGCGTCTCGACCGTCGCCGATCCCATGTGCGGCAGCAGGAACGTGTTCTCCAGGGCGTAGTAGCCCTGGTGGATCTTGGGCTCGCCGTCGAAGACGTCGATGCCGGCGGCCGCCAGCCGGCCGCTTTTCAGCGCTGCGATCAGCGCCTCGTCGTCGACCACGCCGCCGCGCGCGGTGTTCACCACGATCGCCCCCTTGGGCAGCTTGCCGATGCGTTCGGCGTTCACCCACTTTCGAGTCTGCGGGGTGAGCGGCGCATTGATCGACAGGAAATCGCAGTGCGGCAGCATGTCGTCGGGATTGGCGTGGAAGGTCGCGCCTTTCTCGAGGTCGGCCGGCAGGCGCGTGCGGTTGCTGTAGTGGACCGTCATGCGGAAGGCGCGGGCGCGGTCGGCGACGGCCTGGCCGATGCGGCCCATGCCGAGGATGCCGAGCCGCTTGCCGGTGACGTGCGTACCCATGAGCTGGGTCGGCTCCCAGCCCACCCAGTTGTGGGTCCGCAGCATGGAGGTGCCCTCGTGGGCCCGCCGCGCGGCACCCAGCAGGCAGAGCAGTGCGATGTCGGCGGTGGCGTCGGTCAGCACGTCGGGGGTGTTGCTGACCTTGATGTCGCGCTTGGCCGCGGCGGCCACGTCGACATGCTCGTAGCCCACCGAGAATGTGGCGATCATCTTCACCGAGGCCGGCAAGGCCGCGATCGTTGCCGCGTTCAGCGGGTCGCCCGCCGCGCACATGATCCCGGCGTAGCCGGCGGCGGCCTTGGCCAGCGCCGGGCCGTCGTAGAGCGTGTCCTGGGGGTTGAGCAGGGCGTCGAAGCTGGCCGCCAGGCGGCTTTCGACGTCGGGCGGGAAGTGCCGGGTGGCCAGGACCTTGGGTTTGGCGTTCGTCATGAGTGTTATCCTCCCTGTGCAGCCCTGCCGCAGACGATCATTCTGGAAATCCCCGCGCATGGATATTACGCTTGGGCGCCAGGCTACAAGGCCTAGCCCTCAAGCCATTGTCCGTTGACCACGTTTAGTTTTCGCTGCCCTCGCGTCCAAACTGCGGCTCTCGGTGCCGCCGTCTGCGTTTCGGTCATGCTCGGGCTGTGGATAAGCAGCGTGGCCCACGCCCAGCAGCCGCCGCCCGCTGCGCCACCGGTCGCGCAGTCGGCCGCGCCATCCTCCACACCCTCTGTGCCGCCGCCGCCGGAACCGCCGATCAACGAGGTCGTGCTGGTGCCGCATCGCGCGACCTACGACATGAAGCTCTCGGTCGCGCGGCCCAACAGCGGCATCGTCGAGGTCAAGGGCAACATGGTGCTCGAGACCAATGACTCGTGCGACGGCTGGGAGATCAAGCAACGCATCAAGCTCACGTTCCTGCGCAACGACGGCGAGGAGTTCGAGACCGACTCCAACTTCACGAGCTACGAGTCGAAGGACGGCCTGCAGCTGCGCTTCAGCGTGCGCAACGCCCAGAACGACGAGGTCGAGGAAGAGTTGCGCGGCCAGGCCGACCTCGAAGGGCAGGGCGGCAAGGGCCGCGCGAGCTTCTCGCTGCCCGAGGCGCGCAGCTTCGACCTGCCGGCCGGCACGCTGTTCCCGACCACGCATCTGGCCCGCGTCATCAAGCACGCGCGCGAGGGCGACAAGTCGGTGTCGTACAAGGTGTTCGACGGCGCGCGCCTCGACGGCGCCTTCCAGGTCAACGCCGTGATCGGCAAGCCGCCGCGCATTCCGCCCGGCACGCCGCCGACGCGCGGCGACGTGGCGCTGATGCGCGGCCAGCCGGCCTGGAGCGTACGCTTCGCCTTCTTCGCCGCCGGCGACCAGGGTGCGCAGCCCGAGTACGAGCTGGCCCTCGACCTGCTTGGCAACGGCATTGCCCGTTCGATGCTGCTCGACTACGGCGACTTCGCCGTCGATGCCCGCCTCATTCAATTGCAAGCCCTTCCGAGGCCGAAATGCTGAGCCGCCCGTCGTATCCCGCCGTAGCGGCGCTCCTGGCGGGGGCTCTGTTCGCCTGGCCGGCAGCGGCGCAGGACTTCGCCTCGCACAAGGCGGCCTATGCCGTCACCATCCTCGACCACGGCAAGGCCGGGGAGCCGATCGGCACCTACGCCTACGAGATGAAACAGACCTGCGCCGGCTACGCCATCACCCAGCGCCTGCGCCTCGACGCGCTGTCGAGCGATCAGCAGTCGCAGATGACCGAGAGCATCGACGGCCGCACCCTGCATTTCGAGCACCGCACCATCACCAACGGCCGCCCGACGAGCACGGTGAAGGGCGAGGCCATCCTCGACGACAAGGGAGTGGGCCAGGCCCACTTCAGCGAGCCCGAGGGCAAGTCGGCCACGCTGCCGGCCGGGACACTGTTCCCGATGGCGATCAGCCGCGCCACTATCGAGCACGCCCGGAAAGCCGATGGCGGTTTCGACGCGCTCTTCTTCTACGGCGAGAAGCCCAAGCCGCCGCAGTCGGTCAACGTGCTGATCGGCAAGGTGCCCAAGCGCCTCGCCGACCTCAAGATACCCGGCGGCTCCGGCGCATTGGTGAAGGGGCGCGAGCGGATCTATTATCGCGGCGCGTTCTTCGACACCGACGACAAGTCGAAGACCGACGCGCCTGCCTTCGAGATGTCGAGTCTGATGCTCGACAACGGCATCGAGCTCTACGGTACCCACGAGCAGGGCGATGGCACCGGGATCGAGTACCGCATCACCCGTCTCGAGGCGCTGCCCAAGGCCGATTGCAAGTAGCAGCTACCCCACCTTCACGCCCATCTCGGCGAGCGCCCGGATCGAGCCAGGGTGATAGGGCACGACCTTGTTCTTGATCGCGTTGGCCGCGCGCGTCGATGCCGCGGCCGGGCCTGCGCCGGAGAGATCCTTCGCCGACAGCACCGCCCGGGTCAGCGCGTAGGCGGTGGCCTCGGGCATGTCCTTGTGGCCGACGACCGCGTTCCAGGCCGCGACCGTCTTGATCGGCGCCGTTTGGCCGCGATAGGTGCCGACGGGGTAGCTGGCGTCGGCCATGAAGGGAAAGCGCGTGCTCATGCCGGCGATCTCGGCGTCGGACAGGCCGAACACGTCGCAGGAAGCGGCATTGGTGGCAGTGACGAGGGACGGGATCGGCACGAACGCGCCCTGCCAGAACGCATCGATCGCGCCGGTCTGGAGCTGTTTTGCCTGCTCGGCCGGCGTGCCGCTCACGATCACCGGCACGATGCCTGCGATCGCGGCGGCAGCGCGGAAGTAGTCCTCGGCCGGTCCCTTGGTGGGGCCGCACCCGACGCGCTTGCCGCCGAGAGCCTTGAGGCTGGCGATCTTGCCGGCTTTGAGGGCGGCGAACGCAGGGGCAGCATGGTGGTTGCCGGCAGCGCCAGCGCGCCGCGTCGATCGATCGATATCACCGGTCCTCCTCGGGCCACAGCCAGGCCGCGCCGCGTACACCGCTCGAGTCGCCGTACCGCGGCGGCACGAGGCGGGTGGCGATGCTGTCGGCTTCGGAAAAGATGTACTGCTTCCACAACTCGGGTACGCGCGTGTAGAGCCGGGCGATTCGCGACAGGCCGCCGCCCAGCACGATCGCGTGCGGGTCCAGCACGTTGACGATGCTGGCGAGTGCGCGCGCCAGCCGGTCGCAATAGAGCTCGATCTCGGCTGCCGCCTCGGCGTCGCCCGAAAGGGCCGCGTCGGCGATCTCGGTCGCCTGCAGTTGCCGGCCGGTGCGCCGGGCGAATCGGTCGCGCACCCGCGGCCCGCTCAGCCAGGTCTCGATGCAGCCGTCGCGGCCGCAATAGCAGCGCGGGCCCGGCCGTTCGTTGTCGCGTGGGCTGGGCAGGGCGTTGTGGCCCCATTCGCCCGCGATCGCCTGCGCGCCGACCAGCCCCTTGCCGTCGACAACCACGCCACCGCCGACGCCGGTGCCCAGGATGACGCCGAAGACGACGGCACAGCCCGCGGCCGCGCCGTCGGCCGACTCGGAGATCGCCAGGCAATTGGCGTCGTTGGCCAGCCGCACCTCGCGGCCCAGCGCACGCTCGAGATCGACCTTGAGCGGTCGGCCGTTCAGCCGCGTGGAGTTGGCGTTCTTGATCAGGCCGGTGGCCGGCGAGATTGCGCCGGGATGCGCCACGCCCACAGGGCAGCGACGGCCAACGCGCTTCTCCAGATCGAGGACGACGCCCGCGATCGCCGCGACGCTTTCTTCGTAGGGGCCGGGGGGCGTGGGCACGCGCAGACGTTCGCGGATGGTGCCGCCGGAATCGAGCACGATGCCCTCGATCTTGGTACCGCCCAGGTCGATGCCGATGCGCATCACAGGAATCGCGCACGGATGTCGACGCTGCTCTTCACGCCGATGTCGTCGAAGGTCGAGCCCAGCCACTTGGCCGCGGCCAGGCGCCCGAGCTGGAACAAATGATCGAGGTATGCCGGCTCGATCAGGAACTTGCTGACCGAGCCCATCGGGCCGATCGAGGCCTCGTCGTTGATCGAATGGATCATGATCGCCTTCAGCCGCGTGCCGAACTCGCCGGTGATCGCGCCCTTGCCGACCAGGTCCTGGACGAAGGCGATGGCGCGCATCTCCGCCATCAGCGCGCCGCCGAAGGTGATCTCGTTCAGCCGGTCGGCGACCTCGGCGTTGCTCCTGGGAATGCCGGGCCGGAACGACGGGTCGAGCTCGACGATCACCACGTCGCGGCTGTCGGAGGCATAGATGAAGGGCCAGATCGGCGGGTTGCCGCGGAAGCCGCCGTCCCAGTAGGGCACGCCGTCGATCACCACCGCGTCGTGCACGTTGGGCAGGCAGGCCGAGGCCAGCAGCGCCTCGATGGTCAGCTCCTCGCGCGTGAAGATCCGCGCCTTGCCGGTCTGCACGTTGGTGGCGGCGACGAAGGCCTGGATGGCGTCGCATGCGCGCACCGCCTTCTCGTCGAAGTGCCGGCGCAGCAGGTCGCGCAGCGGATCGAGCCCCAGCGGGTTGCGCATCCACGGGGTCAGGGTGCGCTGCATCAGGTCGGCCCACAGGGCGGCCAGCGAGTCGTCGAGATTCCAGTTGCCCTGCAGGCGATCGAACGGCGTGCGCTGGATCGGGCTGGTGAGCGCCATGGTGCCGAGCTCGGTCCAGAAGGCCTTCAGCTCGCGGCGCGCACCGTCGGGGCCGTCCTTGGCCCAGCCCTGCAGCATGATCGCGGCGTTCATGGCGCCGGCGCTGGTGCCGCTCACCGCCTCGAAGACAAGCCGCCCGTCCTCGATCAGCGCATCGAGCACCCCCCAGGTGAAGGCGCCGTGCGAGCCGCCTCCCTGCAGGGCGAGATTGATGGGTTTGCGATCGCTCATCCGCCTATCCTCGCCCGCCCGCCCGCGTTACGCTTCGGTTACGATGGCACGCGACGGCGACGATCTCAGTATGGAGCAGGGCGAGACCCGGGGCCCGTGGCGAAAGCGCCCGACCACGATCCTGTGGGTGCTGTCGTTCGGCCAGCTCATTACCTGGGGCCTCGTCTACTATACCTTTCCGCTGTTCGTCGGGCCGATGGAGCAGGAGCTCGGCTGGTCGCGCGATGCGCTGTACGGCGCGCTGTCGTCGGGCCTGCTGGTCGCGGGCCTGTGTTCGATCCCGGTCGGGGCCTGGATCGATCGCGGGCATGGCCGGTTGCTGATGACCGGCGGCTCGGTGCTGGCGGCTGTCCTGCTCTTCATGTGGTCGCAGATCCATACGATCGAGATGTTCTACGTGATGTGGATCGGGCTGGGCGCCTGCCAGTCGGTGACGCTGTACGAGCCCGCCTTTGCCGTCATCACCCGCGTCTACGGCCCGCGCTACAAGCAGGGCATCATGCTGATGACCTTCCTCGGCGGGCTCGCCAGCACCTTCGGTATTCCATTCGCGCAGTTCCTGATCGAGCGGATCAGTTGGCGGCCGGCACTCGAGGTGATGGCGGTCGTGATCCTGGGCGTCGCGTTCTTCATCCACTGGCTGTTCGTGCCGGGACCAAGGGAGCAGGCCGTGCCGATCGGCGGACCGGCCAAGGCGGAGACCACCGACGGCAAACCCAGGCGCAGCCCGCTCGCTGCCGCCATCCGCATGCCGGCGTTCTGGGGTCTGGTCGTGGCCTTCGCGGGCTACGGACTCGCATTCTCGGCGATGAGCTTCCACTTGATTCCGGTGTTGCAGGAGCGCGGCGTGCAGATGGGCGTGATCATGGCGATCATCGCCCTGATCGGCCCGATGCAGGTGGTGGGCCGCGTGCTGCTGGTCGCGGGTCAACGCCACGTGACCACGATCCAGCTCGGTGCCGGCATCTACTTCGCCTTCCCGATCTCGATGGCGATGCTGGCGATGGGCATCAGCGACGTCTACGGCCTGATCCTGTTCGCCATCCTCTATGGCGTGGCCAACGGCCTGCTGACGATCCTGCGCGGGATGGCGGTGCCGGAATTCATCGGTCCCGAGGGCTACGGCGTCGTTTCGGGCGCGCTCACCATGCCCACGAACATCATGCGCGCCGCCGGTCCTCTGATGGCGGCCTTCGCCTGGAGCCACAGCGGCAACTACACCGCCGTGCTGTGGGGACTGGCCGTGATCATGCTGGTCGCCGCCGCCGGCTTCGCCGCCGCGGCGTTCCTGTCGAAGAAGAAACCGTCGCCTTATCCGACGGTGTGACAGCGGCACCTGCACGGCGCCATTTAATAAATGGAAATAAAATGGAGGGGCGGCCGGACGGGTGCATGCACGTGCATTGCCGTGTAGACGCAAGGATCCCTGTCTTTGGCTTGGAAGCGGTGTCATCGCGCGAATCATAGGGCGATTCGCGCGATCTCCCAATCTTGGTCACCATAAGCCGTAAAACCCTTATTCGGCAGCCATCCGTTGCACCTTTGGCTTGAGCTGGCGGAGCTTGGGCATGACCTCTTTCGACAAAAGCTCGAGGGAATGACGCCAGGCTTGCGGCTTCTCGACATAGTCGAAGCCGAACACCAGGAGCTGCCCGAATCCGCCGACCTCGTCGTAGATCTTCTCGATCTTTTCGACGACGGTCCGGGGCGAGCCGACGATCCAGTTGTGCCGGGCGCAGTATTCCGGCGTGACATCGGAATCGGGCACGGCCTGGTCGTGCTTGAGGTATTCGAAGAAGCCGAACTGGGCGAGCAGGGGCAGGAAGTATTCGCGCATCATGCGGCCCATGCCGCCGCCCACGGAGAGCTTCATCGCCTCCTCGTCGGTGTCGGCCACGAACACCTCGCGCACGAGCCGCCAGTCGTTGCGGTCGGGCGTGCGCCCGGCCTTGGCCGCGCCGATCTCGACCGATTCCCAGTGGCTCTTCACATAGCCAGGGTTGAGGTTGAGGCTCATCGGCAGGTAGCCCTTCTCGCCGGCGAGTTTCAGCGTGTCCGATCCCTTTGAGAGACCGGCGACGCCGATCGGCGGATGCGGGGCCTGCAAAGGCTTGATGTGCGGCTTCAGGAATCCGAACATCGTGTCTGGCTTGGTGACGTGCCAGTACTTGCCCTTGTAGTCGAACGGCTCGGGCGAGCTCCACAGCTTCAGGATGATCTCGAGTGCCTCGCGGGTCATGTCGCGGTTGACACCCGACATGGCGTCGACGTTGAACATCGCCCAGTCGCTGGGCAGGCCCGACGCGGCCACGCCGAAGTTGAGCCGGCCGCCCGAGATGTGGTCGAGCATGGCCACGCGATTGGCGAGCTCGGCGGGGTGGTGATACGGCAGCAGGAAGCCGCCGGGTCCGAGGCGGATGTTCTCTGTCTGCATCAGCGCCTGCGCGACCAGCAGGTCGGGCGAGGGGTGTGGCTCCCACGGCGCGGTGTGATGCTCGCCGATCCAGCACTCGGTGAAGCCGAGTTCGTCGAGCCAGCGGATGACCTGAAGATCCCATTCGTGGCCGTCCTTGAGGGACCGCTCGGGCGGATGAGACGGCATGGTGAAGTAACCAAACTGCATCGTTTCCTCCTGGGTTTCTCAGGGGAAAGTCGACTACCATCGACCGCGGCGCGCAAGAGTGCGAAAGCGCAGGGCTGCGCCAGGGAGTTCGCGACATGACAAATCGCCGGGCGGTATTCGTTTGTTGCGACGGCCTCGGGCGCAATTGGATGCGACGCGAGACGACGCCGGTGTTGCACGAGATCGCCGGCCGCAGCCTGTGGTGCGACGACCATCACGCGGTGTTCCCCTCCGTGACGCGCGTGTCGGCGGCATCGGTGGCGACCGGCTGCCAGCCCGGCCGGCACGGGCTGCATGGCAACCGCATGGGGCTGATGGAAGACGGCCGGGTCGTCGTACGTGATGTCGGAGATCCGGCATTCCGCGACCACATGCGCCGTGCCACCGGCCGCACCTTGCACGTGCCGGCGCTGGCCGAGCGGGTCGCCGATGCCGGTGGGTGCGTGGCCTTCTCGAACGTCTCGCCGGGCGCGGCCTATTTCCTCGACCCCGACTGCCACGGCCATGTCTATCACCGCGCCGGCTCCTACGCGCCGGGCGGCGTGCGCATCGAGGGTGCCGACGCGCTGTCGGTCAGCCACGACGGCGCGGGCGACTGGACGATGACCCAGCGCTTCTGCGCCGAGGTGCTGGAGCAGCGCCGGCCCGCGGTCGCGCTGCTGTGGCTCGCCGATCCCGACCTCACCCTGCATGGCGTGCCACTGGGCTCGCCGGCGCATGGCGCGGCGCTGGCCGGCGCGGAGCGCTGCGTGGCCGAGGTCGTGCGTGCGGTCGGGCGGCTGCGGGCGGCGGGCGAGGACATCCTGCTGATGATCGGCTCGGATCATGGCCAGGAGACGATCGGCGAGAGCATCGATCTCGATGCATGGCTCACCGCGCATGGGCTGGGCGACGCGCTGGCCGCGGGCGACGTTGCCGTGGCGGGGCAGGGCACCGCCGCCGTGCTCTATGCGACGGACCGCGGCCGCGGCGGTCTGCTGGACGTGCTCGACGAGATGCGGCGCATGCCGTGGGCAGCCAACGTAGTGGCGGACGAGAAGGGCCTCGCGGCCCATGGATTCGCTGCGCGGCAGGGCATCGTCGCTGCCGTCAACATGGCGCGACGCGACGAGCCGAATGCCTTCGGCATCCCTGGCCGACGCTATGTGGTGGCCGAACCGGGCAAGGCCGCGGCTATCGGCTGCGGCCAGCATGGCGGGTGGGGACCGGACGAGACGCGGCCGTTCCTGATGGTCGACGATGGCGGCCGTTCGTGCGGCGCGATTGGCCGGGTGACCAGCCTCACCGACATCGCGCCGACCATCGTGCGCCACCTCGGCCTGCCGGTCGAAGGCTTCGACGGCGCGCCACTGCTCTAGGCTGAGTGCAATCTCAAGACGGCGTCGACGGCGCTCTTCGTGCGGCGGGCGATCTCGCGTGCATCGGGCGGTTCGACGACCCCCAGCATGAGGCGCACCGGAAGGTCGCCGAACAGCAGCGAAAAGAATTCGCCGCTCATGCGGTCGGCGTCGCCGTTGGCCAGCAGCCCCGCGGCTTGGGCCTGCGCCATCAATCG
>Ga0207652_10005331_pt1 | contig 10425 bp, 6 predicted proteins | sample KBSC63BmetaG_FD_184334 | JGI IMG/M metagenome (GOLD analysis project Ga0207652, IMG submission 184334) | Corn rhizosphere microbial communities from Kellogg Biological Station, Michigan, USA - KBS C6-3B metaG (SPAdes) (version 2) | ecosystem: Host-associated > Plants > Roots > Rhizosphere ...
GCGATCGTGGTCGGGCCGAGGGTCCGTTTGTAGATCGCCACCTCGTCGAGGCCGCCGGCGCCGAAGAGCCCGCTGGCCGAGCGAGACATGAAATTGAGCGTCGAGTTCGCGAAGTTGCCACCGCCGCTGCCGCTGTCGCCCTTCTGGTAAGCGACCGCTTTGCCGTCCACGTACGGAGTGATCTCCTGTGCGGCGGGCGCGCTGGTGTCGAGCACGAAGGCGTAGTGGTGCCATTCGCCGGCGCTCGGTCGTTCGAAGTAAACGGTGTTGCGCGAGGCGCCCTGGCCGATGCCGACGCCGAAGGTGCCGCCGAACTGTGGCGCGTTCGGGTCGACCAGGAAGCCGCCTGGAGATTCGTTGAAGTTGGGAGTGAACTCCATCGCCAAGCGATCGTCGTTGGCGTAGCTGTTCCACTTGAGCCAGAACTCGACCGTTGCGGCGTGGGTGCCAGAGAGGTTGACCGCGGCTTTGGCAGCGTCGTTGACGCCGTCGAATTCGGCAGCGCGATCCGGATCGTCTTTGACGCCGCCGGGAATGCCCAAGGTCGGTTCGCCAAAGGTCGTGGCCGGGCTGGAGCCGACGCTGTCGGCGAAACTGCTGCCGGAGGTCTCGCCCATCCGCCAGTAGTGGACAAGACCGGCGGTGGCCAGCACCGAGTCGCTGTATTTGCTCACTTCGCCGCTGTTGACGCTGACCGGTCGCGTGGTCGTGGCCGTCTTACCGCCGTTGTCGGTGACGCGGAGACCGACGGTGTAGGTGCCCGGCGTGCTGTAGCTGTGGGAGATGACGGGGTTGCTGCCGCCGTTCGTCTCGTAAGTGCCGTTGCCGTCGAAGTCCCATTCGTATTGGGCGATCGTTCCGTCGGGATCGCTTGAGCCGGCGCCGCTGAAACTGATCGGTTCGCCTTTCACCACCACCGAGGGGGTGGCGGTGAAGCTCGCGGTCGGCGGCAGGTTGTTGATGATCGTCAGCGTGCGCACCGCGGTGTCCGTGGCGCCGTTGTTGTCGGTGACGCGCAAGCGCACCGTGTATTCGCCCTCGGCCGAGTAGCTGTGGGTGACGGTCGCCTGGCTGCCCGTGTTGGTCTCGAAGGTGCCGTTGCCGTCGAGGTCCCATTCGTATTTCGCGATCGACCCGTCAGGGTCACGCGAGGCCGAGGCGTCGAAGGTGATCGAGGTGTTCGTTTTGGCCGGGTTCTGCGAGATCGTGAAACCGCCGTTGGGCGCCCGGTTGGAGCCGGCGGGATCGAGGTTGAGCGATTCTTCGGCGGTGTTCGGCTGCACCCCCATGTCGGAGAGCACGTTGTAGGTCGCCTGTTGGATCCGTTCGTCGGCGAAGCTGGTGAGCCCGTAGGCCCACTGCATCGTGCCGCTGGCGAAGACCTCGGCTCCGCTGGGCGCCGTGTAGGTGACCCCGCCGATTTTTCCGGGCTGGCCGGGAGGCGGTTCGGTGTTTCGCAAGCGTCCCTCGTCCTGGAGCCACGAATTTGTGTTGACCGTCTGCACGTTGGTCGCGTAGACGCTCTTTACGCCTTTGGGCTCGCGCGAGAGGTACTGGGCCTGGGTTGGGATCGCGTCCCACTCCCAGCCGACCAGGTTGTCGCCGATCGTCGTCGTCGAGTTTTCCGAGATGCCGCTGTTGCGCCAGATTCGGTTGGAGGCGAATTCTTCGTCGGCGTTGCCGGGTGGGATCGTGATCGGGTAGTCCTGCGAGTCGTTGTCGCCGACGTACATGATCCCGAAGAGCTGGTTCTCGGGCATATCGGGACCGACCCGCCCTCCGGGGGGCGCGCCCGGGTCGCCGGGTGGAGCCCCGTTGTCGCGGAAGGTGGTTGTCGAGTTCTGTGGATTGTCGTCAGCCGTGCCGGCAATGCCGTCTGGCCCGAGCGCGTCGTCAGCCGTTCCCTTGATCCCGTCCGGACCCCAGTCGTTTTCGCTGACCGAGCCGTTGCCGGTTGAGCCGCTGCCTTCGACCGTCTTGTAACAGACCAAGGTGTTGTTGTTGTCCTCGTAGCGAACCTTCCAGTAGGCGGTGTTGGCGGAGAAGGAGGCGATGTTGACGCCGGCTTCGCGCGCTGCGAGGAACGCTTTGAACTGTCCTTCGGACCAGTACTCCGAGTGGCCGGAGACCACATCGACGTCGTGGTTGAGCAGTTCCTCAGGGTGGTTCTGAAGCTGGACGTCGTCCGTGTAGGCGACGTCATAGCCCTGCTTCTCCAGCCACTCGAGCAGATCGATGTCGGGTCCGGCGAACCAGTTCAGGTGGGCGCCGGCCTGGGCAAGGGGGCGATCGAAAGAGACCTTGACCGCGCGGCTCGTGCCCGAGACCGTGTTGCCGCCTTCGGTGCCGTAGTACAGAGACTTGCCGCCGAAGATGTTATAGGCCTCGTAGGTGGCGACCGGCAGGACATAGAGCACTTCCGCCGTCGGCTGACGACTGTCGTCGCGCACGGTGAAGACGATCTGGGTTTCGTCGCCGGTCGAGGCGACCAGCTTTGCGATGTAGACCCCGGAAGCGGGGAAGGCGCCGGCCGGGATCGTGTAGGTCGGGTTCCAGTTGTCGCAGCTGACTTTGCCCGTGACTTCGTCCATCGGTTCGCACTGGAAGGTGTTGTTGATCGAGACTTTGGCGCTGTTGACCAGCCGACCCCCGAGGCCGTGGTAGTACCCCATGCGGTAGACCGAGATGTTGACCGTCGTCGTCGGTGAGACCGGGCCGTTGCGGCCGATCTTCAGGGTGACGCTTTCTCCGAGGTTGACGCTGGTCTTGGTCGGGAAGCCACCGAGTTCCTGGCTGTAGTCCCAGACTTCCCACGCGGAGGTGCCGCTTTCGCCATGGCACTGGTTCTCGTTGACGACGGGTACCGGATTCGGGCAGACGACGGCGGCCTGGGCGCTTCCCGATCCGAGCAGCATCAAGGCAAAGAGTGCACCGAGGAGGGTTAGGGAAAGCGGGGCCAGGCGGCCACGAGCACGCGATGGCCGTGAGTTAGGCACAGTCCCATTCTCCCAGCGGTTGGCTTGGGAAAAGGCCGAAAAAAGGTCACTCTTTGGTTTCACGAGCCAGCTCCTTCGATGGCGCGCTGTGCGGCGCGCCTCGGCATCAGTGCGTTGACTAGGACCGCCCGTCCGGGCAGGACGCGCTGGGTTAGCTGCGCGACGTCATTCCAGACGGCGGGGAAAAGGCTGTAGAGCGCTGCCAGGTACGCCCAGGCCCCGACGAGGCCGACCGTGGCGAGCAGGAGGAAGATCGGTGCCTGCTGGTTGCGCAGCAGCTCGGCGACTGGATTGGCGACCGCGAGCATCAGCACGCTGCTGGCAGCGGCGGGGAAGAGATCGGTGACCAGGCGCTTGACGGGAATGCCCAGCACCCGCTTGAAGAGCACTCCATAGACTGAGAGCAGCAGGGCGACGTGTACCCCGACCACCGCGTAGGCGAGCGCCGTAATCCCGTGCGGTGCGGCGATCCAGGAGGCGAGGATGTAGAGCGCCAGCAGGCAGACGTTGAAGGCCAGCAGGGCCCGAGGTTTACCGGCGGCGAGCATGATCTGGGGGTAGCCGGTGAGGATCGCGGCGATCATCCCTGCAACGCAGAGGATCTGGACCGGGCCAACAGCGGGAGCCCAGCGCTCGCCGAAGAGCCACGGGACCAGGTCCGGTGCGGTGACGATCAGCAGCGTCAGGAGGGGCAGCAGGACGGCCGCGTGGATCCTCGTTGCTCGCTCGTGGAAGCGACGCAGTTCGTTCAGGTCGGTAGTCCGTGAGTAGACCGGGAAGGCGAGCCGGATCATGATCCCGCTGATCTTTTCCTGGTAGATCACGCCAAGCTGGAACGCGCGCCAGAAGAGCCCGACCTGGCTCGGACTGAGGCGGACGGCGGCGACCGCGAGCGTCGCGTTGGTGATAGCCACCGAGGTCAGGCCGGCGGCCGAGGCCGGCAAGCCGAATCCCATGATTTCTTTCAGCTCCCCGTGGTGCCAGCGAGGCAGGGGAGGGGGAGCGGCGAGGACCAGCAACGCCGAGGTGACCAGTGAGCCGGACAGCGCTCCAAGGACGATCGCCTCGGCATCCAGGCCGGTGATGGCCAGCGCGACCGAGGCCACTGCGGCCACCGCCAGCGCGACCATTTCGATCAGGCTCACCCGGCGAAAGTCGAGCCGGCGCCAGAGCATGCTGCGGGGCACGGCGCCGATGCCGGCGAGGACGAAGACGGGAGAGATCAGCAGCAGCAACTTGGCCGTGTCGGCCCCGAAGAGCGGCTTGCCGACCGGCTCGGCCAGGGCCAGGGTCAGCCCGGTGAGGACAACGCCGGTGAGCAGGCTGGCCAGTACCGCTGCCTCGACGTGAGTGCGTTCGATCGTCTTGCGCTGCACCAGGGCGCTGCCGAAGCCCTCGAAGGTGAGGATGATCCCCAGCGGCACGAAGATCAACGGCACAACCGCCTCACCGAAGCCGGCCGGCGCGATCAGGCGCGCCAGCACCACGGCCGAGGCCAGGGTGATGATTTCGATTCCGACCCGGGCAGCGGTCGTCCAGCGCACGCCGGCGACGGCAGCCTGCTTGAGCTCCTCGGTCGAGAGGTCCTCTTGCTCGAAGTCGCGTTCGTCCATCCAGGGGACAAAACGGCGGCGGAGCGCCGGACTTGCGGCGCAAGCCTCGCCGGCTCGAAGCCGTTGATATAGGGATGACGGTGCAGAGCCCCGAATTCCCAGTAGGAATGCCAGAAAATCGGAGCAGCAGCCGGGCCCGCCAGGTCATTTTTAGCTTTGACGATCTGACCTGGGCCGCCGCTCAAAAGCGCGGAATGTGCTTTCCGCAGGATCAGCTGGCCCTAGCTCTGATCGATGACCCGCGGGTCGAGAACCTGCTGCTTTGCGATCGTCCGCGCAGCGCGCCGGTTAAGCTCGCGAAGGACTTGGTCGAGCGTCCCCTAAGGTTCGAGTCGAGCCTTAGGGTTGGACTCTGGCAGCCGCTTCGTTGGCGCCGTCTCGAACCGGTCTCGGTGCGATCGCTTGAACGGACGTATGCGGCCTATGACAAGCGCCTTCAGCGGGTCGCCGAACGGCGCGGGTTGGCGCGTCCAGCGGTGATCACCGGCCAGCCCTTCATCGCCGCCTTCGCCAAGCTCGAGTGGGCCGGGCCGGTGACCCTCTTCTCCACCGATGACCTGGCGGCGCACCCCGACTACCAGCGCTGGCGTCCCAGCCTGCTGACTGCTTACGAGCGGATCGCGGCCAGCGGTCGCCGCGTCTGTGCGGTTACCGATGCGATCATCGATCGCATCTGCCCACGGGGTCCCGCCGCGGTCGTTCCCAACGGGGTCGACGCCGGGCTTTGGGCGGAGCCGGGCAGGCCGCCGGCCTGGTTCGAGGAGCTGCCTGGGCCGCGCCTGCTCTACATCGGCGCCCTGGGCAGCCGCATTGACACCGAGGCCATGCGCGCGGTGGCGCGGGCGTTCCCCGATGGGACGATTGCCCTGGTTGGGCCGCTGGCCGAAAGGCCGCACCTGGCCAAGTTGCTCGAGGAGCCAAACGTGATCGTCCATGGGGCGGTGCCACGCGAGCAGGTGGCCGCGCTCTGTCACGGCGCCGACGTCTGCCTGCTGCCCCACCGCCGCACCGAGTTGACCGAAGCGATGAGCCCACTGAAGCTCTACGAGTACCTGGCCTCCGGCACACCAACCGTGGCGACCGACCTGGCACCGGTGCGCCGCGCCGGCGGCTCGATCGTGCGGGTGCCGCCGGGAGGGGACTTCGCCGCCGCCGTGCGCGACGCGCTCGCCGCCGGGCCGATCAGCGAGGACGCGCGCCGCGAGTTCGTCGCTCGCAACTCGTGGGCGAGCCGCAGCGCCGAAGTGCTGGACCTCGCCTTGGCGCCGTAGCCGGTCGAATCCATTCCCGTGCGCCTTATGCACCCGGGAGGTGCATAAGGCGCACGGGAGGCCGGCCGGCCGGAGTGACTCAGCGTTCGGCGATCAGGTGCAGGCAGTCGCCTTCGCCGATGCAGTCGCTGAGCAGCACCAGTGGCGCCAGTGCCCAGGCCAGGAGGCGGAAGGCGCGGCCGCCGAAGCGGATCGAGCCGAAGGCGGCGTACTGGAAGCTGCCCAGCGGGCTGGGCCGCATCGTGATCGAGCTGCTCGAAAGCGGCCGCAAGCCGGCGCGCCGGATCAGTCCGGCGAGCGAGGCGCGGTCGAAGTGCTGTAGGTGGCGGGGGAGGTCCAGCTGGAACCAGGCCGAGCCGAAGAAGCGGCGGTGCCAGCTGCCGAAGTTGGGAACCGCGATCGCGAGCACGCCTCCGGGGCGCAGCAGGCGCGCCGCCTGGGCGACGGCCTCCGCCGGATCGGGGATGTGCTCGAGCGAGTGGTTGAAGATGATCGAGTCGAAGCTGGCCTCGGGCCAGGGAGCGTCGGCAAGCGTGCCGGTGACCACGGCGACGCCGGCCGCGCGGGCGTGTTCGGCCGCCTGTTCGGAGGGCTCGATGCCGTGAGCCCGCCACCCGTGCTGTGCGAAGATCGCGGCGAGGTCACCGGTGCCACAGCCGACATCGAGAAGTTTGCCCGGGCCACGCCGCCAGACCTCGCGATAAGGGCCGTAGCGGACCAGCAGCTCGCGCTGCAGCGCGCCGATCCGTTCGCCCAGCGAGGCCTTGGCGCGGGCGTTGGGTTCGTAGGCGCTGTAGGTCTCCGGGTAGTAGGTGGTGAAGTCCTCGGGCCGCAGGCGCGGCTGGGTGAAGGCGAGGCCGCAGGAGGAGCAGGAGACGACTGAGAACTCTCCGGGAGCTTCGGTCAGGCGATCGTGCCCGCGCAGCAGCGGAACCGGTGAGTCCTCTTCGGTGCCGCAGCCGGGGCAGCGCACTGTGCTCACGGTCGGGTCGGCTGTGGTCGAGCTCATCGCTGGGCCTCCTGGGTCGCCTGGGCCTTCCAGTCGCGGCCGGCGACGAAGGCGATCGCGGCGATGAAGCAGAAGAGGTAGGGAAGCTGGGGAAAGGAGAGGAAGTCGAGGATCGCGTTGGCGATGAGCGCGACGATGATCGCGGCGGCGGCGGCAAGGGCGGGCGGGGCCCGATCGGGGTCGCCCGAGCGGGCCACCGGGTGAGCGCTGAGGAAGGCGGTGAAGAAGATCGCCAGGTAGGCGAGCACGCCGATCAGGCCAACCCCGATGCCCAGCGTCAGGTAGGAGTTGTCGAGGATCCGGTGCTGCTTTTGGTTGTAGCTACCGTAGCCGCGCCCGATCAGCAGGTGATCGGCGAGATCGGGCTTGATCGCGCTGTAGTCGCTGAGCCGGTCCCTGGTCGTGTTGACTTTGGTCACCGAGCCCGGTGCGAACTGGTCGATGACCGCGCCGATGGCCCCCGGCGCGAAGAAGTGGACAACGCCGACCAGGACTATCAGCCACGGCGCCAGTCTGGCCATCGCCCGCGGCCGGTAGGCGCAGAGGACCAGGACGCAGACCAGGGGGCCGACCATGCTCGTCTTCTTCTGCGTCGCCACGGCACCGCCGATCAAGAGCAGCACGACGGTTCCGTAGATGATCCGATCGCGCCGCTCTTTGGCCTTCAGCAGCCAGGCGAAGGCGAAGGGCAGAGCGAGCGAGAACATCACCGCGACGGCGAGCGGCTGCACCGAAGGGCCGTAGAGCAGTTTGCGCCCGATCGCGTCGTAGGTGCCGATCCCTTCCGGGCGCACGTAGCCGGGGAAAAGCGGCCCGATGTAGTCGTGGAAGACGTTGATGCCGAACCTGTACTCGACGATCACCGCGAGCGCGGTGAATGAGGCCAGGGCCAGCATCGCCTTGATCAGCTTCGGTATCTCGCTTGGCCGCATGATCGAGGCGGCGAGGGCGAAGAAGACCCCGTAGGAGACGAGCAGCGCCAGCTGTTTGACGGCAAGGTCGAGGCCCCCGACCCGGACCAGCGCTTCCTCGTTCAGCAGGACCGAGAGCAGCGCGATCACCGTGAAGATGGCAAAGGACCAGTGGACCGGGCTGCGCAGTACGGAGCGGTCGCGGCGCAAGGCGCCGTCGCTGATCAGCCAGATCGCGGCGATCGCGACCAGGAAGACCCGGTCGAGACTGGCGTCGACCGGCGTCCCGATCGGCAGGATGATGCTGTCGAAGGGGATCACCCAGACCATGGCGACGAAGCCGAAGAGGGCCCAGGGCAAGAGGCGGTTCGTGTCGGGCCAGTCGCCGAGCCGGCTCGCGGCCACGGAGCGGACGCGGGCGGGCCCCGCCGGTGCTGCGTCGGAGGGCTGCCCAACGAACGGGCCGACCCCGGTCGTGGCCTCCATTAGCCCAGGTGCTGTGCCGGGTGCCGGGTCAGCGGCTCGATCGGGTCCTCATCGACCCGCGGTGTCGCGTCGTAGCCGTGAGCCCCCCGTACCTCGGCGGCTGGGACGACCGGGTGCGGGTAGGACTCGGCGGCGTGGGCGCGGTCGACGTCGTCGAGCGCGCGCCAGCGGCGGGCAAAGCCCGGCACGAGCAGGATCGCGGCGCAGCCGAGGCCGAAGACGGCGAGGAAGGCGAGCGCCATCAGGATCTTCCCGTTGGAGCTGCCGAGCGTGCCGCCCTGCGGTGTGCCCAGCTCGCGCAGGGTGACCCCGTCGCTGACCGGCTTGTCTTCAGCCTCGAGGCTGTCGACGTAATCGGTCAGGACCTGGAAGGAAGCATTTGCCAGCGCAATCGCGCGCTCGGTGGTTGGCGCCTGCGAGCTGACCGAGAGGATCGGCACGCCTTCCTGGGCGGTGAAGACGAGGCGGTTGACCGCGCCTTCCTTGAGCAGTTCGCTGGCCCGTTCGCCGGCGGGCTGGGATTCGTAGGTGTTCTGGCCGGTTTCGGGGCTGTACGGGCCGGCGGTGGAGATCGTCTGGGGCGGGACGCCGACCTTCCTGGCGATCTGGCGCCGCGCCTCGAGACTGCTGAGGTACTGGCCATAGATCTTCGCCCGGGTCGCCAGGGCGTTGAAGGTTTCGGTCGAGCCGCCGGATACCAGGGTCGACCTCGGCGAGTCGACGAGGATCTGGCTGGAGGCCGCGGAGACCTGCAGGGCCCGGCTGTGCAGGCCGGGCGGAGAGACGCTGACCTGATAGGCCGTGAGGATCGCGGCAAAGACGGCGAGCGCGAGGACGATCGCAACCAGTCCTTTGCGCTGCCAGAGCTGTCTGATCGTGTCTACGAATGCCATTGGCCTATGAACGGGTGAAAAACGCAGGAACTTTCGCGGGATTTACGCGGTTGCGCAGCTCCGCGGATACGAAGCGACGGAAGCGCTCGTCCTCGACCCTGTCCTCGCGGCGCAGCGCCGAGCGCAGGTAGCCGTGGAGGAAGGCGAGCCCGGAGAGTCCATAGGGCCGCGAGCAGGCGACCTTGAGCGAGCGCAGGGCGACCCACCAGCCGCCGTAACGGAGGATGTAGGCGCACTGACCGTGGCGAGCGCGGCCCCGCAGGGTGCCGTTGCGGGTCGCTACCGGACGGTGGTGGCGGGCCGCGACCTCCTTGAGCGAGCGGGTGGTGAAGCCGTTCATGCGCGCGTAGGTCTCGTCGATCGTGTCCCAGCCAAGCCGCTCCTCGATGCCACCGATCGCGGCGAAGCACTCGCGGCTGTAGAGCTTGAGCGCGCCGCGCACGTGGTAGTCGGGCACCTTTGCCAGCTGCCAGCCGTTGCGGCCGCGCTCGAGCAGGCCGCCGCCGGCGATGCCGAGGCGCGGCTCGCGCTCGAAGCCCTCGAGCAGCCGTTCGAAGTACTCGGCGGGAAGCTCAATGTCGGCGTCGAGCTTGCCGACGTGGGTGTAGTCGTCGAGGTCGAGGCTCTCCAGCGCCCAGTTGAAGGCCCGCGCCTCGGCTGCCGCCGCGAGCCGGTCCGGGTTCGCCGCGGTGTCCTGCGGCGCCCGCAGTACGCGCAGGAAGGGCAGTTCGCTCGCGGCTCGGGCGAGGATCTCGGGGGTGGCGTCGGTCGAGCCGTCGTCGACGATTAGCCAGAGGTCGGGCCGCTGCGTCTGCGCCGCCACGGCGCGGATCGTCCGCTCGAGGTGGGGCGCCTCGTCACGGGCGGGGGTGATCAGCAACAACTCGGCCATCTCAGCCGTTTCGCGCCCCGGCGATGAGGCCGTCGACAAGCTCGAGGTAGCCCTGGCGCTGTTGCCGCCACTCGATCTTGGCGAGGCGCTTGGAGGCCCGCTCGGCCCGTGCGCGGGCGGCCACCGGATCGCTGCGCACCCCTTCGATCGCGGCGGCGATCGAGGCGGCGTCGCCCGGCTCGGCAAGCAGCAGGTCGTCGCCGAAATAGCGCTCGATCACGGGAAGGCGTGAGGCCACCACCGGCAAGCCCATGTGCACGTACTCGAGCAGCTTGACCGGAAGCAGCAGCTCGGTGAAGCCGTCCCGCAGGGTTGGCACGACGCCGAGGTCAGCTTTCGCTACCCGAGCTGGAA